>Ga0316201_10004079_pt1 | contig 10950 bp, 11 predicted proteins | sample CS6wburrow_MG_FD_204516 | JGI IMG/M metagenome (GOLD analysis project Ga0316201, IMG submission 204516) | Coastal sediment microbial communities from Delaware Bay, Delaware, United States - CS-6 worm burrow | ecosystem: Environmental > Aquatic > Marine > Coastal > Sediment | place: USA... | reverse complement strand
GCCACCAACGTTTTCGGCGACGGTCTTGCCGAGCTGAAGGATCTCGTCGTCGAGCGCAGCCGGCTTGTCGTTCTGGTTCATGGGATCGATCGCAGCAATGAAGACCGGCGTCTCAGCGAAGTCGTGTGGTTTGACCAGCCACAATGGCATCGGACAGGTTCGAATCAGGTTCCAATCCGTGTTGGTCAGCAAGGCGCGCGACACAGCCGTATGATGGTGCGTGTCCTTTACTACAATACTCGCGTCGGCCGAAATTGCGTGTCGCACGATGCCCTCGAACAACGGGTGATCCCAGACCGCCGAAGTTTTTACGACAATGCCCTTTTTGCGGAATGGCTCAGCAAGTTCCTCGAGGTGTTTTTCCTGGTTTTCGATGACTTCGGCGCGAGCTTTCTCGAGCGACGGTGAATCAAAGAGGCGATCGCCGCTCAGGTACTCGTTGTAGTAACAAACGAGCAGTTCGAGTTCGGCGCCGGTATTTTCTGCCAGCCACGCCGCTCTGTGCATGCCCGGTTGTGCCTCAACGGTCGGGTCAATAACTGCGAGGATCTTATTGATTTTGTGCATTGTTCTGCCTGAACACGCCTCGAAAAAGACTCCAGATTTCCTCTGGTTAGCATACGTCGAGCCTTTTCATATGCCATAAGGCGTGTTGCTTAGGGTGTCTCGGATTGTACTTACGCAACCGTAAGTGCTTTTACTGATTTAGAAAATTGGCTGCGCCCCGTAAATTGGGGAAGAACGGCCAGCACAAGGAGATCGAAAAATGGGCCGCGATCACCGGGCATTACGTAAGCACCTCGAGGCCAAAAAAGACGAGTTGATCGGTCGCCTTGACCGAGTCACGCAGAACGTCAGGCGTGGTTACGAAGCCGACTCCGAAGAGCGTGCGAAACAGATGGAGGACCACGAGGTCGTCGATGCACTGGGCAACGACGCTAGAGCCGAAATTCACAAAATTGCGGCGGCAATTGCCCGGATCGACTCAGGCGATTACGGTGTCTGCAGGGAGTGCGGGCTCGATATCGAAGAATCGCGGATGACCGTGCATCCATACGCCGAATTCTGCATCGACTGCGCCCGATTCGAGGAATTCCGCCAGGCGCACCAGTAGCCCGTTCAATCAGGCGTTCATATGCATTTTGACCAGGTCCGCCAGTGAGCGAGCCTGCATCTTCTCCATCACCCTGGCGCGGTGAATCTCGACAGTGCGCTGACTCACGCCCAGTTCGTAGGCGATGACCTTGTTCGGCTTACCGGTGACGACGAGGTCGAATACTTCGCGCTCGCGGTTTGTCAGCCGGGCCAGGCGTTCGGCAACCTCGGCGTGCTTCTGCTGTTCTTCGCGGCGCTCCTTGTCGGTCGTCAGCGCCTCGCGGATACGGTCGAGCAGATCCTGGTCGCGGAATGGCTTCTGGATGAAGTCGACCGCGCCTTTCTGCATGGCCTCGACGGCCATCGGCACGTCACCATGGCCGGTGATGAAGATGATCGGCACCGTGTTGCCCCGGCCAAGCAGTTCCTGCTGCAATTCGAGGCCCCCGAGTCCGGGCATGCGAATGTCCAGGACCAGGCAACCGGGCCGCTGATCAGTGACTTTCTCAAGAAACTCATCGGCCGATGCGAAGATCTCATGCGGTAGATTCACCGAGTCCATCAGCGCTTGCATGGCGAAGCGAATGGACGGGTCATCGTCGACGATGAAGACGGTAGGGACCTGTTGCGGTAATTGCGTCATGCTGTTTTGCGGGTCAAGCTAGAGAAGGCGATGATTGGACCAGAAAAAACAGCAATTTGCGAGTTCTCTAGGGATAGTAAGGCCTAGACGGACCCCTTACTGCACCTGACGATAATCTGGGTCGCGGTGTTCGTGGGTGTCGTCGCTGCGAAGAAGACCCGGCTGACGTCGGCCTTGCTCGCCGACTAGTCCAGGCGCTTCGTAAAACGCAACGCTGCCGCTGTCATCATTACTGTCGCGAAGACAGCCAGCGCGATCAGTTCCGGGTAGAGCTCGAGCAGGGCCGCGTCGCGCAACATGATGCCGCGGGTCAGCCGGATGAAGTGCGTGGTCGGCAAGATCTCTCCGAGAAATTGTGCGAAGCGCGGCATGCCGTCGAACGGAAAGACGAATCCGGACAGCAGGATAGACGGCAACAGGAAGAAGATCGTTACCTGCATCGCCTGGAATTGCGTCTTGGCGGCGGTAGAGATGAAGAGCCCCAGCGAAAGGTTCGCAGCGATGAACGCGCCGGCAGCGAGATACAGGTCGACGATGCTGCCGCGCATCGGCACCTGGAACAGCAGGTCGCCGACGACGAGGATCAGCGCGAGCTGGATCATGCCGATCACAATATAAGGAACGACCTTGCCGACCATCAGCTCGGCCGAGGTGACGGGCGTATTGATCAGTAACTCGAGATTGCCGCGTTCCCGCTCCCGTACGATCGCAACCGCGGTGAACATCGTCATCGTCAGAGTGAGAATGATACCCATGAGGCCGGGGATGATATTGACCGGGGTGCGTCGTTCCGGGTTGTAGTACGCCCGCACCTCGATGTTCGGGGGTGGCGACTCGATTGCGGCCCCCGCGTCGAACCGGACTGGCATGGCTTTGAGCTGGCTCGCGATGCCGACGATCGTAGGATCGCTGCCGTCGACCAGGAGGTTAATCGCGGCGCGGTCTCGATCCGTTGTGCGGCGATCGAAATCGGGTGGGATCGAAACGCCGATCGAAATCGCTCCTCTGCGCAGCTGTTCCTCGAGTTCAGCGGGCGTCGCGACATAACCGACGATATCGACGACCTGCGTTTGCCCGAGCTCGGCGATGAACTGACGCGACAGGTCGCTGTTCGACTCGTTTGCGATCGCGGTTTTCAGATTCCTGACATCCGTGTTGATTGCATAGCCGAACAACAGGATCTGCAGGATCGGTATGCCCACAATCATGCCGAACGTGAGGCGGTCGCGGCTGAGCTGCCGCACCTCTTTCTTGATGATCGCGAGCATTCGGCCGAAGAATTTCATGTTGCGTTGTCCGGTCGGTCCATGGTGGCGGCGACGAATACGTCCTCGAGCGATGCCGGTGTCTTGCGTACGTCTGCTGACAGTTGACGTGCAGCCAGCGCCGATTCGACGAGCCGCACCGGCTCACCGATACGCTCGGGAATCAGCACGCGCAGCCGAACGCCGAGTTGTGTGACGCTGACAACCTCGGCCAACTCGTCGATGACAGCTTGTGCAGCGTAGGGGTCTTCAGCGGTGACCTCGACGATGTGCATGCCTGTGTCGGCTTGCAGTGCCTGGGGGGTGCCGTCTGCGACCTTCACGCCCTCGTCGAGGATCGCGAGGCGATGACAACGTTCGGCTTCGTCCATGTAATGTGTCGATACCATGATCGTCGTGCCACCCTCGGCGAGGCGAAACAGGTTGGACCAGAAGTCGCGCCGGCTCTGCGGGTCGACGGCGCTCGTCGGTTCGTCGAGCAGCAGTAATTCCGGGTGGTGCAGGACGGCGCAGGCCAGCGCAAGCCGCTGCTTCTGCCCGCCGCTCATCGTACCGGCGAGCTGTTTCGCCTGCGGCACGAGGTCGTATTTGTCCAGCAGCTCGGCGATGCGCGCTGCGCGATCACGAACCGGCAACGAGTAGATCTCGGCGATGAACTGCAGGTTCTCGTGCACGGTCATGTCGCCGAACAGGGAGAATTTCTGTGTCATGTAGCCGATCCTGGGCTTCAGATCGTGGGTGCTGCCCGGCACGTGAACGCCAAGGACGTCGGCCGAGCCCTCCGTCGGCTTCAGCAGTCCGCACAGCATGCGAATCGTCGTCGACTTTCCCGAGCCGTTCGGTCCGAGGAAACCGTAGATCTGTCCCCGTGGCACATCGAGGTCCAGCGAGCTGACGGCCCGCAAGTCCCCGAAGTCCTTGCTCAGGCCGCGCGCTTTAATCGCCAGTTCGCTCATCACTCGAGCTCGAAGTCGACCTGTACCGGCACACCGTCCGGCAGACGAGGCCGATCCTCGACGATATCCACCTTTGCGGCAAAGCTAAGGCGACCACGATCGTGCTCGGTAAGGGCGAAGTAGGGCGTGAACGCAGCTTCACTGGAAACCCAGCGCACGCGGCCTTCGAGTGCATCGTCCAGGCCGTCAACATAGATCCGCGCCTTCGTACCAGGGCCAACCCTGACCCGCAGTGCTTCCGGAACGTAAACGCGCGCATGGGGTTGGTCGCCGGGCAGCAGCACCATCACGGTCCGTCCGGGCACGGGACGCTCGCCGATCTCGAACAGCCGGCTGTCGGCAATGCCGTCGACGGGCGCCAGAATGTCGTGCCGCTCGAGATCGATTCTGGCGGCGTCGCGCAAAGCTGCGGCCTGCTTGACGGCTTGCTCGGCCTGGGCAATTTCCTCGACCGTGGTGCCCGTCAACAGCTCGGACAACTGGGCGCGCCGCAGGTCCAGGTTCGACTTTGCCGCGTCCAGCGCCGCGTCGGCCTGGTCCAGCAGTTCGGGCGACGCCAGTCCTTTCGCATGTACCTGGCGCGCACGTTCGAATTCGGCCTCGCGAAACTCGAGGTCCTGTTCGGCGCCGTGCACGCTCGCCCGTGCGGCGGCAATTCGCTCGCGACGCGGCCCGCGAACCAGTTCGTCGAGCCTGCCCTGCGCCTGGCCGAGCGCGGCTTCGGCCTGCTCGAGCCTGGCTAACGCGCGTCGCGCATCCTGACGCAGAAGCAGCTGCCCCTGTGCTACTTCGTCGCCCTCGGCAACAGCGATCTCCACAATGGGTTCGGCAGTTTCGGCCGTGAGCTCGATGCGGTCCGATGCGAGCTCACCAACGACGCGGTTCGGGTTTTCATTGTCGCCGCACGCGGCTAGCAGCAAGGGCGCGAGTAGCAATAGTCTGGTTTGTTTCATTCGCTTTCTCCGATCATGCCTTGATGTAGGCGATGATCATGTCCATCTGCGTCGCGATCAGTTCGTCGGTGTCGAGTGATTGTTTCGTGAAAAGCAACTTCCAGATCATCGACATCATGACGGGAGCGAAAAACAGGTGTGGCATATCGGTCACGGCGCTCGGTCGAAATTCCCCCCGTTCGACGCCGCGTTCGACGAACTGGCCGATTGCGCTCATGCCCTTGTTGACGACATTGTCGAAATAGAAGTCGACGAGGTCCGGGTGGCGCGCGCCCTCAGCGAGCAACAGGCGAATTACAACGGCGACGCGCGAGCCTGGCACGCTCTGCATGAAAGAGAGCATTGGCCCGCGCAGGAATTCCTCCGCGGACAAGTCGGTGTGTTCGACCGTATCGATCAGTGCCTCGACGCGACGCACGACGACGCTCCGCACGACGGCCTTGAACAGTTCCTCCTTGGTCTTGAAGTAGAGGTACAGCAGCCCCTTGCTGACACCTGCGCGTCTCGCGACTTCCTCGACCCTGGTGCCCGCGTAGCCGTTCTCGGCGAATGCGCTGAACGCGGCTTCGGTGATTTCGCCGGGCCGGTCTTCCTTGCGGCGCCTGTACCTCGGCTCAGTCATGCTTTTTCTCTTACTGACTACACGGTCAGTAATTATAGTTAATGACCAAGGAGTCAGCAAGTACAATTGCATGAAAATCGTTCATAATCGCGCCCATGTTTACGTACATAGATCCATCGGTTCGCGAGCGCCTGGTGGCGCAGGGCAAGCTGATTCGTGTCGACCGCGACGGCCAGGTCCTCGAAGCCGACCACTCGCCCGATTCCGGGACGACTATCAGCATCCTCGGGCCGATTCCCTTGCCCGTGCAGCTTTGCGATGTGCATGCACATGTGCAGTGGTATGCCTGCGTTCGAAATACCGATCTCAACAAGCTCAACGAGCTCGCCGACGATCTGCGCGCGCAGAACGCGCAGCAATCGTTCGCGACGCTGGCCACGTCAATGGCCGTAAACAGCGTGCTGATCATCGGCGACCCGGACAAATGGACGAACCCGCTCGTGCGGGTGCACTCGAGCTGCCTGACCGGCGACGTCTTCGGTTCCGAGCGCTGCGAGTGCGGGCCACAGCTTCGGGCGGCGATCGATCGCATTCGCCACGACGCGCAGGGCGGAGTGATCATCTACATGTCCGGGCACGAAGGCCGCGGCATTGGCCTGTGGGCCAAGGCCGCGACCTACCTGCTGCAGGACAGCGGCGAAAATACCTACCAGGCCAACGAATCGCTGGGTCTGCCGGCCGATTCACGTGACTTCAGCGATGCGGGGATCCTGCTGAAGCACTTCGTCGGTAACGGTCCCATTCGTCTGCTCACAAATAACCCAAAGAAAGTCGACGACCTGAAAGCGATGGGGCTCGAAGACATTTCGCCCGTCAAGCACATAACCGGAGTCACAGAGAGCAATCGCCGTTATCTCAGCGCCAAGCGCGAATGGGGCCACCAGATCGACAAGCGCGACATTTCGTAACAAAAATCCGCTATTTGCTCCACAAGAGCCCGTAGCGCACAATGACCCGATGGCGAAACCTGCGAGTAATATCGCGGCCGATTCAGGCCGGCAGGCAGCTCACTACGAGCAGCCACTGGCCGAGCGCATGCGGACCTTCCTGCGTCTCGAGTTTCTGTACCAGCAGATGCTCTTCAACCTGGAGGGCGACGCCAGCTGGGCCACGAGATCCACGATCAACACGCTGTTGGAAATCATGGCGATCCTGTCACGTGGCGACGTCCGCAGCGAGGTGCACAAGGAGCTCGATCATCAGATCGGCTTGCTGGTGCGTTTCCAGAGCCAGCCTGGTGTAGACACGGGCCGCCTGGACACGTTGATGCGGAATCTCGAGGACAACAGGGCCGAGATCAACGCGGCCGGCACCGGTTTCCTGCAGCCGCTGAAAGACAGCGAATTCCTCAACGCGATCAAGCATCGCAGTGCGATCCCGGGCGGCACCTGCGAGTTCGACCTGCCCGAGTACAGCCACTGGTTGCGTCAACCGTACGCGCGCCGGCAGCAGGATCTCGAGAAATGGGCCGAGGCCATAAGGCCATTGTGTGACGCGGTGAGCGAAGTCATGTGGCTGATCCGCGAAAGCGCGGAGCCAGCCGAGAAGCTCGCCATCAACGGCATGTACCAGCACAGCATGCAAAAGGACAGCAGCACCCGCCTGTTGCGCGTGAGCCTCGCCGGCGACAGTCCCCTGTTCCCGGAGATCAGCGGTTCACAACACCGCTTTACCGTGCGCTTCCTCGAGTGGTCGACGATCGACAGCCGCGCCGTTCAGACCGGGCACGACGTGCCCTTCCTGCTTAGCATCTGCTAAGCGCTTTTTTATTGTGGGAGCGGCTTGACAGACAGGAGTCTTAATGTCGCGGAGGCCATGGACGGCCGAGAGCGACCCAGCCGCGATCGGGGCAAGATGCCCCTCCCACAATGTCGAGCGCGCCGACTCAGCCAAGCGCCATCTGCAGATACATCGTGTGCAGCGCACGTACCTGGGATTCGGTGTAGTCGAGGTCCGCGTCGTTGCGGATGACGTCGTCGGCTATCGCCAGGCGGGTTTCGCGGCTGGCTTGAGCCGCGAGGATGCGGCGGGCCTGTTCCTCGGTCTCGGCGTCGCGCGCCAGCAGGCGTTCGATCTGGGTGTCCTCGCTGCAGTCAACGACGAGTATGCGATCCACCTGGTCGCGCAATGGCGATTCGACCAACAGCGGTACGACGAGCAGCTGGTAAGCGCCGGCGGCTGCGTCGGCTTGCCGCATCGTCTCCTGGCGGATCCTGGGGTGCAGAATGCCTTCGAGGCGCTCGCGGGCGCCGGCATCGGCAAATACGATGTTGCGCATGGCCAGCCGGTCGAGGCGCCCATCGCTGTCAATGACGGTATCGCCGAACGCGTCGCGGATTTCATCGAGCGCCGGCTGACCGGGCTCGACGACTTCGCGTGCGATCACATCGGTATCGATGATCACGGCACCAAGTTCGGCGAACCGGTCTGCAACGGTAGACTTGCCGCTGGCGATACCGCCAGTCAGGCCGATTCGCAATGGCGTGTCGCGGTCGTTCACTCAGGCGAAGATGGCGAACACCCGGTTCATGATCGCGTCGCCCCACAGCATCGTCAGCCAGCCGGCCCCCGCGAGATAAGGGCCGAACGGAATCGGCTGGCTGCGGTCGCGATTCTTGAACAGGATCAGTGAGAGGTTGACGACAACGCCGACGACGGCGGACATCAGGATGATGGCGTGCAATGACTGCCAGCCAAGCCAGGCACCGAGAGCCGCCAACAGCTTGAAGTCGCCGTAGCCCATGCCGTCCTTGCCCGTGACGAGCTTGAACAGCCAGAACACGCTCCAGAGTATCAGGTAACCGGCAACGGCGCCGACGATCGCGTCGGCGGGGCTGACAAACAGGGTCTGCGCCTCGGGTATCGGGCTGAACAGGCTCATGATGAGCCCGATCCAGAGCAGCGGGTAGACGATCGAGTCGGGTATGAGCTGGGTGTCGTAGTCGATCATGGTGATCGGCACGAGAAACAGCGTCATGACGATCGCCATGATGCCTTCCCAGCCGAAGCCGAAGCGCCAGGCGCAGACTGCCGCCAGTGCCGCGGTCACGAACTCGACAATCGGGTAACGTGCCGAGATGGTCTTCTTACAGTGGCCGCATTCGCCACCGAGAATCATGAAACTCAACACCGGGATGTTCTGCCAGGCCTTGATCTCCGCCCCGCAATGCGGGCAGCGGGACCGCGGTACGACCAGGTTGAATCTTCCCTCGGGAATTTCGGGCTTCGGCTCTCCGGCGAGTTCTTCGCATTGCTCGTACCACTCGCGCTGCATCATGAGCGGCAGCCGGTAGATTACGACGTTTAGAAAGCTCCCGAACACAAGTGCGAAGGCGAACACGACACCCGTGAATACCGCTGGCGACGAATCGAACAGTTCGAACATAAACCCTTCTCAGTCAAAACAAAACGGCGTCCGGAGTGTCCTCCGAACGCCGCTTTTTTGCAAACGCGGTGCGGTGCAGGTCGATCAGATAACCGAACCCAGCTTGAAGATCGGCAGGTACATGGCGACGACCAGGCCACCAACGAGTACGCCAAGGATAGCCATGATCAGTGGTTCTAGCAGGCTCGACAGGTTGTCTACGGCGTTGTCAACGTCCTCTTCGTAGAAGTCGGCGACCTTGGACGACATTTCGTCGAGAGAGCCCGACTCCTCGCCAACCGCGATCATCTGGTTAACCATGTTCGGGAACAGATCGGTGTTCTCCATGGCTTGCTGCAGGCGCTGACCCGTGGCAACTTCGTCACGCATCTCCATGACCGCCTGCTCATAGACGATATTGCCGGTAGCGCCTGCGACTGATTCGAGGGCTTCAACCAACGGCACGCCTGCGGCAAACATCGTTGACAGCGTGCGGGCATAGCGTGCAATCGACGCCTTCTGCAAGATCGGGCCAATGATAGGCGTCTTCAGCGCCACACGATCCAGGAAGTGCCGCATGGCTCGCGAGCGCTTCTTGAAGTAAATGAATGCGCCAATAGCTGCGCCGATCATTGCTGCGAGATACCAGCCCTGGGTCCTGACGAACACTGACAGGTCGATGATCATGCGCGTAAACGTTGGCAGGTCGGCACCGAAGCCCTGGAAAAGGTCCTCGAACGCAGGGATCACGAAGATCAGCAAAATTGTTGTAACGACGAGCGCAACGACCAGAACGGCTGACGGATAGGTCAGCGCTTTCTTGATCTTTTTCTTGATCGCCTCGGTCTTTTCCTTGTACGTCGCTATCTTGTCCAACAGGGTTTCGAGAGCACCTGCTTGTTCACCGGCCTCGACGAGGTTCGTAAACAGGTCGTCGAAATACAAAGGGTGCTTGCCAAGCGCTTCCGCGAGCGCGCTGCCGCCCTCGACGTCGCTCTTGATGCTCATGATGAGCTTCTGCATGGCCGCATTGTCGTGGCCGTTGCCGACGATCTCGAACGCCTGGACGAGTGGAATGCCCGAGGCGAGCATTGTCGCAAGCTGGCGGCTGAAGATGGCGATGTCTGCGGAGGTGATCTTGCCGCCGCCGGCAAACAGGCCCTTGCTCTGTTTCTTGACACGCGAAGGCACAACGCCCTGACGGCGCAAGTCGGCACGTACAGCGGCTTCGTCGGCTGCCATACTCTTGCCTTTGACCTTCTTGCCGTTCCTGTCTATTCCCTCCCAGTTGAAGGGAATCTTCATTACCGCTGTTTCTGCCATGTCTAGCTTGCCCTAAGCGAGTGTTAACTTATTCAATTGTAACGCGATTTACCTCTTCCAAGCTGGTAACCCCTTCCTTGACTTTGTTCAAACCAGCCTTTCTGAGATCCACCACGCCTTCCTTGGCGGCCTGATCCGCGATCTGCATCGCATTGCCGCCTTCCATGATGATTCTTCCCATTGTTTCGGATACTTCCATGACCTGGAAGATGCCGATGCGCCCCTTGTAGCCGTCGTTACAGCTCTTGCAGCCTTTCGGACCGTAGACCGCAAGGCCGTTTTCTATTTCTTCAGCCGTGAAACCTTCGCGCTCCAGCGCCTCATGCGGTATGTCTCTCACTTCCTTGCAGTTGTCGCAGAGACGCCGCGCCAGTCGCTGCGCAATAATCAGGCTGACCGACGTCGCGATGGCGTAGGGCATGACGCCCATGTCCACGAGACGCGTCAGCGTGCGCGGCGCATCGTTGGTATGCAGAGTCGAGAGCACGAGGTGACCCGTCTGTGCGGCCTTGATCGCAATCTCGGCCGTCTCCAGGTCACGTATCTCACCAACCATGATCACGTCCGGGTCCTGTCGCAGGAACGCTTTGAGCGCCGACGCAAACGTCAGGCCGACCTTCGGGTTGACGTTGACCTGGTTGATGCCCGGGAGATTGATTTCCGCTGGGTCTTCCGCAGTCGAAATATTGCGGTCCACGGTGTTGAGTATGTTGATGCCTGTGTACAGCG
>Ga0316201_10004078_pt1 | contig 10950 bp, 8 predicted proteins | sample CS6wburrow_MG_FD_204516 | JGI IMG/M metagenome (GOLD analysis project Ga0316201, IMG submission 204516) | Coastal sediment microbial communities from Delaware Bay, Delaware, United States - CS-6 worm burrow | ecosystem: Environmental > Aquatic > Marine > Coastal > Sediment | place: USA: Delaware... | reverse complement strand
GCTCTTCCCGCGACTCGTCGAGACCTCCCCGGGCCGGTTCCTCCCGGTCGAGCAGCTGATCGCGGCGAAACTCGATCGGCTCTTCGTCGGGATGATCGTCGAGGACTGGGCGCCGTTCCGCGTCAGCCGCAACGCCGACCTCACGCTCGAGGAGGAAGAGGCCGACGACCTGCTCGAAGCGGTCGAGATGGAGCTGCGGCGACGGCGTTTCAACAAGGCGGTCCGGCTCGAGGTGTCGCACGACATCGGCGCGGAAGTGCTCGAATTGCTCGTGCGAGAGCTCGACCTGACGATGGACGACGTCACCTTCCATCGAGCACCACTCGACCTCAGCTGCCTGTGGCAGCTGCTCGACCTCGACCGTCCCGACCTCAAGGACGAGGCATGGCCGCCGGTGACCGCCGGCCGGATCATCGCCGCCGATGAGACCGATCGGCCGATCTTCGACGTGATCCGTCATCGGGCGATCATGCTGCACCATCCCTACGAGAGCTTCGCGAGCAGTGTCGAAGCGTTCATCTCGCAGGCCGCCGACGATCCCAGGGTGCAGTCGATCAAGATGACCCTGTACCGCGCCGGCGGCGACAGCGGGATCATCCGCAGCCTGATGCGGGCCGCGGAGCGAGGGGTGCAGGTCGCCGTTCTCGTCGAGCTCAAGGCTCGATTCGACGAAGCCAACAACGTCCAGTGGGCCCGCCAGCTCGAACGGTCCGGCGTGCACGTCGTCTACGGCATGGTCGGGTTGAAGACGCACAGCAAGGTCGCGCTCGTGGTGCGCGACGACATCGACCAACTGCGCCGATACGTCCACATCGGTACCGGCAACTACAACGCGAAGACCGCCCGGATCTACGAGGACCTCGGTGTGCTCACCTGCGCGCCCGACATCGGCGACGATGCGGCCCAGCTCTTCAACCATCTCACCGGCTACAGCCGATCCGACGACTACCGCAACCTGCTGGTGGCTCCTCGGGACCTCCGTCGTCAGCTCGTCGACCTGATCGAGCACGAGGCCTCGTTCGGCCCGGAGGGTCACATCACGCTGAAGTGCAACTCGATCGCCGACGACGAGATGATCGAGACGCTCTACCGCGCGAGTGCAGCAGGGACCCGCATCGACCTGGTCGTGCGGGGCATCTGCTGCCTGCGAGCGGGGGTGCCCGGCCTGTCGGAGAACATCCGGGTCCGCAGCATCCTCGGCCGGTACCTCGAGCACAGCCGGATCTACCGGTTCGGTCACGGCAACATCGTGCACGGCGAACGCCTCGCCGGCGCCACGTCCGACCAGGTGTATCTGATCGGCTCGGCCGACCTGATGCCGCGCAACCTCAACCGCCGCGTCGAGGTGATGGTGCCGATCGAACATGCCCGTCACACAGCGGCGCTCGACCAGGCGCTCGCGTTCGCGCTCGCCGACGACATCGTGGCGTGGGAACTCCAGCCGGACGACACCTGGTCGCGCGTCGGGCCGACCGAATCGTTCGAGCCACATTCGCAGCAGCGCATGTACCGCTGGATGGTCGAACAGCAGCTCACCGGCCGGGCTTGAGCCGTTTCGGCGACAGTTCGCCTGTTCGACGGCCTCCGTTCACCTCCCGTTCACCGAACGCCGGGTTCCGGTTCACCTCGGGGTCGTAACTTGCCCGTCGGACGGGCCGAAACGACTCATCCGCGAACACATCTCGACCAATCATCAAACCCCTGTGAACGGAGTTGGAAGCGTGAACTCTCCCAAGCGCCGCATTCTTGCCGGTGCATTCGCCCTGACCCTCGTCGCCGCCGCATGTGGCAGCGACGACGACTCGTCGTCGAGCACCGAAGCACCCGCCGGCACCGGGACGACCGATGACATGGCCGAGGTGTCGGGCACGCTCGTCGGCCTCGGCGCCTCGTCGCAGGCCGCCGCGATGCAGGGTTGGCAGGCCGGATTCCAGGCTGCCAATCCCGATACGACCGTCGAGTACGACCCGATCGGCTCCGGTGGAGGCCGCGAGAACTTCCTCGCAGGGGCTTCCGACTTCGCCGGCTCCGATGCTGCGCTCAAGGACGACGAGTACCAGCAGTCGATCGAGCGCTGCGCCGGCGACCAGGGGGCGGTCAACCTCCCGCACTACATCTCGCCGATCGCACTCCCGTACAACCTGCCGTCGCTCGAGGGTGCAACGCTGAACCTGTCTCCCGAGGTGATCGCCGGCATCTTCGCCAACGAGATCACCGAGTGGAACGACCCGGCGATCGCCGCCGACAACCCCGACCTCGAGCTGCCCGACACGACGGTCAACCCCGTGCACCGCTCCGACGAGTCGGGCACCACCGAGAACTTCACCGACTACATGGCGCAGGCTGCGCCCGACGTGTGGACGTTCGGCGCGATCGAGGCGTGGGACTCCGACGGGCCCGGCGGTGGCGAAGGTGCGCCGCAGACCTCGGGTGTCGTCGCCGCCGTGGCCGCCGGAGAAGGCTCGATCGGCTACGCCGACGCCAGCCAGATCGGTGACCTTCCCGCAGCCGCCGTCGGCGTCGCAGGCGAGTTCGTCGAGTTCTCGCCCGAAGCTGCGGGTCGCATCGTCGACTCGTCCGAGCGCACCGGCGGACAGAGCGAGTACGACTTCGCGATCGAGGTCAACCGCACCCCGGACAGCGCCGACACCTACCCGATCGCGTTGGTGTCGTACCACATCGTCTGCCTGCAGTACGACAGCCAGGAGAAGGTCGACCTCGTGAAGGCGTTCATGACCTACGTGGGCTCCGACGAGGGCCAGGCGGCCTCGGCCGAGTCGGCGGGTTCCGCGCCGATCTCCCCCGAGGTCCAGGCCGAGATCCAGACCACGATCGAGCAGATCTCGGTCGCCGGCTGATCCGGTAGCCCTGACCATCCCCCCGGAAGATGATCCCGGTTGCGGGCCTGCCCTAGGGTGGCCCGGAACCGGGGCGTCCGGGACCTGATCATTCGACCCTTGCCGCTCGCGCCGAGCGGTCCGGAGGACGTAGCGCGTGACCATCACCGACAGCCCGCCGAGCGGCGACACCGCAGCGGCACCGACCGAGCAGACGAGCAAGCTCGGCGATCGGGTCTTCAGCGGCATCTCGCTCGGTGCCGGCATCCTGATCCTCGTCACGCTGGCCGCGGTGGCCCTGTTCCTCTTCGTGGAGGCATGGCCGACCTTCGGCGCCGACGTGTCGGAGTTCGACGGCAGCGACACGTTCCTCGAGTACGTCGCACCGCTGCTGTTCGGCACGATCTGGGCGGCGTTCCTGTCGCTGCTGCTCGCGTTGCCGCTCGCCGTCGCAGTGGCGCTGTTCGTCAGCCACTACGCACCGAAGCGGCTCGCGCAGTCGCTCGGGTACTTCATCGACCTGCTCGCCGCGATCCCCAGCGTCGTGTTCGGCATCTGGGGCATCGCGGTGCTCGCCCCGATTCTCTCGCGCAGCGTGTACCCGTGGCTGGAGGACAACCTCGGATTCCTCCCCTTCTTCGCCGGACCCGCGTCGACCAGTGGTCGCACGATGATGACGGCCGCCGTCGTTCTGGCAGTGATGATCCTCCCCATCATCACCGCCATCTCCCGTGAGGTCTTCCTCCAGACACCGCGCCTGCACGAGGAGGCCTCGCTCGCACTCGGGGCCACCAAATGGGAGATGATCAAGCAGGCGGTGCTGCCGTACGGCCGTTCCGGGGTGATCAGCGGAGCGATGCTCGGCCTCGGCCGGGCGCTCGGCGAGACGATGGCGGTGGCGATCATCCTGTCGCCCGCCGACATCATCACGGTGAACGTGATCAGCAACCAGAACCCGAACACGATCGCATCGAACATCGCCCTCAAGTTCCCGGAATCGTCGGGTCTCGAGGTCAATCGGCTCATCGCCACCGGCCTGGTGCTCTTCTTCGTGACGTTCATCGTCAACGCATTGGCCCGCCGCGTCGCAAACACCGGATTCTCGGGGGCGGACGGATGACCCTCACCGAAGAGCGGCCGGCCCCGACCGACGCCGCTTCGTCGATCACCGCCGATCGACTCGGGCGCGGACCGCAGCTCGCCGTCATGATCGCAGCGGTGGCCCTGGGTGCGCTGTCGTGGGTTGCCGAGGGTCAGCCGAACTGGGCCCGTTGGATCATCGTGTCGGTCGTGGCGTACTGCGTCGGCATCTACGTCGTCTCGCGGTTGGTCGAGGGATCGCGCCGAGCGCTCGACCGGCTGATGGCGGCGATCGTGACCAGCGCGTTCCTCCTGGTGGCGATGCCGCTCGTGTCACTCGTCTGGACGGTCGTCGAGCGCGGCACCAATCGCTTCGACACCGAGTTCTTCACCGAGACGATGCGCGGCGTCGTCGGCGAGGGTGGCGGCATCTACCACGCGATCGTGGGCACGCTGATCGTCACCGGTCTCGCCACCGTGATGTCGGTGCCCTTCGGGTTGTTCACCGCCATCTACCTCGCCGAGTACGGGCACGGCACGAGACTCGCCAAGGCGATCCAGTCGATGGTCGACGTCATGACCGGCATCCCGTCGATCGTCGCCGGCCTCTTCGCCTACGCCTTCTTCGAGCTGTTGTTCGGTCCGGGAACGCGCTCGGGCATTGCCGGGGCCGTCGCCCTCACCGTCCTGATGACACCGGTGATCGTGCGTTCCGCCGAGGAGATGCTGCGGCTGGTGCCCAACGAGCTCCGCGAGGCGTCGTACGCCCTCGGTGTGCCGAAGTGGAAGACGATCGTGAAGGTCGTGCTGCCGACGGCGATCGCCGGCATCATCACCGGTGTCGTGCTCGCCATCGCCCGCGTGATCGGCGAGACGGCCCCGTTGCTCGTCACCGTCGGTCTCGCCCAGGGCGTCAACTGGAACCCGTTCGACGGTCGCATGACGACGCTGCCGGTCTACACCTACTACCAGTACATCCAGCCCGGCATCCCGCCCGAGGCCGGACAGGACCGCGCCTGGGCGGCCGCGCTGGTGCTGATCATCATCGTGATGGCGCTCTTCACCGCGGCCCGTATTCTGTCCAGTGTGCTCAAGCCGAAAGGCCTTCGGTGAACCATGACCAACGTTCGCTCGACCAGCTCCACCTCCAATGAGGAGACCGACATCATGACCGACCGCGTCGACACCACCGAGACCGACGTCGCCGTGTCGTCGACCGCTCCCGAGACCGGACCCGACAACCGGATCGTCGTCGAGAACCTCAACATCTACTACGGCGACTTCCTCGCCGTGAAGGATGTCGACATGGTCATCGAGCCACGTTCGGTGACGGCGCTGATCGGCCCGTCCGGCTGTGGCAAGTCGACGTTCATCCGTTCGCTCAACCGCATGCACGAGGTGATCGACGGCGCACACGTGAAGGGGTCGGTGTTCGTCGACGGCGAGGACCTCTACGGCCCTGGCGTCGACCCGGTCGCCGTACGCCGCAAGGTCGGCATGGTCTTCCAACGACCGAACCCGTTCCCGACGATGTCGATCGCCGACAACGTGCTGGCCGGCAAGCGCCTCAACAGCAAGCGCCTCAACAAGTCCGACGCCGAGGATCTCGTCGAGAAGTCGCTTCGCGGCGCGAACCTCTGGGAGGAGGTCAAGGACCGGCTCGACAAGCCGGGATCCGGCCTGTCGGGAGGTCAGCAGCAGCGGCTGTGCATCGCTCGGGCGATCGCTGTCGAGCCCGAGATCCTGCTGATGGACGAGCCGTGCTCCGCGCTCGACCCGATCTCGACGCTGGCGATCGAGCAGCTGATGAACGAGCTCAAGAGCACGTACACGATCGTGATCGTGACCCACAACATGCAGCAGGCCGCGCGCGTGTCGTCGCGTACTGCGTTCTTCACGATCGACGGCACCGGTCAACCCGGCTACGTCGTCGAGATGGACGACACCGACGTCATCTTCTCCAACCCGAGACAGCAGTCGACGATCGACTACGTGACGGGCCGGTTCGGCTGATGAACGATCTGCGATCGACGTTCCACCAACAACTCGACGAGATCCGCAGCGGGATCGCCAGCATGTCGGCGGGCGTCACCGAACTCGTTCCGCGCTCGACGGAGATCCTGCTCACCATGGACCTCGAGGGCGCCGAGTACGTGATCCTCGGCGATGACGAGTACGACACCCGCGCGCTCGACCTCGAGGAGCAGTGCTTCAAGGTGATCGCGTTGCAGGCGCCCGTTGCCGGTGATCTCCGTGCGGTCGTGTCGGCGATCAAGATCATCGCCGACGTCGAGCGATCCGCCGATCTCTGCGTCAACATCTGCAAGGCGGCTCGACGGATCTACGGCCACGAACTCGACCCCCACCTGCGCGGCGTGATCCAGAAGATGGGCGCGCAGGCTCAGGTGCTGTTCAAGGAGGCGACCGAGGCGTACCTGAATCTCGACGGCGTGCGGGCGGCTGCACTCCATGACATGGACGCCTACCTCGACGACCTGCAACGCCAGTTCATCCAGGTGATCTTCGAGAGCCATGCGGCGGGGCACATCGACCTGCAGGTGGCCGTCCAACTCGCAGTCGTGGCGCGGTTCTACGAGCGCATCGGTGACCACGCCGTCAACGTCGGCGACCGGACGCGCTACATCGTCAACGGCTGGTTGCCGGAGCGGCCGTACCCCGAGAGCGACAACGATCCGCCGACGGTCGTGTCGGTGCCAGACAGCGACTGAACGATGACGCTCGGCGTGGCGATCGGGTTGATCGCAGGCATCGCCATCGGTCTGATCCCGTATCTCGTCCATCGGCGGCACGAAGCGGCCGACGCAGAGCAGGCCGACGTCGAGCACGATCGCGTCGAGGAGGTCGCGTCGCTGCTCGGCGCTGCGGTCGACCAGCTCGAGATCGGCGTGGTGGTGGCGACGGCGGTCGATCGGGTGGCCTACCGGAACGCGGCGGCGCAGGCATTCAGCGGCACCCACATCGGTGTGCTCGTCGACGACAACATCGACAGCATCATCACCGAGGCACAGGCGGGCCGGCCGGCCTCCCGACTGGTCGAGTTGCACGGCCCGCCGAAGACCTGGTTGGCGATTGCCGCACGCCCGACTCCCGGCGGCGGTGCGGTCGCGACGATCCAGGACGTCAGCGAACGCGTACGAACCGACGCGATGCGTACCGACTTCGTGACCAACATCTCCCACGAGCTCAAGACCCCAGTGGGTGCGGTCGCCGTCCTCGCCGAGGCACTGATCGACGAGACCGATCCCGAGAACGTCGAGCGCCTCGCCGCGCACCTCGTCGAGGAGTCGCACCGTGCGGTTCGCACGATCGACGACCTCCTCAAGCTCTCGAAGATCGAATCGGCGCGCCCCGGTGACACGGTCGTCGACCTGACCGCTGTGGTGCAGACCGCCATCGGTCGAGGCAGGGTGGTCGACGGCGGTCGCGGTGTCGAGGTCAGCACGTTCGCGGGGCCGGGGCCGATCCTGATCCGGGGTGACGAACGCCAGCTGGTCTCGGCCGTCGGCAACCTCGTCGAGAACGCCGTGAAGTACAGCCAGCCGGGGGACGTGGTCCAGGTGCGGACGCGCGTGGACGACACCGCTGTCGAGGTGATGGTCGCCGACCAGGGGATCGGCATTCCGGCCCGCGACCTCGATCGGATCTTCGAACGCTTCTACCGGGTCGACAAGGCGCGCAGCCGCGAAACCGGTGGCACCGGACTCGGCCTGTCGATCGTGCGCCATGTCGCCACCAATCACGGGGGCGAGGTGCTGGTGTCGTCGCAGGAAGGGGAGGGCTCGACCTTCGTGCTCCGCCTTCCGGCGAACCTGGTCGTTCGCGCCCCCGACGAGCCGATCGACGCTGACGAGGTTGCCGTGCCGGCCCCGGTGATCGACCTGGAGGAGACCCCACCGCATGAGTGAAGCAGTCGTGCTGGTCGTCGAGGACGAGGCAAGCTTCGTCGAGGCACTGACGATCGGACTCCGCCGTGAGGGGTTCGAGGTGGTCGTCGCCGTCGACGGCGCCGAGGCGCTCGAGCGATTCGACGAGGTTGCACCCGATCTGGTGCTCCTCGACGTGATGCTGCCCAAGATCAGCGGCATCGACGTCTGTCGCCAACTGCGCAAACGCACGCAGGTGCCGATCATCATGGTCACGGCCAAGGGAGCCGAGATCGACACGGTGGTCGGTCTCGAAGTCGGCGCCGACGACTACGTCGCCAAGCCCTACCGGCTCCGCGAGCTGGTCGCCCGCATGCGGGCGGTGCTGCGACGGTCCGACGTCAACGGCTCGTCGCTCGTGCTGGCGCCAGGGATCATCGAGGTGGGCGACGTGCGCCTCGACCCGGAGGAACACCGGGTGTCGCTCGAGGGGGTCGACCTCGCCCTGCCGCTGAAGGAGTTCGAATTGCTGCACCTGCTGCTGGCGAACGCCGGACGGGTGCTGCCACGTGAGACCCTGATCGACCGGGTGTGGGGCAACGACTACGTCGGTGACACCAAGACCCTCGACGTCCACGTCAAGCGGCTGCGGTCGAAGATCGAGCCCGACCCGGCAGCACCGACGCGCATCATCACGATTCGTGGGCTGGGCTACAAGTACGAACGCGCCTGAGGTGTCACACCAGGGGTCAGACCCCGGCGTCGCAGCTGCCCCAGGGTGTAGCTGCGCCACGAGTGACAGGTCGTAGGATCGGCTCGGTGGAACCGGTGCCCTCGTCGACCCGGCGCCCACCAGCGTCGAAGTTCCGTCGGCTGGCGGTGACCCATGCCCTCACGATGGGCGCCGACGCTGCGATGGTCGTCGCACTCGCGGACTCGCTCTTCTTCGACATCGACCTCGACGCCGCCCGCTCCCGGGTGCTGCTGTTCCTCGCGCTGGGCTTTGCGCCGTTCCTCGTCGTTGCACCGCTGATCGGTCCGATGATCGATCGGGTGGCCGGCGGTCGGCGGTTCGTCATCCAGCTCGTCTCGGTCGCGCGTGTGGTCCTCACGCTGCTGATGGCGGTGTATCTCGACGCGTTGGCATTGTTCCCGCTGGTGTTCGGGTCGCTGGTGCTCCAGAAGACATACGCGGTGTCGAAGTCGGCGATCGTGCCGTCGACGGTGCGGTCGGAGGCGGAACTCGTCGAGGCGAACTCGAAGCTCGGCTTGATCGCGGGGCTCACCGGGGTCGTCGCGGTGATCCCGGCGGCTCTCCTGCTCAAGGTGGTGGGTGCGCCAGCGACGCTCGTCTACAGCGCTCTGCTGTTCGTCGGAGCGTTCGTCGCCGCCACACGATTGCCGCCCGACGTGGTGGCCGCCGACGCACCCGACGCCGAAGAGGTGCGCGAACTCCACAGCTCGAACATCGAACTCGGCGCCGTTGCGATGACGGCGCTGCGTGCGATGGTCGGGTTCACGTTCTTCCATCTGGCCTTCTGGTTGCGCTCGCAGGACCAGGGGACACTGTGGTTCGCGGCGGTGGTCGGGTTGTCGGCGCTCGCCGCGATGCTCGGCAATGCGGTGGCGTCCGCCGTTCGAGTCCGCGTCCGCGAGGAGACGATGCTGAGCCTCGCACTGCTCGTGTGTGCCGTCGCCGGGCTCGGTGTCGCTGCGCTCGGTGGGCCGGTCGGTGCCGTCATCCTCGCCGGCGTCCTCAACTTCATGGCGGCGCTCGGCCGCCTCAGCTTCGAGAGCATCGTTCAGCGCGATGCGCCCGGCGCCAACCGCGGTCGTGCCTTCGCCGTGTTCGAGACCCGGTTCCAGCTCGCGTGGGCACTCGGTGCGTTCCTGGCGGTGGCGATCCAGGTGCCGGGCGTCGTCGGATTCCTCGTGGTCGGCGTGGCGGCGGCCGGCACCAGCTTCTACCTGTGGGGACGACGCACCGGCGGCGGTGTCACTCGCCGGTCACGCGGGCGAGCCAGAGGCCGGGCGCCTCGACCTCGTTCGGGGTCGGCACGGCCGACGGATCGTTGAACAGCGGCGCGAGACCGGTCTCGCCGGCGCGGTCGACGACGCCCTGGACGAACGCCTTGCCACGGGCGGTCTGTTCGGCGCCGAGGCGGATCCCGAGGAGTCGCTCCACGAAGATGTCGTCCGGCGAGGACTCGGCCCGGCGACGGCGCACGGCCTCTGCGATCTGGAGCGAGTTGCCACCGATCGTGCGGACGGACACCGCATCGACGATCCAGTCGATCGCGCCGATCGTGACGGCGACGGCAGCATCGAGTTCGGGTTCGAGCGCCACCTGTTCGGCGGATCGAACCGCGCCGAGGAGGACCTCGGGGTCGCCGAAGGCCTGCTGCATCGCCGCCATCGGGTCGCTCTGGTCCATGTCGAGCGAAGTCAGCTTGTCGGTGATCGCCGACGGGTCGGGCCGGAACGCGCCGACGTGGCGCTGCACCAGCGAGCGGAGGTGTCCGGCGATGTGGTCGACCGAGAACAACGTGAGCCCGGCGAGCTCGTGGGCGAGCACCCACAGGCGCATCTCGTCGAGTTCGATCTCCCAGTCGGCCGCGAAGGTGTCGATCGTCGACGGCACGAGCACCAGCGCCGGGGTCGCCCGTGGAATCGGGAGGTCGTAGACACCGAAGGCCCGCCGGGCGAGATTGCCGACCATCGAACCGACGCTCATCCCCATCATCGCCGGGGCCATCATCTTGCCGAGCCCCGCCATCATCTGGGCCATCGGATCGGCGGACATCTCGTCGGGAAGGTCGTCGGTCGACCCGAGGGACGTCGCGAGATCGGTGAACAGCGGGCGGTAGGCCTCCAGCGTCTGCTGGGCCCATTGTTCGGGGGTCGCGACCGACGGTTCGGTCGGTGGAACCTCGAGTTGCATCACGTCGGCGACGTGAAGGCGGGCGATGCCGGCGAGTTCGCCGTACCTGATGCGCACGGCAGGGTCGACGTTCGAGGAGGTCGACGCCCCGGTGCCGGAGAGCAGGCCACCGCCGCTGGCGGCGAGCACGGCGAACTGGCGCGCAGCGTCCCAGTTCAGCGGGCCCTGTCCGGACCGCGCCCGTGACAGGTCGCCGAACAGTGGCAGT
>Ga0316201_10004077_pt1 | contig 10951 bp, 7 predicted proteins | sample CS6wburrow_MG_FD_204516 | JGI IMG/M metagenome (GOLD analysis project Ga0316201, IMG submission 204516) | Coastal sediment microbial communities from Delaware Bay, Delaware, United States - CS-6 worm burrow | ecosystem: Environmental > Aquatic > Marine > Coastal > Sediment | place: USA: Delaware... | reverse complement strand
GCTGACGATTCGCTTTGGCACCACGACCACCGATCCCTATGGTTTTACCCAGGATACGACCAAGCCGAGCCAGGTGATTACGGTCAGCGCGGCCAACGGTAACAATACCGTCGAGGGCTTTCGCGACTACATCAATGACAATGATTTTGGCGTGCAGGCTTCGATCATCAACGATGGCAATGGCTACCGCCTGTTGTTGACCTCCGAGAGTTCGGGCGCCGCCAACAGCATGGAGCTCACCGTAACCTCGGATGGCGACGGTGACGACGAGGACAACTCGGGCCTTTCGCAACTGGCCTTCAACTCGAATGCTCAATCCAGCATGCTGCAAACCACAGCCGCGCAGGATGCCTTACTCAACATCAACGGCCTCGAGATCACCCGGGACACCAACAGCGTGACCGGTGCGATCGACGGTGTTACGTTGAATCTGAACAAGGCGGACGTCGGCAACGTGGTTACGCTGACCATTAGCGAGAACAGCAGCAGTGTATCAAACGCGATTGCAGAGTTCGTTGAAGGTTACAATGGTCTGACCGCAACGATTAACGAGTTGACCCGCTACGACCCTGAAACCGGGCTTGTGGGATTGCTGAATGGCGATGCCACGGTCAGGAGCATCAGCAGCCAGTTGCGCAGTCTGCTGACCCAGCAAGTGGCGCAAAACGACGAATCGGTCAGTTCTCTGGCGGCGATCGGCATCACCACCCAGTCCGATGGCACCCTGCAAATCGACCAGGATAAACTGAATGCGGCGATCGCCAGCGATCCGCAAGGCATTGAAGCGCTGTTTCGCCCGCTGGGCCGACCGACCGACGACGGCGTCAGTTTCGTCTCGTCAACCAGCGAAACCCAGGCGGGTGATTACGCAGTTGAGGTTTCCAGCATCGCGACCCGCGGCGCCTACAACGGCGGAAGCGTTACCAACCTGACCATCGATTCGACCAACGATGGTTTTACGATCAAGGTCGACGGGGTCACCTCAGGTGCTATCGTGCTCGCCCAGGCGACCTACAGCGGTGACGACCTGGCCGCGCAAATCCAGGCGCAGATCAATGCCGACAGCGCGCTAAAGGAGGCTGGCGCCAGCGTGACCGTCGCTTACGATAGTGTCAACGGTGAACTGGATATCACATCGAACCGCTACGGCAGCGAGTCTTCGGTCGAATTTGTCGCTGTGGACACTGATACCGCGGATGACCTTGGCCTGACGATTGGCCAGAATGGTGCTGACGGCACGGATGTCGAAGGAACCATTAATGGCGTCGCCGCAACAGGAGACGGTCAGCGTTTGACCAGCACGGCCGGCGACAGCAACGGCCTGACGGTGCTGATCGACTCGGACGTGGGGGGCGCTCTCGGCAGCGTCGCCTATTCGCTGGGTATTCTGACTCCAATCGAGGATTTGCTGGATGCCTATCTCGAGAGCGATGGTTTGATCAGCTCGCGCGAAGAAGGTCTCAACGATTCCCTGGAGGATATCGCCGATGAGCGCGAATCTCTTGAGCGTAGTCTGGAAAGCCTTGAATCGAGATTGATTGCCCAGTTTACCGCACTCGACATCCTGATTGCGGAGTACAACAGTACCAGCGCCTTTTTGACTCAGCAGTTGGCTAACCTGCCCGAGCCCTACTCCGGTGGGCAATGACATTTGATTCACGGCCTCAAAGAGGTGATCATGAACTTATTTAATCGGTCGAGGAGAGATCAATGAACAGCCGGGCAACGAGTGCAGTCAACCAGTACCAGAGTACCGGCAACAGTTCGATTGCCTACGCTGATCCCCACGAGCTGATTTTGCGGCTGCTTTCCGGGGCGATAGACCGCGTGGCCCAGGCCAAGGGGGCGTTGGGTCAGAACAATGTCCAGGCCAAGGGTGAATTGATCAGCAAGGCGATGGGTATCATCAACGGTCTGGCAGGGTGTATCGACCATGACCAGGAAGGTGACATTGCGGCCAACCTCAACGCATTGTACGAATACATGAACGTGCGCCTGCTTGAGGCCAATGCGCAGGATGACCCGCAGAAGCTGGATGAAGTGGCGCACTTGCTGAACGAGATTCGTTCCGCGTGGGGCCAGATAAAACCGGTGAAAAATGACCAGTAACCAGGATTCACCAAACGAGGGTATTGAGCAGGCGATCGACCTGAGCCAACAGATTCTGGCTGAAGTCGAAGCCGGAAACCTGGAGGCGGTGTCCGGCTTGTACCAGACCCGCCAGTCGATCATCGACCATGAATACTCGCACAGTGCGGTGAGCGTCGGGCAAACGCGGGCCCTGCTCGAACTCAACCAGCGCATCGAGCGCTCGTTAACCGAAATGCAGAAAAAAATCCAGCGGGCGCAAGCCAGCGCCAGCAAATCTGCGCGTGCGGCCAAGGCCTACCAATCGGTCGCCGGTAACCGCGGCCAATCCTGATTTGCAGGTTCCATCCTGAGCGACCGGTAAAGCGCTTCCCGGTCGCCGTATTGCTTTGTCCCATGCCTCTAAAAATCAGTCAGTTAAAAGCATTTTTTTAAACTATACTTAAATTTGTCAATATTTTGGCATTTTGCGTACACTTGGCGCAGCTTTGCAACCTCAGCGAGAGAATCTACCCCGCGTGAATTGGACATCGTCCCAACCAGAGACCCGCAGTGTTTTGCTCGTCGACGATGATGCCGCGCGCGCGTCGGGTTTACGCCGACTGTTGCAATTCATGGATTATCCTACCGAGGTCATGACCGGCGACGCGCTCTGCGCGCAAGACAAACTGTCGGGTTCGGCTTACTGCGCCGTGATCGCCGGTGAGGACCCTCGAATCCGCGATACCCTGGTCGCATTCAACCGCCGTAGCCATTGTCCGCTGGTGATGCTGATGGCGCCAGATAGCGTCAGCGTTGAGCCGGCGAAGCCATGGTTGTGCGCGTTACCGGCCAATCCGGATTTCACTACGCTGAGCCGGGTTCTCGACAGGATCGCCTTGCACTGGCAAACCCGGCAGACCCCAGACGATAGCCTGTGCCAACCATTCATCGGTGGGTCAGCGCAGGTAAGCTCGATCAACCAGATGATCGCGCAGGTGGCGGATACCACCGCGTCGGTGCTGATCCTCGGTGAATCGGGTACTGGCAAAGAGGTGATCGCGCGCAACATCCACGCCCGGTCCGGGCGTCGCGACCAGCCATTCATCCCGATCAATTGTGGTGCGATCCCGGCGGAACTGCTCGAAAGCGAGTTGTTTGGCCACGAGAAGGGCGCTTTCACCGGGGCTATCAGCGCCCGCCAGGGGCGTTTTGAACTGGCCGAGGGCGGGGTGATCTTTCTCGACGAAATCGGCGACATGCCCTTGTCGATGCAGGTCAAGATACTGCGGGTGTTGCAGGAACGCTGCTTCGAGCGGGTCGGCGGCAACCGCAGCATACAGACCGATGTACGGGTCATCGCCGCAACCCATCGCAACCTGGAGCAATCGATTGAACAGGGCCAGTTTCGGGAAGACCTGTACTACCGGTTGAACGTTTTCCCGATCGAGGTCCCGCCGCTGCGCCAGCGCCGCGAGGATATCGGCCTGTTGCTGGACGAAATGATCCGACGTATCGAACGCGACAAGCGCGGGTCGGTGCGGCTGGCCAGCGCGGCGCGCAGGATGCTTTCAGCGTATGACTGGCCGGGCAATGTGCGCGAACTGGCCAATCTGGTCGAGCGCCTGGCCATTTTGTATCCGCACGACGTGGTCGATGTGCGTCAGTTACCGGCCAAGTTTCTGGCTGATGGCGGTGACCCGGGTAACGCGCTGGCGGCGCAAGACCCGGCCGATTCAGCAGATTGCATGCAACCTGCGGCACCCGGCCTGCCATCCGAGGGACTGGATTTGAAGCAGCACCTGGCGGATATCGAGATCGGTTTGATCGAGCAGGCATTGGCCGCTTCCAACAACGTGGTCGCCCGCGCCGCCAACCTGCTGCACATGCGACGCACCACGCTGGTGGAGAAGATGCGCAAGTACGGAATTGATCGCTAGCGGGCTGGCTGTCAGGAATCCGTCAGTCAGCCAATCCTGCGGTGGCTATAAATATCCAAGACTCTGAAAATAAAGATGATTTGAATAGTGGATTGGTTTCTGCAAACAACTTGTTCGAGACTCCGCCAAGGGCCCTTTGATTTCCATGCAGTCACCACAACGTCGTTTTTTACCAGGCCACGACGAGCCTGCGCGCCAGGTCGATGGATTGCGCGCGTCGGTTCCTGCGCAACCGCTGAACCGGGTCAGCGGCGATAATCATGGCAAGCGGAACCGAGTCGTGACCCGGCAACTACGTCTGATGATCGACGCCATCCCGGGCGCGGTGATCGTGCTCGACGCGCGTGGCCGGGTGGATGATTTCAACCAGACGGCGGCCGAACTGCTCGGCGAACCGCTGGGTGGGGAGCCCTGGCGCGAGATTGTTCCGCGGGTATTCCTGCAGGCGTTGGACCAGGGCGAGTTGCGTACCGCCGATGGCCGGCAATACAGCATTTCAACCCGGCCGCTCGGTTACCAGCCGGGGCAGATTCTGTTGCTCAGCGAAGTCACCCAGACCCGTGCGTTACAGCGCGCGGCGCAGCAAAACCTGCACCTGATGACCATGGGCAAAATGATGGCCAGCCTGGCGCACCAGATCCGTACCCCCTTGTCGTCGGCCATGCTGTACCTGTCACAGGTCGCAGAGGGGGGACTCGATGAGGTAAAAAGCCTGCGTTTCAGCAGCAAGGCGCTGGATCGAATCCGGCATATCGAAAAGACCATCAACGACATGCTGGTGTTCGCTCACGGTGGACAGTTCCTGATGAGCGAATTGAGCGTTGACGACCTGCTGCAGGAATTGCAGGACCAGCTCAGGCCGCAGTTTGAATTGCACCATGCGCGGGTCGATATCCGCCGCATCGAGCCTGCGCCGCGCATCAACGGTAATAAGGACGCGTTGCTCGGGGCGCTGGCCAACCTGTGCATGAACGCGATCGATGCCGGCGGGCAGGGCCTGCACCTGCGCATCGATGTATCGCTCAACCAGCGTGGCGACCTGCTACTGGCCATCGCCGACAATGCCTCGGGCATGGACCAGCACACGCTGGATCATCTTTTTGACCCGTTTTTCACGACCAAGGAATCGGGAACCGGTCTTGGGCTCGCGGTGGTACGCTCGGTGATTGAATCGCACCAGGGCCAGATCAGCGTCGAGTCGGCGCCTGGCGCCGGCAGCCGGTTTAGCCTGTTGTTGCCCACTGTAGGCAGCAGCAAAACCCAATTGAGTCACAGCGAGGCAGGCGAATGATCGATGTACTGGTGGTCGAGGATGACGGCGGATTGCGCGAGGCGATCTGCGACATGCTCGAGCTCAACGATATCAGCTTTGTCGAGGCCGAAAACGGCCAGCGGGCTCAGCAGTTGCTGGCGCGCGAGGAGGTTTCGCTGGTGCTCAGCGACGTGCAGATGAGCCCGGTCAACGGCTACCAGTTGCTGGAACATATCAACCGCAACCATGCCGGGTTGCCGGTGATCCTGATGACCGCGTACGGCTCGATACCGCAGGCGGTCGACGCGATTCAGGCCGGAGCGGTCGATTACCTGGTCAAGCCGTTCGAGGTTTCGGCGTTGGTCAAAACCCTGCAATCCCAGCTATTGCCGAGCGTGCAGGCGGCCAACCAGCCGATGATCGCAGTCGACGACGCGTCGATAAAACTGGTCGACTTGGCGAGGAAGGTCGCGCAGTCGGAAGCCAGCGTACTGCTCAACGGTGAAAGCGGGGTGGGCAAGGAAGTCCTGTCGCGTTTTATCCATACTCACTCAGCGCGCGGCGACGGCCCGTTTGTCGCGATCAATTGCGCAGCGATTCCAGAGAACATGCTGGAAGCGGCGCTGTTCGGTTACGAGAAAGGCGCGTTTACCGGGGCGATCAAGACCACCACTGGCAAGTTCGAACAGGCGCAGCATGGGACCCTGCTGCTGGATGAAATCAGCGAGATGGACCTGGCGTTGCAGGCCAAGCTGCTACGCGTGCTACAGGAACGCCAGGTCGAGCGCCTGGGCAGCCACCGGGTGATCGACCTCGATGTCAGGATTATTGCGACCACCAACCGGGATTTGCGCCAGGAGGTTTCGACCAAGCGCTTTCGCGAGGATCTGTTCTACCGATTGAACGTGTTTCCGCTGACCATTCCACCGCTGCGTGAACGACCACAGGATATCGTGCCTATTGCCCATCGCTTGCTGGCGCTTTACCAGCGCGCCACCGGGCAGGCCACGATGCTGGATGACGCGGCTGCACAGATACTCAAACAGCATGCCTGGCCGGGCAATGTGCGCGAACTCGACAACGTGATCCAGCGCGCACTGATCTTGAAACAGGGCGACCGGATAGGGGTCGATGACATCATGCTGGAAGCGGCGATTGGCGATGAAACCGATGCTGGTGCGGAGGATAGCGGCAAGCTGCAGAGTGACCTGCGCGACCGTGAGTCGGAGGTGATTCTCGAAACCCTGCGCCAGAAAAACGGCAACCGCAAGGAGACCGCCGCGCAACTGGGCATCAGTCCGCGCACCTTACGCTACAAACTGGCGCGCATGCGCGACGCCGGCGCGGCTATTCCCGACTGACCAGCGCGGCCTTGGCCAGATTGGCTGTTTCGCGACCCTGCGCGGGATCGTTGGGCACCAGTTGCGACAGCAGAAGCGAGGTAGTCGCGATCAGGCTGCCGCACAGGAATACCCATGACGGCGAAACAACCCAGACCATTCCCAGTACGAAAGGCAGCAGCACCGCGGCGATATGGTTGATCGAGAAGGCGACCCCGGCGGTCGACGCAAAATCCGCCGGGTCGGCGATTTTCTTGAAATAGCTCTTGAGCGCGATCGCCATCGCAAAAAACACGTGGTCCAACACGTAGAGCAATGCCGCAATGGCTACCGAGTCGACGAATGCATAGCTGGTGAAGATTATCACCAGGCCGATGTACTCAAGTGTCAGTGTACGGCGTTCACCCCAATGGATGACCAGCCGGCCAATACGCGGCGCCAGGTAAATCGTCAGCACCCCGTTGACCAGGAACAGCATGGCCATTTCGGACGCACTGAAGGCGAACTTTTCGACCATCAGGAAGCCGGCGAAGACGACGAAGATCTGACGTCGGGCGCCTGACAGGAAGGTCAGCAGGTAGTACAGCCAGTAGCGCTTGCGCAGGATCATGCTGCGATGCTGTTCGGCCTCGCCCTTGAAATGTGGAAAGCTGCGGTAGATCAACACCGCGAGCAGCACGGTGCCGAGGCCGCCGAGCAGGTAGATCAACCGGTAGTCGAAGCGCAGCAGATCCAGCATCAGGTACAGCGCGGTGAAAATGAACAGCCCGGTGAACGAGCCGACCGCCATTTGTCTTCCCATCACCAGCGGCAGGCGGTGCTTGTCGATCAACTGCATCGACAGCGATTGCTGCATGGTCTCGGCGTAGTGAAAGCCGACCGACATCAGCACGGTGGTGAAATACAGGCCGTAGACGGTTGGCAGGTAGCCGGTCAGCGCGGTGCCGATACCGAGCAACAGCAGTGAGACGAAGGTCAGCGTCTGCTCGCGCATCAACAGCAGCAGGAAAACCGCGGCGAACGCCAGAAATCCTGGCACTTCGCGCAGGCTCTGCAAAATACCGATCTCGATGCCGCTGAACGAGGCCTGCTCGATCGCGAAGTTGTTGAGCAACGTACGCCAGGTCGCGAATGACAGTGGTACCGCTGCCGCAACCATGTACAGCAGCATCTCCGGGTTGCGCGCATGGCGCGTCAGCGGGTTCACCCGGTGTTTCTCATGCCAGCGGCGATGGCGTTGATCGAACTCAGCAAGGCGCCTTTCCAGGTTTCATCCGGGGGTTGTTGTTCCTGGCCTTGACGAAACTTGCTCAGCAGGTTGATCTGGATGAAGCCAAGTGGATCGAGGTATGGCTCGCGCCGGGTCAACGACACCTCGAGTACCGGGTCATCAGCCAGCAGGTATTCAAGCTGTGCGATTTGCAGCACACGCTCAAGGGTCCGCTGGTGTTCCGCCTCGATCATCGAGAACACCTTTTCGGCCAACGCCGGATCGTCGCACAGGTTGGCATAATGCCGCGCGGTGCGCATGTCGGACTTGAACAAAGACATTTGCGTGTTGGAGATCATCGCGGTGAAAAACGGCCACTCACGGTACATCTTGCGCAGTTTTTCCAGACCTTCCTGCGGGTTCGTCTTGAGCCAACGGTCGATCGCGGAACCCATGCCGTACCACGCGGGCAGGGTATGACGTGACTGCGCCCAGCCAAAAACCCACGGAATCGCCCGCACCGAGGCCTTCGACAGGTCACCCTTGCGGCGGTGGCTGGGACGCGACCCGATGTTCATCAGGCCAATCTCGCTGACCGGGGTCGCCTGGTAGAAATACTCGAAGAAGCCCGGCGTGCGGTCGGTGAGTTCGCGATAGGCATCCTCGGCAAACCCCGCCAACTGCTGCATATCGGCGTAGAACGCCTGGTGGTTCAGCGCGTATTCGCGGATCACGTTGAGGCTGGCTTTCATCAGGCCGGTGACACCCATCGACAGCTCATACAACGCGGTCTCGCGGTTGCTGTACTTGTTGGACAGCACCTCACCTTGCTCGGTGAACTTGATCTGGCCGTGTACCGTGTCGTGCGGTTGCGCCAGAATCGAATCGTGGGTCGGTCCGCCACCGCGTCCGATGGTACCGCCACGGCCATGGAACATGCGGCACTTGACGCCGTGCCGGCGGCTGATGTCGATGACTTTTTTCTGTGCCTGATAGAGCCCCCAGGCGGCGGACAGGATACCGCCATCCTTGCACGAATCGGAGTAGCCAAGCATCACTTCCTGGGTATTGGTCGAGACGCCGAGCAGGTTGCGGTACAACTGGTTGGATAACAGCGCGTTGAGTACCTCGTCGATATGCGACAGGTCCTCGATAGTCTCGAACAGCGGGCTGACCTCGATATGGCAAAAATACTCACGGTTGATGCGGCCGACCAGGCCGGCCAGGTAGGCAAGGTAAATGACTTCCATGATATGACTGGCGTTATGCGTCATCGATATCACGTAGTTGCCAAACGCCTGCGCGCCGATCTCCAGCCGCATGTCGCGCATGGTCCTGAACACCTGCAGGGTTTGCAGCGTCTCGTCGCTCAGTGCCTGCTCGTGGATGTCGGGTTTGAGGCCACTGGTGATCTGGTCGGACAGAAACTGCAGGCGCGATTTTTCCGGCAGCTCGCGGTAGCTGGCGATATCCGCCTGACGCATGATCTCATCCACGGCGTCGCTGTGGCGGGTGGATTCCTGGCGCACGTCGAGGCGGACCATGTGGAAGCCAAAAGTCTCGACCAGGCGGATCAGGTCCTTAAGGTGGCCGCGCGCGGCGTTGAAGTCACGGTGTGACACCAGCGAGTTACGGATCAGGTACAGATCCTCGAGAAATTCCTCGCTCGAGGCGTAGCAGTGTTCGTTGGTTTCTACCGGCTGGTTCTTCAGCCGTTGCTTGACGCAGCGCAGGTTGGCGCTGATCCGGTAGTGCATATAGTACAGCTTGCGCCGGTAGATCTCCTCCTCGAAGCGGTCGCGGGTCTCGTCGAACGCGCGGATTCCCTTGGCCTCATCGCGCAGCAGGCTGTCGAGGAAGTCCTGGTTCGGGGTACACCAGCGAGACGAGTGGGTCAGGTAGTTGGTCAGATTGAGCAGTCGACGCGAGTACTCGTGGAGGATTTCCTCGTTGTGCATACGCAGCGCGGTGCGCGTGGTTTCGGGCGTGACATAGGGATTCCCGTCGCGGTCGCCACCGATCCATGATCCGAACTGGATCAGGCTCGGTACAACCACCACGGGATCGCCGTTGGCGTCCTCGCCGTAAATCCGGCTGACCGCACTCTCGATGTGGCGGTACTCGAGGGTGACCGCCTGGTACAGACTGCGCGGGAAATAGGACAGGCCGAGCTTGATCTCGTCAGCAACCTCGGGACGTTTCTCGCGAACCTCGTTGGTTTGCCACAGCACTTCGATCTGTACCTGCAGGCGTTCGGTCAGCGCTTCCTTTTCGTAGCCGGTGATGCGTGGGTCGGTCAGGTCGTCGATGATCTCGAAGATATCGCGCTGCAACTGCATGATGGTGCGTCGTTTCGATTCGGTGGGGTGGGCGGTGAACACCGGGCGGTAGGACAGCTCGGAAAACAGCATTTCGAGATCCTCGACCTCGATCCCGCGCTGCTTGAACTCGGCCAGGGTCAGGTAGAACGAACCTTTCCAGTCCGGGTAACCAAGCCGGCGGATCGAGCGCCGACGCTGGCGGTGCAGGAAATCCTCCTCGGCGATATTGACCAGGCTGAAGTACAGCGAAAAAGCACGTATGACCTGTTCGACGATGTCCGGCGCCAGCCGATCGATCAGCTTGATCAGGATCGCGCGCTTGGCCGCGTCTTCCTGCTTGCGCAATTGCAGGAACCCCTTGCGCAAGCGCTCCACCGAGCGAAATACCGCCGGGTGTTCGTGTTGTTTGAGTACCTTGCCGAGTAGTTGTCCAAGCAATTTGACCCGGGATCTCAATTCCTGATCGGATCGGTTGGTGGTAGGGTCGGGAGTAGATGTCATGATGGCTCGAAACTGGGCTGAAAAATGCCATTATTGTAGCAAACCGGGGTTGTCCTCAGCGCTAAGCTCGATGCGCCCTGTTTCAGGGCATGCGTGGGTGAACCCCCCCAAAAAAAAAGCGGGCAGGGCCCGCTTCATGGCGCGAAAGCTCGGGCTTATTCGCTGGTTGGCGACGCTTCGGCGGAAGGTTGGGACCCGGCGCCGGGTTGCTGCGCACTGCGCATCTTGCGGAAGCGTTCGAGCATTGATTGCTCGTGCTCGTCGAGACGCTGCATCACGGCCTCGCGGCGCTTCTCGGCCCGGGCCATCAGATCCGCCAG
>Ga0316201_10004076_pt1 | contig 10951 bp, 11 predicted proteins | sample CS6wburrow_MG_FD_204516 | JGI IMG/M metagenome (GOLD analysis project Ga0316201, IMG submission 204516) | Coastal sediment microbial communities from Delaware Bay, Delaware, United States - CS-6 worm burrow | ecosystem: Environmental > Aquatic > Marine > Coastal > Sediment | place: USA... | reverse complement strand
GTTTACCGTTTACACCTTCCGGATTTACATAAATCAACCCCATTTGTACAGCGGCCAACGGATTTTCCATAGTGGAAGGTTTACCCACATCTTCATAACGCTCATCACTTGGTGCTAACCATTCTTTTTCTGCTCCCCAGTAAGTGTCTTTTTCAGGACCCCAAATATCTTCTCTACCGAAGGCGAAGCCAAAAGTTTTTAAGCCCATACTTTCATAGGCCATATTCCCTGCCAGAATAATTAAGTCAGCCCAACTTACCTTGTTGCCATATTTCTTTTTGATAGGCCAAAGTAATCGTCTCGCTTTATCCAGGCTTGCATTGTCTGGCCATGAATTTATTGGTGCAAAACGTTGCGAACCAGAACCTGCACCACCACGACCATCGGAGATACGATAGGTACCGGCAGCATGCCAGGCCATGCGAATCATTAAACCACCATAGTGTCCCCAATCTGCAGGCCACCAGTCCTGACTATCCGTCATCAATTTGTGTAAGTCCTGTTTTAGCGCTTTTACATCCAATTTCTTAAGTTCCTTACGGTAGTTAAAATCCTTACCTAAAGGATTGGTTTTAGTATCGTGCTGATGTAGAATATCCAGGTTTAGTGATTTTGGCCACCACTTCATAACGTTATCCTTTGTTTCCGTGTTTGCCCCATGCATAACAGGACATTTACCAGTTTTTGAATCGTTCATATTGCTATTTTTATTATAAGTTTATTTTAAGTAATTCGTTTACCTCACTATCAACTTCCAAAAATTGAAGATCTAGGTTATTTTGCGACCCTAATTTACGATATTCTTTGCGAAATTTTATAGTAATTTATATTTATAAATTTTATTTCGTCATAAGGAAAACCTATAACTCAATTTTGCACTCCTACCCTTAGCTTGAACCACAAAATATTATAAAACACCTTCACTATTTGTCCCGATGATGTTTCAACTAAAATCCTTATCTTTAAACTATTACCAGACTATTATCAAAACAAACATATTGAAGTGAAGAAAATAAGTCTAATCTTAGAATTCTAATTTCTTGAAGATTGCCAAAACATAAAAACACATGGTATAATATGAAAACGTTAATCACATTTTTCATTTTTAGTATGTTAATTTCTTGTTCGGAGAATAAATTATCTGATTTGGATTTTTTAGTCGGTACCTGGAAAATGGAAGGTAAAGAAAACTATGAATCCTGGGAGAAAATAGATCATATCTTTAAGGGGCAATCGTATAAAATAGTTGATGGACAAAAAATTGTTACTGAAATAATAGCATTGAAATCAGATGGAAACCGCATAGTCTATACACCAACAGTCATTGATCAAAATGAAGGTAAACCAATACCATTTACATTACATAAACTGGACGAAAATATGTTCTCTTTTGAAAATTTAGATCATGACTTTCCTAAGAAAATTCAATATAAAAAGAAATCTGAAAATGAAGTAATAGTAACAATTTTAGGAGAAAATGATAAAGGTTTTTCCTATCGATTAAGGAAGCAGAAAGATTAATTAATGCATACCCAAAAAGCCTTCTCCGGAATGAAAAGAATACAGTTCTATTAATGATCGTATTCCGCCAATCCTTTTGTAAATCTTTCAGGGTCTGCAGCCAAATGGTACCTTGGGTCGTCAATATCTTCGACGATTACCTCATGAAATTTTGGACTCGCCTTATAGAGCAATATCTTACAATCCTCACTTAAGTGTTTTAGTTTAATAGTCTTTCCTTCAGCTTCATATTTTTTAACCAGGTTAAAAATTGCTTCTAATGCCGAATGATCACTTATTCTAGATTCCACAAAATCTATTTCAACCTGTTTAGGATCATTTTTAGCATCAAATTTTTGATTAAAGGCAGCGATAGAGCCAAAGAACAAAGGCCCCCAAATTTCATATACTTTCGTACCATCTTCCTTCATACGTTTACGTGCTCTAATACGCTTGGCATTTTCCCATGAAAACACCAAAGCACTTACTATCACGCCGGCAATAACGGCTATGGCCAAATCAAAAATAACAGTTAAGGCCGAAACCAAGATCAACACAAAAAGATCGGTGAGTGGGATTTTATTCAAAATTCTAAAACTACTCCATGCAAAAGTTCCTATAACTACCATAAACATAACACCCACCAAAGCAGCGATTGGAACCTGTTCTATAAGTCCAGAGGCAAATAATATAAATGCCAACAAGGTCAATGCAGCGACAATTCCTGAGAGCCTGCCTCGTCCACCTGATTTAATATTGATAATAGATTGCCCGATCATGGCGCAACCACCCATACCTCCAAATAACCCTGTTACGATATTTGCACTTCCTTGGGCTACACATTCTTTATTGGAGTTACCAATGGTCTCTGTTAATTCATCTATTAGATTTAAGGTCATAAGCGATTCTATCAATCCAATGGCGGCGAGAATTAAGGCATAAGGTCCTATAAATCTTAAGGTCTCCCAGTTCATGGGAACTTTATTAAAGATATCAAATTGAAATTGGGGTAAGCCTCCCTTTAAACCTTCACCTCCACCTGCACTAATAAAACTACCTACAGTGGCGACATCTAATTTTCCTATTATAACAATAGCAGATACTACAAGTATGGCAATCAAGGCTTCAGGTATTTTTTTAGTGATCTTTGGCAATCCTAACATAATACCCATTGTGAGGGCTACCAGGCCTAACATAGTAAAGAGCTTTGCCCCTTGCATCCAGGTTACTTCTCCATTTATAACTTCTTTAAACATCCCTAACTGTGATAGAAAGATCACTATGGCCAATCCATTTACAAAACCCATCATTACCGGATGTGGAATCAATCGAACAAACTTTCCTAGTTTTAAAATTCCGGCAAGCATCTGGATGATACCCATTAGAATAACGGTTGCGAATAAATAATATAATCCCAGGTTTTCGCCTTCTACTCCAAGCGCATTACCTTCTGAAACCAAACTAACCATTACCACTGCCAATGCCCCGGTGGCTCCTGATATCATTCCCGGACGACCACCAAATATAGATGTGATCAGACCGACCATAAATGCGGCATATAAGCCAACAAGAGGGTCGACTCCTGCTACAAATGCAAAAGCCACAGCTTCCGGCACTAGTGCCAACGCAACGGTGAGTCCACTGAGTATATCGTCTTTGGCATTTGCTACTTTTTTGGTAATAAATTCTGTCATAATGGTTTTTTAAAACAAGCGGCAAAAATACAGCTTATATTTACTTAAACAATAGATACCTTGTTGTTCTTCTTGAGTTTATACGATAACGATTGAAATAAAAAAACTCCGCTAAAATGCGGAGTTCCTTTTATATAAAAGTTTAATAATTAATTTTTAACCACTTTAAATGTTCCCATTTTATCTGCAACCATAGCTTTAACAAGATAGGTGCCTGAAGGGAAAGTTGTAAGGTCTAATTCAGCCTTTAGTGACGAAGGTTTTATGGTTTTGATTTCCTGCCCTAAAATATTAAAAATACTGACATTTGAAATATTTTCACTGGCATTCATCATTAATTTTTCCTTTACAGGATTTGGATAATAACTAAAATCGACCAATGCTAAATTCTCTATACCAGCAGTAGCACTTGTACCATCAACATTCACTACCAAATTTAGATCTGGTCTTCCCAAATCTTCAAACTCAGTAGGTTCATCAAATCCACATTTTGGCGCTGCCAAATAAGAAGGAGCGTTTTCACCTGCTGCATTTGAACCTATTTGAAAGGTCACTTGCCCGTTACCACCATCAGCAATCACATCTGATTTGACATAAATCCCTACAACAAATTCTGAACCTGCAGGAATACTGGCTGTAATAGGTGTTGTATGTAATTGTAGACTTTGATTTGTGATCATTTCGGTAACTTGATTCACTAAAATAAGATCGTCACCCGGGAAATCTGCTGAAGATGTAAATATACTTACCGTAATAGGATAACCCCCGGCAGGAGCTCCTGACATTACTTCGATACCATATTGTACAGAAGAAATATCATAACTACCCGTAATACCGAAATCGGTTAATTTAAAACTACGATAGAATGTGTTATCGCTAACAATGTCAAATTGCTGTTCACATGCCACAGAATTTAAATCTGTAATTGTCTGTGAGACAGAATGGGTTAATGTTTGAGAAATAATTATTTGTGTAAATAACAAAATAATTAGGGGAGTAATTTTTTTCATAAGCAATAATTTCTTTCTTTTTCAATGAGTCTGCAAATTTAAGCATAATAATTTAATGTTGGCAAAAGTATTTACTAACACCGTTGTTAAATTTTCCTTTGGAACCCATTCAACTTTTGTAATACCTTCTTCTATTTGAGGTTTAAATTGATCATTAAATTCAGAAAACATCAAATACCAATAAGTAACCTTTAATATATATTTCTCGTTTAACTTATATATATGATAGGTCTTATCTAAAAATCGATCCAATTTTAAACCATCAATACCACACTCTTCTTGAACTTCTCTTAATGCCGCTTTTTCGGTTCCTTCTTTTTTTTCAATCTTTCCTTTTGGAAGATCCCATAAACCGTTCCTATAAATAAATAAAATTTCTCGTTTTGAATTTATTACCATGCCACCTGCTGCTTCAATTATTTTAAAATTCGATTTAAAATTTTGCCATAGGTATTCAATATCATCGTGATATAGATATAGATTACAAATGATGTTATTTTCGAGCTTGATTACATGTAAAGGAATATCGGCACTTTCAAATAATATAAAATTTTCTTCGTTTTTATGATCTAAATTATTGGTTAAATAAATCGGATTGTTATTTATGAAAATTGTATACATTTTATCGAAATAATAATAAATTTATGTAGATTTACGGCCATGATCTTCGACAAAAATACTGCAAAAAAAACTGCCGAACTATTATTACAAATTAAGGCGATTAAATTAGATCCTAAGAGTCCTTTTACCTGGGCTTCTGGTTGGAAATCGCCGATATATTGTGATAACAGGATAACCCTTTCATATGTGCAAATAAGAACTTATTTGCGTGAACATTTATCAAAAATAATTGAAGAGAAGTATGGTAAACCCGATGTGATTGCCGGGGTTGCTACAGGGGCAATTGCAATTGGAGTTCTAGTGGCTCAAGAATTGGGTGTTCCTTTTATTTATGTACGCCCGGAGCCTAAGCAACATGGACGGCAAAATCAAATTGAAGGGAATATTGATAAAGGTCAGAATGTTGTTGTTGTAGAAGACCTGATAAGCACTGGAAAAAGCAGTCTCAATGCCGTTAAAGCATTAGAAGACCAAGACATTAAAGTTAAAGGTATGGTCGCTATTTTTTCTTATGGATTTGAATTCGCCGACCAAAATTTTGAAAAAGCCAATGTTGAATTGACATCTTTGAGCGATTATCAACACCTATTGCAACAAGCTATAGAAACCAATTATATATCACAGAACGAATTAGAGACATTGGAAAGCTGGAGAAAAAACCCCAGTAAATGGTCATCATAAAGAATTAATCAAAAATGAATTTAGAGAGTCCAAAAGTGAATGTAAAAAAATCGGCAAGTGAAATTTTCGAATTCTTAATTAATGTTGAGAATTTTGAAAAGATAATGCCTGAGAATACCGATAAATTTGAAGCGCAAGATGATTCATTCTTATTTGCCCTAAAAGGAATGCCGGAAATAAGGCTGAAATTACAGGAAAAAATTGAACACAATAAGATCGTACTGGGATCGACCAGTGATAAATTCCCATTTACACTAACCGGTAATATTTCGGAAAATGATGAAGACTCCAGTGAAGTGCAGTTAAATTTTGAAGGTAAATTCAATCCGATGATAGCTATGATGATCAAAGGTCCATTGCAAAAATTCATCGATACCTTAATTGCAAATATAGGTAAGCTCTAGGCAAACTTGATCTCCTTTAGGTCAAAATCCCTTAAAGATTCATTTTCAAGCTCGATCGTTAATTTTCCCTCTGAAGAAATTCCCACTATCTTACCCAAAAAGGTATTTTTGTTTCCATCAACAAACATAGAAGGAATCCCCTTCTTATAGAGGATATCCTCGTACAAGTATTTAATTTCACCGAACTTCTGTTTTTGAATCAATAACATTTGATATTGCATTTCTAATAATATCTTATCCAAAAGTTCTTCTTTGTTTATGGTACGATTTAACAAATTCTTTAATGAAGTAGCTAACGTCAATGGTGACGGAAAAACTTGCTGATTCACATTTAAGCCAATACCCGCAATAGCAAAATCAATGGAACTGTTTTTTACGATACATTCAATAAGAATCCCACCTAATTTCTGATTAGCTGACAAAATGTCGTTCGGCCATTTAACTGCTAATTTTTCAGGAATATAATATTTCAGTACGTTATATAAGGCAATTGAAATGGCATAATTAAGATAAAATTGTTTTTCGACATCCAATTTTTTAAATCTTATTAAAACACTGAATGTTAGATTCTTACCTTTCTCAGAAGACCATTTATTATCAAATTGTCCTTTCCCATGAGTCTGATGGTCTGCAATAACCACAGTCCAATTTTCAACATGTTCTTGTTTGACCAAATCCCTTAAATAAGAATTTGTAGAATCTATGGCATCAAGTTTGAGTATCTTCATATATAAATGCAAATATAACATATCAATAATGATAAAAAGTAATACATTTGCAGAGAAAACTTAAAGGTATTTAATGGCGAAAAAAAAGGTGAGTGTTGATCAGCTAATTACTGAAATTGTAAAGGGGATAGAAAAAGTTAAGGGGCTTAAAATAAATATATTAGACCTTAGAGAAATTGAAAATACAGTTTGCGATTACTTTATAATTTGTGAAGGAAATTCTAATACCCAGGTAAATGCAATTTCCGGATCAATCCAAAAATCAGTTAGTAAAGCAATAAAAGATAAGCCTTGGCATGTCGAAGGAGAAGCCAATGCCGAATGGATATTATTAGATTATATAAATGTTGTTGTACATATTTTTCAGAAACAAATACGGGAATATTACGACATAGAGAGTTTATGGGGAGACGCCAAGATAACAACCATCGAGGCTGCTTACTAATTAAGAATTAAAAAAATATAAATGAGTCAGGATAAAAAAAATAATAAACCCTCAAAAGATTTTAAATTCAAATTCAATTTTTATTGGGTTTATGGTATTTTATTCGCGTTAATTCTCGGTTATCAATTTTTTAGTAGCTCAGACTTAACAACGAGTAAATTGTCAGATAATGAGTTTAAACAAATCTTACAGGATAACGATATCAAAAAAATCGTTATTGTAAATAAGGAATTTGCCCAGGTCTTTGTAAAAGAACAGGTTCTGCAAAAGCCTAAGCACAATGAGAAAACGAAGAGTCCGTTTTTTAATCCGGAAGCTCCGCTTTACATATACAATTTCGGCGATCTTCAGAATTTTGAGAATGAATTAAATTCTGAAAAATTAAAATATGAACTAGATTTCGACCGCGACAATGCTACTGAAACTAATATTTGGGACGGAATTTTTATGTGGCTCCCATTTATATTTATCATTGCCATTTGGATATTTATCATGAGACGTATGTCTGGCGCAGGTGGCGGTGGCGGCGCAGGAGGTCAGATATTTAATATTGGTAAATCAAAAGCTAAATTATTTGATCAAGATCAGAAAGTGCAAACTTCTTTTAAGGATGTTGCAGGTTTAGAAGGCGCTAAGGAAGAAGTACAAGAGATCGTTGATTTTCTTAAAAATCCCGGTAAATACACAAAACTTGGAGGCAAAATTCCTAAAGGTGCCTTATTGGTAGGTCCTCCGGGAACAGGAAAAACCTTATTAGCCAAGGCAGTGGCAGGTGAAGCTAAAGTACCTTTCTTCTCATTATCGGGTTCAGATTTTGTAGAAATGTTCGTAGGGGTTGGTGCTTCTCGGGTAAGAGACCTATTTAAACAAGCAGCTCAGAAATCTCCTTCAATTATTTTTATAGATGAAATAGATGCCATCGGAAGATCGAGAGGTAGAAATAATATCACAGGCGGTAATGATGAGCGTGAGAATACACTGAATCAATTACTAACAGAAATGGACGGTTTTGGTACAGATACCAATGTAATTGTTATCGCGGCTACAAACCGGGCTGATATATTAGATAAGGCGCTTATGCGTGCCGGAAGATTCGATAGACAGATCTATGTTGACCTTCCAGATATGAATGAAAGAAAGGAAATTTTTGAGGTTCATATTCGACCTTTAAAGTTGGCCAAAGATGTTGATATAGACTTTTTATCCAAACAAACTCCAGGTTTCTCGGGGGCTGACATAGCAAACGTTTGTAACGAATCCGCTCTTATAGCTGCCAGAAAAAATAAAAAAGCGGTTCATCATCAAGATTTTTTGGATGCAGTTGATAGAATTGTTGGTGGTTTAGAAAAGAAAAATAAGATCATTACTATAAAAGAAAAGAAAACCATTGCATATCACGAGGCTGGTCATGCTACTGTAAGCTGGATGTTAGAACACGCGGCACCACTGGTAAAGGTTACCATTGTACCACGAGGAATTTCTTTAGGGGCAGCCTGGTATTTACCGGAAGAAAGAATGATCGTTCAAACTGACCAGATGCTTGATGAGATGTGTGCAACACTCGGAGGTAGAGCCGCAGAGAAAATAATTTTTAATAAAATTTCTACCGGAGCTTTAAGTGATCTTGAAAAGATAACAAAACAGGCGCGTGCGATGATCACAGTTTATGGATTGAATGATAAATTAGGTAATATTACCTATTATGATTCATCGGGACAATCTGATTATAACTTCTCTAAACCATATAGTGAAGAAACTGCCCGCCTTATAGATAAAGAGATTTCTATCTTAATAGAAACACAATATAAACGAGCCATTGAAATTCTTAAAAAGCATAAAAAAGAATTGACAGTACTTGCCGAATTACTACTTGAAAAAGAAGTTATTTTTAGTGATGATTTGGTAAAGATCTTTGGCAAGAGACCTTTCATTAAAGAACCATTAGCAGTTAAAAAAGAAGTCGAAACTAAAGAAAAACCAGTGGTAGAGCCAGAAAAAGATGTGAACAATGAAGGCGAGATTTCAACAGAATTCGCTTAATTTTTCTTAATTTCTTAATTTTGAAAAACCTCAGAGTAAAATGAATCTTTTCAAAAAATTGTTCAGTCAAAAACATTCCTCTAAAGAATTAGAGCCAGTTAACACTTTGGTCTCTCCTGATAACATGTCTTTAGATGATGCCTTTGTTCACAATTTTATTAGTAAAGGGGGTAAATTTTTATATTGTGCGCATCAAGAGGAAGTCAACCAAAACCTATTAAATATTCTAAATGAAAATCACTGGGAGAATGTTGTTTGTCTAAACGATGATCTTAAGAAAATAATTACTATTGTTGGGGTTGATCATACCAATATTACAAATAAAGACTATCCTTTTTTTACTTTTTGCGAACACCTATTGGCCGAAGACGGAAGTATCATGTTCTCATCTATACAGGTACATGAGCGTAAAATAGTCGACTTGCCAGATCATTTTATCGTATTTGCCAAAACAAGTCAATTGGTAAAAAACAAGAGCGAAGGTCTGATGGGTATTAGAAAAAACTATCAAAAAAACTTTCCTACTAATATTAGTTCTATTAAAAGTTATGTGCCCGAAAGAGTTGAAGAAGACTTTTTAAACTTCGGAAATAATAATGCAAAAAACCTATATTTGCTATTATTAGAAGATCTATAACATGCGAGAACTCCTTATAAGGACTTTATCTGGTATAATTTATGTTGCTGTTGTCATTGGTTCAATTCTATATTCGAAAGAATCACTATACATTGTTTTCTATCTCTTAATGCTGCTGTGCTTATTTGAGTTTAAAAACCTTATCAAACTTAGTTATAAATGGACTTTCGTTGTAGCAACCCTCATCTATTTTAGGTTTTCTAATCTTCCTGCCTTAGATTTTAAATATTTTCAGTTCTTTCTAATCATAAGTATTTTTATTCCCTTTATTTATCAGGTATTAAAACCTAAAATAAGTTTAACATCAAGTAAACTTGGTCATTATTTATTGGCCTTGGCATATATTGCTATTCCGTTTACGCTACTTACTCAAATACCATTTATAGAAGATGTCTATCACCCTAAGATCCTTATTGGGTTTTTTATATTAATCTGGGTCAATGATTCCTTTGCCTATATTGTTGGCAGTAGTATTGGGAAAACAAAATTATATGAAATCGTTTCGCCTAATAAAACCGTTGAGGGTGCCATTGGGGGATTCGTTGCAGCCTTGATAGGTGCATATTTCATTTCAATATATATTACTTCCTTGTCTTATCTTAATTGGACAATTATTGCAATGATTACGGTAATTTTTGGCGTTTTGGGTGATCTAATGGAGTCTAAATTTAAAAGAGAAGCAGGTGTAAAAGACAGTAGTAATTTCATTCCGGGACATGGCGGGTTTTTAGACAGATTAGATAGTATAATTTTTGCTGCTCCCTTTGTTTATGTATATTTACATTTGATATATTAATGATAATTTTATGTATCTAATAACTACAGTTTAAATGTTCCACAAAGAAGGATATAAAATAATTTTTGGATCGATGATCATTTTAGTTGTGTTGATATTCGCAACTGATATGTTGATATATACAGAGTGGTTAAGAAAATTGGTTATGATCATTTTCTTATTGTTTTTTGTCTTAATTCTTCAGTTTTTCAGAAATCCAAAAAGGACTACCGTAGAAAAATTACATCAGATCATTGCTCCTGTAGATGGTAAAATTGTGGTTATTGAAGAGGTTATTGAAAAAGAAATATTTAAGGATAAAAGAAGGCAAGTATCCATTTTTATGTCACCATTAAATGTGCATGTCACGAGATATCCAATAAGTGGAAAAGTTACCTTTAGCAAATACCATCCAG
>Ga0316201_10004075_pt1 | contig 10952 bp, 9 predicted proteins | sample CS6wburrow_MG_FD_204516 | JGI IMG/M metagenome (GOLD analysis project Ga0316201, IMG submission 204516) | Coastal sediment microbial communities from Delaware Bay, Delaware, United States - CS-6 worm burrow | ecosystem: Environmental > Aquatic > Marine > Coastal > Sediment | place: USA: Delaware... | reverse complement strand
AAATCATCGCCTGGAGGGCCCAGTTAAAACTGCACGCGGACGTGAAGGCTACCTGTTTCGTGAACACAAGGATGATGCAACCGCAAAACAACGAGAAGACCAGGTAAGGGCTTCGCTGGATAATACATTTTCTTTCTGGGCAAGCGAGCAAGTTGTTGTTGACGCACTCAAATCAGCAGGATTTCCCCTGATTTTAAAAGTGTTAACTCCGCATCCATTCGGTTGGGAGAATGCATCTTACAGGCCGATATTTGTGGCCAAGAAAAAACGCCCCGGCTAGGTAAGCGATTCAATGCTGTTTAATTCCTTCGTGTTTGCCGGGCTATTCCTTCCGGTCGCCCTGATGCTGTTCTGGTGTATGCCCACGCCTGCTGCCAAGCGGCTGGTATTAATTGTAGCTAGCCTGGTTTTTTATAGTTACTGGCTACCAGAGTACTTGTTGCTGCTGATGGGGTTTGTGATAGTGGCATGGTGGTGTGCAATACAGGTGGAGAAGACTCAATCTGGCTGGCCGCTTTGGGTGGCCGGTATATGTCTGTTTGGCGGCCTGGGATACTATAAATATTCCAGCTTTATCGGAAGAGTGGCTGTGGATCTGGGTGTTGTGCCACAGGACTTTACCGTTCAGCAACTTGCATTGCCGCTCGGTATCAGTTTTATCGTATTCCAGGCCATGGGTTATGTTATTGATGTATACCGTCGTGAATATCATGCAGAAAAGAAGCTGTCTGTAGTCCTGCTGTTTAAAGGCTTTTTCCCGCAGTTAATTGCCGGGCCGATTTGTCGTGCGCATGAATTGATACCGCAATTGAAAGGTGTTTTTGTTTTTCGACTGGAGCAATTTACCTCAGGCCTGGCAATTTTTTCGCTCGGACTGTTACTGAAAGAATTTTTCGCAGATGGACTGGCGCCAATCGTCGATCATCTATATGAGGCAGATGTGCACCATTCGTTTCAGTCGGCATGGGCTGCATCGGTTGGCTTTGGCGGCCAGATATATGCTGATTTCTGGGGATATTCTACCATGGCCATTGGATTGGCAAAAATGTTCGCTATCGATATTCCGGTTAATTTTAGATTGCCTTATATCGCTACTTCACTCAGGGAGTTCTGGAGGCGCTGGCATATTACTTTGTCACAGTGGCTGCGAGATTATTTATACAAGCCTTTGGGAGGATCCCGACACGGGCCATACAGAACATTGTTAGCGCTTATGGCCACCATGTTGATTGGCGGGCTCTGGCATGGTGCAAACTACACATTCATAGTCTGGGGTGCGATACATGGATTCGCACTTGTTATTGAACATTTAATCAGTAATAAACAGCTCAAGTTGAATAAGCAGCAGCGCTTCTCGGTGGCTGGCACAATAGGCTGGATCTATTCGATGTTGCTAGTTTTTGTTGCGTGGGTATTTTTCAGGGCCGGGGATCTTGACCAGGCCTGGAATATTGTGGTGGCCATGTTCGCGCCTGAATTACCTGACCAGGCATCCTTGATTCCTCAAATACAACAAATAATGTTTATATTTTCAGTCCTGATGATACTGCAATTTCCTGTTGAGTGGGTCCTGGGTAAATTAAGACGCGAAGTCTTGCCGCCGTATATTGCGGTTGCCATTGCTATTTGGGCGGTCATTGGCGCAGTCGTGCTAGGAGCGCCAGTAACAGTGCCATTTATTTATTTTCAATTCTAATGATGCGTAAAGTAATTGTAACTTTGTTGATTTGCCTGGCTATTCTGTTGTCAATTGAGGTGTATCTCCGCCTTGATTTATTCAATCATGTGCTCTACTCAAATAGTGAAAGTATTGACAGGCAACTAAAGGATCGTGACGGGAGGTCTGATTGGAATATTTTATTTGTCGGTGATAGTGAGACTCGCTGGGGGATTAATCCCGCTGAAATTGACAATGGCTTCCGCGCCCGCGAGATATCTGCGGTTACGTTTAATCATGCGTTTGATGGCTTCGGTGCATCCTGGTGGCCAGGGTTGTTGCCAACACTGCTAGAATCACCATCGCTTAAAGAAGTTAAATATGTTGTCGTTGGTGTGCAGTTGATGGATGTGCATCGCGTCGTGAGCAATACTGGCGAAGACTGCGGTGCATTACAAAGGCCTGTATTGAGTTCTCCATTTGCGATTGATCTTGGGCTCGATGGCTTGTGTCAGGACAAACGAGACTGGGATGCTCTTTTTGGGAAGAGGCTCTTCAACAAATCGTGGATTGTGCGGTATTCTTCAGCGGTACGCTCATTAATCATGCCATCTTTCATGGACGATACTGGCACCGGGCAGCTGCGGTTCAATTCCCGGAAATCTGGCGAGCCTTTGAATGGTTTTGTGCCGCACCATAGCATAGCTGTCGATTCAGAAAACTATGATGATGAATTTTCGAGATGGAAAGCTCAGTACGTTCCTGAGCGTGATTTTAAACCTCTGCCAGAGGGTGTATGGGAATCGCAGATAGCCTCGTCAGGGTTTTTTGACCAGCTAAATGATGTGGTGAAATCTACAGGAAGGCAACTGGTGCTATACGCGCTGCCAACAAATCCTGTATTGATTGATACGTTTAATCGTCGAAGTGATTATTTAAAGAACTCACAATTACTGCAGCAGTGGGCAAGTCAATCTGGTGTGGTATTTATAGATATGGGCATTCAGGATAACGTGAATGCAGAAGTATACTTTAGCGATATGCGACATCTGAGCGGCATTGGTGCTAATCAATACTCGAAATTACTGGGTGAAATGCTGGCGAAATCTGGGGTTCTGGATTCTAGTAAGGCGAAAATCAGCGGTATTGGAGGCAATTTATGAACCTGCTGGAACTGATTACAAAGAACGACCCCAATGTGCAAGTCCAGATAAGAGATACACAGTCGAACAGGTGGTGCAATTCTGATGACGCTAAATCACTCTTTAAGAAAATAACAGTGCCACGCTATGGCCTACGAGGACTTAAGCCGGTTTTATTTAAGGATGTGTATCGTGGTCTAATGCTGCGATCTGACATGCGGATTGTAGTCAAGCATGCAGCAAACTACTGGCCAGATTTTGCACAAGGTGGGGGTGTTTTTAAACTTAAATCTCTTGATGATAAAAAATACGATGTAGAAATCGGCTGGGGATCAAGTGAACAAAAATCACTTGAATGCAAAAAAATGTATGTTGCAGTGGGTAAGCTTAGAAATATAAGTGTGCTCCCTGCAAGTGCAAGAGATCAGGATTTGATAATTCAAATTCCACCACAAAAAGGCGCAAAAATATTTTTTGGAGTGCATCGACTGCTCGATAGAAACGAGCTCTATGCAAGATGTATTGGTGATGGCGTTGAGGTTGGTCCGGGCCCTAAGCCACAAATCCATCCAGATGATACAATCAAGATTAAATATATAGAGCAGGCTACGCCGGATCAGTGGCATTTGCTTTATGGTAAGGATACAAAAGTGCCTGTTGATCCCGACTTGTGGAAACATTATGTTGTTGGCAATGCGGACAGCATACCGGTAGAAGATGGCTCGCTTGATTTTATATTTTCCAGCCATGTGATAGAGCACCTTGCTAACCCATTGGGACATCTGGCGTATTGGGGGAAACTGCTAAAAAAGGGCGGTGTGATTGTTGCTATTATCCCAGATCGGAGTGGGTGCAAAGATTATGTATTTGACTCATCTACGTCGACAGAGCTTGAGGATGAGTATCGACGTGGCGCTATGGATCCTGTGCTCGCACATTATCAACGTTGGGCAAAACATCGTGCGCCTGGGGTCGATCCAGGAGAAATACTGGAATCTGGAAGATCGATTCACGTGCATTTTTATACGCCAAAATCGATGAGGGAAATATTGGGTTTGATGTATAAAGAATTGGGCTATCGAAAATATTCTGTAAAATCTGAACATAATCACAAAGACTTTTTTGTGATACTTGAAAAGTAATAACGGTATTAACCTGTGGACATCATAACATTTCACGTTTCTCTCGATAGTGATGAGTCTGTGCACCCAAATCAAACACTCAAAGACAGAGAATACTTTTTAATGGTCTGGATGATGTTTAGTTCTGCGCGTTTATTCCATCGTAAGGTGTCGACAATAATGCTTACCGACGAAAAAACAGAATTTAAAGGCTTGCCCCGAACAGTTAAGTATGTGAGGTCTGAGGTTGATCCGGAAAAACTGATGCTTGCCAGGACTATTGCGCAACTTAAATATGTGCAACACCATGAATTTTCTACGCCACTCGTGTTTGTGGATTCAGACATACTCTTCAATGCTACGCTATCGCCCATATTCGAGATGGACTTTGATGTGGCATTGACCTGGAGAACGAATGCAGAAATGCCTATTAATGGCGGACTGCTGATATTAAATAATATTCGTCCGCACGTCTCAAAACTCTTTTTTGAGAGATTTGTAAAGATATATCGGGATAAATATTCGGACTCGGCCGCCTGGTTTGGCGATCAACTTGCACTTCGAGATTGCGCCGGTGTTGATTTTTCACAAATATCCGGCTTAGAGATTGTTGAGGCTGACGGGGTCAGGGTCCTTTTATTGCCCTGTGATACCTATAATTTCTCACCGAGAAACCTTTATTCAGAGATTAGTACAAACCTTTCTAATAAGACTGTCCTTCATTTTAAAGGTGAGCGCAAACGATTAATGCCGATTTTCTGGAATTTGTGGTTAGCCCCTCGTAGAGCAATGCGACCCTGGTTGAAAGTACTGTCTGTTCTCGAGCGTCGGTGGTTATCTAAACAGGTGGAACTTGAGCAGCGGACAACTTTTAATAAATCTGAAAATAAAATCATATGAAAATGATCACCCTGTATTTTCTGGATATTTTCTCGCTCTCGTGGAGATTGTTTGCGCGAACGATTTCTGCAAAATATCGTAAATCATTTCTTGGCTATTTCTGGATGTTTGCCCCTGCGATATTTATCACTGGTGGTGTAACGCTGGCAAGTCGAGCGGGCATTCTAAATCCTGGTGAAACTGTACTGCCATACCCGCTATTTGTATTTTTCGGGACATTGCTGTGGCTGGTATTTGCTGAATCTCTGGATGTAGGTCACCGGGCATTTGAGGGTGCGCGTTCGTTTTTAGTGCGAGTGCGTTTTCCGCATGAAGCAATTATTCTTGCTCAGTTTTATGAAGTCTTGATCACGACAGCTATCCGGCTTGCATTGACCATGCTGTTATTACTTTTTTTTCATCATATAAATGCTACTGCTTTGTGGCTGGTGCCCTTGTGTTTTATCGGGTCTTTGTTTCTCGGCCTGGGACTCGGAATGCTGTTAATGCCATTTACAATTTTGTTCGAGGATTTACGAAATACGGTCAAACTCATTTTAAGCTATGGCCTCTTTATAACGCCGGCCATGTACCTGCCTGAAGGTGATGGTTTATTTGCAACAATTATACGCTGGAATCCGGTCACGCCATTGATGCATGCTGCGCGCGAAAGTGCAGGCGGCGTTCCGCTGTCAAGTCCTGGTTCCCTGATGGTTGTTCTCGGAATTGCATTTATTATAACTGTTATCGGCTTTACTTTGGTTCGCACAGTAGCGCCTGTTATTATTGAACGCATGTTAATGGGTGGTCGATAATTGTGGCTAATAATGACATCTGCGTGTCAGTTGATCGCATTTCCAAAAAGTTTTCGCGTTCACTTAAACGGTCATTTGTGTATGGTGCAAGGGATGTTGGTGCGGCAATTATCGGACGTGCTGGCAAGAATGTACTAAGACCCAGCGAGTTCTGGGCAGTGCGTGATGTTTCGCTGGAGCTACATCGTGGCAAATCAATAGGTATAGTCGGACTTAACGGTAGCGGAAAGACTACTTTGTTACGAATGATTAGTGGCATTATCAGACCCACGCTCGGAAAAATTCATGTCGATGGGCGAATCGCGCCAATGCTGGCACTTGGTGCAGGTTTCAAGCCCGTGCTTTCCGGGCGACAAAACATTTTTCTCAACTTGTCACTATTGGGTGTCAGCGAAAAAGGTATTCGTGACCAGTTTGATTCAATTGTCGATTTTGCTGAACTACATGAATCTATTGATGCCCCGCTGGGGACATACAGTTCCGGAATGAGAGGCAGGCTGGGTTTTGCATGTGCCGTACATACCAGTCCGCAAATCCTGGTCGTTGATGAAGTGTTGTCCGTAGGTGATGCGCGGTTTCGAACCAAATGCCGCAATAAGATAAATGATCTTCGCCGTGATGGCACCTCACTTTTGCTTGTTTCGCATAGCTCAATACTTGTCGAAACCCTGTCTGATGAATGCATCTATATGCGTCGTGGTAAATCTGTAATGCAAGGTGGACCACGCGAGGTTCTAAAAGCTTATGACGAAGACGGTCTCAAGCGAGTTGAGGAGACTAATGCGCTATCGTCCTCGAAACTGGCAGAACGAGCGCTTACTCATGATCAGGTATTAGGCATATCTTCTGTGAGAATCCATGCAGGTGATGGTGCTGATACAGGATTCTGGATGTCTGGTCGGCCTGGCCAGCTTGCCGTCGCTTTTCAATGCGCGACAGCCCTGGAAGATATAAGTGTAAATTTAATGATCATTGATATGACACATCATCAGGGTGAAACCGTTCAATTCATGATGTCGAGTCGTGATATTGGCTGGCTACGAATCAAGCCTGGTTCAGGTGAGATTGACTTGCAATTACCTCACGTGGGCCTTCGACCGGGAACATATCGTATAAAACTCAGTGTATCCCAAAGTGACATGCATGACATTCTGGATGTGGTAGATGATGTTCGCCTGGTCGTACGAGACGCAGGTGGTGTGGCTAACTGCCAGTATTACCAGCCACGAAGTTGGGAAGTGACCGGGGGTGAAGTCACAAGACTGGACAAGCAGTCCGATCATTCAACCTTTGATGAGTTCGAAGACGTATAAAGGATCGATTGCTATGTGCGGTATTTTTGGTGTATTTGGCAAACATGAGCGGCTGCCTTCAAGAAATAATATTGAGTCAGCTCTTGGCACTTTGTCACACCGTGGGCCTGATGCAAATGGCCTCGCCTGGCGCCCGGAAATTGGACTGGCGCTTGGTCACACACGATTAAGCATTATTGATCCTGAGCCCAGGAGCAATCAGCCCTTCGTTACAACCTGGTGTACGATGGTATTCAATGGCGAGATCTATAACTATAGGGAGCTACGCAAGCAACTACTTGCAGTTGGCGCAGCATTTCAGACTGAGGGCGATACCGAGGTAATTGTTCAGGGATATAAGTATTGGGGTGTGCAAGTGTTTGGCCGCCTGCGAGGAATGTATGCAATCGTACTTTATGATGAAGTCGAAAAATGCCTTTATATCGCACGCGACGAATTTGGAATCAAGCCGCTTTGCTACCTTGAAAGATCGGGTGTAGTTGCAATTGCTTCTGAGGTAAAAGCCCTGGCTTCTCTGTATTCACTCTCTGTCAATGAAGATGTGTTAACTGACTTCCTCAGCTGGGGATTTCAGATGGAGAATTCATCTTTATATGATGGCGTTCGGTTTTTACCCCCAGGGGCAGTTCATAAGTACAGCCTGACGGGAAATTCGGTGCTTCATGTCAAAGAAGATAGTTCCTGGGACACGAAGTATGCGTATCTCGATCCTGATGATGAAATAAGTTCAGAGAAACTAAGGGAAACTATACGCCAGTCAGTTGATGACCATCTCATTTCTGATGTGCCTGTAGCGCTGACGCTTAGTGGCGGCCTGGATTCGAGTATCGTGGCATCGTTAGCTGCTGAGTCTCATTCCAGCTTGTGTGCTTACACGTTCACTTTGGCAAAAGAGACCGACCCTGAAGTCGAACATGCCTCTTTGCTGTGCCGGCATCTTGGCATGGAGCACCGAATTGTGCGGTTGACAGCCGGTAATACTCAAAGCTGGCTTCGCCAGGTGGCTCGGCATCTTGAAGAGCCTGTTGCTAATATCAATGCTTTGCCCAACTATGCGCTTGCGGCATTCGTACGCAAACAAGGGCATAAGGTTGTCCTTGTTGGTGAGGGTGCTGATGAATTATTTGCCGGATATCCCTGGTACCGTTACGCGCTGGATCCGAATATGTCGAAAGAACCGATGCAGATATTTGATGCGTACAGGCGCCGGCGTTCACAGTCTGGCATAAATAGTCTGCTTCGGCCTGACAGCAGCAAGGCAGCTGCAGACCGCTATGAGCGACAGAAAATGGCCTTTGGAGTTCGTCTCTCGGAAATACCGGGTTCTCCACTGGATGGTTTTTTGTCATTCGACCAATCTACACAATTACAATATTCCCAGTTGCTGCGTATTGATCGTATGTTCATGGCACATGGTGTTGAGGCGCGTGTGCCCTTCCTGTATCGATCAGTATTAGAGGCTAGCTCAACAATATCGTCTTCAAGGAAAATGCCACAGATTGGCTCTGGATTACGTGAAGAGAAATATGCGCTAGCGGAAGCGTTTTCAAAACAATTACCACAAGAAATATCCTCAAGGCCGAAGTTTGGCGAACAGGGAACAGTGAATGTCTGGAATAGTCTGTTTGCGGATTCGCTAGAAAGTGAGTTTAAGCGTTGCTTGCATAGTGATGAGTTAAGGGGCTCGCGGCAAATGCTGGATCAATATATAGACTGGAAGAAGGTTGAGGGCGCAACGCTATCTGCCAAAGAAAAATTCACATTATCACTAACACTGGAATCCGTTGATGCATTATTGCTTTCGCGCCATCTTGACGATGACGATTTGCCTGTGCATTGTGAGATCACGAATTAGGGTTTATCTATGAGTCCGTTAGTATTTGATACATTCGCAGAAGTTATTGTCAGGCGATTAGCACTGTCAGACAATCCTGCCGCATTAGAAATTGGAGCGGGTGCATGGACCCTGCTATCTGCGCCGGGCCTGGTTAACTGTCGAAAATATGCATTAAATCTGCGTTTCGATAAAATATCCGATGCTTTGAAAGAAACAGAAATGGTTGTTGGCAATAGCAATAGCATGGACTTCCCCGATAACTATTTTGACTGTGTAATGAGCTGTTCGTCAATTGAGCATGATAAGTATTTCTGGAAAACGACTGCTGAAACTAATCGCGTGTTGAAGCCGGGTGGTTTGTTTATTGTGGGAGTACCTATTTATATGACACTGCCCACTGATAAAGAACATACCACTGTGACATACGCGAGACATGGAATTGCATATGATGCAGATTTTTACCGTTTTAGTGAGCAGGCGGTTCGTGAAGTGTTTTTTGAGGGTTACTCGGAAGTAACGGATGAAATAATTGTCAGGCAGTATCCAAATCCTTACATGATTGCTGCGGGTCGTAAATGATTGTTACCCGCTATCCTTCAGTGACGGGATATTCTAAATTATCTGCATTGACGCCGTATCCAATTCCCGAAAAATTACGTAATCGAAAGGTTGTTAATCTTGGAGATGGTTTTATCCTGCGTGCGATTGAGCGCTTGCTTGGTCGGTTTCCCCCTCAGCAATTGTTTTCACCGAGAGTGGCACCTTCTCCTGAAACACTGGTCGTCTTCGATAATAGCCCGGCAGTAATACTGGCTGGCGCGAATCAGTTGAATGATCGATATACGGTGTGGCCAGGATTGACGGGTTCGCAGATACGTGCGAGTAAAATCCGGTTTGTGCCTTTTGGCATCGGCCTGCATGGCGAGGCAGGGTTTACCGATGGATTATCAGATGAGTCCATAGACGTGTTGCGTGCGGTTCACGAGCGAATAGAATATTCATCCTGGCGTTGCCCGCATACCGTGGCTTTTTTGCAGCAGCAGCTGCCCGAGCTATCTGCAAAAATTTTGATGACAGGGTGTCCGGTCACGTATGACAAGCCGCTGCTCGAAGATCAGCCATTCAAAAGTGCTACTCGGCGTATAGCAGTGACTGTGACTGAGCGGCAGGATTTCTGGAGACGAGAAACAGCGGTCATCGATTTCGTTGCTCGACAATTTCGGCGTTCGCAACGCTACCTGGTTTTGCATCAGAACTACTCTCCACCCGGTCGCTTTGAGCATATCGGCCATCGGCTGTTGCCGCAGGAAGCGCCGTCGCTTGACCCCTATCAGAAATTAAGGCGCTATGCTGTCAAGCGTGGATTCAGGGTATTTTGCCCTGCTGATGCTGATGAATGCATCAAGTTTTACAGTACTATAGATTTTCACATAGGGAGCCGCCTGCATGCTCACCTGCTTTTTTTAAGCACTGCCAGACGGAGCCTGCTTGTTCCTGTTGACGGGCGCTCGGCGGGAATGTCTGAGTTTCTGGGGTTCCCGCTTTGTGCTCCCGGTGAGCTTGAGGCAGCACTTGATTTTGATTTCGAGATAGTTCGCGAGCGTGCTAAAGTGGGATTCTCTGTAATGCAACAATTTATTAAGAGTATTCCCAGTTGAAACCCCTAATTACCAGACTATACGAAAAGCTATTCACCAGGGTGCAGGATAAGAAATCATCCCCGGATAATGAACTGCCTGACGAAGCCAGTATTAAACAACTCATTGCTGATATACGTTCAGCAAGTCTTTCATATTGTGGGCCACCAAAGCTGGAAAATATTGCAGATACCATAATGCAATTAAAACGTGGAGGTGTGACTGGTAACTATCTTGAGGCAGGCGTTGCCCTCGGTGGTTCTGCTATCTTGATAGGGCGCTTGAAGCCATCGGATGCGACATTATCTTTATATGATGTATTTGAAATGATTCCTGCGCCCAACGAGAATGATGGTGAAGATGCACACAAGCGGTATGAAGTTATCGCATCCGGAGTGTCGAAAGGACTTGGTGATAATACTTATTATGGTTACATCAACGGACTCGTTGATGTTGTAAAAAATAATTTAAGGCGATTCAATGTTGATCCTGATAATGTAAATAAACAAATTATCGCAGGCTTGTATGAATCTACCTTGCACCCGAAATAT
>Ga0316201_10004074_pt1 | contig 10954 bp, 10 predicted proteins | sample CS6wburrow_MG_FD_204516 | JGI IMG/M metagenome (GOLD analysis project Ga0316201, IMG submission 204516) | Coastal sediment microbial communities from Delaware Bay, Delaware, United States - CS-6 worm burrow | ecosystem: Environmental > Aquatic > Marine > Coastal > Sediment | place: USA... | reverse complement strand
GCCGGATTTTGCACATGCATGCCAACAAACGCGAGCGGATCGACTCCGCCGGATCCGGAAGCATTGTGGGGGTGGTGGGGTTGAAATTATCTTCCACCGGGGAAACCCTCTGCTCGGTGGACCGGCCGGTGGTGCTGGAAAATATTGAGGTTTACGAACCGGTTATTTCAGTGGCGGTCGAGCCCAAAACCCATTCGGACCAGGACAAGCTGATGGACGTCCTTGGGAAATTTGTTGCAGAGGATCCCACGTTGCGGGTGGCCGAAGATCAGGACACCGGGCAGATGATACTGTCTGGCATGGGCGAGCTGCACCTCGAGATCATTGTCAGCCGCATGCTGCGAGAATTCAACACCCAGGTCAATGTTGGCAAACCTCAAGTGGTCTACCGGGAAAGCATTCAGCAGAAAGCCGCAGGAGCGGCTGTTTTCGATAAAGAAGTGTCCGGCCAGCGGCATTATGCTGAAGTACACCTTCAGCTCAAGCCGTTGGCGCGGGGCAAGGGCAATCGGTTCGTCAACCGGGCAGACGAGACGGCCATTCCTGCCAACATGGTGCCGGCTGCGGAAAAAGGGATCATGGAATCCCTGTCCAGCGGCACCCTCATGGGGTACCCGGTGGTGGATGTGGAAGCGACGCTTACCGGGGGGACATTTAGAGAGTCTCAGGGCTCCGAACTGGCATTTCAAGTGAGCGCCGCCATGGCCTGCAAAGAAGCGCTCAACGCCGGCAATAGCTTTCTTCTCGACCCGATTATGAAGGTAGAGGTGTTTGTTCCGGAAGAATTTATGGGGGATGTGATCGGCGACTTGAATGCCCGCCAGGGGAAGGTCGAATCCATCGAACCGAAAATGGGTGTCCAGGAGATTCGGGCCGTGGTCCCCCTGGCCCGCATGTTCGGCTATTCCACTGGTTTGCGGTCCGCTACCCAGGGTCGCGGCACGTTCAGCATGCAGTTCTCCCACTTCGACAAAGCGTAGCGATCTGCAGAACCGCCTATTGCTTTGCTCCTCGGGTAGGGGGACCGATGGCCTGTAGGTGCTCCTCGATGGCTTTCAACTTGGCTGGGTCGTTCAGCGATTTTTTGGCGCGCTGCAGGTGAAAGCGGGCGATTTGAAACTCCCTATTGTTGAAGTAAAACAGGCCCAAGTAGTAGTGGGCTTCTCCTGTCCGCTCCAGTTTTCCGTAAGTTTCTCCTAAAAAATAGTAGGCCTGCTGGTAGGTGGGATAATCGGCGATTAGGGCTTCCAGGCTGTCGACTGCTCTGTCGAATTGCCCCAATGCCAGCTGGGTGCGGCCCAGGTAGAATAAACCTTCGGGATCGGTCGCAATGGAGGAGGCCAGGGCGCCTTGGAGCGTCGTCAGTGCATCCTGGTAGCGACCGTCCTGGAAGTATACCCGTCCAAGATCCACAAGGATGTCGGTATCCAGCATATTTTTTGCCAGTGCCTTTTTGAGAAAAACGACAGCCTCGGCACGTCGGTCCACCCTGGCCAGAATCAAGCCGTAGCCGTAGGCCAGGTCCGCATCGTCGGGTTGCAAGGTCAGCGCTTTTTCAAACTCTTTCAGTGTGGTCTCACTGTCGCCATAAAGGGCTTTCAGCCTGGTGTTGATGTGATTAAAGGATTTGCCGTCGCCACTCGTTGAGGTGCCGGCCGGCGATTGCTTCGGGTTCATCGTGATCCAGGTGTCGATGGAAGTGATGCGATCTTCGACGGCCGGATGGGTCATCATATAGGTGGGGATCTGTTCGCTTCCGAACCATTGCTTGCTTCTGATCCGCCTCAGAGCGGAAAGCAGTCCATGGGGATCATAACCCGCCTTGACAATATATTGCAGGCCATACTGGTCAGCCTGTGTTTCATCTTCCCGGCTATAGGCCAGGGAAGCCGTTTGGCCCGCAGCAGCGGATCCGATGGTCATGACCTGGGCGGCGCCCGGGTCGCCGCTGGCGGCACCTAAAAAGATACCGGCCACCATTCCGGCCATGGTGGCCAAATCGATTTTCTTTGCCCGGTCGATCCGCTTGGAAATATGCCGATGGACCACGTGTGCAATTTCGTGCCCTATAATACCGGCTAATTCGTCTTCAGTTTCCATGGCCGCCAACAGGCCGCTGTGGATAAAGATCTGCCCGGCCGGAATAGCAAAAGCGTTGTAGACATCTTCTTTAATGACGTAAAATCGATAGTTGAAGGGTTGAACCGGCATAACAGCCAGTATTTTTTCGCCAATCTTGTTAACATAGCGCACGATGGCAGGGTCGGACACCAGTTCATAGCGCTGACCCATGACTTTCATGAACTCGCGGGCCAATTTTTCCTCTTCTTTTATGGAGATGGCCATTACCGGGCTGCACCACACCAGGGTGATCGCCAGACAAAGGGCCAAGCCTATGGTTTTCAACAGGTTATGGTGTTTATAACTATTCATAATCATAGCATCATTGCACATTCTTATCGGCTTTTCAAACCCCATGTTTTATGATAGGGTCTCGTGCCAATGACACACATCATCTGCATAGCGAACCAAAAAGGCGGGGTGGGTAAAACCACCACTGCGGTCAACCTGGCGGCGGCCCTGGCCATCTGCGAACAACGCACGCTGCTGATCGATTGCGACCCCCAGGCCAACGCCACCACCGGCATGGGTCTGGACAAGGCCGGGATGCAGCGGACGCTTTACCACGGACTGATTGGCAAAGCCCAGGTTGAACATTTGATCATGGACTCGGAAATTGAGGCCTTGAAAGTTCTCCCCTCCCGGGTGGAGCTGATCGGGTTCGATGTGGAAATGATGGATCAACCGCAGCGCGAGAGCGCCTTAAAGCGCTTGATTGCCCCGATAGCAGCACAATACGACTATATCCTGATCGACTGCCCGCCATCGCTCAGTCTTTTGACCATCAATGCAATGACGGCAGCCACCGCCCTGCTGATTCCGCTGCAGTGTGAGTTTTATGCACTGGAGGGGCTGAGCCAACTGATTCAGACATTTCATCGTATTCGGGAAAACCTCAATCCACAACTCCAGATTGCCGGTATCTTGCTGACCATGTTCGATAAACGAACAAATTTATCCCACCAAGTGGCAGAAGATGCCGAAGCCCATTTTAAAGAGCTTGTCTACAACACGATTATTCCGCGAAATGTGAGATTGGGCGAATCCCCTAGTTTTGGTAAACCTATATTGATGTACGATGCCGCATCGATCGGGTCCAAAAGCTATTTTGCATTGGCTCGCGAAGTTATCCAGCACCAGAGCGTGAACTAACCGCCATTTGTTGCGCACTGGATATTCGGGCCATTTGGTTCGATCCCACAGGCGGTCCCCAGGCATCAGAACTGAGAATCGAGATGAGCGCGAAAAAAGATGGAAGTCAAAAGAAAAGAAAGAAATTGGCCCTGGGCAGGGGGCTTGATGCGCTGATTCCAAAAGCCGAAGCGCCTGAACGGGATAATACGGCTTCAGGAAACAACTTTCTGGAGTGTGATGTCGATCTCATCGAGCCCAACCGATATCAGCCGCGGTCCCATTTTGCACCCGAAGAGTTGAACCAGTTGAGTGAATCCATTCGGACGCAAGGCGTCCTCCAGCCGATCCTGGTGCGCAAATTGGATTTCGGTTACGAGCTGGTCGTCGGGGAGCGTCGGCTGCGCGCCGCCAAGATGGCCGGCTTGGATAAGGTGCCGGTTGTCATAAAAGACGTCTCCAATGCAGAAATGCTGGAGATGGCCATTGTCGAAAATATCCAGCGGGAAAACCTCAACCCCATGGAGGAGGCCGAAGCCTATTTTCGGCTGATTACAGAGTTCGGTTTAACCCAGGAGCAGGCCTCTGCACGGGTCGGCAAGAGCCGGTCCGCTGTAGCCAATTTCTTACGGCTGCGCCAACTCCCGGATCCCATCAAGGAGAGCATCAACCTCGGCCAGCTCAGCATGGGCCATGCCAGGGCCCTTCTCGGGGCTGATACACCGGCGCAACAGCGGTCCGCATGGCGGGCCATCATTAAAAAATCACTCTCGGTGCGGCAAGCCGAAGCACTGGTCAAGCGGCTTCGTGATGCATCCAAGCCTGAACCCAGGGAACAGATGACGTCTGAGGATCGCCACATCGCCAGCGTGGCAGAATCACTTTCGCGGCGATTTGGAACCAAAGTCGCCATCAAGCGGAGGGGAAAGAAGGGCAAACTGGAGATTGAATTTTACAGCAATGACGACCTGGATCGATTGCTGCAACTGCTCGAGACGGCCTCCTAAATTTCTGTCCGAACCCAAATTCATCAATTCATCCTATGGCACTCCATATCGTCATTGACGGCTATAACCTGATCCGCCAATCCAGGCAGTTCAGCGACATTGACAAGCTGGACATGCAGATGGGCAGGGAGGCGCTGATTTCTGCTTTGGCGGCCTATAAGAAAATCAAACCCTATCCCATAACGGTTGTTTTTGATGGCCATACCGCTGAGACCGGCATGCCGCGACGGAACCAGATGAAGGGGATCCGCATCCGGTTTTCAAGGTCCGGGGAGTTGGCAGATCATGTGATCAAGCGCATGGCGTCCAGGGAAAAAGAGAAGCTGCTGGTGGTGAGCTCAGATCTTGAAATTATGAACCATGCCGAATCCGTCGGAGCCGCGGTACTCTCCTCAGCAGAATTCGAAGATCGCCTGATAATGGCGGCTTATCTGGACATGAAGGGGGCCGATGAAGAGGCCCCTCGTGTTGGGAAAAGGACCGGAACCCGAAAGAAAGGGCCCGCCCGGCGGTTGCCGAAACGAAAACGAAAGATGCAAAAGAAAATTTCGAAATTATGATATGAGGGTTTGACATGCCGGGTTCGAACAGAAAGTGTGTGTGCGTTATCGATGGCCAGGGTGGCGGTATTGGCAGTACCATCATTAAGAGATTGAAATTGGTCTATGGGGAATCCATCGAAATCATAGCGCTTGGAACCAATGCCGTCGCTACGGCGCAGATGCTCAAGGCCAAAGCCAACCGCGGGGCAACGGGCGAAAATGCCATTGTCCACACTGTCGGCCATGCCGATGTCATTACTGGAACACTGGGGATCGTTCTGGCCAATGCCATGATGGGGGAGGTGACGGCGAAGATGGCGGCGGCGGTGTCATCCAGCAGGGCGATGAAGCTGCTATTACCGTTGAGCCAAGAAAATACAATCGTGGTGGGGGTGGATCGAAACCCGCTCCCTCATCTGGTGGATGAGCTGGTGGGCGAGCATTTGGATCGATTGCTGAGTGATCGGTAAAGGCGCTCGGGTGTTTGGAATTCCGCCCGGCGGCCAGGGCTGGATAGTCAGGCCGAATCGTCAGGATTGACTGCACCTGTGGGGCTATCCGATAGCTCGATAAGATTAAGAAATTCAGGACATCGCCGGTGAACCGCGACGATGGTGATATTTGATCAAGCCATTTAAGGAGAAAGACGATGTGCGAAGCCAATGCATATTTAATCAATGGAAAAGAGGAACAATTGGTCATGGAGTCCGTCGATAAAGTCGAGCCGGAAGAGGACGGGCTTCGACTGGTGAACATTTTCGGAGAGCAGAAATTTGTCCAGGCGGCCGTCTATGCTCTATCCCTGGTGGATCATAAGATCTTGCTGAAACCCTAGCTGCTGTCCTGCGATCATGAAAATTATAGTGGCCAAAACGGCTGGTTTCTGCATGGGGGTTCGCCGGGCTGTGGAGCTTGCGCTGGATGCCCCGGAAAAATACCCGTTGCCGATCTATACTTACGGGCCATTGATTCACAATCCACAAGTCCTGGCCCTTTTTTCCGAAAAGGGCGTGAGGGTGCTGGATAGAATTCCGGAGCAAGGCAGTGGCACTGTGCTGGTGCGCGCCCACGGGATTCCCCCTGGAACTTATAAATCACTGAAAACGGCGGGGTTTACCGTCGTCAATGCCACCTGCCCACGAGTTGTCAAGGTCCAATCGATCATCAAAAGCCACGCCCGAAAGGGGTTTTCTATCATCATCATTGGTGAAAAGGACCATCCAGAGGTGGTCGGCCTGCTGGGATACTCGGGCAAGCATGGCTATGTCATTAGAGATCTCGACGCCTTGAAGGCGCTTCCATCCTTTGACCAGGCCATCATCGTCGCCCAGACCACCCAGAATTTACGTGAGTACAAACAAATTAAAGCATGGGTGGCGGCGACGCGGCCACACTACAAGATCTATGACACCATTTGCGATTCAACCGAAAAGCGCCAGGCGGAGGTGCGGGAACTGGCCAAAGAGGCGGACGCGGTCGTGGTGGTTGGCGGCCGGCAGAGCGGCAATACCCGCAGATTGGCAGCCATTGTCGAAGCCGTGGGTAAAAAGGCTTATCATGTTGAAACCGAAGACGAACTGAACAGCGCCGAATTGTCTGGCCTCAATACCATTGGCATCACCGCCGGGGCCAGCACGCCAAGCTGGATCATCAAGCGGGTGCTGCAGTCCATGGAGCGCATGCCACTCAGAGAGCGGCACAATTTCCATTCCTTCTTTCTGCGGGTACAGCGCATTCTTCTGCTGACCAATATTTATGTGGCCATCGGGGCAGGCTGTCTGGCCTATGCCTCCATATCCCTTCAGGGGCTGACGACCAGCTACCCAGCTGTTGCGGTGGCGGTTCTCTATGTCATGTCCATGCACATTCTCAACCATCTCACCGGCCGTGCCGAGAGCAAGTACAATGACCCCGAACGGGAAAAATTTTACAACAAATACAAACCACCGCTGATCACCATGGCCCTGCTCTCCGGAGCAATTGGCCTGGTGGTGGCCTATGGCATTGGGCCGCTGCCGTTCTGGGCTCTTTTCTCCATGAGCCTGCTCGGCTTGTCTTACAACCTGCGACTTGTTCCTCTGCCCCTGGCAAGCGGGATAAAATTTCATGCCATTCGCGAGATTCCCGGCTCCAAAACCATCTTGATCGCATTGGCCTGGGGCATCGTCACCGCCTTGCTGCCGGCGCTGACCGTTGAAAACCCCCGGTGGGCCGCCGGCATTACAGCTTTTGCCTGGGCTTCCGGCATCGTTTTTTGCCGCACGGCGTTTTTCGATGTCTTGGATATCCAGGGAGACCGGATCGTGGGTAAAGAGACACTGCCCATCCATATCGGCCCCCAGCGTTCCTTCAAACTGCTCAAAACCATCCTGTCTATCTTGATCGTGCTGCTGCCGGCAGCCGGCCTCTTCGGGGTGGTGACGTATCTTTCAATTTTGCTCACATTTCCACCCCTGCTGCTCCTCGGGGTGATTATCGCCCACCAGCGTGGCAACGTGCTACCTGGCACGCGCATGGAGTTCCGGGTCGAGAGCCTTTTCGTTCTCAGCGGAATCCTGGCCTTCTTCTATGGGGTCACATCTTAATTATTCATTATTGATTCCATGATGTACGCTTCTCAGAACGGTGTTCAAACGTCCAATCCTGATCGGCAATAGTCCAATCCTGATCGTCAAGGCAAAGAATTGCTCAGCTCCCTATAATTTTATCCGGACCCACTTGCAAAGGAGGTAAACCATGGCCCGTCCCTTACGCATTGAGTATCCTGGCGCATTTTATCATGTTATCAGCAGAGGGAATGCAGGCATTGACATCTACGAAACTAGACGCGATCATGAAAAATGTCTTACCTATCTCGCCAAGGCAGCAGAGATTTTCAGTATTCGCATCCATACCTACTGTCTGATGACCAACCATTATCATCTCTTGGTCGAGACTCCCGAACCAAACCTGAGCCGCGCCATCCAGTGGATGAATGTCAGCTATGCAAGCTATTTCAATCGCAAGCGAAGCAGGTGTGGCCATCTGTTTCATGGGAGGTACAAGGCCATCCTTGTGGACGCCGACGCGTATTTCAAACATCTATCGCGATATATCCACCTAAATCCCGTCAGAGCTGGAATGGTAGAGGAAGTGATCCAATATGAGTGGAGCAGTTATCAAGCCATTGTCGGATCGGTGAAAGTGCCAGAATGGCTGAGCGTTGACTTGCTTTTATCAGTTTTCGGGCCCGAGCAAAACGCCGCAAGACGCAGGTATCGGCATTTTGTCGAGAAGATTAATTTCCATCCGATCGAGAATCCTTCCGAACATATCGTTTCCAGTTCGATATTAGGCGATACTGCTTTTGTCGACTGGGTAAAATCAAACTGCCTGTCTGGCCATGAGAATCACCCAGAGATCCCTCAGCTCAGGGATCTTATGCCCAAGTGCTCATTGGATCGAATCATTGAACTGGTCGCCGATGCATTTGGCACCTCGACAGAACAGATTCAGGAAAAGGGCCGAAAACTCAATCTGGCGAGGGATGCCGCCATATATCTTGCGAAGACATACAGTGGTGAGCAGGGCGTCGAAATTGCCCATCGATTTGGCCTGCGGTCTGGTTCTGCTGTTACCATGCGCTCTAAGGCTGCCATGAAAGCGGCTAAGGAGAACGGAAAACTGGCGCTGAAGATCGATGCCCTGAAAAGGTCGATAATGAATAATTAAGATGTGACCCTATCGCTATCGGGAGAATGGGGGCTCAGACCCGTGTGCCAATCTGCGGATGTTGTCCTCATGCCGATGGAGGATAAGGACCATTATGATCAGGCTGGAGATTAGAAGGGCAGGGTTCTGGGTGCTGAACCAGACTGCGGGGGGCAATACCGCTGTTGCGCTTAGAGAACCGATCGAAATCCTTCGGGTCCAGCTAACCATGCCGATGAAGGCCATCAGTGCGACGGTTAAGGCCAGCGGCGCTGAAACCAGGATGCAGCCTCCGGCCGTTGCCACTCCCTTGCCGCTCGGTTTGAATTTGAGGTATGCTGGGTACATATGGCCGCAGACGGCAGCAAGCATGGTTGCCCCAGCGAGCCACGAGGCCTCGCCGGGCGATAAGTAAAGGGCTGCCCAGGTGGGTAGGGCCCCTTTGGCGACGTCCAAGGCAAGGGTCATCGCCCCCCAGCGGGTTCCCATTAATCGCTTTACATTTGTAGCCCCGATGTTGCCGCTTCCCGCCTTGCGGATGTCTTCCCCTGAGAAGATGCGCGTGATGAGCAGTCCGAAGGGGACAGAACCAAGCAAGAAGGCCAAAATCGGCAGCGCGATGTAAAACAAGAGCGAATTCATGGTGGTGTCATATCACCCGCGAGGAAATTATCAAGCACCTAACGCCCTCTGCATTGGCAAAACCCTGATTGCGGGCCAAATTGGATTCCAGGGATAGCAGCCCAATGGCGGGGGCGGCAGCCCACTTTCGGCATTGGGACCGAAGTGAAAGGAAAGGCCATGGAGCCAGTAGCCATACCCATTGACGGAGTCCTGGATTTGCATACCTTCAACCCCAAGGAAGTTCCCTCCCTGATCGATGACTACATAGCGGCATGCAGGGAAGAGGGGATCTACCACTTGCGCATCATTCACGGCAAGGGGAAGGGCATCCAAAAAGCGCGGGTGCACTCCATCCTTGCAAAGCATCCACTGGTCAATAAATTTGTCGACGCGCCGGCTGATGCAGGCGGGTGGGGGGCCACCCTGGTCCAGCTGGCAAAGGTTTAGGGCAGTCCTATCATGGGGCATTAAAAAAGGCCGGGAGTACCGGCCTTCTCTGAAATAGTGGTGGAGCTGAGGGGGATCGAACCCCTGACCTCATGACTGCCAGTCATGCGCTCTCCCAGCTTAGCTACAGCCCCGAAACGTAGAAGCGCTACCTAACAAATTAGGTGTTCGGCTGTCAATCTATTTTTCTGGCATGCGGGGATGGCGTGGCGCTGGGCTGCGCTTCCGCGTCGAAAGATCCGGTCGCTTCAGCGCCCACATGGATTTTATTGACAATTGATCCCTTAACGCATAATATCGCAAGTTTACAAAATTAGTGTTCGCCAGACTTTCACGGACTGCGCTGACGCTATCGATCGCACCCGATAGGGATAAAAGAGAGGACCCGGCATGCTCAATTTAATGCGCAAACATGCAGGCAGTTGGATGATCAAGATTATTTTGTTCGCCATTGTGGTGGTGTTCGTTTTTTGGGGGGTCGGCAGTATGCGATCCCAACAGGCAACGCGCGTTGCGGAGATCAATGGTGATATCATTACCCTCGAAGTGTATCGTCAGGCTTACTACCGACTGATAGACAACTACCGCCGCATCTATGGGGATCAATTTAACGACGACATGCTGAAAATTCTGCGCCCCAACGAATTGGCTCTTGAGCAGCTGATCCAGAGGGTACTGATGCTTCAGGAGGCGGAGCGATTGAAAATTGATGTCACCGAGCAGGAACTGGCTGCATCGATTCGTGAGATCCCGGCGTTCCAAAACAACGGCACCTTCAGTTACCAGCGCTATCGCCAAGTATTGTCGCAGAGCAATCTGGTGGTCGAACAGTTTGAATCCGATCGAATTAACGATATGCGGCTGGAGAAACTCCAAACCGCCGTCATGGCCGGTGTCATTGTCTCCAATGACGAGATCCGTCAGTGGTACAATTGGAACAAGGCGATGATTGACCTGGCCTATGCCGTTTTCCCCACATCGCGCTACAAAGACATTTCTCCAGCCGAAAGCGAGATCAAGGCATATTTCGACGCCAATCAGAAATCCTATCTGACCGATCCCAAAGTAAAGGTGCGCTACATCACCTTTGACCCAGCGGCCTACGCCGGCCAGATTTCCTTAACGGACGACGATATTAACGCATACTATTATGGCAATCCGGAAGAATTTAGAACGGAAAAGCGCGTCAAGGCCAGCCATATCCTTGTGAAGGTGGATGCAGGGGCCGATGATGCTTCGGTGGCTTCCAAAAAAGAGGCGGCGCAGAACCTATACGCTCTTGCCATGGCGGATGGGGCCGACTTCGCCGACTTGGCCAAACAGCATTCCGAGGGCCCGTCCGGCAAGGATGGCGGCCAGTTAGGGTGGTTTACGAGAGACCAGATGGTGCAG
>Ga0316201_10004073_pt1 | contig 10955 bp, 7 predicted proteins | sample CS6wburrow_MG_FD_204516 | JGI IMG/M metagenome (GOLD analysis project Ga0316201, IMG submission 204516) | Coastal sediment microbial communities from Delaware Bay, Delaware, United States - CS-6 worm burrow | ecosystem: Environmental > Aquatic > Marine > Coastal > Sediment | place: USA: Delaware... | reverse complement strand
TGTAAAGGATTTCACGTTCACTGCTAAAATCGCTGTCAGACTTTGTGTGACTGACCACAGCCGGTAAATTATGATTGGAATTCGGCAGATAATTTTTAAGCGTATTGGAATTGATCGTCCTAACTTGCTCAAGAACTGAAACCTGTTCAGCAACATTTCGAAGCTGACGAATATTGCCGCTCCACCTGTAATTCAATATTAAATTTACGGCATCATCAGTAAGCTTTATAGTGGGCATTTTATATTTTAATGCAAAGTCACTTGCAAATTTCCTGAAAAGCAAATGAATATCTTCTTTTCTGTTTCGAAGCGGCGGTAAATGAATTTCAACTGTATTTAACCTGTAATAAAGATCTTCCCTGAATTTTCCTTTTTGTATTGCCTCCAGCAAATTGATGTTGGTGGCGGCTACAATGCGCACGTTGGTCTTTTGCACTTTACTCGACCCCACCTTAATGAATTCACCATTTTCCAAAACACGTAACAAACGCACCTGAGTCGTTAAGGGCAATTCACCAACCTCATCAAGAAAAATGGTTCCGCCATCAGCAACTTCAAAATATCCCGATCGGGTTTGTGTAGCTCCGGTAAATGACCCTTTTTCATGACCAAATAATTCACTGTCTATAGTTCCTTCCGGAATCGCTCCACAGTTAACGGCAATGTATTTTCCGTGTTTTCGGTGAGACAGGGAGTGGATTATCTTTGGAACACTTTCTTTACCAACGCCGCTTTCTCCGGTCACCAGAATAGAAATGTCTGTTGGCGCTACCTGAATGGCTTTTTCAATGGCTCTGTTTAAAGCTGCATCATTACCTATGATTCCGAATCGTTGTTTTATTGCCTGTACTGATTCCATTATTTTTTATTAAAATGACAATTAACTGCCTAAACCATCTTAATTCCTGGTCCTTTTGTTTTGTTCTACTTAATTATTATCTGAATACCCAATAGCTTCACCTATAAGTGTCGCACTGGTACAACTTGTCGTTCTTACATTGACAAAATCACCAACCTTGTAATGCGCCTTAGGGAAAACAACCATGGTATTTTGTTCATTTCTACCTGCCCAATGTTCTGAAGATTTCTTTGATTCTTTTTCAATTAAAACCTCCACTGTTTTTCCAACATATTCTTTGGTTCTTAGTAAACTATGTTCCTGTTGTAGGTCTACAATTTCCTGCAGCCTTCTTTTTTTAACTTCCAAAGGAACATCATCATCCATTTTACGTTCCGCCAGGGTTCCGGGTCTTTCGGAATAAGCAAACATATACCCGAAAGAATATTTTACATAGTTCATCAAACTCAAGGTGTCCTGGTGATCTTCTTCGGTCTCCGTGGGAAATCCTGTAATTAAATCATGCGATATCGTGCAATCTGGAAGTATTTTCCTGATATTATCTATCAATTCAAAATAGTCTTCTCGCGTATGCTGGCGGTTCATTGCTTTTAAAATACGGTTACTGCCGCTTTGAACCGGTAAATGAATATAGTTGCAGATATTTCGGTGCTTCGCCATAGTATTAATGACATCCAGAGACATATCCTGAGGGTTAGAAGTTGAAAACCTGATACGCATTTTAGGCTGAGCCTGAGCGCATAATTCAAGTAGCTGTGCAAAATCAACTGCTGTGGCCTTTTGCATTTCACTTGCTTTGTCAAAGTCTTTTTTTAAGCCACCACCATACCACAGATAGCTATCTACGTTTTGACCAAGTAAAGTTATTTCCTTATATCCTTGGCTCCATAGATCATTGACTTCCTTGACGATGCTTTGGGGATCCCGGCTTCGTTCCCTGCCTCTGGTAAAAGGCACCACACAAAAAGTACACATATTATCGCATCCACGTGTTATGGATACAAAGGCAGTTACACCATTGCTGTGAAGTCTTACAGGGGAAATGTCGCCGTAGGTTTCATCCTTGGACAGCACAACATTTACTGCGTTTCTGCCATCTTCAACTTCTGCCAATAAATTTGGAAGGTCCTTGTAAGCATCAGGACCAACAACCAGGTCAACAATTTTTTCTTCTTCAAGGAATTTGCTTTTCAATCTTTCGGCCATGCATCCTAGAACACCCACTTTCATTCCCGGGTTAATACGTTTAACCGCATTGTATTTTTGTAAACGCTTTCTAACGGTTTGTTCTGCCTTATCCCTTATAGAACAGGTGTTTACCAAAACAAGATCGGCCTCTTCTAAAACCTGCGTTGTATTAAAGCCTTCATTTGATAGAATAGAAGCAACAATTTCACTGTCGCTAAAGTTCATGGCACAACCATAACTTTCTATATAAAGTTTACGTTGATTGCCTTCCTTTGCTTTAATTGTTAATCGCTCGCCTTGTTTTTTTTCGTCTATAATCTTTTCCATATTCAATTCTGAAACAACTTTCGGTCAATAAGTGTGCAAAGATACAATTAATTTGATTTATGTGACAAAATGACAGAGCCAAAATTTTTGAGAACAGTCTTAATATTATGGTTAAATTTGAAGAATTAATCAACAAAGAATCATTATGACAATCTTAGAGTTACAAGGAAAAATAAAAAATGCCAAAGCATTGGATTTCGGAAACATTTTTAGCGAATCCATCGAGTTATTTAAAAAAACCTGGGTTCAGGGATTTTTACTCCAAATTTTCAATTTTGTTATCGCCTTGCCTTTTATCATTTTATTATATGTTCCTTTAATTGGGGCTATGTTAGTCAGTGCCGAGAACGGATATGATGAAACCGAAACCCTAAGCACTTTTTTTGCAGGCATGTCTTTATTGTATATTCTATTCCTTATCGTTGTGGTTTTAGTATTAGGGGCGGTTCAGGTAGCCCTGAATGCCGCATTTTTCAGGATCATGAAGAAACTGGATCATAATGAATCTACTGTGACCAACGATTTCTTCTATTTTTTAAAAGGAAGTTATTTAAGCAAAGCATTTGTTTTGATGATCGCATCTATTTTAATATCTATTCCTGCTATTTTACTTTGCTATTTACCTTTTATATATGTCATTGTTCCCATGTCTTATTTCGCATTTTTCTTTGCATTTAATCCGGAACTTAGTGTGGGCGATATTGTTAAGGCTAGTTTTGGATTAGGTAATAAAAAATGGCTACTTACATTTGGGTTGTTGATTGTTTCCTCAATACTGGCACAACTTGTTGGTTTGTTACTGTGTTTAGTTGGCGTGTTTTTTACGGCAGCTTTTGTATATCATCCCACATATTTAATTTACAAACATGTTATTGGTTTTGATGAAAAAGATCAGAATCTAATGATAGAAAATAATTGATAATGGCAAGCAACCTTTGGTTGAATTTTGCATCTGGATAAAAACTATTCTAATGAAATTAAAATCATCTTTTTTTGTCCCCTTGCTCCTGGTCTTGTTATCATGCAGTAACGATAAAGTTAAATATGAAATGGTTACTGTGGCTACTCCGGAGATTCTGAGTAAAGCAGATTTCAGAACTTCTGTTGAGGTTCTTGGTCCGCAAAATATCGATGAAGCAGGTAAGATCTATGCTTACAGTAATTATATTTTTGTGAATGACAAATTTGAGGGAGTACATATTATTGATAATACCAACCCTGTATCACCTCAGACCATAGCGTATATCAAAATTCCGGGGAATGTGGATATCTCGATTAAAAATGATTTTCTATATGCCGATAGTTCTGTTGACCTGCTGGTTTTTGATATTTCCAATATAACCAGTATTCAACTTGTAGAAAGACTGGAGGATGTTTTTTCTGTATATGATTATCAGATCCCGGTTGAAGCAGAAGATATAAACTGGAATAATTTTGATTATGAGAATGAGGTTATAGTGGGTTGGACAGTAACCCAGGAAAGACGTGAGATCAATAATAATATGGATGATATCTGGCTTGAAACAGGTGGATTTGATACAGCAAACAGCGGTGAGGTCGGAACAGGAGGTTCTCTAGCAAGATTCCAGATTGTTGATGATTATTTATATACCGTGGGAAGTTATGAAATGGCAATTTTTAATATTGCTGATCTGGCACAACCTGTATTGGAGAACACCCAATATTCAGGGTGGAATATTGAAACCATGTTTCAGGCAGAAGGTTATTTGTATCTAGGTGCTACAAACGGCATGTATATCTACAGTCTTGAAAATCCATCCAGTCCTGAGTTTATTTCAGAATTCGCGCATTGGGAAGGCTGTGATCCGGTTGTTGTTGATGGGGACTATGCCTATTTAACCTTGCGTGGCGGCAATGCATGCGGACAGATGGAAAGCGTCTTGGAAGTTATTGATATAAGTAATAAGAGCTATCCTGAGTTGATCGCTACCTATACGCTTGAAAATCCGTATGGGTTGGGATTAAAGGATGATCTGCTTTTTGTATGCGATGGTACTGCAGGCCTTAAGGTTTTTGACAGAACCAATCCGGTGGAACTTATATTGATTTCGTCTTTCGAGGACATACTAGCCAAGGATGTAATTCCTTTACAGGATGTTTTAATAATGATAGGAGATGAGGTCCTTTATCAATATGAATACACAGAAAATAATATAAACCACTTGAGTACATTTCAATTATAGAGTCTTATAAAAAGATAATGAAAGCCCTTAATTTTAGAGGGCTTTTTTTTATTCCTGTTTTCTGAAATTTTTCCTTTAAACAAATTAAAATTAGGTTCATATATTTTTTTTCCTATACATTTGTAGCCTTAAAAAATTTGAATAATGGCCAAGAATTTAGTAATAGTAGAGTCACCAGCAAAGGCAAAAACAATTGAAAAATTCCTAGGGAAAGACTTCAAAGTGGAGTCCAGTTTTGGTCATATTGCAGATCTGCCATCTAAAGAGCTTGGAGTGGATGTTGAGGGAGAATTTAAACCAAAATATGAAGTTTCCAAAGACAAAAAGAGCGTTGTTAAAAAATTAAAGGAGCTTGCAAAAAATGCCGATATGGTTTGGCTGGCAAGTGATGAAGATCGTGAAGGAGAAGCAATTGCTTGGCATTTAGCTGAAACTTTAGGACTTGAGAAAGAAAAGACCAGGCGAATCGTTTTTCACGAAATTACCAAATCTGCTATAAGCAACGCCATTGAAAATCCAAGAGGTATTGATTATGATCTGGTTGATGCGCAGCAAGCCAGACGGGTTTTAGACAGGATTGTTGGCTATGAATTATCTCCTGTATTGTGGAGAAAGGTCAAAGGTGGTTTATCGGCGGGCAGAGTGCAATCGGTTTCCGTTAGGTTGATAGTTGAAAGAGAAAGGGAGATCAACGAATTTAATTCTGTAGCTACTTACAGAATTGATGCCGAGTTTAAGACAGAAGAAGGTCAGTTATTCAAGGCAAAACTATATAATTCATTTTCTGCCAAGGAGGAAGCCCTTAAGTTCTTACAAAAGAATATTGGTGCATCCTTTAAGGTATCAGATCTGGAAAAAAAGCCGGCACAAAAGTCGCCTGCTGCACCATTTACAACCTCAACACTGCAACAGGAAGCATCCAGAAAATTATATTTTTCAGTAAGTAAGACCATGACCATTGCACAGCGTCTATATGAAGCGGGATTGATCACCTATATGAGAACTGATAGTGTGAATTTATCTAATGAGGCGCGAAAAGCAGCTGAAGAAGAAATAAAGAAGTCCTTTGGGACACAATATAGTAAACCAAGGAATTACAAAGGAAAATCAAAAGGCGCTCAGGAAGCACATGAAGCGATTCGACCAACCGATTTTTCTCAATCCTCCGTTAGTATTGACAGAGATCAGGCCAGGTTATATGAATTGATCTGGAAGCGAGCAATAGCCTCACAAATGGCCGAAGCTAAATTGGAACGCACCAATGTTAAAATAAACACGCCAGCACATAACGAAACGTTTACTGCTAATGGTGAAGTCATTAAATTCGATGGTTTCTTAAAGGTCTATCTTGAAAGTACAGATGATGAAGATCTGGAACAGGAAGGCATGTTGCCAAACTTAAAAGTGAATGAGACACTTTATAATAATTATATCACGGCAACAGAGAGATATTCACGTCCACCGTACAGGTATACAGAAGCTTCTCTGGTTAAGAAGCTCGAAGAACTTGGTATTGGTCGTCCTTCAACCTATGCGCCAACCATTTCAACCATCCAGAACAGGAATTATGTAGAAAAAGGAACTGTTGAAGGTACAGAAAGAAAATATTCGCAGCTTATTCTTAAAAAAGGAGATATAAAGGACAAACAGCTTACAGAAAAAGTAGGGTCCGACAAGGGTAAACTGATACCAACGGATACAGGAATTATTGTAACCGATTTCCTGGTCAATCATTTTGAATCTATTTTAGATTATAATTTTACGGCGAAAGTAGAAGCTGATTTTGATGACATAGCTGATGGAAAAGTTGATTGGACCAAGATGATGAAGGATTTCTATAAAACCTTTCATCCGCAGGTAGAACATGTTCAGGATAATGCCGAAAGAGAATCCGGGGAGCGAATCTTGGGCGTTGATCCAAAAACAGGAAGACAAGTAAGTGTGCGTTTGGGTAGGTTTGGGCCTATGGTTCAAATAGGAACTGCAGAAGAAGAAGAAAAACCACTTTTCGCCAGTTTAACACCAGATCAGCAACTCAATTCAATTACCTTTGAAGAAGCAATGGATCTGTTCCATCTTCCTAAAACCCTTGGTAAGTATAAAGAAGAAACCATTGAGGTCAATAATGGCCGATTTGGACCATATGTTAGGTTCGGAAAAAAATTCGTGTCATTGCCAAAAGGTGTTGATCCCATGAGTATTGAACTGGAAGAAGCCATTGAGCTTATTAAGGATAAAGAAAAAGCCGATGCACCTATATATACTTATAAAGGTTTGCCGGTTCAGAAAGGAAAAGGACGTTTTGGACCATTTATTAAATGGAATAATATCTTTATAAATGTCAATAAGAAATATGATTGGGAAAATCTGTCTGATGGTGATATCATTGAGCTGATTGAAGATAAGTTACAAAAAGAAAAAGATAAAATAGTCCATTATTGGGAAGAAGAAGGTATTCGCGTCGAAAAAGCGCGTTGGGGAAGACATAATTTAATACAGGGGAAAACCAAAATTGAACTGGCAAAGACCGTTGATGTTTCTACAATGAACTTAGATAAAGCAAAAGAGATGCTAGAAAAGAATGTCCCAAAGAAAAAAACCGCTAAACGTAAAACCGCTTCAAAAAAGAAATAATCTATGAATTTTAATTTTCTGTCTCCAGTTTCAGATTCTGTATTGGCGCATAGTGAATTGTTACCAGATCAAACACTTGGAAAGAAACTTAAAATACATTCCAAAACAAATGGAATTCCGGAACTGGATGATGTTCAGATTGCTCTATTAGGAGTGTTGGAAAATAGAAATGACATCAATTATATTGGTGAGGAATTCACATTAAACGAGGTCAGGAAATCATTCTATTCATTATATCCCGGAAACTGGAATCTAAATATTGCCGATCTGGGTGATATCAATAAAGGAGAAACCGTACAGGATACATACTTCGCATTAAAAACTGCAGTTTCCATTTTAATCCAAAAGAAGGTCATACCTGTTATAATAGGAGGAACGCAGGATCTTACATATGCAAACTACAGGGCCTATGATACCTATGCCACTATGGTGAACATCGTTAATGTCGATGGTAAGTTCGATCTGGGAGATTCCAGCAGATCCATCAAGAACAATAGCTTTGTAGGTAAGATCATCGTTGAAAAACCATATAATCTATTCAACTATTCTACAGTTGGTTATCAAACGTATTTCAATTCACAGGAAGAAATAGATCTGATGGATAAATTATTCTTTGAAGCTTACCGGTTGGGAAACATCACAAACAATATAAGTTTAGTTGAGCCTGTGATGCGGGATGCCAATATTGTGACCCTGGATATGTCCTCTGTAAAATCCTCTGAGGTCAGTACAAAACAGCAATTTTCGCCAAATGGGTTTACCGGCAAGGAAATTTGTGCGATTTCCCGATATGCCGGTATTAGCAATAAAGTATCCTCATTCGGAATTTACGAGTATAAACCCTCCAAAGATGACGATGCCACATCCATGTTAATTGCTCAAATCATGTGGTATTTTATTGAAGGCTATTCGTGCAGGATAGATGATGAAGATTTTACACTGGAAAAAGATTACCAAAAATTCACTGTTCTGGTCGACGATCAGGAGCTAATTTTCTTTAAAAGCAGGAAGACCGGACGATGGTGGATAGAAATACCTTTTTTATTAAATGTCGATAATAAATTAAAAAAGCACACGTTATTACCTTGCATGCATCAGGATTATAAGGATGCCTGTGATAACAAGATACCTGAACGATGGTATAAAGCGAATAGAAAAAACAGTTTTTAGGTAGCATTTTATCGATAAAGTGAATTCAGAGTCTTAAAAACATCGACGAACTGCATCTTTTTTAGATGAAACGCAAAATATTTAATCAAAAAGTTGTTTTTTTGAAAATATATAGATATGTTTGAACCCTTAATGTTATTAAGTACACATTTAACCTCGAGTTTATTATGAATATGAAAAAGTTTGTTTTATTAACCGCAGTTATAGCAATTCTGTCCAGTTGTGGCTCTAAGGATAGAGGCGAATTGGTTGGTGTCAAAGGAAAAAAATGGCATCCGGAGAAACCATATGGAATGGCTCTCATTCCGGGTGGTGCTTTTATTATGGGTAAGTCAGATGATGACTTGGCGGCCATTCAGGACGCTCCAACCAAAACCGTGACAGTGCGTTCCTTCTACATGGACGAAACAGAGATTACCAATAGTGAGTACAGGCAATTCGTTTATTGGGTTCGGGATTCAATCCTAAGAACCAAATTGGCAATACTTGCAGATGAAGTTGGTGAAGTTCCAGGAAATGGTGGCATTGGAGAGTTTGCATTTAAAGATGCCGATGAAGAGAATATGTCTGTTTACGAAAAATATATGTTTGACAATTACAGCGGACTCGGTGAAACGGGGTATGAAGGGAGAAAGTTAAATAAAGACATCGATCTTATTTTTGATACTGAAGATTATCCGGATGAATATTATGCAGAGGTTATGGATACCATGTATCTACCAATGGAAGAATCTTATAACGGACTACGCACATGGGATGTGAAAAAATTCAAGTTCCAGTATACTTATATGGATGTTCAAAAAGCAGCCAAGAACAGAAAACTTACACGTAAAGATGTTCTGGTAAAAGAAGAAGTCGAGGTATATCCTGATACTACAGTATGGATAAGAGATTTTTCATATTCGTATAACGAACCAATGCATAACGAATATTTTATTCATGACGCTTATAGTGAATACCCGGTTGTGGGTGTATCCTGGAATCAGGCAAATGCATTTTGCCAATGGCGTACTTTATACAAGAACGGTTATCAAAAAGAAAGAAAGCAGGCCTTTGTGAACGCATTCAGATTACCATCTGAAGCAGAATGGGAATATGCGGCACGAGGTGGTTTGCAAGGTGCTACATTCCCTTGGGGTGGACCTTATGCTAAGAACGATCGTGGTTGTTTCTTAGCGAATTTCAAACCTTTAAGAGGAGATTATGCGGCGGATCAGGCATTATATACTGTAGAAGCAGAATCTTACGAACCTAACGATTATGATTTATATAATATGGCCGGGAATGTATCAGAATGGGTATATTCATCTTATGATCCGGGTTCATATGAATACGTATCTACAATCAATCCTAGTGTGAACGACAAAAACAACAAACGTAAGGTTGTAAGAGGTGGTTCCTGGAAAGATGTAGCGTACTTCCTTCAGGTAAGTTCAAGAGATTATGAATATCAGGATTCAGCACGAAGTTATATCGGTTTCAGAACTGTTCAGGATTATATGGGAACAGACGTAACCCAAAACGCATCGACAAACTAAAATTAATATTAACCTACTTAGTAATAAATTCACTTAACTTTAAACAACAGAAATTATGGCACAAAAAGGAAATTTGACTCTGACTAACATGATCTACGGATTAGGAGCAGCGATAGTAATTATTGGAGCTTTATTTAAAATTCAACACTGGCCTTATGGCTCATTGATCCTTACGATCGGTATGATCGTAGAAGCATTGGTATTTACCTATTCAGCTTTTGAAAGACAAGCAGGTGATCTTGACTGGTCTTTAGTTTATCCTGAATTAGCAGGCGGACAAAAAAGAAGTAAAAAAGGAGACGATTCTAAAGATGCAGAAAGTATCCTTTCTAAAAAATTAGACCAGTTACTTAAAGACGCACAAATTGACAGTGAACTTATGGCAAGTTTAGGTCAGAGCATTAAAAGCTTTGAAGAAACCGCGAAAAACATGAGTCCTACACTGGATTCTATCAATGCAACTAAAAAATACGGAGAAGAATTATCTCTGGCAGCTGCACAAATGGAATCATTGAACAGTCTTTATAAAGTACAATTAGAAAGCGTTAATCGACAGGCTTCAGTTAACGAAGAAGCTATTGAAAATGCATCTAAATTAAAAGAGCAAATGCAATCATTGGCATCTAACCTGTCATCATTGAATGGTGTATATGGTGGCATGCTGTCTGCAATGAATAAGAACTAATTTTAGTTTTTATTAGATAATATTTAATTAACCCAAAACCCAAAAGCAAATGGCAGGAGGAAAATTATCTGCAAGGCAGAAAATGATTAACTTAATGTACTTAGTCTTTATTGCTATGATGGCAATGAATATGTCTAAGGAAGTGCTTTCGGCATTCGGACTAATGAACGAACGTTTAACCGAATCGAACGAAGCCGCAACGAAACGTAATGCTGATTTTATGGCAGGTTTAGCTGAAAAAGCTGTTGATAAACCTGAGAAATTCGAACCATTAAAATCTAAAGCAGATCAAATAAAAACATTAGCAGAAGATTTTAACAGCTATTTATCCAATTTGAAAACTCAAATGA
>Ga0316201_10004072_pt1 | contig 10955 bp, 8 predicted proteins | sample CS6wburrow_MG_FD_204516 | JGI IMG/M metagenome (GOLD analysis project Ga0316201, IMG submission 204516) | Coastal sediment microbial communities from Delaware Bay, Delaware, United States - CS-6 worm burrow | ecosystem: Environmental > Aquatic > Marine > Coastal > Sediment | place: USA: Delaware... | reverse complement strand
GTTTGCCAAACCGGGCGCTTTTTAAAGATCGCCTTAACCTGGCCGTTGCCCAGGCGAAGCGATCCAACCAGCGACTGGCGGTCATGTTCCTTGATCTGGACCGATTTAAACTGGTTAACGATACTTTGGGGCATATTTCGGGAGATGAGTTATTACAAGCTGTCAGTCACCGCCTTCAACAATGTCTTAGGGAGGGAGACACGTTGGCACGATTCGGTGGCGATGAGTTCACATTGCTATTGCCACAGATTTATGGCCCGGAGGATGCCGAGGCCATTTGTAAAAAAATTATTCATATTCTCCGAGAGCCATTCTTGGTAGAGGGGCATGAAATTTACGTTACGATTAGCATTGGTGTTTCCATTTATCCCCATGACGGCACCAATATGGAAGCTCTGGTTAAAAACGCCGATATCGCCATGTACCACATTAAAGGCCGTGGCAAGAATGACTATCAGTTCTTTTCCAGCGAAATGAACGCGGTGTCCATGCAACGATTGTCACTCGAACGCGACATGCGTAAAGCGCTCGATACCCAGCAGTTCGTCCTGCATTACCAGCCACAAATTGATGTGGTAACTGGAAAGATTGTCGCGGTAGAAGCGCTGATACGCTGGCAACACCCGACGTTGGGAATTATTGCCCCGACAGATTTTATTTCGGTCGCAGAAGACACCGGTCTGATACTGCCGCTCGGTGAGTGGGTGATCAGGGAAGCTTGCAAAACCTTGCGCAGCTGGCGTGATGCGGGTGCAAAGGATGTACGTATGGCGGTCAATCTGTCGGCACTACAGGTTGAACATCGTAGTTTTGTGAAAACGCTGGTTAAAATATTACAGGAGCTTAAGTTGTCTGGTCATGATCTGGAGCTCGAAATCACAGAAAACATGATCATGCAGGATATGGAAAATACCATTCAAAAGCTTGTTCAGTTAGCAGAGCATGGCATTCAAATAGCCATTGATGATTTCGGCACGGGTTATTCCTCCTTGAGTTATTTGCAAAAACTACCTATCCATACCTTAAAAATAGACCGCTCTTTTGTGCGCGAAATAAAAAAGAAACCGGAAGGGGCTTGTATTGTTGATGCCATTATTGCAATGGCCAAAGGTTTGAAGCTGAACCTGATTGCTGAAGGTGTTGAAACGAAAACTCAAATGACTTATTTGCGCAAGCAGGGCTGTTGTGAAATGCAAGGCTTCTTCTTTGGCGAACCAGTACCTGAGAAAAAAGCTCGAAAAATACTGCTAACAAAACCGTTCGAACAGAACCCTTTTTCCGAAGCAGGCTAAAATCAGGCCGAAAATGTTCTAAAAAAACGGTCTTTATATGTGAAAGAAGCGCTTGGCATTTTCCGACGTTACTTCGGCAATCTCCTGTTCGGATAAATCCATACAGCTAGCTACTTGACTCAATATAAAAACCAGGTTCGAGGGGGTGTTTCGGCGTGTTTTTGGTTTGGGGCTTATTGTGCGTGGTAGCAGGTAAGGGGCATCGGTTTCCAGCATCAATCTGTTTAAGGGTATGTCCTTAACAATTGCTTGCAGACCTTGACCACGTCGCTCATCACATATCCAGCCGGTAATTCCAATATATAGGTCCAGGTCCAGATAGGCGTGCAACTCTTGCTTGTCACCGGTGAAACAGTGCGCTACTCCTCCTGAAAGCCTGCTGCGGTACTTTTTTATTAAATTATAAAATGCTTTATGCGCATCACGCTGGTGTAAGAACACCGGCAAATTCAACTCACACGCAAGCTCTAGTTGCGCCTCAAAGGCTGATAGTTGACTAGAAGGGCTGGAAAAATTCCGGTTAAAGTCCAAGCCTGTCTCACCGATGGCTTTGACTTTGTTGTTCTGAGCAATTCCTCTCAAGAGGTTGATAGAGTCCGGGTTGAGTTCATTGGCATGATGGGGGTGTATGCCGGCGGTCGCGTAACATTGCGGGTGTTCATTGGAAAGCAATACAGCGGCCTGACTATCCGGGACACTGCTTCCGGTTAATATCAGGTGAGTAACACCGTTGTTCAGTGCCTCTGCAACAACCCTGTCACGATCATTATCAAAAGCTGAACTGGTCAAGTTGACGCCAATATCTATGAGTGAATAAGGCACCGGATTTTCAATCAACTCAGGTAGTTGCTTTGGGTGTTTGTGATACAAATCCGCCCGTTGACATAGACCACTCAAGGCTTTCCAGGTAAGAATCCTTGACATCATTGATGCTTAACCCGTGACTTTTCAATCGCACCCAGTCTATGGCCTGCCAGTTTCCCTGTTCATACGCTTCGCAGGTGGATAGAACAAAACCGAGTATACCTTCCCTGTGCAACAGCGCGTCGTTCATTTGACTTGTTAACGAGATGGACTCAAGCAACTCTTCCATGGGAGCATCAAAAAATGCCTCTAGCATTGAGAACATGCCAACAGTAAAAAATAAATCAACGTCTTTAGAGAAAACCCTCTTGCCCAAAAACTCGCACATTTTAGCGCGTATCATGGTTTCTTCGTGCAGCGCACTGGGTTTGTCATCCAGGTTGGATAATGCCAATAAGCTCGCCAGGCGTTTAATATTATTGAGTCCGATCAGGATAATCGCCCGGTAAAGAGATTCAATCTTGTTCGGTCTACGGTAGGCCGCAGAGTTAATAAGCCTTAGCATTTTAAAACTCAGGCCGGGGTCCTTGGACAACGTTAAGTGAAGTTGCTCGGAACTGATGTCCGGTTTTTGCAGATCAGCCAGTAGCTGCATTATTACCAGTTTATTGGCGGGAATTTTTCGGCCTTTGATATTTTTTGGTTTGCTTAAAAAGTAGCCTTGAAAATAATCAAACCCCAACTCCATGCAATATTGCTGCATTTCCTGGGTTTCCACTTTCTCGGCCAATAACAGTACATCCTGCTGTTTCAGCAGGTTAATATGTTCTGCTAATTGCTCGGCCGACAAAGCAAGCACATCGACCTTGATAATATGCGCGAGGTCAACCAGTGGCAGCAAAGACTCATGGTAAATAAAGTCGTCCAAGGCGATCAAATAGCCACTTTTTCTCAGCCGGGTGAGGCTTTCGATAATTTCTTTATCAGGCTTAATATCTTCGAGTACTTCGATAACAATTTCTTTGTAGGTAAAAGGTGGGGGATTGAGAATCAGATTACGGGTGAAATTTATAAATGCCTTGTGCTGGCCCACAAGGTTTTGAATGCCGATTTCTGTGAAGGCATTCAGCATTACCATGGAAGTGGCCTGATCACAGTCGACCTGCTTGGCATCAGCGTCGATCATATTGGGCCGAAAGAGAAGCTCATAGGCGTAGGTATTCAATTTTCGATCAAAAATCGGCTGGCGTGCCAGAAGCACATCTTTTTTAGGCATGTATTCAGCATTCTTGGAAGAAATAAAAGGTGACGGTTTAAGTGTAGATGGTTTTATCCGGATGTTAACTGGAATGGCCAAATAAAAAGAAAAAAACGTTGCTCAATACGAGTGATTATGAAAGGCGACTTTAGTTTTCCATATCTTTATTAATGATTACAGGTTTAGCCGCTGCCAGTGTCGATGACAATGTGTCCAGGTAGGGCGCGGTGGCCATACGGAAATTGTTTTCCCTGCGTTTCAAGGCGAAAATGACACTGTAAGCCAATACATTTTTTACGTATTGCCGAGTTTCAGCATAAGGGATTTGTTCAACCCATACGTCCAGCGGTAAATGAGGATTGCTGGCCAGCCAATTCTTCACCCGATGCGGGCCAGCATTGTAAGCGGCCGTTGCAAAAATGCTGTTTCTTCCAAATTCAACATAAAGCTGTTTCAGGTAGGTGCTGCCAATTTTTATGTTAGTTTCAGGTTGTAACAGCTGGCGATTGTTTAGCAGCTGAATGTTGTGTTTGCGAGCTACTTCCCTCGCCGTTCTGGGCATAAGCTGCATCAGTCCACGAGCCCCTTTGTGTGACTGCGCATCAGGCATCATGGCACTTTCTTGTCGTGCAACGGCCAATAGCCAATTTTCATCAAGGTCCTGGGCTTTTGCTGCACGGATGAATTCAGATTCGAAAGCCAGCGGGAAACGCAGTGTCAGGTCATGCCAGCGCTCGGCATCGATCGCTGATTTTATCGCCTGGCTGTACCAGCTCAGCTGGTAAGCATGCTGTGCAGCAACATAGTGCTGGTCATTGGTGAAGGTTGCCGAAGCTGCTCGCCATTCCCTGCGGGCATCGAGCTGATTGCCAACAAGATATAATTCACGCGCCCGTATAATGCCGGGTAAACGCTTGAATTGTTCAAGGAAGTTTCCGTCAAACGCATAGCTCTGCTGATTGGTCTGGTAGGGCAGGTTCAGATAATCAGCGGCTAGGAAGCCATAGTAGTCACGCTTTGCGGAAAGCGCCGTTAAAATCCGGATACTGTCCCCATCGTTATCGTCCGATGTTTGTTGCAGGGCACGAGCGTTCCAGTACTGCCAGTGGTTGAGTCGTTGCGTCCCGGCTGGTAAGGATTTAATTCTTTCAGCGACCTGTGCCCAGTTTTGTTGAAGGATCGAAAGCTTGATGCCTGCTTCAATAAGGTCAACATCGAGCTGATCCGGGTAAGCTTTTAAGGCCTGTTGGTACTGGTCGGGATAGCCCTGTCGGGCATAACCGAGAATAATATGCCGGGTTACGTTTTGATTTTGCCGTTTGGTAAAGTTGTGATCCTGGCTATATTCAGCCCATAATTTCTGTGCTAAATGCGGGTCTCGGTGGGCCAGTCGCTCCATCCCGTGAATGAAAATTGCTTCTTTTTTGGGGGTCAGGTTTTGAAATTTTGTCCGTTGTTCCAGGTGTGCGGGACGAAAATAAACGTCCCGATAGAGCCGGGCATCAACCTGCGTGTCCTCTGGCATAAAGCGGATCAAATATTTCGCAAGACGCGATTTCCTGTTACGCATTGCCAAAACAAAACGTTGCCAGATAACTTCATCATCAACGTAAGTCAGCGAAATCCAATGTTTGAAAACCGGATTACAAGAGTCGGGCTGGGAATGAGCTACCAGCCATAAGTCCTCAATCGGGGGCAGAGAAGCAACCAGTCGTCCTGTTTTATGCTGCGCCCATAGCGCGTAGCATTTGAGTTCGGTACTTTGGATATTTTCATCAAATTGATCCAGATAAAGTTCCCATTGCCCTTGTGTCGCCAAAATTCTCAGCCAACGGTGCTTAAGGCGTGGGCCCAAAGGTGTATCCGCATATTGATTCAGGAATTCGGTAACCGTCCGGTCAGATAAACGATCAATATTTTTGGTCAGGTACTGGTAACGTAAATAAGGATGTAAAGGATAATCCTCCAGCTCGTTCTCCAGTTGTTTAAAAAGCTGGATGTTGTTTTCATCGAGTGCGGCCAACGCCTGCTGATACTTTTCCCTGTCTTGTTGGTAGAGGCCAGACCACCTCGCTGTTTCCATTTCAGGTGGAACGGCAGACGCAAGCGAGACCCAGGTCAGTAACAGAAGCGTGAGTAAAGCCTGGCAGGCGGCCATAAAATGTGAGGCTCTGATGATGTAAGTGACTATATTCAAGTGCCTACACGGACGGCCAGGACGTCACAGCTGGCACCGTGTAATACGCCATTGGCAGTTGAGCCAAATATCAATGACAACCCGTGTCGGCCGTGGCTACCAACTACAATCAGGTCAACCTTTTCTTCCTTGGCCAGCCGGTGGATTTCCGACTGCGGCAAGCCAACCAGAATATACTGATTTTTTTCCGGTATTTTATAAATTTTGGAAAATTCCTTGAGATTTAGGTCGGCGTGCTCCTCGAGTTGCAATTGAACCGATGAAAGGTCTACCGGGATATCCCCGCCATAGGCGAAATTCATGGGTTCTATTATATAGACAATGCTGATCTTAGCGGTGCCGCTACGCGCGAGATCAACGGCTCTGTCCGCTACCTGCTTTGACTCTTCAGTCAGATCAACGGCTATTAATATATGTTTATAACTAACCATAATGCTGCGCCTCCTGCATACAATAACGAATAGGCATATAGCCGTTTTTTGATGTTAGCATAACGCAAGCAATGGCTATATGATAGAACCCGAATACAGGTATTTTCCCTAATAATCAATTGAGTAACCCATGGCCGCAGCAATCATAGTAATGGCAATTACATTAATTGTAGGCTCCATGTTATGGGTTTTACCGTCGCCTAAAGAGCGCAGGCAAATGCGATTAAGGCAGTTAGCCATGGACAAGGGGCTCAGGGTTCAGCTGACTCGTATCAAAGACATGGGCTCTCCAGGGAAGATGCTTGACTGTGTTGCTTACCGTCTATCCGAGGGGGCACACAAGTCTGATCGCCAGAACTGGAAATTGTTTCGCACGACCGAAGAATGGCGAATGGATATCAATGGCTGGAGCTTTGGCAAGACTCTTAAGAAAGAGAACTTTCCCGATATAGAAGCGATCAAAGATTGCGTGACTCAGTTGCCTGAAGATTGCGTGGTGGTTGAGTCGACTAAATACGCAGTCAGTATTTACTGGAATGAACAGGGCGACGAAAACACGTTGGTTGATATTGAGGAGGTTTTGAAAAAATTACTGGCACTGTAGGTAATGCAGATCAATTTGTTGGTTCAAATACACTCGGGCTAAGTTGTTAGGCCGGTTTGACTTTAAATTAATTTTAGCGGACAGTTTTAGCTACAGGTTTCATTATATTCGGTGCATAGCCTTTTCTATGTTGCCCGAAAAAGATCTTTGGTTTTGGAGTATGTGAATATGCTTTTTGACGGCGATTTCTTCCAGGTTCTCCCTCTAGATCAGGGTCTTGTCGAACTTTCTTTTAACACCAAGAGAAAAACAGTTAATATTCTTTCACTTGCAGCGTTGAATGAACTGGCGCAAGCCGTCGATGTTGTTAAAGAGCGCTCGGGATTATCCGGGTTGTTGATTTCAAGCGGCAAAAGCGCTTTTATACTCGGTGCGGATATCACCGAATTCCTTGCTTTATTCCAGTCCCCGGAAGCTGAGCTGGCTAGCCAACTTCAAAAAGTCCACGATATTTTTAATACCATTGAAGATCTACCCGTACCTACTGTCACGGCAGTCAATGGCGATGCCCTGGGTGGCGGTTGTGAATTGGCGTTAACCACCGACTATCGTGTGTTGGCAACCAATGCCTCAATCGGTCTGCCGGAAGTTAATTTAGGTATTATCCCGGGGCTTGGTGGCAGCGTACGTTTGCCGCGCCTGATTGGAGCTGAGAATGCCCTGGAATGGATGGCAAAAGGCAAAACTCACGACGCCAACAGTGCGCTTAAAGTGGCCGTTGCCGATGCCGTTGTGGAACCGGGAGACCTGCATAACTCAGCACTGGATTTGCTGAAGCGCTGTATCAAGGGCGACTTCCCTTACCTGGAACGACGGAAGCAAAAAAAAGGTCCGTTACGGTTGCGTCCGTTAGAAGCCGCGATGGCATTTGAAACAGCCAAGGGCCTCGTGTTTCAAGCTGCGGGACCGCACTATCCAGCCCCAATGGCATTGGTTGGTTCGCTGCAAAAAGCCTGTTTCATGGGCAGGGAAGAAGCCACCGAAGTTGAAATAAGCACATTTATTGGGCTTTCAAAAACAGATGTGTGCACCAGTTTGATTGGATTATTCCTGAACAACCAAATGCTTAATAAAATTGCTGCCCGTGCAGCCGAGTCCGCCAGGCCAATCAATCAAGCGGGCGTATTGGGCGCAGGGATCATGGGCGGTGGTATTGCCTATCAGTCTGCCTTGAAAGGCATACCGGTGGTGATGAAAGATATTGCTGATAAATCTCTGGATTTGGGCATGTCCGAGGCGGTCAGGCAATTGAACAGACGGCTTGAACGCGGCCGACTCCAGCCCATGGAAATGGCCAAAATCATCAGTACGATCAAACCGACTTTAACGATGGCGGATATTGCAGGCGCGGATATTGTTATCGAAGCTGTGGTGGAAAACCCGAAAGTGAAGTTGGCGGTTTTATCAGACATCGAAAAAGCGGTGGATGATGATACGATTATCACCAGTAATACCTCAACCATTTCAATCGATTCGCTGGCCAAAGCACTCAACAAGCCGGAACGTTTTTGTGGTATGCATTTCTTTAATCCTGTGCCGGTGATGCCGCTGGTCGAAGTGATAAGAGGTAAGGACACCAGCGAAGACACCATTAACTCGGTCGTGGCCTACGCGACGAGAATCGGGAAATCTCCGATTGTTGTAAATAATTGCCCGGGATTTTTCGTTAATCGTATTCTGTTCCCCTATTTGATGGGGTTCAATTTATTGATCAGGGATGGCGCAGATTTTCGGCTGGTCGATAAAGTGATGGAACAGTTTGGCTGGCCGATGGGACCTGCTTATTTACAGGATGTGATTGGCATAGACACTTGTTATCACGCCCTTGCAGTTATGGAAGCCGGCTTTCCTAACCGAATGAAGTTTGCCGATCAATCGATCCTGGATGAGTTATACGAAGCGAAGCGTTTTGGTCAGAAAAATGGCAAGGGTTTCTATCACTATGAGCCGGATAAAAAAGGTCGACCTGCCAAGGTTTATAACGAGGATGTCGAACCCTTGATCCAGTCGGTTCAAGGTGAGTCAAAAGAATTTGACCATGAAACTATTATTGCTCGCATGATGGCGCCACTGTGTCTGGAAACTGTTCGTTGTCTGGAAGAAGGTATTGTTGACTCTCCGGCCGAAGCTGATATGGCGCTGATCATGGGAATTGGCTTTCCGAAGTTCCGGGGCGGAGCATTGCGTTATATCGACAGTTTGGGCGTGGACAAATTTTGTCAAATCGCTGACCGGTTTGCCGCACTTGGTGAATTGTACCAGGTTACCGATGGTCTGCGTGACATGGCGAAATCCGGTAAAACATTCTTTTAGGATTATCTTTTTACGACCCTGTTTTGTTATCAGGATGGAGATACATAATGACGCTTAACCCACGCGATGCAGTGATTGTTGATGCCGTTCGTACGCCCATGGGGCGATCCAAAAATGGCTGTTTCAGGCACGTGCGGGCCGATACGTTATCCTCAGAATTAATCAAATCCTTGCTGGCTCGAAACAATCAGGTTGACCCGCATATCATCGACGATCTGATCTGGGGTTGCGTCAATCAAACGCTTGAGCAGGGCGTAAACATTGCGCGCATGATTGCCTTACTGGCAGGCTTGCCGTTTAGCTGTCCGGCTCAAACCGTAAACCGTCTGTGCGGCTCATCGATGTCGGCTCTTCACAGTGCTGTCCAGGCGATTGGTTCGGACAACGGCGATTGCTTTTTAATCGGTGGGGTCGAGCATATGGGGCATGTGCCACTTGAGCACGGCGTGGATATAAATCCGGCGCTGGCTCATAGCGTTGCCAAGGGCTCGGCGATTATGGGCCTGACTGCTGAACTATTGGCCAAGAAGCACAAGATTAGCCGAGTGGCTCAGGATGAATTCAGCTTGCGTTCGCATCAGCTGGCTCAACAGGCCACTGTAGATGGCCGTTTTGATAATGAACTGGTTGCCATGGAAGGGCACGATGAGAAAGGCTTCAAAGCACTTATAACCCGGGATGAAGTTATTCGTGCAGATACCAATCTGCAAGCTCTGGCACAATTGCGGCCGGTCTTTGATCCGGTCAACGGCACGGTTACAGCAGGCAGTTCTTCGGCATTATCTGACGGTGCCTCTGCAATGTTGATCATGTCATTGCAAAAAGCGCGGGATCTCGGCGTTAAACCCCGTGCGGTGGTGCGCTCTATGGCCGTCGCCGGGGTTGATCCAGCCATCATGGGTTACGGCCCGGTGCCGGCTACTCAAAAATTGCTGAAAAAGGCTGGGTTGAATTTGACCGATATTGATTATTTTGAACTGAATGAAGCTTTTGCTGCTCAATCACTAGCCGTTTTAAAGGGTTTGGGTTTGAGTGAAAATTTTCAGGACAAGGTTAATATCAACGGTGGCGCCATTGCTTTGGGTCACCCGCTGGGATGTTCGGGAGCGAGGATATCGACTACCTTGTTGAATGTATTGGAAGCCCGGGATGCGACGTTTGGGGTGGCAACCATGTGTATCGGTTTGGGTCAGGGTATAGCCACTTTGATTGAAAGGGTTTGAACAGGTTGTCTGTTTGCTCAAAAATGACTTTTTGTTTTCAGAGAATCACTGAAAAACCTTCAAAGTCCGGATTCCCGAGATTAATACCTTTTGAGTCACCCGCATGGGCATGGGCTTTGCGAAAATAGTCGGAGTGTGTCCATTGTTTAAATGCTTCTATTGAATCCCAGGTAGAATGCGAGACATAAAGTGTGTGGCTGTTTTGTTACTCGGGTTTGCACTGAACCAGCACCCACGGTTTGATTACCACGGCCCATACCGTTTGGTCTTCGTCATGCCACTGTTGTGCCAGTTGATCTGAAACTGGTGCAAGTTTATCTTCAGACATCCATTTTGAAATAACGGTGGTGTTGTCTTCGACAATTTCTTGCGCTACCTTGACCAGATCAAGGCTGGGATGCACATTAAGGGTTACCCCGCTGGCAAAAAATCGCTCCAGTTCTTTCCAGGTAATCAAGGATGTTTGCAAATTGATCCGGTCTGACAATATGCTGTCTAGTTGATCCGGTTCGGTCACAAATAAGCCTCATTAACAAGTTTGTGTAGCATTTTGTTATCCGGGTAGTCTCTTCGTAAATTGTGTTCGTAGCGCCGCCAGCGCCGTTTTATTTTTGCCCGAGCCAAAAAATCGACATAATTACAGACGGGTAAAAAATCGGCATTACCTATATTGTCGATAATAAGAAACTGGCCTTCGTCTTCGCTAACCCTTTGGAATAAATTATTCTTGGGTTTGATTGGCATAGTGACAATGCAGTTATCCAACAGATAACTCCTTAACGTCAAGTGGGCCCTTTTAAACACGTCATAATAACGTGTCGTTTCCTGCTCGG
>Ga0316201_10004071_pt1 | contig 10956 bp, 9 predicted proteins | sample CS6wburrow_MG_FD_204516 | JGI IMG/M metagenome (GOLD analysis project Ga0316201, IMG submission 204516) | Coastal sediment microbial communities from Delaware Bay, Delaware, United States - CS-6 worm burrow | ecosystem: Environmental > Aquatic > Marine > Coastal > Sediment | place: USA: Delaware... | reverse complement strand
GTCGTCCGGATTCCGGCTGTCCAGAAAAACCGCAACGACCGGCTCGATATTCCCCAACTCAATTTCCCGGTCGAGTATTTCAACCATTAGTCCGTCATGCAGATACCACTGGCCATCCGTAACATATATCGTCGGATATTCATCTCCTTCCGTGGCAGCTTCGGGAACGTACACACGATATTGCAGCGGGTAGTCGAGATAGCTGCTGTCGATGCGCAAATCGCCCGAGACAGATCCCTCTGCGCAAGCAACGGCGCTAATCAGCATCAGCGCCACAGGCCGAAATAGGGTCAGGTGAAGATCGCCAAATAGTCTGCGCACGCGCATCACACCCTCTTTAGTGCCTCAACCCCGCTTTAGAGGTCCTGGACATTCGCCAGGCCGCCTTGTTGCCGATTCCGCCGGAGCCGTAAAAAGAACGCCGCTAGAAGGACAGGCAATTCTAACGTGTCGGTGATGCGCTGGGAATCGGTAGCAGGCGCCATGTCCGGGCGGGGATGCCCCCGGCACGACTGGCGAAATCGCCGTTGGAGACTATGTGGATTTTGGGCCCACAACAGGGTCTGCCGCAGTCAAGAATCTCAGAATGCAGAAAGCCCGCAATTTTTTGGGCTTTCGTGTAATTCTGCGCCAAGACTACCGAGTCTCTGTCTCTAACGCAGATTGTATGGCGGTGGAGGCAGGCTCACCAGGTTTGGTCCCCGAAAATTTCCTAAGAGCGCAAGCGGGCGGCTTTGAGCTCAAGACAAACGTGCCTTTACTGGAATCAGGAAAAGACTCCTGCACGCTAGGCTCGCACCCGCGCAACATCATCAATCTTTGCGCAGACACGTCGGTGGAAGTCCGGCGTCGCATCGGCCGCATAGGTCATCAACATCCCTATCAGGGCCTGCTGCCGGTAGCGCTTAAGGTCGATGTAGCCGCTCACCCAGTCCTGCCGCGCCATACGCTGGGTGTTGAATAACTGCTCGGCCATCCATCGACGGTTCAGCTTCCCCTCCAGGTGTCCATTCTCGTGCGCTTGGGCACAAAGGCGTTCCGCGACTTTCAGCGACTTCTTGAAGATACCGTCAGACATCTCGTGCTCAAAAAGGCCGAGGCGCTCTCCCCCGAGGAACGCGGCACGGTAAAACGCCTCATCAGCGCTATAGAGCGCTACAAGGTCATCGATGAAGGTTTCCAGGGCCGCAATGGGGTCTACCAGATCCGGCTGAGCCAGCACCTGGTCAACACGGCTCACCAGCTCCCTGAACAGTTCCAGGACAATATCGTGCTTCTTCCCGAAGAGGTTGTGCACGGTGGGAATGGTGACCCCCGATCGGCTCGCTAACTCGCTGACGGTAAAGGCATCAAATCCCTGGGAGGCAATAATGTCCCGGGCGACACTGAGGATCTTCTGCCTGCGGCGTTCCTTGTTTGCCTGCCGGGCGGTCTGGCCTGGTGCGGTTGCGCTGTTCGTCATGGGGCAGTCTACAAAACTCTTGACATATAATTTTACCATGCATAAAATTTTATGGTTAGTAAAATCTGCAGGGTACAATCATGACTTCCTATGCCGAAATTTCCACTACTCGCAAATCTATCGAAGCCTGTGCCGCGCACTACGGTGAGGATGCCGATGCCATGCGCGAATACCTCATCCATGGAGAACAAGCCGCTCTTGCGCTCGATAATCGAGGCCCCATCGCCTTTGATGAGAACGGTCGCCTGGCCGCGCACATTCTTGACGCCTACTCCCGATATGGTTTCTACGTCTTCGAAAATGTGCTCGGCGAAACTGAGCTGAAAGACATTGAAAAGGACATGCAGGCGCTACGCGCCACCTTCCCCGCCGAGCCCGGTGGTAAATTAACTGCGGATGGTCGGCCCGCACTCGGGGCCGACAGTAAATCCCTGAGCCTGCTCTGGTCCAAACCCCTCGGGGACCCTCTGGGGGGTACCGAGCTGGCCAATGGCCGCCACCAGGTCAAACTGTTCGAGCCTGAAGCCGACGAGAGTGCACCGGAGGAAGTGCCGTTCTTGTTGCTGGGCTCTCTCCAGCACTCGGAGGCCTGCCTCCGCGTTTACGGCCACCCACAACTGCTGCGCGTTGCAGCCTCCATTAACGGTGACGACTTCGCTCCGTTCAACGAATCCCTGTTCATCAAGGATCCGGGCATCGGCGCGGCCGTGTCCTGGCACCAGGATGGTAATACCCACTGGGACAGCGAAGAGTTCGACGAGGGCATACACGGCTTCAATTTCATGGCACAGCTCTATGGCAGTACCCCTGTGAACGGCGTCTGGGTAATTCCCGGCACCCACAAGGTAGGCAAGGTCGACATCAGGCAACTAGTCGCCGACTCAGGGAGCGAGCGGCTCGAAGGCGCCGTACCCCTGGTCTGTGGCCCCGGTGATGTCATTATCTGCAATCGGCAGCTCGTGCACGGCTCCTTCCCGAACTCCGGTTTCGAACCGCGCCTGACCATCAATTTCGGGTTTCACCGACGCGCGTCTGTGCTCGACGTCAAAGGCGCCGGGATGACCAGCGAAGAGGAAGTGTACGACGAGGAGATAATCGAACAGCGCTCCCGGGTGATCGGTTACGCAATTGATGCCAGGCGGCAACGCTATCCCGAAGAAGACAGCTTCCAGTACCAACCCTTCGTGGAATCCGGCAAGAACTACCTCTGGGATGACCGCGCCAGGTTGGCCATCAAGGACTACAACCTGCACGACCTGAGCATCTAGACACCTTCCTGCGCGGAAATTGCCGCCCTTCATGGGGCTGCCCCAGTCAAGAATCACTGAATCCCGACAAGCAGAAAGCCCGCAAGTTATGGGCCTTTTGCTGATTCTACAGCAGGGCTTTCAACTCTCTGCCTCTACTGCAGACTGTGTGGCGGTGGGGGCAGTCTCGAGGGTAATTGTATCCAGGAAAATCCCTGAAACGGGGAATCCTACAAGGAAGTAATCGCTTTGCGCGGCCATCCCTACCCCCTTAATCTGCGCGTGCCGCGGCTTCTCAAAGCCCAAAATCGTCTTTCGGAAGTTGCCGCGCCTTTGCGCACTCGACCCTGAAATCGTAGGGGACTTCATCGGCGCAATCGGGCCACTTACCCGTTGCGGTCCAGAACTCCACCAGACCCAGCCGTGCGCACAGGTGAATGAAGCGCGGGTCGTTGCGCAATTCGGGCATGCCGGCCTGGAACATCAGCGACGTGCGGTAGCCGTCGGGACCCATAATGTCGTCGTCGGTTCCCGCCGGTCCCAGACGCGCTTTACCCGCTATCCTGTACGCATCCTCCACCAGTCCCAAATGGGCCGCATACACCAGACGAGAAACATCAACGCTGCCGCTCTTGTCGACCTGTGTTTCCAGCTCTTTCAACCAGGCGCCGATGTTTTCCGGCGTGGGCTCGCGCTTGGCGCGGATGAAGGGGAGACCTTCCTGGAACTCTCGCATCTGGCGTTCCTCCGCAAGCGCCAGCAGACGATCGACTGCCGCCCAATCTTGTTGGAGGGTATAAGCCCGCAGCAGGCTCGAGACCGGGAAGCTCATGTCCGGGATTCTTTCCACCAGATCCTCGTAGACAGGTACCGCCTCGTCTACACGTCCCGCCGCCATTCTCGCCAGCGCGACCAGATTCGCCGACATCGGATCCAGCGTGTCGAGGCGATAGGCGCGCTCCGTTTCTTCGAGGGCTTCGCGAACCCAGCCGAACATCCTCAGGTACCAGCCGATGTACCGGCGCATGCCATCTGAACCGGGCGCCCGCCGGATACCCTCCAGCACCTCGTTGGCCTCGACGAACCGACCGAACGGCGGGATGACGAAAAGCCTGGCGGTCATTGCCTCGACGCTCTCGGGATCAAGCGACAGGGCGTGATCTGCCTCGCGCGCCACGCGTTCTGCGAGTGCCGGGCGATCCGCAAAGGGCTGGTAGAAATGCAGCCAGGCCCGCAGGTAAGCCAGCCGGCCCCAGGCCTGATCGAATTCCGGCGCGCGCCGGGTGGCAAGTTCCAACAGGCCGATGTCAGCACTCAACTCGTCCGGCGCGAAAGAGTGCGGGCTAGCGCGCAGGTACAGGTCATAGACCTCCGGGTCGACCGGCGTTTTGGAGGAGCTCGAGAACGCCCTGTCCAGCGCCCAGGCGATATTTTCGGAAATCTCGTCCTGCACGGCAAAGATATCGTCCAGGTTACGGTCGTAACCATCGGACCACAGTGTCGTCTGTGTCGAAGCCTCAACCAGGTGGGCGCTGATCCGCACGCGCCCCCCGGCGCGACGGATGGAGCCGTCCAGGACGTGTGAGCAGCCAAGCTGCCGCGCCGCCTCGGCCTTGTGCTCGCCGCGAAACCGGAAGCTTGACGTGCGGGCCATGACCTTGAGCTTTGCCCCGCGAGACAGCCGCTGAATGATTTCCTCGCTGACACCGTCCGAGAAAAACTGCATTTCGGGATCGTTCGAGAGGTTGTCGAAGGCCAGGACGGCGAGCAGGGGTTCGGTAGCTTCGGCGACTTGTGTCGTGTGGAGAGACTGAGTCTCCACATTTTCCGGGCCTTGCCGGATGGCGGACTGAACTGGCGCGGCGGGTGACTGGGTCACGTTGCGGCGTGCAAACAGGTGTCGCATCCCTTTGCCGAGCGGCGAGAGAATTACGCCTACCAGCACCACCAGCGCGGCCAAGCCACTCAAGAGCGCCTCGTTCTCAGTAATCCAGCGCCCTAGGTCGCCGATGAAAGTCACGTGGAGAAATCCTTGTGGCTGTTGCAGCTTTCGTCAGAGAAGTATAGGCCGGATTGGGTTGGTTTTTTAGAGACAATCTGTCACGCACTGTACGGACGTATCGATGACCTGCCCCCACGGCCGGTGCCAGCTTTAAAGTGAGGGCACCAATAATAACGACATTCCCATCGACTGGAAGACCCAACGCTTACACTTCGGGCTAAGTCAACTCCCCCACTAGTGACTGGCGAAATCGCCATTAGAGAAAACAGGCGATTCTGGCTTTGAGGTCCCGTCTCCCAGTCACTGTTACGCTACATCCAGAAACGCAAAAACCCGCTAAATAGCGGGCTCAGTTGCTGGCGTTGCTGGCGTTGCTGGCGCTGCTGCCGATTGATAGCTCGTTGAAGGGCACTCGGCGTATCAGGGTCGGATCTTCAACGCCGCAAACCCCCGCGCCCAGTGCGATAGCCGCCAGCGGGCCTCGCTGATCTCGTAGTTCGGGTACTTTTCAAGCAACCTCGGAAAATAAGCCCTGGCCTCCAGCCGCGCCACGTGCTGGCCGATGCACTTGTGCAAGCCGAACCCGAACGCCAGATGGTCCTTATTGGCCCGCTCGATATCGAAATCCTCGGGGTTTATGTAGTGCTCGGGGTCGTGGTTGGCGCTGGCAAATAACAGGCTGATCTCGGCACCCTTCGGGATAACTGTGCCGTGCAATGCCAGGTCCTCGGTCAGCCGCCGGGGCAGGCCCTGTACCGGGGGCTCCATGCGTAGCATTTCCTCGATGGCGCCATCCAGCAGATTCGGATTCTGGATGAGTTTGCGGCGCTGCGCCGGGAACTTCGCCAGCAGCCCGGTGCCGTTGCCCAGCAGGTTGATGGTAGTGTCCACCCCGGCGAAGCCGAGGCAGTTGGCGAAAATGCGAACCTCCTCCGTGGTGAGTGTGCCCTCGGCCTCGCGGCCGACCAGCCAGCTCAGGTGGTCGTCGCCGGGACGGCTGCGCTTCTCCTCCAGCACCTGTTCGATCATGCCCGCGAACTCATCCAGCACTTTCAGTTGCACCTCTGGATACCCCTGTTCATCAGATACGGGGTCGACCCCCATCAGCACCTCGCCAATGGCGTACCAGTGGTCAGTCTGGGACTCGGGAAAGCCCAGGAAACGGGTCATGAACAGCTGCGGCAGGCGCAGAATGACCTTGCTGTACAGGTCGATCTCGCCGTCACCAGTCAGGTCAGCGAACAACTCGTCGAGGATGGATTCAATCATGGGTTCCAGGTTTGCCACGACGCCCCTGGAGAACTGGGGAATTACCGCGGTGCGGATGGTGCGATGCAGCTCACCGTCGGTGGTGGCCAGTGAGGGGATATAGCTGTGGCCGGTTTCACCGTTGAGCGTGCCCTCGGGGTGACGCAGCAGGCGGCGCACGTCGTCGTAACGGCTGATCATCCAAATGTCACGACTGGGGTCATGGAACACCGGGTGTTGCTCGCGCAGGGTAGCGTAGCGGGCGTAGATGTTGTCGTGGTACTCAACCGACTGGACATCGACGATGGCTTTCATAGGGGATCACCGCTCTTTGCTAGTACTATGCCTACAATAGCGCGAGCCGGCGGTGTTGGGTAGCAACCGGCGTGTTGTAATACCGCTCGCGCGGCCCTCGGCAGCCTGCATCTGTATCGGGCTCTACGGGTACGCCAGGCCCAAGCTTATGACCTGTTCCTGGTGAACTGGTAATTCCCCAATGCTATCCGACACCTAGCCCTTGCTGCCATACGCACCTGAATATTACCTTCGGTCGTCATGAACAGCGTCTTTCTACTTTGCTGAATCTAATCACTGCCTTGAGCAAGCTCACTCTTGACTGACGAAATCGTCGTTGGAGACTGGGCACGGTGTTCGCCACATTCGATGGCTCACCCAGTCAAGAATCACCGAATCCCAAAAAGCAGAAAACCCGCTTGTGCGGGCTTTCCGTTGATTCTGCAGTGAGACTATCGTGTCTCCGTCTGTACTGCAGACTGTGTGGCGGTGGAGATAGTCTGGAGAGGGATGATATCCCTATTCTGGAGACGATTTCCGTGTGTGACTTCCTGAGGTTGCTTGAGTCTGGGGCTGGAATTTCTCTGACCTCGAGAACTTAATTTGTCAGAACCGACCTCTGGCCTGGGGCCTGCGTTCACGACAGCAGAAAAACACTGCTGCTGATAGTCGGCATCGCCGAACAAGGTATTGGCGATCATCAGGCGTTTGACATACGCACCAACCGACAGCTCTTCGGTCATACCCATGCCACCGTGCATCTGTATCGCTTCTCCGCCGATCTGGCGACCTGCCCTGCCCACCATGTATTTCAGGGCCAGCAGGCTGCGCTGCGCATCCGAATCAGAGGCGTCCATCGCGCAAGTGGCACGATAGAGCAACGACTTAGTGTTCTCGCAGGCGGCGAATACATCCACCATACGGTGTTGCAGGGCCTGGAACGAACCGATATGGGTACCAAACTGACTGCGGGTTTTGAGGTACTCCAGCGTCTGGGCACTGAGGGACTCCATCGCCCCCAGGGCATCAGCAGCAACGGCAAGCACTGCCCTGTCGATAATGGGATTCATCAATTCGTAACCCTCCCCCGGGCCACCGATCGTCGCCTCGGCGGTGACATCGTCAAACCGGATATTGGCCGCTTCACGACCGTCGGTCATCCGGTAAGTCGTCGTGGTCACGCCCTCAGCGAAGGCATCTACGAGGAACAGGCTCAAGCCATTTTCATCGGCCTGCTCTCCTGAGACGCGCGCAAGCACGACAAGCTTCTTGGCCGCGCCGCCATTAAGAACCACCGTCTTTTCCCCGTCCAGCACCCATCGATCACCATCGGGGTGGGCGCGTGTTTTGACATCAGTGATCACATAGCGACTCTGGCGCTCCAGGAAACCAAAGGCCCCCTGCATCTCCCCGGCGATAATCTGCGGTATCAGATCATTCCTCAATTCCTCGCCTGCACCGGCCTGCAGCAAACCACCAAACAACAACACTGTGGGCAGATACGGCTCAGCCACCAGACCACGGCCAAACTCCTGCATGATAACCATCGTATCAACCGGGCCACCACCGAACCCGCCATATTCCTCGGCAAAGGGAATGGACAGCCAGCCCAGCTCGGCAAACTGCTGCCAGTGATCAGCGCTGAAACCATGCAGCAATGAGGTTGTGGCCTTACGCTGATCGAAGTCGTAGTTATCCTGGACAAAACGCGAGATGCTGTCACGGATCATGCTTTGTTCTTCTGTCAGATTGAAATTCATCATCTATCTCCTAAAGATACCAGCTACGCATCCCAACTAGAGGCCCAAGACATGCTTGGCAGTCACGTTCTTCTGTACTTCATCGGAGCCGCCGTAGATCGAGGCGGCGCGTCCCCGGAAATACATCTTCTGGGCAAAATCCGCAAACTCATGGCCCAGTTGATCCGCGCTCAACTCTCCCTGTTGCGCCTGGCTGTAATAGCCAGCCACATCCATGCGCAGCTCCTGTATCGCCTGTTGGATGGTCGTACCCTGCAGCTTCAACAGAGAGGATTCCGGGCCAGGCATACCGCCTTCTGCGGCGGAGGCCATGACACGCATTTCAGTGAATTCCAGCGCCATCAGGTCTATCTCCACTTCGGCCAGTCGCCGTGAAAATGCGGGGTCATCCAGCAGTGATTGCCCACCGTTCACCTCGGCCCGGGCGAGTTCACGCAGATGTTCCAGGTTGCGCTTGGACTCCGCGACTTCGGCAATGGACAGTCGCTCGTGCACCAGCAGTGACTTGGCATAGGTCCAGCCCTTACCCTCCTCACCGATGCGGTTTTCCACCGGTACGCGCACATCCTCGAAGAACACTTCGTTGAGGTGGTGGAACCCGTCGATGGTCTCGATCGGGCGCACGGTCACCCCCGGCGTGCTCATATCGATCAGGAGGAAGCTGATACCATCCTGCTTGCGGCCGCTGTTATCAGTACGAACCAGGCAGAATATCCAGTCGGCGGCATGGGCAAGAGACGTCCATATCTTGCTACCGTTGACAAAGTACTCGTCACCCTCCCGTTCGGCCTTGCATTGCAGGGAAGCGAGGTCGGAACCGGCACCGGGCTCGGAGTACCCCTGGCACCACATGTCATCACTGTTGAGGATGCGCGGGAGAAAGCGCGCCTTCTGCTCTTCAGTGCCATAAGTGTAAATGACCGGCGCTACCATAGTCACACCGAAGGGAATAGGCGCGGGGGCGCCCGCCTTGCCGCGCTCGGAGTTGAAGATAAAATGCTGCGTCACGCTCCAGTCCTGACCTCCGTACTCCACAGGCCAGCCAGGCGCCATCCAACCTCTGGCATTCAGGCGCCGCTGGTATTCCACCATTCCCTGCTTGAGGGTGGGCGAGGCTTCAGCGCCATCCAGCAGTGCCAGCAGTTCTTCATCCAGTACATTGGCGAAGAATTCCCTTACTTCCGCCTGGAACGCGAGCTCTTCTTCACTGAAACGTGTATCCAAGATACTAATCCTCTCTAAGTAATTCAGGCTCAGGAACGGCCGGTGATATCCAGAATGGCCTGAACGCAATGCTCAGGCTTCTCATGTTGCAGGAAATGTCCTGCTCCGGTAATGGTCCTGTGTTCAACCCCCTGGCAACCCGGCACGTTTTCCAGGAATGCCTTATCGCTTCCCGCCGTTACCGGATCGTCATCCGAGAAAGCGCACATGAAGGGCTTATCGAACTGCTTGAGGACTTCCCATGCAGCCCGGTTCTCTTCTACTTCAGGCTCGTCAGGAAACAGCGGTATCAGTGAAGGGAAACGCCGCGCACCTGCCAGGTAAGATTCATCGGGGTAAGGTGCATTAAGGGCCGCCTTCTCAGCCTCGGTGAAAACACGGGCGCTGGCAACAGTGTCAATCACCGCGTCTCCCGGGCGCAAAATTTCCGGACTTTCTGCGCAGAACTTGCGCCAGTAAAGAATTCCCGGGATTGCCGACGTATCGCGGAAGCGCTCATCCAGCTCCTCGGCCCTAACAACCGGCAGGGACTTGTAGGCTTCCTTCAAAGTGTCTGCAAACTCCTGCGGAATCGGGCCCGCGACCAGCACCCCATTGGCCAGAACCACACGCGAAAACCGCTCGGGAAATGCGGCCACCAGCCGCAGCCCTATCATGCTGCCCCAGTCCTGGAAGAACACCGTGATACCGCCCAGGTCGAGTTGGGTCAGCCAGTCACTCATCCAGATAACGTGACGGGCGTAGGTATAGTCCTCAACCCGGGTGGGCTTGTCAGAGCGACCGAAGCCGACCAGGTCCGGGGCGATGACCCGAAATCCTGAATCCACCAGCGGGGGAATCATATGACGGTACAGGTAGCTCCAGACGGGCTGGCCATGCATCAGAAGCACCACTTCGCCATCGGAAGGCCCCTCATCCAGGTAGTGGATACGTAACTTGCCGCCCTTGGTGTCATCCACCTCCAGGTAGTGTGGCTGGAAGGGGTAGTCAACCAGGTTTTCGAACCTTTCGTCTGGTGTACGCTTGAACTCCATATCTGGGCAATTTTCCCTGCTGTATCCCGGCCAGACCGCTTGGCCCCGCCCTATTCGCTAATTTTCGCTGGCCAATTATTTCAGGCCGGCACTTGCTCTTAAGTAATTTTGTCATATTTTGTGACATTACATTATGGCATATTTAGTGTCATTACAAGATAATTCGAACCGAGGAGCATAGAAATGACCAGAATGAAGCCGCTCGCATCTTCACTCGTCCTTGCCATCTACGGAACTACGGCGCTGGCACAGGCCCCGATGCTAGAGGAAGTCATCATTACAGCCACCAAACGCGCGAGGGGCTGCAGGACATACGTGTGACAGTAACCGCCTTCAGTTCAGGAACTCAAGGAGGAGCTGGATCGCGGCGATCATCGACAACGCCCTCTGGGATGAGGTGCAATCAATACTGGCCAGAAACCCTAGCAACAAAGCGGCGCGAGCCAGCGCCAAATACCCCAGTGACCTGACCCCATAGAACGACTCCAGCTTGTGAGAGAGACTTTCACTAGCAAGAAGGAGTAGTAATCATCGCAAGAAGGCGATTCAAACCAGAGCAGATTATCCATATGCTGCGCGAGGCCAAGATCAAATTGGCCGCCGGTAGTACCACACCTGAAGTCTGCAGGGCTCTGGGCATCTCTGAACAATCCTACTACCGCTGGCGCAAGGAATTCGGAGGCAT
>Ga0316201_10004070_pt1 | contig 10956 bp, 8 predicted proteins | sample CS6wburrow_MG_FD_204516 | JGI IMG/M metagenome (GOLD analysis project Ga0316201, IMG submission 204516) | Coastal sediment microbial communities from Delaware Bay, Delaware, United States - CS-6 worm burrow | ecosystem: Environmental > Aquatic > Marine > Coastal > Sediment | place: USA: Delaware... | reverse complement strand
CAGCAAGCGAAAATGCGCCAGTTCTGCTCGATGCCGTACTTGACCATTTCGAGGCCGATGCCCCTGCTGGCGCCGGTAATCAATACATTCATCTATGCTATTTCCTTGCTGTCATTAGGTTTACAGGCAATGCTTGCATACTTGCATGGATTGTGCAATAGTCATACGACCGTCTAATTTCCTGGCTTCTCTATGGCCCATTCAATCCTTGTTACTGGCGCAACCGGTTTCGTCGGCAGTCACGTACTCGAAGAATTGTCACAAATCGGTCATAAAGATTTGCATATTATCGCAGCCTGCCGTGATCGTCGAAGGTTGAACGCCGGATTTGCCGGTGAAATACGCGAAGGTGACCTGCGTGATGCCGAATATATCGACCGCGTACTGGCCGGCGCGGAGATTGTCGTGCATTGTGCCGCATGGACCTCGCTCTGGGGCAAGCGAAGGGAGTCGGAAGAACTGTTTCTCAAACCCAGCCTGAAGCTGATCGACAAGGCGTTGGAATGGAAAGTGAAGCGGTTTATTTTTATCAGCACGACCAGTGCGTCGTCGCCCGGCTACGCCACTGATGCCAACAATCCGGGTATTCCACGACGCTACTGGCCACATCTGTGCAATGTGATCAAAATCGAAAATGTGATGCGTGAAAACCAGCATCGCGGTATGGCGATGATCAACCTCAGGCTGGGACTGTTTGCCGGTGAACGCTACGCCCTGGGTGTATTACCGATACTGTTGCCGCGCCTGCAGACACGGCTGGTGCCCTGGGTCGCTGGTGGTCACACCGGTATGCCAATCGTCAGTGGCAAGGATATCGGCCAGGCTGTCGTGCGTGCAGCCGTTGCTCCGGGTCTTAGCGGCTATGAATCCTTCAATATCGTCGGGCCGGAGGTACCGCCAGCCAGAGAAGTGATTACTTACATCAACGACAACTTTGGCATTCCAAAACCGCTGTTCAGTGTGCCCTTCCCTGTAGCCTACAGCTTCGCCTGGTTGATGGAACAACTGGACCGGGTAGTACCCTGGGAGCCACTGGTGACACGCAGCATAATTCACCTGCTGGAAGAGACGCACGCCAATAATGACAAAGCGCGTGAACGTCTGGGTTATACACCGGAAATCCACTGGAAAGAAGCGGTGCGCAGCCAGATCGAAGCCATGAAACGGAATGATTTCAAGAGCATGAAAATGTATCGTCCCCACAAGCCGGTATCAATGGATAAAAATGATTGAGGAGCGGGAGGCGTCGATACTCACGTGCATAAGTTCAGGGTGATTCCGCGCTACATGTTCTCTTTGTAAATATGAACATGCACTGTCGGGGTGACAGACAAGATTCAAGCTCTGCGTTCTCTGCGCCGTCGCGTCTCTGCGTTTAAAAGACCTTCGCGCCTTTACGTAGCATCTATCCGATGTTGTAGAAACGATTCAGGTAGAACTGGCCATACTGGTCAGCAGGCAATGCCTTACTCCAGTAGTAGCCCTGCCCGAGCTGGCATCCCAGTCCTTTTAACAGCTGCAACTGGCGGTCGTTTTCTATACCTTCAGCGAGCAAGCGTAATTTCAGGCCGCGTGTCAGGCCGGCGATCGCTTCGACAACGGCGGTATCTTCCCTGCTGTCCGGCAGACCCTCCACAAACTGGCGATCAATTTTGACGATATCCACCGGGAAATCCTTCAGATTGGCTAACGATGCGAAGCCGGTACCAAAATCATCCAGTGCAATCGTCATACCCATACCATGCAGGGTATTGAGCACGGTTTCGACTTCGCCAACGTTGTCAATCAAGGCACTTTCGGTGACTTCCAGCGTGAACTCCGAGGCTTCCAGGCCGTTAGCGTGCAAGACTTCCTTGAACAGCGCAAGAATATCGAGATCGCGGAACTGACGTGCGGCAAGGTTTATCGATATGTTCTGACCTTCCATGCCTTCATCTTTCCAGCTCCTGAGCTGCCTGGCTGCGGTCCTGATCAGTCTTTCACCGATCGGTACAATCAAACCGCATTCTTCAGCCAGGGGTATAAAGTCACTGGGCTTGATAACGCCCTTGTCCGGATGTTCCCAGCGCAACAGCGCTTCGACACTGACGATCTCGTTTTTGTGTAGATCGATCGTCGGCTGGTAGTACAGCACAAAATGGTCTTCGTCCAGCGCCTTACGCATGCTGTTTTCCAGCTCCAGGCGCTCCATTGCATTGACGCTCATTTCCGGTGTGTAGAATTGGAAACAATGGCGGCCTTTTTCCTTGGCGCGAAACAGAGCGGTGTCCGCATTTTTCAGCAAGGTGCGCGCATCATCACCGTCCTCCGGGTACAGTGCAATACCGATGCTGGCCCCGGTAAAGGTCTCCTGATCGTCGAGACGCACATTGTGTTCAAGTATGGTCGAGAGGTTATCAGCAATCGAAGTCGCATCACTGCTGCCGTCAATGTTCTCCACGATGATCGCAAACTCGTCACCACCCAGCCTCGCCACCGTATCTGCACGTCGCAACGTACGCGCCAAAAGATCACCCACCGCCTTGATTAGCTTATCGCCCGCATCATGACCGAAAGAGTCATTCACCAGTTTGAAATCATCCAAGTCCACCAGCAGCAACGCCATCGATTCGCGGTGTCGGGCGGCACGTTCGATGGAATGTTCCAGACGGTCGGCAAACAGCAAACGGTTCGGCAGATTGGTCAGCGTATCGCGATAGGCCAGCATCTCGACCTTTCGTTCTGCGACCACGGTCGCCACAACGGATTTGACACGGTGTTTGAGCACGGCCCACTTGATGGGTTTGGTGATGAAATCGATGGCACCGACATCATAGGCACGCTCAACCGAAGCATCATCATCGAGACCGGTGATCATCATCACCGGCACATCGGTGTAGCCCTTGTCCTTGATCTGTTTACAGGTAGTGAAACCATCGATACCAGGCATGACAGCATCGAGCAGGACCAGCGCGGGGTGATGTTTTTCAACAGCTTTGATGGCCTCGATGCCATCAGCGGCCTCGACAATGTCAAACTCTTCCGATTCCAGCACGTGCCGGATCATCAAGCGGATCGAAGGATCATCATCGGCAAGGACGACAACCGGTCGTTCTTCATACTTTTGCGTATCATTAAACAGCGAGACCACGTTAGACATACGTCTAATACTCCTAGCAAAGCGTTTGTCCTAAATCTTAGGAACCCATATATAATACATATGAGTGTAGTCTCTACTCACCAATTGTGCAGAATTTTTATATTTTTTTGTGCCGCTATTCTACCCTGCCTGAACATCAAGATACCAGCTGTTAATTCATTTCAGGCTTTTACTGACCAGCTCATAAACGTCGCGGGATAGCTGTGGCAACTGGCTCAGCCGCTGCAGCTCTGCTCTCATCAACGCCTGCGCAGATTCACCAAAGCGGCGCCATCGGGTCAAGGGTGACAGTAACCGGGCCGCGATCTGGGGATTCGTCTGATTCAGCAGTTCAACGTATTCACCGAGCAGGCGGTAACCCACGCCGCTGGTGTCATGAAAACACACCGGATTGGCCGAGCAGAAGGCACCCAGCAAGGCGCGTACGCGATTGGGGTTCTTCAGATCGAAATCGGGATGACGGAACAGCGCTTTCACTGTATCGATGGTGTCATCCCGCACCGCCATCGCCTGGATCGTGAACCACTTATCGATCACCAGGTGTTCCTGTCGCCACTGCCGATAGAAAGCCTCGGTGACATGCTGGCGCTGACTGGTATTATTGTGCACCAGCACTCTGAATGCAGCCAGCTGGTCGGTCATGTTATCGGCCTGCTCGAACTGATTCAACGCGAGTGCAAGGTGCGCCTCGACATCGGCGTAAAACAGGTAAGACAATGCAACATTCTTCAGGAAACGCCGGCCCATGGCTTCGGGAGACAGACTGAAGCTTTCCGCCTGGTTGTCGTGATACAGGCCCAGCCATTGGTCCTGCAGTCGTTTCGACAACTGCCGGTGCATGAATTCACGCACCGCGTGGATGGCGTGCACATCAGCGACCGGCATGCGTTCGGATAGGTAAGATATGGACGGCAAGGCCAGCGCACGCGCGAGCAAAGACCGGTCCAGCGAGCAGTCGTCGAGCGTCCTGGCGTAAGCATCGAGAAAATTGCCGGGCATTTCCAGCGGGACGTCATTCCGATCTTTTTCGACCAGCTGCAGGATGATGCGTGTCGCCAGCTGCTGCCCCGCATCCCAGCGGTTGAATTCGTCACTGTCTTGCGCCATACAAAACGCCAGCTCATCATCAGAACGCTCGAACTCGAGCTTGACCGGGGCTGAGTAACCACGCAGCAGCGATACAACCGGCTTGTGCTCAACCTGGTTGAAAATAAAGCTTTGACAATCCTGTCTGAAGTTGAGCACGTGGGAGGTATCACTGGCACCGTCAGCGAGCTGGACAGGCATATCGTCACCGTTTTGATCCATCAGGCCGATGCGCACCGGGATATGAAAAGCCTGCTTGTCAGCCTGCCCCGGCGTTGCTGGCGTGTTTTGCTGCAAAGTCAGCGAATACGTCTGCGTTGCTGCATTGTAATCTTCTGCCACCGTGACCACCGGCGTACCCGCCTGGCTGTACCAGTTTCTGAACTGTCTCAGGTCGATAGCGTTGGCCTCCTCCATGGCTTGGAGAAATTCCTCCGTAGTTACCGCCTTACCGTCATTACGCTCAAAATACAGGTCCATGCCCCTGCGGAAACCCTCGGCACCGGTCAGCGTATGGATCATACGGATCACTTCTGCACCCTTGTTATACACGGTTACGGTGTAGAAGTTGTTGATCTCCAGATACGAGGCCGGCTGGATCGGATGCGCCATTGGTCCGGCATCCTCGGCGAACTGGCTGGTGCGCAGGATATTGACATCATCGATACGCTTGGGTGTCGCCGCATTCATGTCCGCGGTGAACTGCTGGTCACGGAACACCGTTAGTCCTTCTTTCAGCGTCAACTGAAACCAGTCGCGGCAAGTCACGCGGTTACCGCTCCAGTTGTGAAAATACTCGTGTGCGATCACGCCTTCGATATTGATGAAATCACTGTCGGTGGCCGTTTCCTGTTTGGCCAGCACGCACTTGGAATTGAATACATTCAACCCCTTGTTCTCCATCGCACCCATGTTGAAATCATCGACCGCAACGATGTTGTACACATCCAGGTCGTATTCGCGACCGTAGACATCTTCGTCCCATTTCATCGACCTTTTGAGTGAGGCCATGGCATGCACACAATGGTCGATGTTGTGAGGCTCGACGTAAATACGCAGCACGATCTCGCGCCCGGACACCGTGGTGAAACGGTCTTCGATATGGCCCAGATCGCCGGCCACCAACGCGAACAGATAACAGGGTTTCTTGAACGGGTCCTGCCATTTCACCCAGTGACGGCCATCATCGTATTCGCCCTGGTCGACAGGATTGCCGTTGGACAATAGCACCGGATAGTCCTGCTTGTCGGCGATCACGGTGGTGGTGAATTTTGCCATCACATCGGGACGGTCGAGGTAATAGGTTATGCGACGAAAGCCTTCGGCCTCACACTGGGTGCAGAAATTTCCACTTGACTTGTACAGACCTTCCAACGCGGTATTTTCCTGCGGCTTGATCAGGGTCTCTATCTCCAGACTGAACTGATCGGGTACCTGATGGATCGTCAGTTCATCTTCGCTCACTTCATAGTCAGTACTGCCCAGCGCTGTGCCATCGAGCCTGATTACGCCCAGCTGCATCTGTTCGCCCTGCAGAACCAGCGGGCAACTGCCGGGAAAACCCTGATTCTTTCGCAGTGCCAGGGTCGAGTGTACGCGTGTATGCTCCTCGCCGAGCTCGAACATAAGATCAACAGTATCGATCCAGAAACGGGGTTGGGTATAATCCTTGATATTAATCGCTTTTGGTGTGGAATCTTTCATGGTGCTCATATATTCGTCATTTTGTAGTCGTGCTCGCTCAGATTGCTGTGCAGCGGTTTGCTGTATTGATATCGATTGCGATCAAGACTACTTGCGGCCTGGTCTCGCTTGATTTTTTTCAGCCCAAAATAATCGGCATAGCAAAGATTACGCCAATGCCGAGGATTGTGCATTATGTCATTGAAATAAAGACTGCGCGGGTAGTCCCGTGGGTAATCCGCCACAGTGAGGTAGCGCTGCCTGTCCGCCACGGCCTGTTCGATGTGCAGATATCGTTGATTCATATAGTCATGCCAGGGCCCGGCGGTATGAAACAGATCATCTTTTGCTCGGTGCATTCCGTGACTCGTTAATACAACCGCTGTGAACAACAGCGCCAATACAATGACAGCAACAGCCATAGAAGCACGTATTGGCGGCGATTCTGTATGCGATTCCGCCGTTGTTGTAAACCTCAGCGTGATCGCACTGATCGTCGCAAACCAGCTGAGCAGAAACAGAAAATAAATCGCATCCAGCGTGCGCGCAGGCGGCCAACCACCCATGGCCCACCACGCTGGAAACTGTAACACCATGGGCAGCGCGAATGTACATACAAGCAGTAGGACAGTCTGCGTCTTTGTCGCAACCATCGGCACGGCAGATAACGTGCTGAGCCTGACAACAGCAAACGGCGCAAGCAGCGTGGCCACTATCAGCACCGGGCTGCTGAGCCAGATCCACAGGACCTTCGTACTGACCAAGAGACTGCCAATAATGGCGCGTGCAAGATCATGCCGCATCGGAAAGTCCGCCGCGCGAATCGCATTTCCCGGAGAGAAATAAACAATCGCAAAGCAGATCAGGGTGACGATCAGTGTGGCCAGCCAGGGCCTCAATATTGCCCAGCCAGAACGCACATGAATGATAAAAGCCATCAGCACAAAAGCCGTAATCGCCAGCATGCTGGTCTCACTAGCGCCCATCGCAACGACGACCACGAGTAGCAACAGGGCCATCAAAATGGAGAATGCTTGCGCTTGTCTCTGGCGCCTCGCGATCCGAATCATCAAACCGAAGATAACCAACAACAGAATATTGGCCGTTTGATACGACATTGCGCCCGCCATCCAGTACAGGCTGCTGGCAGGACTCAGCAGACCCAGCAGGTAAACAGCGACAAAGCAAAGGGATGACAGCAGCACAGGACGTGCAAACATGCCGCTTCGAAAAAGTGCCGACAGAAAAAAGGCGGCAGCGAGCAATAGCGAGACGATCATGATCACAGGAATAAACCGATAACCATCAAACAAACCGAAAAGCATTGGGTAGACCGCATAAAGCGCATTACCACTATAACGACCACTCCACTCAAAATAGTGGTTCCACAACTGCGTAAAGAGGCCATAGCGATTAACGCCGGCGGCCATGCAAAAGTCATCCGAAGAAGGATGGGCATACTGGCCGAGCAGGACGAAGACCACCACAACTGCCAGGCAGGCAGCGACAAGTAAGTAGGCACCGGCACGCACGGGTAAACTCTTTGGCGGTTGGCTGGCCGGTCTCATGAACGCGATTGTCGCTGTAAAATTGACAGATTATTAATCGGAATATGCACGATATGACAAGGATTGTCCAACTTATAAGCAGCGCTGTTACATGCCAATCAAAGCTGTCAAATTCGTAATTAACGCGCGCTAGTCCATACTTGATCTGTCAGCTATTGTCAGATCCGCATGACCAGAAAGGATGAGAGTCGATGTTCGACGGTGAAATTCTCGCAGAGGCGCCAACGCCGCCAACAAATCTTCTATGAGTCTGCTTGCTAGTCGATTGCCTGAATGATAATTTTTTACGTCTTTGCGAGAATAATGTGCTTTTTATGCCACCCCTATTTCTTTACCGACGTGTTTTCGCAACATCCCTTCACGTTCCAGAAACTCGATCACGACATCGAGTCCCTCACGGCTTTTCAACTGAGTAAAGACATATGGTTTGTCGCCACGCATACGTTTGGTGTCCATGTCCATGACTTTAAGTGAGGCACCCACCAACTTGGCAAGATCGGTCTTGTTGATCACCAGCAGATCGGATCGAGTTATACCGGGCCCCCCTTTACGTGGGATTTTTTCTCCAGAGGCCACATCGATAACATAGATAGTCAGATCCGCCAGTTCCGGGCTGAAAGTGGCACTGAGGTTGTCGCCGCCACTTTCGATAAAGATCACATCCAGATCGGAAAACCGTGTCGACATATCCTCGACTGCAGCGAGGTTCATTGACGCGTCTTCACGAATCGCGGTATGCGGACAACCACCGGTTTCTACGCCGACGATACGTTCCGCTTCCAGTGCCTGTGCTTCGGTCAGGATGCGCTGGTCTTCGCGGGTATAAATATCATTGGTCACGACGGCAATGCTGTAGTCTTCACGCATAGCCTTACACAACTGTTCGAGCAGGGCGGTCTTACCGGACCCAACCGGGCCACCGACACCCACTCGTAATGGTGCTTTTGTATTCATACTGTATTTCCTCTGACTTAAGATCTGAATAAACGACTGTACTGGGTCTCGTGTAAACTGCTGGCTATGGCCAGTGCAGGTGTACTGGCACCGATCATGTCATCCTCAACCGAAGTCGCACGTTCCACCCGCTCACCGATTTCCATGCCAAGTTCATACAGCAGACACTGGCCATCGCTTTGGCCGAGCGGCACCAGTTTGATCGCAACCGCGACGGCATTTTCCAGCCAGCTCCAGGGATAACCCTGTAACAGTTCGCTCAAGGGTATGCGCCAGTGCTGTGCGGCCAGAGCGAAGCCTGCGAGCTGACTCGAATGCAATGCTTCTTGCCATCCCTGTAGTTCCGGCCAGGCGTCACTGCCAGGCAAGTTTTTGAGCACCGTGTGTAATGCCCGCGCGCGCTGGCATTCCTCCTTGCGTAATTCCAGCGTTTCGCGACTGGCGTACAACCACTGGCTCCAGTACTCAAAATCTGCACGATTATTTCGTTTCGCCGCATCACACAAACGCAGCAGCACCGGCAGTTCAAGATACTCCAGGCTATCGCGTAATACCGACTGCAGCCATTCCCGCGTTTCTTGCTTATTTGTCAACCAGCCACATTCGACCGCCCATTCCATGCCTTGCGAATACGTAAAGGCCCCGGTCGGCAGGTTGGGGCTAATGAGTTGTAACAGGCGCAAGCCTGATAAATGGCTGTCAGGCATCGCTCAGCGCAGTCAATCTTGATTCAATGGCGATGCCTATAACGCTGAACACACTCATGACCATTGCAGACACAATCAGTAAACCGAAAATAAAACTGAGATTCATCCCGTCCAGTTCAATGCCGTGCACCCAGCCATGGGCGACCATGAACAGGCTCATGGCGGCAAGCGCGATCTTCACACTGCCATCATGTTTTATCCATTGCAGCGCCAGGAACAATGGTAATGAGAAGACTATGGCCGCTTCTATCCATGCCTGCCCCCCCACAAGCAGAGCGCCAACCACGCCCAAACCGAGCGCAAGCAACAATCCACTAATAGCGATCCATCGTGCCGACACCAGACGACCGATAAACAGGCCTGCCAGCACCAGGACAATGAGGTGATCGACGCCCGTTACAGGATGCATTAAACCAGCGAGGAAGCCGAAATTTGAAGACGGGTAATGGGCCAGCGCCGTGGGTGAAACCAGAAGAGCGCCCGTTGTGATGAATAATTTATAGCCGAGACTCATGTGGTACTCCTTACTTGTGACTGTGATGATTCTCAGAGTGATGACGGCCGTGTGCAGCCTGTTGGTAGGCCCCGGCTTCCGGCTCGAACGGCGCCTGTTCAACGACGACCTCAAGTCCCATTTGCATTAGCATGTCGTCGAGCACGTGATCGTGCTGGTAGCGCAACCAGCCATCTTCGACCTGCAATGGAACGTGCCGATTACCCAGGTGGTAGGCCGCACGCGCCAGCAAGGTGACATCGTGGCAATGGACCGTCGTCACTGTTTCGGCCGCGGCGACAACCTCAATGACATCACCGTTATCACTGGCAAGCCGGTCACCGTCGCGCAACAGCGTACCCCGCGGTAAAAATAAACCCGCGTCACGCCCGTCGTCCAGTTTGACCCGTAGACGACTGCGCACCCGCTGCTCAATGGGCAAGGTTACCTGCCCGTCGACCGTGCAGGCTGTGTCAATTAAACGGGTGAGTTCTATCATCGGATTAAAATAAAAAGTACCTTTGCGCCATGGGTAAAACGTCGGCGGGTTCACAGGTCAGTAACTGGCCATCGGCCCGCACTTCGTAGGTTTGTGGGTCAACCTCCATAGCCGGTGTGTAATTGTTGTGAATCAAATCCTGTTTTTTCACCCGTCGACAATTTTTGACTATCCCGATTTTTTTCTTTAATCCGAGTTGTTCGACCAGGCCAGCCGACATCGCGGCGTCGGAAATAAAACTAAGGCTCGTCGTGGTCAAAGCCTGACCGTAACTGCCGAACATTGAACGATAGTGCACCGGCTGTGGCGTTGGGATTGAGGCATTCGCATCACCCATCGGTGCATGGGCGATCATGCCACCCTTAATAATCAGGGCCGGCTTGGTACCAAAAAAAGCCGGCGACCATAACACCAGGTCAGCCAGTTTGCCCACTTCGACCGAACCCACTTCATGGGCAATACCGTGGGTCAATGCCGGGTTTACCGTGTATTTTGCGACGTAGCGTTTCACTCGATAGTTGTCGTTATCCGCGCTGTCTTCATCCAGGGGACCGCGCTGCAGTTTCATTTTATGGGCCGTCTGCCAGGTGCGGGTGATGACTTCGCCGACACGACCCATGGCCTGTGAATCCGATGAGATCATCGAAAACGCGCCAAGATCATGCAGGATGTCTTCGGCGGCGATGGTCTCACGTCGGATCCGTGACTCAGCAAAAGCAATATCTTCGGCGATAGCTGGATCGAGATGATGGCAAACCATTAGCATATCGAGGTGCTCATCGATGGTGTTGACCGTATAGGGTCGGGTCGGATTGGTCGACGAGGGT
>Ga0316201_10004069_pt1 | contig 10956 bp, 8 predicted proteins | sample CS6wburrow_MG_FD_204516 | JGI IMG/M metagenome (GOLD analysis project Ga0316201, IMG submission 204516) | Coastal sediment microbial communities from Delaware Bay, Delaware, United States - CS-6 worm burrow | ecosystem: Environmental > Aquatic > Marine > Coastal > Sediment | place: USA: Delaware... | reverse complement strand
GTCCGGTGTTAGTCCGGCGCCCAATCTGACCATCTCTCGCAGTTTGTCGATAACCTGGAAGTGGCCGTCAACCACTTTGGCTACGATCATATGGAAGCTGTTGGAGCCCAAGTCTATAGCTGCAATGGTATCGGGTGCAGCGGTGTGGTGAAATATCATATAAAAAGCACTTATATCAAAAGATGTTAATTATCTTATCAACTTCAGGTTCAAAGCATATGACAGTGGATTGAACGTAACTGCTTTTTACCCAAGTACGGGGAATTCCTGTTTTGAGAGAGATAAAATAAGCCTCTGACCCGCCCGGGACTGGTAAAATAGTCAAATTTGGGGATCGGACACCTTGATTTTGAACTTTACTGATTCAAGGTGGGAGGCCATTAATGAATTTTTGTACCAAGTGCGGTTCCTCGCTGACACTATTGGTTCCGGACGGAGATAACCGTCCCCGTTACGTATGCAACAGTTGCGGATTTATTCACTATCAGAATCCCAAGATAGTGACCGGCGTTATACCCGAATGGAAGGGTAGGGTGCTGTTGTGCCGGCGCGCAATTGAACCGCGCTTCGGATTCTGGACCTTGCCCGCGGGGTTCATGGAAAATGGCGAGTCGGCGCATGAAGGCGCCGCGCGCGAGGCGATGGAAGAGGCCAATGCCCGCATTGAGATTAGCGGTCTATACACGCTGTTCAATCTGACCCACATCAACCAGGTTTACATGCTGTACCGCGGAGTTTTGACGGATCTCGATTTCGGGCCCGGGGAGGAGAGTCTGGAGGTTGGGCTCTTCTCCAGGGATGAGGTGCCATGGGAGGATTTGGCGTTCCAGGTGGTGCGCGAGACGCTCAACTTTTACTTTCAGGACCAGGAGAGCGGAAACTTTCTCTTACGCAGCGGCACCATTGATCGCAATACCAAAGATCAGCGCAGCTACCGAATTCAGCTGCTCGGCGATTAGCCGGCCTGACTCTTGGTGGCTATGGTGCATAGATTAGGTGCACGTTGGTTGCGACCAGACCGTTATCTACTTCGCTTTTTCCAAGGTGGAATTCGAGAATATTCTCCCTGTTTCGCAGGTCGTATTGGGAGAGTCCCTCCGCCAGTTCATTGGCATGGCAAAAGACACTTTCGTAAGGCGAGTCGGGATCTCTTGCGTCGGTAATCCATAGGTTGGGAGAGAGGGTCTTTATAAAGCGCAGAAAGCCGTAGCCCTTCTCTGGAAACCATTTGGTGCAGATGCCGCGAACGCAGGAATCGGGTTCGCCCCATTCATTGCGGGGTTCCTGCGCGATCGGCAGGAGGTCGGGGATCAGGTAACCACGGTAGAAGGCATCTGCCTGTTGTTGCAGCTGCCTGGAGACGTTCTGAAATCCCAGCACTTCAACCCGGCAACCCCGGTTCTGCAGTGCGCTTACCACCTGTAGAAAGTCGCCGTCACCGGTTACCAGCAGCACCAGATCGAGGTTTTCGACCTGCAGCATTGCGTCAACTGCCAGGTCCAGATCAGCATTGGCTTTGGTGGTGACGTTTCCTTCACCGTCGGTGAATCTGCGTACCTTCTTGACAATGATTTTCCAGCCGAAGTCGCGCACGGTTTGCTGATAGGTGTTGGATTTGATGGCGTAGTCACTATCCTCATCTGCCCGCTGCTGATCAAATGCCAGATAGGTGTTGAGCCGCAGCAGCGTTCCGCCGTCGCGCGCGGCAAAGCGGCGTAGAACGTCATAACGTAACTGGTAACCGCCATTGAACTTGATGTTTTCTGCATCAACGAAGACACCCACTTTGAGACTTCTCAATTCAGTAATTCCCCGGTGGATTTTATATGGGAAAAAGGGGACAGTATCAGCGTTACTCACAGCACGAGTAACACTGATACTGTCCCCAAATTGACTAAAGATAAGTCAGCCGTCTTCCGGAAACATCCTGCCCGTTATTACGACGGATGCCGCAATAACGGGCAGTTTAAAACACCGGACCAATAATGTTTACTTGTTGGCGCGGTTGTTTACCAGGTCATCGACAACAGACGGATCTGCCAGCGTGGAGGTGTCTCCAAGGGCATCGGTTTCGTTGCAGGCCACCTTGCGCAGGATGCGCCGCATGATCTTTCCTGAACGGGTCTTGGGTAGGCCGGGCGCCCATTGGATGATGTTGATTTTAGCAATCGGACCAATCTCGTCCCGCACCATCTTGACCAGCTCCGCCTTCAGCTCATCGGTCGGTTCAACGCCTGCCATGGTCGTGACATAAGCGTAGATACCCTGCCCGGTGATTTCGTGGGGGTAGCCGACAACAGCTGCCTCGGCCACCTTATCGTGCAGAACCAGTGCGGATTCGATCTCGGCTGTACCCAGACGATGACCGGAGACGTTCAGCACGTCATCGATGCGGCCTGTGATCCAGTAGTAGCCGTCCGCATCGCGGCGGGCACCGTCGCCGGTAAAGTAGTTGCCCGGATACTGGGTAAAATAGGTATCCCGGAAACGCTCGTGGTCACCGTAGAGGCTGCGCATCATCGCCGGCCAGGGACGGGTGATGATCAGCGCTCCCTCACATTCACCTTCCAGCTTTTGTCCGGTGGATGCGTCGACAATCTCAGGCACTACGCCGAAGAACGGCTTGGAGGCGGATCCCGGTTTCAAATCGGTGGCACCGGGCAGCGGTGTGATCAGGTGCCCACCCGTCTCGGTCTGCCACCAGGTGTCGACGATCGGGCAGCGTTCACCGCCGACGACGCGGTAATACCACTCCCAGGCCTCCGGATTGATCGGTTCACCCACAGAACCGAGCAACCGCAGACTGGAAAGGTCGTTCTTTTGCACCGGCTCTTCGCCCAGCCGCATCAGCGCGCGGATTGCAGTGGGGGCGGTATAGAAGGTGTTGACCTTATGCTTTTCACACACCGCCCAGAAGCGGCCTGCGTCGGGGTAAGTGGGGATGCCTTCAAACATCAGGCTGATGGCACCGTTGGCCAACGGGCCATAGACGATGTAGGTGTGTCCCGTGACCCAGCCGACGTCGGCGGTACACCAGTAGACATCCCCATCCTTGTAGTCGAAGGTATATTTGTGGGTCATCGCGGCGAACACCAGATAGCCGCCGGTGGTGTGCAGCACGCCTTTCGGCTTACCAGTCGAACCGGATGTGTAGAGGATGAACAGCGGGTCTTCCGCGTCCATCTCTTCCGGTTCGCACTCGCTGGAGGCACTGGCCATGGCTTCGTCGTAGTAGACATCGCGGCCTTCGGTCCATGCAACCTTGCCGCCGGTGCGTCTTACTACCACGCAGGTGTGAACGTTGGGGCAATCGGCCAGTGCGATATCGGCATTCGACTTCAGTGGGACATTCTTGCCGCCGCGTACGGACTCATCGGAGGTGATCAGGGTCTGGCAATCGGAGTCCAGGATTCTGCTGGAGAGCGCGTCGGGTGAGAAGCCGCCGAAAACGATGGAATGAACCGCGCCGATGCGGGTGCAGGCGAGCATGGCCACTGACGCTTCCAGGATCATCGGCAGGTAGATACAGACCCTGTCGCCTTTCTTTACCCCGCGTTCTTTCAATACGTTTGCAAACTTACAAACTTCCGTGTGCAGATCACGGTAGCTGATTTTCTTGTCGACATTGGGGTCGTCACTCTCCCAGATGATGGCTGTCTGGTCGCCGCGGGTTGCCAGGTGTCGATCAAGACAGTTGTAGGAGACGTTCAACTTGCCGCCCAGAAACCACTTGATATCTGCGGTGTTAAAGTCCCATTCCGTTACCTTGTCCCATTTTTTTGACCAGCTTACGAACTCTTCGGCAGCATCTGCCCAGAAACCGTCCGGGTCGTCAACTGAGCGCCGATACATCTCTTCGTATTTGGCCGCATTTATGTGCGCACTGGCGGCCAGTTCAGCAGGGACCGGGTGGACTTTCTCTTCAGACATATTGATTCTCCTCTGTTATTGAAATTTGGGTGGGATCTGTCCCAAGCCCTGTCTGTTGCACGACCGGACGTTGGCCGGCACGTGCGCATCCTCTTCTCTCAATTTATTCGAATTGTTTTTGGTTGTTTCCGGAAATCGTTTATATGGATCCACTTCCGGATTGGTTATTCAGCGACAACACTACCAGTTGCCGCGGTTTACGACTACCGGAAAAACGTTCCGGTTCGCGTCCTTGTCCAAACGCATTAAGCATCAAATCGAAGAACTACTCCCTCAGTGGTTTACAACCCCTGATTTTTAACTGTTACTGTTCCCAGTCCTATATCCGGGCCCAATCGTGGTTTAACAATCAGAATGCCTCGCCTAAGTATTCGTCCTGTAACTGCTCCTGAAAGCGCTTTACCGCACGCATTGCCATACGCAGGGTACTTCGGCTCTTCGGGTTGAATTTCTCCAGTTTGATTTTCTTGGTCGGTTCTTTACCCGCATTCACCTGCTTGATCTGGTGGCGAAGCAGCAGGTCAAGCATCTCTTCATAAGCTTCCTGTACCGAATTCTTGAAATCGTCAGACAGTTTTCCCACCCTTACCAGCGCGCTCAGGCGGTCGCTGGTATTCTGCACCACGATGCCGTTCTGGAGGGCAAAGATACGTGCCACATCGGCGATGATACGCAAGCCGTTGCGTTTGATGTCGATATGCTCACCCTTCTCGTCCTTGGTGGTTAGCAACTGGTTGAAAATGCCGAGCGCCGGTTTTCCCTCAGCATCGTCTTCGGCCATCAGTTTTAACAGGCCAGGTTTTCTATGGAGCTCAGCGATAAGGTGTCTGCGCAGTTCCGTCGTCAGAGCGTCGTTGCCGTAAAGGGTATCAAAGTCAAGTACCACGTTAGCCCAGCGGGCGTCGTGTTCCGATGGTTTGCTGGTGATATCGCTGATCTGCTTTTTCCAATTGGCAAGCGATTGCCGGTAGATCGGGTTGCGCAGCATTATCTCGCCGGGACAGAGTATATAACCCACCTTGTCTAGATTTCTGTTCAGGCGTTTGCCGAAGCGTTCGAACCACTCGTCTACCTGCTTATGCTTATCATCAGCTGTCTGGCCGATGATAATGCCGTTGTCCTGGTCGGGATTCAGTAGCATCTCCCGGCGTCCACCGGAACCCATGATGAGTATCGCGTAGTCGGCGGGCGGTTTTCCGTACCCCTTGTGTTTCATCCAATCGAGCGTCAGATCGACGACCCTGCGCTGAAGCATCAGATGGGTTTCGCTCAACAATTTGACTGCAGCGCTGGGCCGACGATTGGTCTCGCTGGCATCCACCGCAACCTCAGTAAGCTTAGTGTAGAGTGAGGCCAGATCGGGAATCGTTTGGACATCGCGAATGCGGTTGCTCAGCATACTGGGGCGCGCTACCAGAACTTGCAGAATGTCGGACTTGGAGACTATTCCGATGGGTGTGTTTCCCTCGCAGACGATGGCGTATTTGACGATGTCCCGTTCCATTAGATCTTCCGCTTCCCACAGCGGGGTATCGGAATCCACGACTCTCGGTACTTCGCAGGCCACTGTCATGATACTGTCGTCCGCCCTGGAATTTCCCAGTATCGCTGCTTCGGCCAGTCCCGCATAAGTGATCAGTCCGAGCAGATTCTCCCTTTTGTCCTTCACAACCATACTGCCGATTCTGCGCTCCTTCATTGTCAGGAACGCCTCACGCAGGTTGGTCTCGGGACCGCAGTAGGCGACCGGAGACTTCATGACACGTGTGACCGGCTGCGCCAGTAAACCCACCGAGATGCTGCGGTCGGGGTTGCGCTCGCGCAGTTTACCGGCGATGACACGGCTTAAAGCATCGAAAAAATCCGGCCGGGCGTGTTCCAACCGGTTCATGACACCAGCATCGGTAACCAGCAGTAACGACTCGACGGTGGTATGTGCCGAGGCAAAATAGTCATGATGATCGATGTAGTTGGCCAGGCCGATGAATTCACCAGGCCGGATCACTTTCTCACGGTTGTTCGGCCCGTGTTTTGCTATTTCGCCTTCGATCAGCGTATAGACCGCATTGTGGTAGCTTTCTCCAACATGAAACAGCGTCTTTCCAGCCGGAAGTGCCAACTGCTTTGATTTCTCGACCAGCGCTTCAATGGTATCGGGAGACACCTCTTTGAACGTTTGAGTACCACCGAGTATCTCTACGGTCATACTATTGGCGTTGTTCTCAATCTGGCTCATAATCGATATAAAGGGTCAGGATGCCTGTTACAGCGCAGTATGTTGGATAGTGGAATTTCCGGCCGTGCGCCAGGTCCGTAATTACTATCGCCTGTCATCGAATGACCGATAACCCAGAGGCGCTCGTGTTCGACTGGATATTTCTGCTGATAACCGGCTTTATCGCCTACCACGCTTTGACTCATCGTAATGAAGACGGGGAAAACGATTTTGGTCATTTGCTGTTTGGCGCTATCGCGCTGCTCTTTTTTATGCGGGTGCTGATAGTCGACATATTAGAGTTGATTTGACTGGTGCTCACCATGACGAGATCAAGTCCTCAATCCATACTGTATGCCCGTTGGCGGGCATCCAGTTCAGGCATGCGCAGCAGGCGTTCGTCTTCGGGCTTGGAGAGCTCCACCCTCAGGTAGCGGGCGCGGTCCGCGACAGTGGGCGGCTTCTCCGCCTGATTTCTCATGAAGCGTATCAAAAAGCCAGGCCCTTCGGCCACTTCCGGCTCCAACCGCATGGACTCAATGTAATCTGAGAGGGCGCCGGAATAGTCGGCCATACGATCCCGCAAGATACCACGATTCGCATAGGCCACCCCAAGGATGCGCTGTCTCAGAGGGGTTGGTTCCCTCACCTCCTCACGCCTGATGGCCTGGTCGTAATGGGTCATTGCCCGAGTATAGTAGGCTCGAGCCAGATCGACCTCTTTTGCTGCACCTTGCGGTCCGTCCTGCGCCAGCCGCTCGGCCTCTGCTCCCAGCTGCATCAATGCCTGGGCCATGCCGCGCAGGGCGCCAAGGTTTGCGGGATCGTTTGCAAATGCGTTTTGGTACAGTGCCAGTGCCTCTTCGTAGTGGCCATCCTCAAGCTGCTTGCGGGCTGCATCCAATTCAGCCGCAGCCGGCCTCCAATCAACGAGTCCGGAGTCGAACACTGTCCATACGACCCAGGCGAGGGTGAGGGTGACAGCTATCCGCGTCAACAGCCTATAACGTTTTTCATCCATAGAGTCTACTGTAGAGCTGCAGATTGAACAGCCACGAAAAAATGAATACCAAAAGTACTGCAATGAAGCGTGCACGAGCCAATTGTCCGCTGGTCTCCTCGCTCGACAGCTGATGCCCAAGCTTGCGCTCTTTTCGTCTGATGCTGAGGACCCAGATCACTCTGCAGACCGGAAAAAACAGCATGAGAGCGAGCACAACAACCGCCAGGTAGAAGCCCATGCTCATGTCGCAGCGGTCAGCATCGTTCCGAATGTGACTGTATCGGCGACTAGATACACGAGGAGCTGGGGCAGGGCCAGGCCGCAACGCCCCAAAAAGAGAGCCCCGTGCATCAGCTGGGTTGGTCCAGATTGAACTCTATATCGCCGATATCTTCGTGCAGTGCCTCCACCTCTTTGTGCGGAATCTTGGCCATCTCCATTCGATAGGCGAGAAACCACATCATTGCAACACCGAGCGCCCACCAGAGTAGCTGCCAGGCCCAGATCGAAGGTATACCAAAGACCCAGCTCTCCGGGTTGTTGGGATTGCCGAAAATCCAGTTGCCGATTACGGCGCCTGGTCCGATTCCGAAGAAAAACCAGCAGACTGTGACAATCCAGGCAATGGGGACCAGTCCCTTTTTGGCGGGTGAAAGACTGGCATGTTCACGCAAAAACTTGTGGAAGGTCATGCGGTGTTTCATCTCTTTGTCGTTCTGTGTCATCGAGGATACAGCCACGGCAAAAGAGAGATTGAACAGCATGCCCCAGAAAGCGGAGTGCAGCGTCATGGGCCAGCGGCCCCAGGGCATGAACTGGGCGCCGATGCTCTCGGTCAGCGTCACTGCTATCAGCCCGGCGATCAGTCCTGTAGCCACACCCTGGCGGGTAAGATAGGGCCACCAGCAGACGGCGATAAGAGCAGGCCACATCTGAAATCCGTAGGCCACCGCCAGACCCCCCAGAAGCACCAGGTAATCGGTTGCGGTGGTGGCGACCAGAAGCGCACAGATTACAATTATGAATACACCCAGGCGGCCAAAAAGTTTCTGCTGCAGATGCGAAGCGTTCGGAATGGCGAATCTTTTTAACAGATCCCGGGTCAGCATGCCGCCCGCGGTAGACATATATGCGGCGCCTGTCGACTGCATCGCGGCGAGGGCGCAAACCGATAGCAAACCGACCAGCCAGGGTGCTGTATCGGATAACAGATAGACCAGCTGAGGTACCAGCATGTCCCCTCTGCCTACCGAATTCATCAGGTCGATGCCTCCCAGGCCTGCCTGCATCACCGGGTTTACCAGTTCCGGATACTTTTCCATAAACGCCGTATCCGCTCCCAGGAAATGAGCGCCCATACCTTGAACGGCGGTAAAAAACACCAGAATAAATCCGATTACGAAGGAAGATGCCCACACTTGCTGGGGAGCGAATGGTTCCGGGCTCTTATTGCCGAATGCCCACATTGAAAAGGCGGGCGCGGATTGTATCCCCATTAGCGCGAACATATAGGTCAGCACCATTACGCCAGTCCATATGCCACCCGTGGGGGCCGTATCGGTACCCAGCCCCATGCTGAACTGGATGACACCGGGAATGGCTATGTAGGCGCTGTAACCGTCCGATGTCGTCTGTCCAAACACTGCTTTGCCGGTTGCGGGATCGATAGACGAGAGTGCCGCGATGCCTTGTACCAGACGATCGAATCCACCAACCTGGGTCAGTGCGATTATGCCGATTACCACTATGCCTGCGCCAAGCAGCACCGCCTGGACCGAATCCACATAGGCGACCGCACGCATGCCACCCGAAGCGACATAGATTATGACCACCAGCGAGAGCAGCCACATGCCCACTTCCACCCCGAGCATGCCGTCGGTAAGCACGTTGAAGAGGAATCCTGAAGCGCGCAGTTGTATCCCCAGGTAGGGAACCGAAAAGATAAGCGCCACCAGCACTACCAGAATTCGTATCAGGTCCGACCTGAAGTAATACGCCATCATTTCGCCAGGCGTTATAAAGCCGAAACGCTTTCCCAGCATCCATTGACGTTTCAGGAACAGTACGCCGGTGAAGGGGATGGTTATCGCATAGAAGGAGGCGTAGGCGTACTGAAAACCATCACGATAGATAAGGCCGGGGTGTCCCATGAAGGTCCAGCCGGAAAAAGAGGTGGCGGTTGCCGCGAAAATGAAAACCCAGACGGAAATCTGCCGGCCGGCGACGAAATAGTCACTCGCTGTCCTGGCCGACAGCGCGCCCTTGATCCCCCAAAAGATGCAGTAGGTCCAGTATAGGGCGACAAATACAAACAACCAGACTACTTTCGCGTCCATCGATTGTAGTTACCTCAGAAAAAAACGGTTAAATAAAGCGGTAATGACCAGTTTGGATTTTGTATTCCGCACTGTCGATGTTGGTTTTTTAAGCATTCGTAGCAAAAATAGTGCCATAGATAATAATTATTATATTCATATTGTTGTGAGTTGAGCCCGGCAGTGTGTTACCAAGTGCGTTACAAAAGGTAGCAGTGTCGTGTGAAAAGGTAACGCCAATAGTCGCGGCGGCAGTCGGTCAGTTGGCTTTTCCGCCCCCTGCCCCCTTTGGCCGTGGGATGCCGAACCGCTGGCGCCGCTCCCATAACGCCTTGCGGCTGATGCCGAGCTTGCGTGCCAAATCGGTTTCGGTGGTCTGGTCCTGGTTTTCCAGTACGAACTGACGGAAGTAATCCTCCAGAGAGAGATTGACCTCGCTGGCGGCGACACTGCCTTTGCGCGTGTCGTCGGTTGTCTCTATTGCCAGCAGATCTGCGGTTATCTGGTTGCCGTCGCTGAGAATCACGGCGCGCTCCATCGCGTTTTCCAGCTCGCGGACATTGCCCGGCCACTCATATCTCCGAATGCTCTCAACGGCACCCGGGGTCAGCTCCATGGGAGGGCGGTTGAGCTGCTTGCGTGTCTTGTCCAGCAGATAGTTGGCGAGGTCGATGAGATCCTGGCCTCGATCGCGCAGCGGTGGCAGCGAAAGTTCGACAACGCGCAGGCGGAAGTAAAGATCGCCGCGAAACCGCCCCTCCTGCACGAGCTGCTTGAGATCTCGGTGGGTCGCAGAGATCAGGCGTACGTCAACGTGAATCGGGCGTTCCGAACCCAGTCTCCGGATCTCGCCGTTTTGCAGTACGCGCAACAGACGCGCCTGAGCGGTGAGCGGCAGTTCGCCGATTTCGTCCAGGAAGAGGGTGCCGTTATTGGCGGATTCCACCATCCCGGTACGGTTGCTGACCGCGCCGGTAAAAGCGCCTTTTTCATGTCCGAACAGTTCGGATTCGATAAGCGTCTCCGGGATTGCCGCGCAGTTGACTGTGACAATGGAGGCGTTGCTCCGCTGACTCTGCTCGTGCAACGCCCGGGCCACCAACTCCTTGCCGGTGCCTGATTCGCCGAGAATCAGCACGGTGGTATCGGTGGGCGCCACCTTGGCGATCTGGCGAAACACCTCGTTCATCGCAGCGCAGCCGCCGATCATTCCGTCGACCGGGTATTCCCTGTCTATGTCCGCTTTGAGAACTTCGTTCTTTCGCGCTGTCTGCGCTTGGCTGAGGGTCCGTTTAACCAGATGCAACAGCTCTTCGTGATCGAACGGCTTGGAAATATAGTCGACAGCGCCCTGCTTGATGGAATCAACCGCCGAACGAACGCTGGCATAGCTGGTCATGATCAACACCGGCACGCCCTCGGCACGATTGATGATCTCGGTACCTGGCTGCCCCGGCAGACGCAGGTCGCTGAGGATCAGATTGAAGCTGTGC
>Ga0316201_10004068_pt1 | contig 10956 bp, 8 predicted proteins | sample CS6wburrow_MG_FD_204516 | JGI IMG/M metagenome (GOLD analysis project Ga0316201, IMG submission 204516) | Coastal sediment microbial communities from Delaware Bay, Delaware, United States - CS-6 worm burrow | ecosystem: Environmental > Aquatic > Marine > Coastal > Sediment | place: USA: Delaware... | reverse complement strand
AGCATTTTCCCGGTTAGAAATTGTTTGCCAATCAAGTCGAATGCTGCGTTTTTCTTGTTTTGTTGCCAATTCCATAGACTCGTGAGCTAAAATCTGATCCATCATTTGCACGGAGTAAAATCCATTGAGTTGATCTGACGCCAGGATTTTACCAGACGGCAAAAAGGGATATACGCCCCACGCACCATCCCAGCTACTATAATCCGTATTGCTTGGTTCAGTGTCATAATAAGCATGCCTGGTCACTGCATTAGGTTGAGAGATATCAAAAATTTGAATCCCATCATGATAGTAACTTATATAAACCATATCCCCTTTAATAAAAGGGTTGTGGGCAATACTGTTCCCATTAGATTCAAGTTGAGATTTGAACAATTCCAGGTTGCCAAAAGTGATGATCGTGTCTACCATATTGATATCGATTTCAACTCGTTTGACACTTTTGCCAAAAGTTTCATCAGCAAAGACCAGGTAGGTGTTATCGGCATTAACCCAACTACTGTGATTGTATCCTTCCTCGGGATATTGGTCATACGTACCCATTACTTTTGGGTTTGTTGGATCAGAAAATTCATACACAGTGAGTCCGTTATTTCCATGAGAAGCATAAGCAATATTGTCTTTTACAAAAACATCATGAACATAACCTCCGGAACCAGCGAGAGCCACGGATGCGAGTAATTGTGGATTCGTGGCGTTTGAACCACTAATATCAAGCACGATCAATCCGTTTGACCTGGTGTTTGAACCAGCTACATATAACCGCGCATTTGCCTCATCGATAAAGATGTTGTGGGTTTTTGCAAAAAAAGCAGTTGACTGGTATACTTGTGAAACACTATTTGGAATATTCGATAAGTCAAAAATGATCAGGCCAGATGAGCGTTCATCCGCAACAGCATATGCATAATTCTGGTAGGTTTTGAAATCTCTCCAAAGTGAATGATTGTCCGTCGTTGTCCCCTCGTCAAAAACATGGACCGAATCAATCAGTGTACAGGTGTTGACATCAATAAAAAAGATATCCTGAATGCCTCCCATGATGGCGACTTCATTTCCCTGGCCATCAGCATATCCCCAAATATCATTAAAGTAAGCTCCTGATCTGGATGGAAGATTGTCATTATCCCACCTGCATTCAGCTGTCATATTCAATGAATCTGCTGACTGGGAAAAGGCAAATCCTGACATGCAGGCACAAAGAAAGAGTAGGATCAATCTGGTCATATTGTATCAATTTTTTATATGATCTATGGGGGGCGGAGATCAGAAAGCTTGTTTCACAGTACGGATCACGTAGTCTACCATCTGATCATTGATATCCAAATGTAATACAAATCGTACACTATCAGCGGTTACAGGAGCTGATTTAATGCCAAATTCTGCTAATTTGCTGACAAAATCGGCAGCAGAAATACCTTTGACATCGAAAATAATAATATTGGTTTTTACGTCTCGGACTCTCGACACACTGTTGAGCGTCTCAAGCACTTGAGCGATTTTCCTTGCTCTTTGATGATCTTCAGTGAGTCGATCCACGTGATGATCCAACGCATAAATGCACGCTGCAGCAAGGTATCCAGCTTGACGCATACCACCTCCGAAAGCTTTCCTGATCCTTCTGCTTTTACGAATGAAAGTTTTATCTCCTATGAGTATTGAACCAACTGGAGCTCCTAATCCTTTTGAAAAGCAGATCGAGATACTATCAAATATCGCCCCGTAGTCTTTTGGTGCATCTCCTGTTTCAACAAGCGCATTAAACAACCTGGCGCCATCAAGATGTAATTTTAATTGATGTTCACCACATAATGCTTGAATGGGTTTTATCTCTTCAATGGTATAGTAGTTGCCACCTGCCATGTTGATTGTGTTCTCAAGCGAAACCAACTTACTCACCGGATACCAGTCAACATCTGGTTTGATCGCCCCTTTTATCTGATCCGCAGTAATTTTTCCTTCATCTCCATCAATCAAATGGATTGCTGCTCCCGAATGGAATCCATATCCACCCAACTCATATTTGTAAATATGGGAGAGCTTGTCGCAAATAATTTCATCCAAGGGTTCTGTATGTGCTTTTAAAGCAATCTGGTTTGCCATGGTTCCAGAAGGGACAAAAACAGCGGCCTCCATACCAAACAGGTCTGCTACCTTTCTTTCCAGTTGATTTACCGTAGGGTCTTCACCGAATACATCATCCCCAACGATGGCTCTCATCATAGATTCAAGCATAAAAGAAGTTGGAACAGTTACTGTATCACTAAGCAGATTTACAATCATTTTAATATTTTCGCTTGATATCTCACGAATTTAAGATTTTCATGAACTTTATTTCAAAATATCCTGCTCATCCAAAAATGTCATTAGGCGATAATAAAGGGTACTTCAAATCAGCATTCTCAGTGGACAACGTCATTTTTGGCTTTGATGGAAATGATATTCGTGTCCTGCTCATAAAACGCGCATTTGAACCATATTTAGGTAAATGGGCGTTACCCGGAGATCTTGTTTATCCGCACGAAGACCTTGATGAAGCGGCACAACGAGTACTGACAGAATTGACTGGATTAGAAAGTGTATTTCTGGAGCAGGTGAAAACATTTGGCCAGGTAGACAGGCATCCCGATGGGAGAGTAATTACGATTGCGTATTACTCCCTGATAGATATACATAGATACACACCATCACCAGATTCATCGTTTGCATCGAGTTTTAAATGGCATAAGATCCGGGAAGTAAAAGAACTTTCATTTGATCATATGGAAATTCTTGGTGCGTGTTTCCATAGACTTCAACAAAAGGTTCGATCTCAACCAATTGGCTTTGAGCTATTGCCTGGGAAGTTTACGCTTTCTCAGCTACGTCAACTGTACGAAGCCATTCTCGAACATACTTTGGACAAAAGAAATTTTCGAAAGAAAATCATTTCAATGAATCTCCTGATCGATTTAAATGAGATTCAACAAGGTGTAGCACACAGACCTGCAAAGCTCTATCAATTTGATTTTAAAAAGTATCAGGAATTGATTTCGAAGGGGTTCAATTTTGATTTGTAATTGAGACCAGCTAGTGATAAGTTTTGCCTGTCCATGATGTCATTTCGATGAGGGCGCTTTCACCAAAATTCCCAGAGAAGTTGTCAACAAAATTCTGCAGTTGAGACTCATCTCCATTCAAATGAAAGACAAACGTTTTAATCCGTGTTTGTTCGGGTTCAGGGATGATCTTCAAAACGTGATCAGACTGCGGGATTTCGAAATGACCATAATATCCAGCTTTCAGGTCAGATTCATCTCCAATATCCATGAAGTTCTCATGGACCCAACTTAATACAGTTTCTAACTGTTCTCCACCGGAAACAAAACCCCAAACTGTACCTTGAGGAATGCGAAAAAGCTTTTCGTGAGCCACAAGGATACCATGATTTTCATTGAATGCCAGGTTTACGAGATCATCTTCAATGGTAAGAACGCCCTGGTTGGTAATTTCAGGGCCGATATCCAGATTGAAAGTATAAACCCCATTTTCGGCTGTGATAAAAAGGTCGTTCATAACATGATGATTTTCACCACTACATGAAGATGGATTTTTTAATCCTTTTATTTGCAGATAAAATACCTGACCCCGACGATTGAATTGATAGTCATATTCGAGACCTGCACACTCAAAACTATCCTGTGAAGTCATATTCAGATAGAAGCCATTTCCATCAATGCCTAGATGTTCGCGTATATCCAGGATAATATCTTCATCAATATTGATGACCAAATCCGGTGATGCCTGTTCAAACAGGCTACATCCTGAAATAAGAAGCGCAAAGAATGTCATCAATGATAGATATGTTCGCAGCAATTTCACTCTTCTTGTTAGTTGTACACTTAGAACGCCTTGCTCTGAAAAGTGCTGCCTGGCAAATTAAAAACCTGGTACGGCGAGGTAGAAATGTGCGGATTTTACGGAGCAATTTTCTGTGCGATACTTGTAGGTAGTACGTCACGATTGATCATCACTGCGATTGTTTTCATTTTGAAATATGCTTCGGACATATACAAGTATCCTTGGTATTCGCTGATTTCGCCCCACGAATTCTTAATGATGTAGTATTTCGTACCATATTGGTCCTTTGCTGTCCCGACCAAATGCATTAGATGGTCATCCGTAGTTGATAGATTCTCAAAGTTTATTTGCCTGTTTTGTTGGGTTACATGAATTTCTTCACCAGGTTCTGAAAATAATGTTTCACGAGTTGGTTCTTTTGGCAAAACGGCTATCCCATTTATGGCTGAAAATCCTTTTTCACTTACATCACCATCCCAGGCAACCGTATATCCTTTCGTTATGGCCTGATCAACAATTTCAGTTAATTCCTCCAGAGGCACATTGTAGTAGTTTCCATTTGAATAATTATCTGGGATTTCGAGTACAAATTTTTTGTAAAATGGATGGTGGGAAAAAGAAGTAACACTGATGTAATTATCTAATTTCAAATTGAGATAGTCAGCAAAAGTGCGAGGTGTATACGTACTGCCTTCTACCTTGAATGAGCTGGGTACTTTGCCCATATAAACATCCAAAATGCCATTGATCACCTCATCCCACTTATCTGAAAGACTTTGACTTTTCAAATAGGTATCAAGGGTTGATTTCATGATTTTTTCCATCTCAGTATGATCGTGTACATCTTCTGCAGAAAGTTTTCCATCATAAATAGATTCGGGAATAGCTCCCGCCATTTCGATGGCCCGAGCTACATCATGAGACAGGCTACCCTGACTAAAATTGGCTTTTCCCTGGCGAAGGAGATAATTTCTTGCTTTGTCCAGATATATTGCGCGCACTGCATACATTTCACTCAAATCCAATGACTTGTTTGAAGTGCGTTGAATTTCAGATTCCAGGAATGAGTATGTTGCAAAACTCCAACAAGTACCGGTACGCTGTTGATCTTTAATAGAAGTACATGGTAAAGTTTTTTCAACTTGGAACTGATATTGGGCTGTTGAGATTGAAAGTGAGAGGGTGAATATGATAAAAGGAAATAAATACTTTTTCATATCAATTGATTGATTTAAGTGTACTAAATCGGGTGTTTTGTAAAAGTACTACTTAAGTTTCTGGTATCCTAGATAAGTGATCAGCGATTCATAACCAATGAAATTGGGCGTTTTCTTTTCTGTTCTCATTTTGGCTCAAGGGTCATGACATAATCATAACTTTCATCCAAGTACTTTGCTAAATTGTCTAAATCCTTCAACATTTCGTCAGGTATCAGAATGTACCCTTTCATTGTCGCTCCATAAGATTTGTAATAAGTGGTGTTGAGTTCAGCCATATATTTTTCCTGAACATCTTTGGAAAACCTGATTCCAATTTCTCCTGCCTTATTGAATAAGGAAAACATATAACCATTCGCAGAAGTATACGGCATTGTTTTTCCCTTTCGGTCAAAACGTGCGCATTTTGAAACTAATTCATCATATACTTTTAGTTTTTTTTCCCACATATCGATTTGTTTATTGATCATGTATTTTGACAGTTCTAGCCATTATTGAGCCTGATCAGCATGAGAGACTTCAAATAAAGATACGTTTCATTTCATTATTCATTTGCTTTGACTGACGATGCCATAAACACGAGTCTTTCGCTAAATTCTGATTGATCAATAGGTGCATATGCCTGTTCAAAAAGATGCAATAAGTCATCCGAATGAACTTTTGATTTTTGTGTTTTTAGATCTACATGAACAAATTTGGTCCACATCATTGATTTTAAGCGACTCCGATGTTCATCCATCATTCTAAATTCAACAAGTAACGATTTTGGTGTGAACAAGATGAGCTGTGTCGAAATCTGAACTTTTTCCATAATCTGGGCAGGAGTGATATATGAAATCTGACTTTGAGTTACTACCCAACCTATCTGCCTGGTTTTTGCCAGATCGTATAGATCGAGGTCATAGTATTTCCGAATCTGATCTTCCCTGGCATTCATATAGTAATCCAGATACCTACTATTATTTAGATGCCCGAAAGGGTCGCAATCCTGTAACCGAATGAGGGTAGAAGAATGCAGGATCTTGGGTATTTGTGTTGTACTCATGAGTTGATAAACATTTTTAGCTGATTACGAATAATATTAAAATAGACAGGACTCCGGTTCGTCTTCGCCATGATCAATGCACCTTCGATCATAACAAATAAGAGTTTGGACTTTTCAGATGCATTTGAGATTTTTTGTTTTTGAAGGAATTCGGATAGCCCCTTTTCCCACTCAGTATATAGTTTACGACAAGTATGCCTGATTGTATCATCCTCCACGTTAAGTTCCATCGAAAGGTTTGCAAGTGGACATCCAAATTTGAAATCTGATTGGACAAGATCATCCTCCATGATTGAAATGATTCCCTCAAGCGCCTTGATTGTATCCTGGCCGCGCATTTTATCCTGAAATCTCTTTAGCTGGAGTTGTGCATGGTATTCCAACGCCTCGCAAGCAAGTGCAGTTTTGCCCATCGGAAAATAATGGTACAATGATCCTTTGGGAATATTGGTTTCCTGAAGGATTTGACTCAATCCGGTGCCGAAATACCCTTTTTCCTTCAATAATTGAGCTGTTTTTTGAATTAAAGCTTCTTTCGTCGTCATAATAATCTGCAAAATACTAAATATCTAGATATTAGACCGGTCGGTTTAATATGATATTTATGAACTAATGAGATACTTACAATCAAACTTTAATCGTTCATGACCGCTCATAATTCATTTCAGTTGTTGTACTTTTGCGGCTTATGGAATTGATTCGAAATTTTTGTGTGATAGCGCATATCGATCATGGGAAAAGTACCCTTTCTGATCGCCTGTTGGAATACACCGGGACGATCTCTGAACGAGATATGCAAGACCAGGCTCTCGATGATATGGATTTGGAGCGTGAACGAGGAATTACGATCAAAAGCCACGCAATCCAAATGTATTATGAGCATTCTGATAATCAGAAATATACTTTCAACTTGATTGATACGCCTGGTCATGTAGATTTTTCATATGAAGTCTCCAGGTCAATTGCAGCATGTGAGGGAGCTCTATTACTTGTAGACGCTTCGCAAGGCATCCAGGCGCAGACTATATCAAATCTATACCTTGCTATCGAACATGATCTTGAGATTATTCCGATCCTGAATAAAGTGGATATGGAAAGTGCGATGGTAGAAGATGTTGCGGATCAGATTATTGATTTGCTTGGGTGTAACCGGGAGGAGATTATCGAAGCGAGTGGAAAAACAGGTATCGGTATCCAAAACATCATGGATGCCATTGTGGATCGCATACCTGCCCCGAAAGGAGACCCTGAAGCCCCATTGCAGGCATTGATTTTTGACTCAATGTTTAACGCTTACAGAGGAGTTGTAGCATATTTCAGGATTTTCAATGGAAAAATCAAAAAAGGGGATCAGGTTCGCTTCATGAATACAGGCAATGATTACGAAGCAGATGAGATAGGGATTTTGCAAATAAACCAGGTGCCCACCAAACAGCTTGAAGCTGGAAATGTTGGGTATATTATTACCGGTATAAAAATCTCAAAAGAAGTTAAGGTAGGGGATACGATTACGTTGCTGGAAAATCCATGTGAAAAAGCTATTCAAGGCTTTGAAGACGTGAAACCGATGGTTTTTGCCGGAATTTTTCCAATAGATAACGATGATTTTGAGGATTTGAGAGATAGTCTTGAAAAACTACAGCTCAATGATGCTTCACTTGTCTTTGAACCGGAAACATCCGTTGCCCTCGGTTTTGGGTTCAGATGTGGATTCCTGGGGATGCTCCATCTCGAAATCGTCCAGGAACGGCTTTCCCGGGAATTTGATCAGGAGGTGATTACCACCATTCCAAACGTTTCTTATTACGCCTACACTAAAAAGGGCGAAAAACTTTCGATTCACACACCAACTGATGTTCCGGACCCTACTATCCTGGATCGTGTTGAAGAACCATATATCGATGCTCAGATCATTACGAAACCAGAATACATCGGAGCTATCATGAATCTTTGCCTCGAGAAAAGGGGCATCCTGATGAAACAGTCATATCTGACCACCGAGCGTGTAGAACTTTCATTTCACTTGCCTCTTGCTGAAATTGTTTTTGACTTTTATGACAGGTTAAAAAGCATTTCGCGTGGATATGCCAGTTTCGACTATACGCCAATTGATTATCGGGCTTCAGATCTCGTAAAATTGGATATTCGTTTAAATAGTGAGCCTGTTGATGCACTTTCGGCTTTGGTACATAAAGAAAAGGCAGCTTTATTTGGCCGCAAAATATGTAAGAAACTCAAAGAGCTACTTCCAAGACAACAGTTTATGATCGCTATCCAGGCAGCCATTGGTGCAAAAATTATAGCGAGAGAAACGATTTCCGCTTTGCGAAAAGATGTGACGGCAAAATGTTACGGAGGAGATATCACCAGGAAACGAAAACTTTTGGAGAAGCAGAAGAAAGGCAAAAAGAAAATGCGCCAAATCGGAAGTGTGGAGGTTCCTCAGAAAGCATTTTTGGACGTTTTGAAATTGGATTAAGCACATATTTTGACTAACCACGATATGTTTTAATCGTACCAAATATTTCAGTATCTCATGAGATTTGGTAAATTTGTACATCAAACCAGCCAGGGCATTCACTTTCAAAAATAATTTGAAAGGTTTTTGTGCCAGGCAAACCACTTGAAAACTTGTAAGCCTGACCTAACCAGTCAGGCTTCGTTTTTTTACCCTTTAATCAGTTTTCGTACAAATATTCCGCCATCCGTTTCAATTATAACATAGTATAGCCCTGGAGCTAACTCACTCATTTCGACTTTTCGCACGCTTAATGGATTTTGTTGGCGTGCTATACTCCGAATCTTTTCTCCCTTGTTGCTTAGGATTTCTATATTTTGAATACTCAAATCCTGTAATTCTGCAAATTCAATATGTAGAATATCATTCATGGGATTAGGGAATAAATTGATTTTTACATGCTTCAAAGATTCCTGAATACTTGTTGTTCCATCTACGAAGATTTCACTTTGCCCTCCAAAACAAAAATTCGCGTCCAGAATGTTTATCTGGTAAAATCCCGAAACTAATCCGGTAGGATCTTCAATAGTGGAAATCCCTGTATTGTCTAATACCCATGAATATTCATACGGAGGAGTGCCCCCGGTGACGCTGATAAAAATGGCCCCATCATTCCCATTGGTGGCATCTTGAACACTGTCGACAGTAATCATAATCCGATCAGGCTGAGTGATCAGAACACTATCTATGATTTGACAACCTCCGGCATCCGTCATTGTCACATAATGGACTCCAGTAGGTAAATTAAATTCACTTGATTGTGATCCTCCTGAAGACCAATCATAGAGTACAGGTTCAATCGCACCGGACATGAGGTTGAAGGATGCTTCTCCATTGGATTCTCCAAAACAACTTGCAGGGGTAGATGAAATGGTGTATTCAATCACACATAGGGAGGTATCTATTGTGATCAATTCCGAAGCCTGGCAACCTGAGGCATCAGTAACCGTCAAGCTGTATTCACCTGGCATTAAATCAGCATTGGTAGTTGTTGTATCACCTGTTGACCAAAAATAGGAGAATGGAGGATTCCCGCCCATGGCCACGCACTCTACAAATCCATCAGCATTGTTTGCCCCTGTTGCAACAGCCAAACTACATGAAAAAGTAATTAGCGAGGGTTGGGTCAAATGTATCGAAGCCTGTGCCTGGCAATTGTTTGCATCTGTAACAGTAACTGTATAAATTATCGCGGATAATCCTTTTATCATTGAGGTCGTGTCTCCTGTGGACCATAATATCTGAACTGGTTCAAAGGCTCCTGAATAGGTTACCTCTGCCATTCCATCGTTTGCTTCAAAACATGTCAGGTTAGTTTGATTCGTTTCAAGTGCAATGATACATCCCGTACTTCCAACCTGGAAGCTCATCATAGACATACAACCATTTACATCTGTTATCGTCACTTCATACGTTCCTGGTAGCAGTCCGGTCAGGTTTTGCTGATTCACGCCATTATTCCATAAATATGTATAAGGGGGAGAGCCACCAGAGACACTCAAGGTGATTGCACCATCTTCAACTCCTGGAGCACTTTCATTCATTACAGTCCCGGTTACAGAAATTGGAGAGAGTTCACCTACTACAAACTCTATCTCGGTCATACAGACATTCACATCTTCAATCAGCGCTGTATAAGTGCCAGGTCCCAAGTTTTGGACGGATGAACCGATTTCTCCATTTGACCAACTAATAATATATTCTGGTGTTCCACCATCTATTTCCAGCTCAATAAAACCATCGTTTACTCCAAAACAACTGACCTGACTACTGAATGCAATTGATGCAATAAGTTCATCCGGTTCGCCTACTTCTACTGATATTGTTGCCGTGCAAAGGTTCTCATCGGTTACAGTAGCGGTATAAGTACCAGCCGTTAGCTCCAGGATAGTGGTTCCGGAAGCACCATTTGACCAATCAACTAGATGGACGCCAGTTCCACCCGCAGTGCTCACTTCGATTCCTCCTGTGTTATCTCCAAAACATAAAGCATCTTCGATAACTTCTACTTCAATAATGAGTTCATCCGGTTCATCAAAAAACAGGAATTCAGTCGATGTGCAGCCATTGTCATCAGTTACGGTGACTAAGTAAGTACCAGCTGAAAGGTTTGTCTGGGTTGGACCAATTAATCCAGCTGGCCATAGATACGTGAAACTTCCTGTGCCCCCTGTTGCACTTAAAGAAGCACTTGCAAGATCGCCAAAACACTGTATTTGGGTCATCTCATCGACCACTACGTCTATAACCAATGGTTGATTAATAAAAATATTAAATTCAGTTCCGCATCCATTTTGATCTGATACGGTCACTGAATAATTTCCTTCAGCGAGGTT
>Ga0316201_10004067_pt1 | contig 10956 bp, 15 predicted proteins | sample CS6wburrow_MG_FD_204516 | JGI IMG/M metagenome (GOLD analysis project Ga0316201, IMG submission 204516) | Coastal sediment microbial communities from Delaware Bay, Delaware, United States - CS-6 worm burrow | ecosystem: Environmental > Aquatic > Marine > Coastal > Sediment | place: USA... | reverse complement strand
TTCGATAGCTTGAGACATTGGTGTTTTTAGTTTTTATTAAATGTTAGACGAAAAAATTTGTCGATTCAGGAACAACAAAGATTGAAAAATGATGTTAAAAATGAAAGGTATAGTTATAAACATTGTAGGGAAGTTTTTAACAATTAGAGAAAACACCCAGCATTAGAAGTTTACAAATTAAAAACACTAAATAATTGTATAACAACTATTTAACATTTTTAAAAAATTAAAAAGTTTACAGAAAAAATACAGATTTTGAATTTTAAACGCCTTGTTTTAAAGGTGTTTTAAAGGGTTTTCAGAAGTTATTGCAACTTGTTAGCGATCTTTTCCAGTTCGTTGTACCAGTCTTCTCCAAACTTTCTAATCAGCGCTTCCTTTACAAATTTATACACCGGAATTTGTAATTCTTTACCAAGTGTACAGGCATCATCACATATTTCCCATTTATGATAATTTACGGCTGAAAATTCGCTGTAGTCCTGAACTCTTACAGGGTATAAATGACAAGATACTGGTTTTTTCCAGGTAACTTCACCCTGATTGTAAGCTTCTTCAATGGCACATAATGCGACCTTTTTTTTATCGAAAATAACATAGGCGCAATCGGCGCCATTAATTAAAGGTGTTTCCAGCTCACCTTCTTCAGAAGTTATATAAACGCCTTGAGCCTCAATAGCAGCAATTCCTTCTTTTCTTAAAAAAGGTTTCACTTTAGGGTAAATAGCTTCTAATATTTTAGCTTCTTCGGGTTCCAATGGCGCACCTGCATCCCCATCAATACAACAAGCGCCTTTACATGCAGAAAGATTGCACATAAAATCTTTCTCAATTATGTCTTCTGAAACAATGGTTTTTCCTAATTGAAACATATAGCCTTATTAATAGTAGGGAGCAAAAATAGCTAACTTTGGCTTTATATAATATAGATATTCGTTTTAATCTGTTACTTTTGCACAAATTTTAAAAAGCGCACGAATGCATCTTAATTTTAAAGAAATATTTACCGCCTTTATGGTACTGTTTGCCGTAATTGATATTGTTGGCAATATTCCAATTGTGATTGATTTACGTAAAAAAGTTGGGCATATTCAGAGTGAAAAGGCCTCCATAATTTCAGGGATTATATTAATTGCATTCCTCTTTTTAGGAAAAAGTATTTTAAATCTTATTGGCATCGATGTAAATTCGTTTGCGGTTGCAGGGTCGTTTATTTTATTTTTTATTGCTTTAGAAATGATTTTAGGTATCACACTTTACAAACAAGAAGAGCACACAGCTATGTCGGCTTCTGTTTTCCCATTAGCATTCCCTTTAATTGCAGGCCCTGGAAGTTTAACGACTTTACTATCTTTGAGAGCTGAATTTAGAACCGAAAACATTATAATTGCTGTAATATTAAATGTAATTGTTATTTATATTGTGCTTAAAACATCAGCCAAAATTGAACGCGCTATTGGTAAAAATGGCATTGATATAATACGTAAAGTATTTGGAGTTGTACTTTTAGCAATTGCCGTTAAACTTTTTGCTCATAACATTAAAGCATTGTTTTAATTTAAAAAATACCTAATCAAATGAAAATTATAACCATAATAATTAGTGTTATTGCATTAGGCCTCGCGATATTTAATTGCACTAAAGTAAATCTAGAGGCTCCTTTTCAAGGAGAAAGTTTAGTCGCTTTAATTACTATTTTAGCATCACTTTGTGTCATACTTATGATGTTTATTTTAAGGATTTCTAAGCGAATCGAACAAAAAGTAAAAGGACACCGTTAATGTTTGATGCATTAATTATTGGCGGCGGTGTTGCAGGTTTGCAATGCGCTTTGGTGCTAGGATCAGCGCAAGGAAAACCTTTCGCCGCAGATAAAAAAATTGGTATAATTGTTCACCAAAAGACATCACATTTACAAACAGCTTTATTAAATAATGTGCTTGGTTTAGCACCTGGAACTAGGGGTGAATTGATTTTAAGCGAAGGTAAAACGCAATTAAAAACCTTATACCCACATGTTGAACAAATTGAAAATGAAAAAGTTTTAGAGCTTTCAAAATCTGAGAACATTTTCAATATTAAAACTAACAAAAACACATATCAAACAAGAATTGCTGTAATTGCTATTGGCTACACCAATTTAATGAACATAAAAGGTCTTGAAAAATTTATAGAACCACACCCTAGAACTGAACAAGATAAGGATCGAATCTGGTTAAAAAACACCGACCATTTAATGGAAGAAAATCTTTATGTAGCTGGTACTTTAGCTGGTTGGCGCAGTCAGTTTGCCATCGCTTCGGGAAGTGGCGCACAAGTAGCTACCGATATTTTAACACTATGGAATGGTGGGAAACATGCGAAAGTGCACGATAAGGTTGAATAAAAACCCAGATTTAAAACCAAAATAGCAAAAACTTAAAATTAATTATGCTTTTTGAAATCTGAGCATGAATACTATTTATTTTTCGTGCTCAACTTCAAAACCTCCTCAATCATAATATCGTGTTTGTTATACACTTCCTCAAAAGCACCCGTACCATAAAGCTGGTCTGCTAACGTAGCTTTAATATATTGTTTCACTTCTTCATAATAGGCTACAAAGGTTATTTTAGATTCGGTTCTTATATTTAAATACTCCTGAAATGCATAAACCATGGCTTCGCTTACCTCAAAATTATCAATAAAATCCTGTCTTGTAATATTATTATATATTTTTCTGTCTTTTTCTAATTCTTCAAAAACAAAATAACCAATAAATCCACGACGTTGTAAAAAGCTAAGTGTTTCATTTTGCATGCCATTATCAATAGGCACAAATACATCTGGAATTATGCCACCGCCACCGTAAACAATTTTACCTTTTGGTGTTTTATATTTTAATGAATCGGCAACTTTTATCTTATCGGGGTCTAACAATTCACCACTTTCCATTCTTTCAAAATACTCATCGTAATAATCTTTATTACCGTTTTTATAAGGACGCTGAATAGAACGACCTGTTGGCGTGTAATATCTGGAAACTGTTAAGCGAACTGCACTGCCGTCACCTAAATCCATTTCGCGTTGTACCAATCCTTTCCCATAAGAGCGCCGTCCAACTATGGTCCCTCTATCATTATCTTGTAATGCGCCTGCAACAATTTCGCTTGCCGAAGCAGAGTTTTCGTTGATAAGTACATAAATATTTCCACTTTCAAATTCACCTTTACTGGTAGCATAGTTTTTTTCAATGTTACCTCGTCTGTTTTTTGTATATAAAATAAGTTTATTGTCTTCTAAAAACTCGTCTACAATTTGTTCTGCAATACCCAAAAATCCACCCGGATTATCACGTAAATCTAAAGCTATTTCTGTAGCGCCTAAAGCTAAAAGTTTGTCTAATCCTGCTTTAAATTCTTTATAGGTGCTTTCAGCGAATCTATTTACTTTAATATAGCCTAATTTATTACTAAGCATATAAACCGCATCTACACTTTTTATTGGAATATGAGATCGTTTTATACTGAAATTTAATAATTTAGGCTCTCCTTTTCTAAATACTTTTAAATTTACCCTGCTGTTTAAAGGGCCTTTTAGTTTTTTAATTAATTCACCATCATTTAATTTATTACCGAAAAGTGTATCGCCATCGGCCATAATAATTCTGTCTCCACCTTTAATACCAGCTTTATCACTCGGACCACCTGCTAATGCTCTAATTACGGTTATAGAATCTCGATACGTATAAAAACTAACTCCAATACCCACAAAATCGCCCTTCATGTTTTCGTTATTACTCTGCATTTCTTCTTTGGGAATATAGACCGAGTGTGGATCTAAATTTTCTAAAATACCGTTTACAGTAACATCAACAATGCTGTCTGTGTTAACATCGTCTACATAATCGTAATCTATATAATCTATTAGTCTGTTTAGCTTGTCTTTTTTGCTGTTTTTAGAAAACAATTTATCGGACGAGTCACTAAAATTTAATTTTCCGCCAATAAAGATGCCTGCAGCTATAGCCACACCTAAAAATAAGGGTAAATATTTTCTTTTATATGGCATTATGCTTTTGAATCTTCAATTAGTTTTAGTTCTATCCCTGCTTTTTCCAAGAATTTTAATCCAGAATCGTCTTTATACGCTTCATTATAAACTACTTTTACAATACCCGCCTGATGGATTAATTTGCTACATTCTTTACATGGCGACATGGTAATATAAAGCGTTGCTCCTTTACAAGATTGCGTGGACGATGCTACTTTTAAAATCGCATTTGCTTCGGCGTGTAAGACATACCACTTGGTATAGCCTTCATCATCTTCACAAAAATTTTCAAAACCCGATGGTGTACCGTTGTAGCCATCAGAAATAATCATTCGGTCTTTTACAATTAACGCCCCTACTTGCCGGCGTTTGCAGTACGATAATTTTCCCCATTCTTGGGCAATTCTTAAATAAGCTTTATCGTATTTAAGCTGTTTTTTTTCTGACATTAATTTTAAATATAATTTGGGCGTTACCCTCAATTAAAATTTTAAGTTTCAATAAAGAAAATTTAAAACAATTCGGGGCGGGCTCTACGTTACAATCTTTTGCAAAAGCAAAAGGATTTTCTCTACTATCCCTAACGCAAAACAATATAACGAATATACTTGGTTGGTATTTTAAATACAACGCAAGTTCGTTAAAGTTTTAAGAAAGTTTATATAATTATGTTAAGACCTCCTAATCGAAAATGCCGTTTGCGTTAGGGATTAAAGCGACATCCTTTTTTGAGACTATCTTCAACCAAAATATTTTTTGGTTGAAGATATTGAAGCGAAGCTTTAAAAAAGATATAGCGTAAAGCCCGACCCTTGGGTAACGCACTAAAAAATATTTTAACTAGCTATAAAATCGCTGTTTAATATCATAGGTATTACCAACCCAACAACGATGGCAGAAATAACTATGATCCAATCGCGTTTGTTAAACCTAAATATGGTTTGCATGATATAGCCTAAAAATAAGACCACAAATACGATTATAATTTGAGAAATTTCGATGCCTAGCGCAAATTCGAATAGCAATACTAGTTTATTATCGGTATCCCCTAACAGCATTTTAAATTCGCGAGCAAAACCAAGTCCGTGTATTAATCCAAAAAATATTGTGGATAAAAACAATATGCCCACTTTTTCTTTTTGTGCGCCTTTTCCTGATGTAAAAACGTTAAAAAGCGCAACAATTAAAATGGTTATTGGAATTAAAAACTCCACCATTTGAGCTTTTACACTTATAATGCCATACACCGCTAAAACAAGCGATAAAGTATGACCCAATGTAAACATTGTAACTAATAACAAGACCCGTTTCCAGTCTTTAAACAAATATGGTACGGTTAATACAATAAGAAACAAAATGTGGTCGTACGCATTAATATCAAGTACATGATTAATACCGTACTGTACATTAAACCAAAAATTTTCTAGCATAATAATTTAGATTACAGGGAGTGCCAAATATACAATTAATTAGATTCTGTTTTTGTTGGGTTGTATTTTTTATCTAATTGAAAAAGCATCTCTTTTGTTATATCTTCCAAATTAAATTTGTGCTTCCATTTCCAATCTTCTCTTGCGTACGAGTCGTTAATACTTTTCGGCCAGCTATCAGCAATTTCCTGTCTATAATCTGGATTATAGTCAATTTTAAATTCTGGAAAATGCCTTTTAATAGATTCCGCTACTTGCTTTGGTGTAAAACTAATGGCTGAAAGATTATAGGATGATCTAATTTTAACAGCCTCTTTTTTTGCCTGCATAATATCGACGGTTGCTTTTATGGCATCGTCCATAAACATCATAGGCAGTTCTGTATTTTCAGCTAAAAAACAATTATAATTTCCATCGGTTATTGCTTTATGATAAATTTCTACAGCATAATCGGTTGTACCACCTCCCGGTAAGGTTTTCCAACTAATAATGCCAGGGTAACGCAGACTACGCACATCGACCCCATATTTATTATGGTAGTATTCACACCAGCGCTCGCCTACTTGTTTGGTAATACCATAAACTGTCGATGGTTCCATTACCGTATATTGTGGCGTGTATTCTTTAGGCGTTGTTGTCCCAAAAACAGCGATGCTTGAAGGCCAAAATATTTTCTTTACAAATTTTGCGCGTGCCAAATTTAATACATGAAATAGCGATTCCATATTTAAATCCCATGCTTTCATTGGAAATTTCTCTCCTGTAGCACTCAACATAGCCGCCATTAAATAAATAGTGTCTATGTTATATTTTTCGACGCATACTTTAACACTCGCATAATTTTGAGCATCAACAATCTCAAAAAGACCCGAATTAACAATATCTAAATTACTATAACTTATATCGCTAGCTATGACATTATCGTGCCCATATAACTCTCTAAGTTTGAATGTTAATTCTGAACCTATTTGACCACATGCACCAATTATTAATATTTTAGACTTCATTTAAAACTACATTTGTAAAGATTTTTCAAAAATAATAAGATTTTGTTGATAATATGATATTTTAAAATTGAAATATTATTAATTTGATTGTTTACTCCTGGATTAAAAAACAATCTAAACTTATATCTTTGCATATTGTATTATACATTATACCTATGAAGATTAAATTTTTAAGTGTTTTAGTACTTGTGCTATTTTACTCTTGTAATAAAAAACAAGAAAACAGTGAATTAACTGTAGTTAAAGTAGACGATAGTTTGTTAATTAAAGAGAAGGACATTGCTAAACTAAAATACACAGATTATATTTTAGATGAAAGAACCGAAGACGTCATTTTAAACTGGACTGAATATTCTAAGCTACAAGATGTTGTATCCAAAGTAAAAAAAGGTGATTTAAGTTTTTTTAATAATAACAATAAAACTATTGAAGACTTATTAAAAAATTTAAAACAAGCGATTCCGTTAGAGGTTAACACTGAGTCTATACTCGCTAGAATAACTGCGTTGGAAACCAAAATATATAAATTGGAGAGTTTGTATAAATTATCAACTACTAAAAAACCCGAACTTTTGGAACTTACGAAGGAGTTTTTAGTAGCTTTTTCTAATTTAAATTTACAAATGAATAAAAAATTAGAAGGAGATAGTATTATTATTGAAAAGCCCTAAAAACAAAATAGCAAATAAAAAAAGGGTAGATTTTTAAAAATCTACCCTTTTTTTATTTTGTTACTTATTTTAAAATGTAATATTCACAAAGGGTATAACGGCACTCGTGTATACGCTTTCATCTTCTTTATACAGGAAATTATATTTTGCACCAATTGATATTTTATTGGTTATATTAAATCCTAGACCTGCAAATAAAGCGGAATCCCAATAACTATTGGTGGTTTTTGGTGTTACTGTTTCAGTTTTAGTTGACACCCTTAGCTGAGCAAATTCTAATAAGGTAGAAATTTTATGAATAGGACTATATAGAATCAAAACATTGGCTCCAAACGTAGTGGTGTTTTGTAAATTTTTAATGGCTGAGTAACTTCCCTGAAGCCCCCCTCCAAAAGCAACTTTATCACTAACAGTGTACATTAAATTAGGCGACAAACTAATATTAGTTCCTCCAACAAAGTTTAATCCAAATCCGCATCCAAATTTTAATCTTTTTTCTTCTTTTGTTATGGTTGAATCATTCACTTTATCCGAATTTGTGTTTTTTTCAGATTGTGAAAACACAGGTACGCAATACACGAATACCACAGCGATTAATATTAATCTAAATTTGAAGTTTTCTGCTTTCATGGTTTATATTTTTAACAAATTAATAGTTTTACTAATTTTTAGGTTGTGTAGCTTGCGATTGCAATACTTGTTTTTTTCTTAACAACTCATTTTTGGTAATTTGAATTAGGTTAAAATTTGGTGACGCTTTTAAAGTAGCATCTAAAATATCTACAGCCGCATCAATGTTTAATTTTTTATCTTTATTATACACAGAAAGCGCATTTAAATACATGAATGCAGACTTTAAGGATACTTCATATGGACTCTGCGATTCATAAAAGGCCTTTTTCATATCATCTTTAGAATTTGTTAATCCATAGGATATATACTTATCCGCATTAGGAAGTTTTTGAGTTTGCATATAAAGCTCAGCCAACTCATATGCTATTAATGTATTGGGAGTTCTTTTAAACATTTCCTCAAAATGACCAATAGCCAACTCTGGTTGTTTCACAGCCTTTAACGATACAGCTTTTACTTGTACAGCAATATCAGAGTCGTCTAAAATTTTATCTATACCAATGGTATTAAGTGCTTGCACGTATTTGCCTTCGCTCATATAAATATAAGCCAAGGTGTCTTTTCTTGCTTCAGATGGTGCTAGAACATTTAAATGTGTTAATGCATTTATAATTCCTTGCACGTCGCCTTGTTCTTGCATTTGTTTATAATAAGCTTCAAAATGTTTGAGCATATCCGTATTATTTTGAGCGCTTCCAAGAACACTACTTATCAAAAATCCTATTACTATTAATTTTTTCATCTGTTACTATTTATTATTTTTACTTATAAGACACCTTTGGCGATTATACTATTTTCAATCAACTCAAAATTATATTCTGCTCAATTGGTTGTTATCGTTTATTTTAAAATGCTAAAACTATAAAAAATTCACATTTTAATCTTCAAAAAAACACATTATTAGGTTAGCATAAAAAAAATAAGTACATTAGAATTACTAAAATTTATTATCATGGGAATTAAAAGCTTTTTAGCCTCTAGAAAAAATCAGAAAAAAATCACAGATGATGTGCCTCTTAAGGTAAGTGATTATATGACTACAAAATTAATAACTTTTAAATCAGACGAACGTATTGATAAAGTTATCGATTCTTTAATAAAATACAGAATTTCTGGTGGCCCTGTTGTAAATGACAAATATGAATTGATAGGCATTATTTCTGAAGGTGATTGTATTAAGCAGATTAGCGAAAGCAGATATTATAACATGCCAATGAATGATAGTACTGTTGAAAAATGTATGGTTAAAAATGTTGATACTATTGATGGAAACATGAATATTTTTGATGCTGCAAACAAATTCTTAGAATCTAAACATAGACGCTTCCCAATAGTTGAAAACGGAAAATTAGTAGGTCAAATAAGTCAAAAGGATATTTTAAAAGCAGCTATCGGAATGAAAGGAAGTAACTGGAAATAACTAACTATCTCGTTTTACTAAAGCATAATAATCACCTTCTAAAGGTAAATAACCCTGGTCGTAAACAAAATAATATATGGCGCCTGCTTTGGTGGTATATATACTTGTAAAATAATTAAAATCGAATCCTGCTTCAATAAGTTTTGCTCTGGAGGTTTTTGTTTTTTGTTCCGGATTAAGCACTTCCAAAATTCTATAATTTTTGCGAAGCCTGTTATTTGTGTTTCGAATTAAGTTTTTGCTATCCTTATTTACATTGTTGTTATAGGCATTTCTACAGCCGTCACTACAGAATTTTTTATCAATTCTACCAACAATTTTTTCACCACATTCTAAACATTCTTTTGCCATAATTATTTGTTTTCAATTTTATACCAACGTAAGTTTAGGTTCTCTTGTTCAAAATAAAAATCTTCTACATATTTCAATCCAATTTTCAATAAAGCATTGTGAGATGCTTGATTACCTATTTCGGTTGTAGCATATAACTCCGGAAGTTTTAAAACATTAAAAGCATAATTAACAGAAGCTTTTCCAGATTCTGTGGCATATCCTTTTCCCCAATATCGCTTCATAAATCTATAACCTACATCGTAATATTGGGTAAAACCATTCATGTTATATTCCGAATTAAGTCTTAATCCTGACCAACCTATAAAATTTCCTGAATATCTCTCTATAGCTGCCCAACGACCAATATCCCTTTCTTTGTACTGAGTAATAACTGATTCTAGCATCTTTTGAGATTCTTCAATCTGTTTAACAGGCTTGTTTCCTAAATATTTATGAACCTCAGGGTCTGAGTCTAATTCAAACATACCTTCCAAATCAGTCATTCTTAACTCTCTTAAAATCAATCGTTCGGTCTCTATATGAAATTGCATAAACAAATATAAGTAAAAATTATTATTCGTTTACAAACGACTACAAACATTTACAAACGAATTTAAGCATTTATGTACCGAATAACATTTGGATGCTGCCACATCTTTGCAGTGTCGAAACATAAGAACTCGATAGTATTAACTGTTTAACGATAAAAATTTAAAATTATGAACACACTTAGAAACAAAGTACAGTTGATTGGTAACTTAGGAAACGATCCAGAAATCATCAATCTTGAATCAGGAAAAACTTTAGCAAAATTTGCAATTGCAACCAACGAAAGCTACACCAATGCGCAAGGTGAAAAAATTACAGACACGCAATGGCACAATGTTGTAGCTTGGGGAAAAACAGCACAAATAATTGAAAAATATGTAACAAAAGGAAAAGAAGTTGCTATTGAAGGCAAATTAACATCTCGCAGTTATGATGACAAAGAAGGAAACAAGCGCTATATCACTGAAGTTGTATGTAGTGAACTACTTATGCTAGGAAAATAGATACTTAACCTATAAATTGTTTAAAACGAGGTTTCTTTTTTAAAGGCGCCTCGTTTATTTTTTTACATTATCAATATTAAAATAACCTCCTTTATTCTCGGTTCTTTCTAAAGATTGCGTAACAATTAAATGCGCTACGTTTGCCATATTTCGCAACTCACAAAGCGACGATGTGATTTTAGATTCCTTATACAAATCCTCTACTTCACTATAAATTAAATCTAAATGTTTTATAGCGCGTTTTAATCGCTTATTACTTCTTACGATACCCACATAATCGCGCATTAATGCTTGCAATTGTTTAAGATTATGCTGTATTAATATATGCTCTTTTTCAATAACAGTTCCTTCATCATTCCAATCTGGAATAGCAACATT
>Ga0316201_10004066_pt1 | contig 10957 bp, 10 predicted proteins | sample CS6wburrow_MG_FD_204516 | JGI IMG/M metagenome (GOLD analysis project Ga0316201, IMG submission 204516) | Coastal sediment microbial communities from Delaware Bay, Delaware, United States - CS-6 worm burrow | ecosystem: Environmental > Aquatic > Marine > Coastal > Sediment | place: USA... | reverse complement strand
TCTTCTGTAGTGAACCCGGCAGAGCCTAGAAGCCCATGCCGCCCATGCCACCGCCGTGGTCATGACCACCGCCCGGCATCGGGGCGTCGTCCTTCGGGATCTCCGCGACGAGCGCCTCGGTGGTGAGCATTAGGCCCGCAACCGATGAGGCGTTCTGCAGCGCGCTGCGCACGACCTTGGTCGGGTCGATGACGCCGGCCTTGACCAGGTCGGTGTACTCCTCGGTCGCGGCGTTGAAGCCGTAGGCTCCCTTGCCGTTGCGAACTTCGTTCACGACGATCGAGCCTTCGAGACCCGCGTTGCCAGCGATCTGGCGAAGCGGCTCTTCGATGGCGCGAAGAAGGATGGCGGTGCCGACCTTTTGCTCGTCGCTTACGCTGAGCTTCTCGAGCGCCTTCTGGGCGCGGACCAGCGCAACACCGCCGCCGGGCACGATGCCCTCCTCGACAGCTGCACGAGTGGCGTGGAGCGCATCTTCGACGCGCGCCTTCTTCTCCTTCATCTCGACCTCGGTGGCTGCGCCAACCTTGATCACCGCGACGCCTCCCACGAGCTTCGCGAGACGCTCCTGCAGCTTCTCACGATCGTAGTCGCTGCTGGTGTCGTCGATCTGCTTGCGGATGGTCTCGATGCGGCCGGTGATGTCCTTCTTCTTGCCAGCGCCGTCGACAATGGTGGTGTTCTCCTTGTCGATCGTGACTCGCTTGGCGCGACCGAGGTCGTTCAGGGTCACGTTCTCGAGCTTGATGCCGAGGTCCTCGCTCACGACAGTGCCACCTGTCAGGATGGCGATATCCTCGAGCATGGCCTTGCGACGGTCGCCGAAGCCCGGTGCCTTGACGGCTGCGGTCTGCAGGGTGCCGCGAAGCTTGTTGACGACGAGTGTGGCAAGCGCCTCACCCTCGACATCTTCGGCAAGAATGATGAGTGGCTTCTGCTGACGAGCGATCGCCTCGAGCACCGGCAGAAGGTCCTTCATGTTCGAGATCTTCTTCTCGACGATGAGGATGTAGGGATCTTCGATCTCGGCGACCATGCGCTCCGGATCGGTCACGAAGTAGGGCGACAGGTAACCGCGGTCGAACTGCATGCCCTCGACGACATCGAGCTCCGTCTCGAGGCCCTTGGCCTCCTCGACGGTGATGACGCCTTCCTTGCCGACCTTCTCCATGGCACCGGCGATGATCTCACCGATGGTGCGGTCACCGTTGGCGCTGATCGTGCCGACCTGAGCGATCTCCTTGGGATCCTTGGTAGCCTTCGAGAGCGCCTGAAGCTCTTCGACGACGACCAACACGCCGGCGTCGATGCCGCGCTTGATCTCCATCGGGTTGTGACCCGCGGCGACCATCTTGGTGCCCTCACGGATGATCGCCTGGGCGAGCACCGTAGCGGTGGTGGTGCCGTCGCCAGCGACGTCGGAGGTCTTGGAAGCAACCTCGCGCACCATCTGGGCGCCCATGTTCTCGAACTTGTCGGCAAGCTCGATTTCCTTGGCCACCGTGACGCCGTCTTTGGTGACGGTCGGTGCGCCGAAGCTCTTTTCGATCACGACGTTGCGGCCCTTGGGACCCAGCGTGACTTTGACGGCATTCGCCAGGGCGTTCACGCCGGACAGAATGCGGTCGCGAGCAGCAGTATCGTAAATGATTTCTTTCGCAGCCATGTTTCTCAGTCTCCTATTCGATGATTCCGAGGATGTCGTCTTCACGAAGGATCAGGTGCTCCGCACCGTCGATCTTGACCTCCGTGCCGCCGTACTTGCCGAACAGGACGAGGTCGCCCTTCTTCACGGCAAGGGGCCGAACTTCGCCGCTATCGAGAATGCGTCCGGTACCTACCGCGACTACCTTGGCCTCGATCGGCTTCTCCTTGGCGGTATCCGGAATGATGATCCCGCCTTTGGTTGTCTCTTCTTCCTTGACTCGCTTGACCAAGATGCGGTCATGCAATGGACGAATGGCCATTTTTCCTCCGTTTTCGGGCAGTTCGCTGCCCGCTAGCTTGATTGGCACTCGATGGTAGAGAGTGCTGATGGGCCGGCAACCTAGTCATGAAAGATGCGGAGTCAAGCCATGTGCGGCGGCTTTTTCAGAGCGGAAGGGCGCCATATTTGCCGGGCCGGGGAACCCTGCTAGCCTCCGGCGCCTATGGCACGAGTCACGGTCGAAGACTGCTTGGAACACGAGGAAAACCGCTTTGCACTGGTCATCTTGGCCGCGCGGCGGACTCGCCAGCTCATCAAGGGCGCTCCGGCGCTGGTCCACAGCAAGAACCGCCCGGTCGTGACCGCGCTCCGCGAAATTGCGGACAAAAAGGTCTACTTCGCCAGCTCGGTCAGGGGCGCGGTCGAAGAGTTCATCATCGAGACCAAAGCCAACGATCCGCAGGCCTGACGGCGTCTCATCTTTGCAGGCCGAGAACGCCCCAGTTAGCCTGGTGGTGGGGTCATGGCTCGTATCAGTATCATCGGGCCAAGCGGGCGGCAGGAGCGTCAGCTCTTCCGGCATAACTCGCTCGGTCGGCATCCAAGGAACACCCACCAGGTTCTCGACCGGGTGGTTTCCAAGGAGCATTGCCGCATCGAGCTGATCGAGGAGCAGTTCGTCCTGAAGGATCTCGGCTCCCTCAACGGGACCTACATCAACGGCGAACGGGTCAATGGACAGCAGCCGCTGCAGCCAGGCGACGAGATCACCATTGGCTCGACGCGGATCATCTTCGACCCGCCCGAACGCCGAGCTTCGATGTCCTTCGACGCGCTGCTGAGTGACGAGCCTCGCGAGGCCACAAACCGGTTCAAGATCGGCGACACGGACCTCGGCCCGATCATCCGGGCCAAGGTTTCGGTGCTCGCCAACAAGACCTTCTTCGCCGAGGAGCTGGTTCACGATGACGCATCGTTACGCCGTGACTACGAAAAGCTCCGGGCGAGCTACGAGGTCACGCGCGCCATCGAGCTCGGCACCAGCATCACGGCGCTCTGCAACAAGATCCTCGAGGTTGCGTTTCGGCTCGTCCCAGCGGACCGGGGCGTTGTGCTCCTGCACGACGATCAAAACATTCTCGAACCGGTTTCGGTGCGCACCGCCGAAGGCATCGACCCGAACCAAGAGGTCGTGGTCTCCAAGACGGTGCTGGACACGGTCGTTCGCGAGAAGGAGGCCGTGCTCTCCCACGACGCTTCGGCCGACGCGCGATTCCAAAGCGCCCAGTCGGTCATCATGCAGGGCATTCGCTCGACGATGTGCGTCCCCTTGCTACACGGCGACGCGGTCTTGGGCGTCATGCTCCTCGACTCGAAGATCAACACGCATGCGTTCACCGAGAAGGATCTCGCGCTCTTCGAAACGGTAGCCAGCCAAGCGGCCATTGCGGTCCAGAACACCTTGTTTGCGAAGCGGATCGAGCAGGAAGCCGTCATGCGCGAGCGTTTTCGACGCCTCCTGTCGCCGGCCATTGCCGAGCAGGTTCTGTCCGGCGAGCTGGAAGTGACCAAGGGGGGCGAGCTTCGCGAAACGACCGTCTTGTTCGCAGACATTCGTGGCTTCACGAGCATGAGCGAATCCCACGAACCGCGTATCGTGGTGGACGCGCTCAACGAATACTTCGAACGCATGGTCGAGATCGTGTTCCGCCATGAAGGGACGCTCGACAAATTCATCGGGGACGAGATGATGGTGCTCTTCGGCTCGCCGGTGGCGCACGCGGACGACCCGGACCGTGCGGTTCGCGCAGCCCTCGAAATGCAAGCCGCGCTCCAAGACCTCAACCTGCGGCACCTGGAGCATGACCTGCCGCCCTTCGAGATCGGGATCGGCATCAACACGGGCGAGGTGGTGGCCGGATACATCGGCAGCAGCCAGGCGCTCGAGTACACCGTCATCGGCGACCCGGTGAACACCGGCGCGCGCCTATGCTCGCTGGCCAAGCCCGGACAGACTTTGCTGAGTGAAGGCACCGTCGAAAAGCTCACCGGCGGCTTCGCGTTCCAAGAGCTGCCGGCAGAGAAAGTGAAGGGCAAGGCCCTGCCCATTCGCGTTTTCGAGCTGATCGACTGCGCTGAGCTCGAGTAGCCAAGGCGGAGCTTGCCGCCCGGGGCAGATATGCGAAGCACCCAGCAGATGGCTCATCTGGACTTCGAAGCACCCCTGGTCGAGCTCGAGGAGCGGATCGCCGCCCTCAAGGCGCTGACCGAGGCCGGCGCTCCGGAGGCCGAGGCCATCGACGGCGAGATCGGCGCCCTGGAAGCGCAGGCCGAAGATCTGCAACGCAAGCTCTACGCGGACCTCGACGTCTGGAAGAAGGTCGAACTCAGCCGGCACCCCGATCGGCCGTACTTCCGAGACTACATCGCGCTTCTGTTCGAGGACTTCGTCGAGCTGCACGGTGACCGATTGTTCGGCGACGACCCTGCGATCATTTCTGGGTTCGCGCGCTTTGAGGGCGAAATCGTTGCCATCGTCGGACATCAGAAAGGCCGAACCGCCAAGGACAAGTCGCACCGGAACTTCGGCATGGCGCACCCGGAAGGCTATCGAAAGGCCATCCGGGTCATGCAGCTCGCCGAGCAGGCGGGCCGGCCGGTGCTCACTTTCATCGATACGCCGGGCGCTTACCCCGGGCTCGGAGCCGAAGAGCGGGGCCAAGCAGAGGCGATTGGCCGGGCGATCGAAGTGATGAGCGGGCTGCGTGTGCCGGTCCTGACCACGATCATCGGGGAGGGCGGCTCCGGAGGCGCTCTTGCGATCGGCGTGGCGAATCAGGTCCTCATGTTCGAGTACGCGACCTACAGCGTGATCACCCCGGAAGGCTGTGCGTCGATTCTCTGGCGTGACGGGACTCGGGCCGCCGAGGCCGCCGAGCAGCTGCGCTTGCTGGCGAACGACGCCAAGCGCCTGGGCGTCATCGATGAGGTCGTTCCGGAGCCCGCGGGCGGGGCGCACCGCAAGCCCGAGACTGCGGCCGAGTCTCTGCGGGAGCGCCTGAGTCACCATCTCGGGCGCTTGCGAGGCTTTTCGGGCGAGGAGCTGGTCAGGCAGCGATATCAGCGATTTCGAGCACTTGGCACCTGGAAGTAGACCACGCCTTTTTTGACGTGAGTCCGCCGGGTTACCTACGATTCGGGTGCGGGATTATGCCGTGAAGACGCTCTTCGCAGTGGCTGGTGTGTCGGTACTGATCGGGTGCAGCTCGGTGGGAGCGCACAGTAATGTCAAAACCGCGGCCGAGCAGGCCCAACGCGACGCCGATCTCACCGCGCTTCGCGTGCAAATCGAAGACCAGGAACAAGAGCTTCGAACGGTTCGCGGCCAGCTCGCATTGGCGCGGGCCGAGGTGCAGGAGCTCAAGGGTGTCAAGGGCTTTGCGTCCGAACGCTCAAGGAAAGACTCGGGCAACGGGGGGCTACCCTGGGCCAGGGATGGCGAGGGCGAGCTGCCGATGGAGCGCGTGCTTCGAGTCGATGGAGAGCTCGTCGACGAACGATTGCCGACCCAGGCCGAGGTGCCGGAGATTCCCGACTTCGTCGAGCCTGAGCCAGCGCAGGTCAGCAAGCGCGAAGAGGTCAGCGTCGAAGGATACCGCCGGGGCCTGAGCTTGGTCCGGGAGCAGAAGTTTGAGCAAGCCTTGGTGGAGCTGGATGCGTTTTCATCTGAGCACCCGAGTCATCCGTACGCGGACAACGCGCTTTTTTGGTGCGGCGAGATTCACTACTTGCGCCACGAGTACGCGCGCGCGCTCGAGTACTTCAATCGAATCGAGAAGCTGCACCCCTGGGCGAACAAGGCCCCAGATGCGCTCTATCGCATAGGACAAATCTATCTGAGACGCGGTGATACTGCTCGTGCTCAGGCTTACTTCGACAAAGTTAGGGAGCAGTTCCCGAATACCGCGGCGGCGCGGTTGGCGCTGCGGGAGGACGCATCATGAAGCTGGTGGGATGGACGAGCATGGTGGCTGTGCTGATAGCGGGCACGGCAATCGCACAGAGCGGCGAAGACCAAGGAAGCGAAGAGGCCGAAGTGCAGGTCCCTAGAGACGTGCCGCAAGCGCACACGGTCAAAGAAGGCGACACCCTCTGGGACATCACCGAGGCGTACTACGGCGATCCGTACCGATGGCCGCAGGTCTGGTCCTACAACCCCGAGATCACCAACCCGCACTGGATCTACCCGGAGGCGAACGTTCAGCTTCGCCCGGCGGATGGCAAGGTGGTCGATACGGCGCCGAGCGGCTTTCAGCGGAGCAGGTACAAGCCGTCCACCGCCCACGCCGTCTACCAAGCGGAGTACGGCTTTCTCGAGGCCGACGCGCTCGAGGACGCTGGCTACGTCATCGGCGCCAATGAAGAGCACATGATGTTGGCCGAGTCCGACGTGGCGTACGTTCGGTTCGACAAGGGCGTGCAGCCGGAAGTCGGCCGCGTGTACACGGTCTTTCGAAAGATCGAGAAATCCGAGCGGGAGTCCTGGGAAAGAGGAGAGCTGATTCGCATCGTCGGCGCCCTCGAGCTGCAGGACTACGACGAGAAGCGTCAGTTGGGCCACGGGCTCGTGGTCAGGGCCCTCGAGGGCATCGAGCGAGGCTTTCGAATCGCGCCGACCGAACGCAACTTCTACTGGGTCGACGTCGTGCCCTCAGAGCAATCGCGTCGCGCCACGGTCGTGGCCAGCCTGTATCCTCGCAAGCTCCCCTCGACCAATCAGGTCGTCTTCGTGAACGTGGGCGCAAAGCACGGGGTCGTCCTGGGGAATCGCTTCTACATCATTCGCCAGGGTGACGAATGGCGCCGGAGCTCCGAGGGAAGCATCGGCCGCGACGTCGAGACGACGGTGCCCTTGCCGAAGGAGCCGGCGCACTACCCCTGGGAGGTCGTGGCGATCGGACGGGCCGTCAATGTGCAGAGCGAGACGACCGCCATCCTGCTCGAGCGGGCCACAAGGGCCGTCCGGATGGGCGATCGCGCGGAATTGCGCAAAGGGGAATAGGCTCCGCTCGAAGGCCGTTGCTTCCATGCCCCACTTTAGTGGAGTATCGGCATTGTATGGCTTCTGACGGCGACGGAGACGGCCAGGAGGCGCTGCGACTTCAAAATGTCGTGGAGCGCGAGAGGGCCAAGCTGCGCGCGCTTCAGGACATCAGCTCGGCGCTCGGCTCGACCCTCGACCTCGGTGAGCTGCTCGACATGATCCTCGACCGGATCTCCGAAGTCATCGAAGCCGACCGCTCGACTCTCTACTTGCTGGACGAGGAGACCGACGAGCTCTGGTCCAAGGTCGTCCAGGGCGACGAGGTTCACGAGATTCGCCTCAAGCCGGGTGAGGGGCTCGCAGGAGCAGTCGCAAGCACGGGTCGGCCGCTCAACATCAAGGACGCCTACCAAGACGTGCGCTTCGACGCAGCGTGGGACCGGGCAACGGGATACCGGACCCGGTCTACCTTGTGCGTGCCGATGAAGAACCAGCACGGCCGCACCATCGGCGTGGTGCAGGTGCTCAACAAGAACGAAGGGCATTTCACGGTCGGCGATGAGGCGCTGCTGACGGCGCTTGCAAGCCACGCGGCCGTGTCGATCGAAAACTCCAAGCTGTTCCTCTCGGTTGTGGGCAAGAACATCGAGCTGCTCGAAACCAAGGAGCAGCTCGAGAAGAAGATCCGCGAGCTCGACGTTCTGTTCGAGATCACCCAGGTCGCGGCCAGCGCGATGGAGCTCGATGACCTGTTGGCTGGTGTGCTCGCTCGCACGATGCGCGCGACCGATGCGGAGGCCGCTTCGATTCTCATCGCTGACGAGTACACCGGCGACCTCACGTTCCGCGCGGCGGTCGGAGGGGAGCCGGACCGCGTCAAGAAGATGAAGATCAAGGCGGGGCAGGGGATCTCGGGCTGGGTTGCCGAGAACGGCCGGCCTCAAATCGTCAACCAGGCCGAAGATGATCCGCGGCACTCGACTCACATCTCGGACGCAGTGGGTTATCATCCGAAGTCGGTGCTCTGCGTACCGTTGCGCTGGGACGATGGCGCGGGGGCTCTGCAGCTCCTCAACAAGTCGGGCGGCAGGGCTCCGTTCATCGACGACGACCTCAAGATGGCCACCGTCATTGCCGGGCATCTTTCGACTGCGATCGCCCAGGCGCAGTCTCGCGCGCAGAAAGCCCGGCAGGAGCGCCTGAGCACGCTGGGGCGCTTCCTTTCGAGCATGCTTCACGATTTGAAGACACCGCTGACGGTGATCTCCGGCTACACGCAGATACTCGTCCAGGAGGGGGACGAGGACGAACGGCGAAAGCTCGCCGCCGCGGTCCGCCGTCAGGTTCAGCTCCTCACGACCATGATGGGCGAGACCTTGGCTTTTGCGAAGGGCGAACGGCGCATCTTGATTCGGCGTGTATACCTGCACAACTTCTTCGAGGACCTTGCCGAACAGCTCAAGCCCGACCTGGCCGAACGCGGCATCCGCCTGGACCTCGCCCTGGGCGACCGCGGAATCGCGCACTTCGACGAAGAAAAGATGCAGCGCGTCTTTCACAACCTCGCGCGTAACGCAGCCGAGGCCATCGGCGAACCAGGCGGCGCGTGCCGTCTCGAAGTCGACCGCGCCGACGACGGCAGTCTGGTTCTGACCTTCGCCGACGACGGCCCCGGCGTCTCCGAAGAGATTCGCGAGAAGCTGTTCGAGTCGTTTACGACCCACGGCAAGAAGGGCGGCACGGGCCTCGGCCTCGCCATCGTGCAGAGCATCGTGGAGGATCACGGCGGCACAGTGACGGTGGACAGCAAGCCGGGACGCACCGCGTTTCAGATCGTGCTGCCGCAGCCACAGCCGCGGAGTAGCGCGCGGCCGGCGGCTGCGGAGTAGGCGCTCGCGTGGGGGCGGGGGGGTGGGGATGACGGGTCCGTCCGCCGCGTTTGACGGCAGTGCCAGCGGCGGTGGCAGTGGCAGTGCCAGCGGCAGTGTCAGTGCCAGTGGCAGCGGCAGTGTCAGCGGCAGTGTCAGCGGCAGTGTCAGTGCCAGTGCCAGCGGCAGTGTCAGTGCCAGCGGCAGTGTCAGTGCCAGCGGCGGTGTCAGTGTCAGTGGCAGCGACTGGGCTCTTGGGACGTGACTTGGTCATCGTGGTCTCCGTTTGTTGCGAGTGTTTTGGGTCCTTGAGGTGAACCCAAACCACTCGCAAAAAAGGGAGAGCACTCATGGCACTTATCATTCATCAAAGGGCGCTTGAGGCGGCAGGGGGCTTGCAGCAGGTGCTTCCGGAGGTTCGGAAGCGGGACAAGTCGCTCTTCGATCAAATTCACCGAGCGATGAACAGCGTCGTTCTCAACATTGCCGAAGCCGATGGGAACGATGCGGGAACCGCGAAAGCGCGATTCGCAACGGCGTGCGGATCGGCGAAGGAGGTGCGCGCCGGGCTTCAGCTCGCGGTCGCGTACGGATACATTCCGAGCAGCAGAGTCACAAAGGTCGACATCGCCCTCGATGAAGTTTGCGCAATGTCCTGGAAGCTCTCCGGCCGCTAGCCCCCCGCCCCCACTCCGGCAGTCAACAGCAAGACCGAGACCGCGATCCCGGCCCGCGGTTTCCGCGCAATTTTCGGAGATGCGAGGAACTCGGTCCTACTCGAAGTGCAGGAACGGTCTGTCGCATATCTCTACCTCCGGGATATCAAGCGATTTGAATTCCGAGCCTTCCACATCGAGCATCCGAGTGGAGATGGCCATGAGGATCGTGATCTTGCCGTCCGCGTCGTTCTCGATGCGCCCCCTCACGTACTCTGTGATGTCGAGCGCATACTTGGTACCGGATGCGTCGACCACCGAATCGCCCTCCAAGTCGAAGTCGTAGCCCGAGATGAGCTTCGGCACGCCGCCGTCCGGGCTGTCCTTGAATGCGTTGCCGGCCGACGTGTCGTTCCGTGGCGCGTTAGTCCAGGTGATCGCGTCTTCTGCCAGGGTCGCGGGGTCCCAATCATCGTTGTCGTCGATGCCGTAGACGTCGACCGGTTGGGGACCCGACGAATTGAGAGGATCGCGGGGGCTCTCCACGTGGCGTATCAACGTGAGAACGAGCGATGCCTTGTCGAAGGTGCTCGGGGCGCGCGCGAGATTGAACACGATGTAGATCTTGCGGGAGAAGCGCAGATCGACGACTGACTTGATCGTCAGGTTCGGCCTCTTGCCGTAAGGGGTGTTCTGATAGTCTTCTTCTGCGCTTGTCCCGCCGCGAACGAAGGCGTCAGCGATGGCTACCAGATCGCCGGGCTCGGAGCAGGAGCCTCGGAACTCCGTGGCCGGTGTAGTCGGACTTCCGCCTGCCCCGCCGGAGCCGCCACTTCCAGCGGTGCCAGCGGAGCCGCCGTTACCGCCGTCGCCCCCCTCATCAATTTCACAGCCGACCCCGACGAAAGTACACAGTGCACAGACACATAAGAATGAGAATAGGTAGCGCATACGAACCTCCCGCTTCGACCCACACCAGCAATCATGGCCAAGATGTGTCGCCGGGCAGTGCCGGGCTATACGTAATTCTTTACTGAAGAGCCGATTGTGCGCGCAGTTTCTGCGTTTGGGGCGTGGGGGCGCAGCGGAGGCGCGCCAACCCAGGTTGTGAACAACAGGCTTCACTCGCGGTTGCGCGAGAGCGCACTGCAACCGCACTTGCGTGGCCAACCCATTCGCCAGCAACGGTTGTCGTTCATGAAGAATCCCGTTCGAGCGGGTTCGCAAGAGACGTGTGCGTGCTCGACCTCGAGTGACTCCAATCGTTGAAGACGCGAGCTCTGGACAAAGCGCGAGCCCGCAGGGCGAAGCCCGGCGCGAACGCGCCGGCAAGGCCAAGCGAAGCGAATGCCGCGCCAGGCACGCTGCTCACTCGCGTGAGAGTGATACCAAAACCACGGGTGGGGGTAGGCGGGCGGTGTAACCAAACACTGGCGCCGACACTGACACCGACACTGACACT
>Ga0316201_10004064_pt1 | contig 10959 bp, 9 predicted proteins | sample CS6wburrow_MG_FD_204516 | JGI IMG/M metagenome (GOLD analysis project Ga0316201, IMG submission 204516) | Coastal sediment microbial communities from Delaware Bay, Delaware, United States - CS-6 worm burrow | ecosystem: Environmental > Aquatic > Marine > Coastal > Sediment | place: USA: Delaware... | reverse complement strand
AATTGGTTTTTTTAGAACAACAATTATTCCAGTGACTACTGAATCTTCGCTAACTCACGTTCGGCAACCCCGGCCGGTAGCGGGATATAACCATCTTTAACCACAACTTCCTGGCCTTCGCGGGACAGAACCAACTTGATGAATTCAGCTGTCAAAGGTGGCAGTGGTTTTCCTGGTGCCTTGTTCACATAGACGTACAGAAAACGGGACAACGGATACTTACCCGCGATTGCATTTTCCGGATTGGCCAAAACAAACTCCTTACCGGCTTGCCTTGACAAGGGCACGGCACGGACCGAAGAGGTCGTGTATCCGATACCCGAGTATCCGATACCATTAATGGATGCGCTTACCGATTGCACGACCGAGGCTGAACCCGGCTGTTCATTAACCGTGTTTTTGAAATCACCTTTACAAAGCGCCTTGTCCTTGAAGTAACCATAGGTGCCTGATACAGAGTTGCGCCCATAAAGCTGAATGTCACGAGCAGCCCATGAACCCGCAAGACCTAAATCACCCCACTTGTCGATATCCCCGGGACCGCCACAGGTTCTTGTTGAAGAGAAAATGGCGTCGATCTGCGGGATGGTAAGACCCTCAATGGGGTTGTCTTTGTGTACAAATACGGCCAGTGCATCAATGGCGACGGCTATCGGTGTGGGCTTGTAGCCAAATTTCTTTTCAAATGATTCCACTTCCTTGTCTTTCATCAAACGGCTCATGGGCCCAAGATTTGAGGTGTTTTCTGTCAGTGCGGGAGGTGCCGTTGATGACCCTGCTGCCTGGATCTGTACATTGACATTCGGGTAGGTCCTCTTGAAAGACTCGGCCCACAAAGTCATCAGGTTGGCCAGCGTATCTGAACCAACACTTGACAGATTGCCAGAGACACCACTGGTTTTTTCGTACACAGGCAGTTTTTCATCTACCGTTGCCTGCGCTAAAACATTGTTTGCACTGAGAAATGCAACCGGAACAAGCATTGCAGCAATTCGGATCTTCATACTTTTCACTCCTGGAGTCTTTGAGTATTTGAGATTGGGTTTTAGCCCAATTAGAGGCATGTTAATGGGCTTATGTGACAGTTGTATGACACATTACAGATTTATCACAATGCAATGCCCGCGAAGGAATGCTGGAAACTTATTTTGTCCGGCGGAACCGCCAAACACTCGGTTTCAGGCTTTTCGTTGTGGTGGAAAAATGCAGCGGAATTCACTGCCTTTGCCAATTTTGCTGTCGACTTCCAGTTTTGCATCGTGGCTGTAGAGTACGTGCTTGACGATAGCAAGACCGAGCCCGGTACCTCCGGTCTTTCGGTTTCGATCATCCCCGACACGGTAAAAGCGTTCGGTAATCCGGGGGATATCGCGATGGGGTATGCCAATACCCGTGTCGGTGACGCTTAACACAATATCGTCGGCCTCTTCCTGCCAGGTCACCTTGATCTTGCCCTTATCCGGGGTATAGTTGACCGCATTCACGACCAGGTTCTGGAAAGCGCTTCTAAGATCAGCCTCTTTACCGAGCAAATTTAATCCTGGTTCAACCTTGAAAATGAGTTTGTGATGACCCTGGCTCAGCTCTTCAGCCTGTTCCGCAATTTGCGCGAGCAGGGCAGGGATATCCACCACGTCGGCACCCTCAAAGCCCCGGTTGTGGGTATCTTCCAGACGGGATAGTTCGAGCAGGTCCTCCAGTAGATCATGCATTTGCTGCGCCTGGAGAAACATGCGCTCAATCGCCTCGGGGTTGGCTTCCTCCGGTTGTGTCTTGAGCACCTCCAGGTAACCAAGCAGTACGGTCAATGGTGTGCGTAATTCATGGGAAACATTGGCCACCAGGTCCTGTCGTATACGTTCCAGGTTTCGAATATCGGTGATATCGCGCAGGATCAGCAAGCGTTGGTTTTTCCTGAACCTGACAGCACTGATTTGTAAGCTGATGTTGTCGTCGACAGGGCAGGCTATGTCCAGGGTGCTGCGTAGTTTATCCTGCACGGATAACCAATCCGCAAATGCCGGTTCGCGAATCAGGTTGGTAACTGCCTGACCCTTATCATCCGGTACTTTGAGATCAAGTAACTGCACAGCTGAATCATTGAACCAGCGGATGAGACCCTGGTCGTTAATTACCAGGGTGGCATCGGGAAACGCAGCAGTCAGGCCTTCGAAGTCGTCAATGACCTGTTGATATTGCAAACTTCGCTTGATGTTCTGTTTTTGCAACGCGGCAATCCGGTCGAATATGTCAGACCACATTCCAACGCTTTCCGGTGGTTTGTCCTCCCAGGACTGTAACCATCGGTGAAGGCGAAAACTATTGTAAAACTGCCAGGCCAGGTAAACGATCAGGATTATGCCCATGATCAGAATGGCGTGCCCGGTCAGCCAGGCTATCAGCAAGGCCAGGGATGCTAAAATACCCAGCCTGATCAGGTGATAAACCCAATCGCGTTTAAGCATCAGCGTTCGGCGGCAACAAACCGGTAACCGTGGCTGCGTACCGTTTGTATATAGTGATTAAGCTTTGCGGAGCCGAGAACTTTTCTTAAGCGCCTGATGTGTACGTCAACGGTACGCTCTTCAAGGAAAACATTGGTGCCCCAGACATGATCGAGCAATTGTGAGCGACTGAAGGCACGGTTTTCATGGGTCATGAAAAACTCTAGCAGTCGGTATTCGGTTGGCCCGATGTGGATCGGCTTTTCAGCAAGAAAAACCTGTCGCGATATGGTATCCATGCTGATTAAACCTGCTGAGATTTTCCCTTCCTCCCCACCGGTGACGGTTCTGCGCAGAACCGCATTGATCCTGGCGACCAGTTCGCGGGGCGAAAATGGTTTGACTATGTAATCGTCCGCACCTGAGTTCAAGCCGGTCACTTTGTCATCTTCGGTGATTTTGGCTGTCAGCATGATAATGGGGATATCTTTGGTTAGCGGGTCTTTGCGCAGGCGGCGGGTCAGTTCCGGTCCACTCATATTGGGCATCATCCAGTCAAGCAAAATGATATCAGGCGGTCGTTCGTTGATTTTTTCCAATGCTTCCTTTCCGTTCTCGGCACAGTTCACCGTCATGTCTGATTTGCCGAGAGCAAAACGGATCATCTCACGGATGGCTGATTCGTCATCTACTACCAGAACGCTGATTTTTTTTTCAATCACTGGTTTCCCTGGATTCTTAACATGGAAAGGATTGGTAACCCATCCGGCATATTATAAGGGGGTATATGACAGTTTCATGACATTATTGCCAATGGCTTTGAGTGGGAGAAGGGTGAATTAAAGCCGGCAGGGTTTGGCTCAAAGCATCAACCGCGTGACGGTTTATCCGATTGACTCACCTCGATGCGCAATTCCATCAAGCGTGCACTGACCCTGGCGCGCTGGTAGTAGTCGAGATCAGATCGTCGTTCAAGACTTTCCAGTTGAGTGATTGCCTCCTCGGTTCCGCCACGCTGATAATAGGATTCAGCAATTGCTTCAGTTGAGCGGACCTCATCACCAGCAATATTGGCGGCCCGTGCATATAGTGCGTAAAGCGCAGGGTCATTTTTTCGGGTAACGAGCTGTTGTCTCAATACCTCGCTTGCCGTTTTAGCCAATATGGGGTCAGGTTGATCCAAAAGTGCTTTTCCATATTCGAGCGCAATCGCCTGGTTGCCTGGAAAGCTACGGTAAAGATCAGCGAGGCTATCGATAGCCTGTTGCGGATTGCCTCTTTTCCGCTGCAGGTTTGCCATTTGTAATTGAAAAGCCAGCCGCCATGGTTCTTTTTCCAACAGGTCGCTAAGAATGGCCTCGGCTTCGTCATAGTCTGTATTTTTCTGTGTCGCTATGGCCAGGCCATAAAGGTTGCCGTTTCTTCTTGCGTCGGTAAGCGGCTTTTGCAATTCGTTGTTGAAATATTCAATGGCCTTTTTCGGGTCATCCTCAAGTAGCGCCCGCAGCCTGGCTTGCACAATGTAGAATTGCCGGCCTTCGTCCGCTTCAACCGGTGGCAGGTTCTGAATGCGGCTTTTGGCTTCAGCGATACGGTTGACAGAAACCGGGTGGGTACGCAGAAACTCGGGTGGTCCTTCACCGCTGGCGCGACTGGTTTTTCCCATTTTTTCAAAGAAATCAGCCATACCCTGCGGATCGTATCCGGCGGCAGAAAGCGTCCTGATACCGACCCGGTCGGCCTCAACTTCATTGTGCCTGGTAAAGTTGATCTGGGCCTGTGCAGCGATGGCCTGTGAGCCCATAACAGCCCCCTGGATGACCTCACCATTACCACCACTTGCCAGGATCAAACCCAACATAGCGAGCATGGCAAGAACATTCATGGTTTTGGCCTTCTCAAAGGCACGGTACATATGCAATTGGGTAATGTGGGCGATCTCATGTGATAACACACCGGCGACTTCATCCTGGGTATCTGCGAGCAGGATCAGACCGCTGTACAAGGCAATGACACCACCCGGCGCTGCAAACGCATTGATGATCGGCTGGTCGAGAACCACAAAGGTAAACGCGGCTTCCGGCTGGTCACTGCTTGCGGCCAGGTTGTACCCCATGTCTGAAAAGAAATCACTGATCAGCGGATCTTCATTCAATAGTTCATAGGCCCGCATCTGACGTATCAGGCCTTCTGCATACTCACGCTCTTCACTGTTTGAAAGTACATCGCTGGCCGAATTCCCCAGCTCCGGTAAATTGACACGACCAGTCTGCGCAATGCTTGACAGGCTAATCGTCGCGATTAGAATCACGATAAGAATTTGTTTCAAAGTTCTGTGTTTTTGCTTGACCGGAATCATGCTTTCCCTGAGACTGAAGATAGCGTGTCTATGACACTTCTTGCGTCCATTTGTTCGTCGATGTGTCTAGTGTACTGCATCGTACTTGATGGCACTTTCACAGGTAGCCTCCCTTCGGGCCAGACGCAATGCAGTCATCCGCTGTGTTATGCCCCCTTGGGGTAGCTGGCTAGCCCGGCGGGAACATGCCTGGCGGCTAACCGCATTGCGTCTGGCTGAAAGCACCATCAAGTACGATGCAGTACACTAGTCTATCGCGGATTTCCGATTGGGGAAGCCCTGATTGATACATTAACAAGTGACAGACAGCATATTTGCCAAATAAAAGTCCAAATTGAATCGAAGCCGACTGACATCAACCTGAAAACTCATGCAAATTAAGATTTATACCAAAGCTTACTGCTCTTACTGTTACGCCGCTAAGAATCTATTGGCCAAGAGGGGACTGGCCTATGATGAAGTTGAATTATCGGGCAACTACAAGGCTGAGCAGGAAATGCGAGATTTGACCGGTGGGACCACTGTTCCTCAAATTTTGATCAACGGCACCCCCATCGGCGGTTATACCGACTTGATTGAATTGGATAGGGAAGGTAAGTTTTTGGCCTTAAAAGCCACTTCCAAAGACTGAAATCTTTAGTGTTGCTTTACTGCAACGTCTGCTCCCTTTGATGCCGTCTGTGTGCGACTCTTTTGATACTGCCAGTCAAATCTGTTTGCATACCCGTTTATGCGATAAAACAGGATGTTAGCTTGTGTTTCTGAACATATACTTATACAGCTTACTCATTTGTCCCAAGAGACCGCTTTAAATTGACATATTGTTGTTTTCCTGCCATATTGCCACATAATTGCAGATAGTTATAAGTTGGATTGAAACGTAGGGAATGCGATATCGTTTTTTGACAGGTTTGTTGTTGGTTGCGGCTTTGGTTCCGACACTTTCCGTTGCCCGCGTTTCCGGTCTGCCGATGGCCGGGTTTAGTGCCGGCGGAACGGGATTGACACCGTTTTATGTATTGGGCTTTGAGTTGGGTCCATGGCAGGATTACCTCGCCCGTGAGTTAACCCCTGACTTTATGCTGGATCCGGCAGTGGAACCGTTGAATGTTTCCTGGATGAGCGATCACTCCGTAGTCGTTCTGCCTTTTTTTGCGAAACAACTCCTTGGCGAACCCGAAACATTCCTCAAGCTCGAGGTCGACTGGCAATATTCAGATGAGTTGGCCATGAATGGTATTGACCCGTTCATGAGTTCCGGTGTCCAGGGTCTTGAACGTAAACTGGTATCCCCCGGTCTGATGCACCGTTTGAATGATAAACAGCTTATTGGTGTATCAGCGGTGTTTGCGACCCAAAGTTTTGGTGTTTCCCACTTGGGAATGCAGTCATATGACCAGTCAATTCCGGTAAGTTTTCGCCAGAATATTTACGAACCATTTCAAGAAACCAGTTATGGTGCCGGTGTAAGCCTGGCATTGCGTAGCGAGATCACCGAAGGCATAACGATGGTGGCTGGTTACCGTTCACAAATTGATATGAACGAGTTTTACAATATTCACGGCATGTATTCGCAACGTGCAGACCTGGATATCCCGGCCCGTGCGCGGTTGGGACTGGCCTTCCAGGCAAGCGATCACTCGTGGTTGAATGTCTCGGTCGAAAGAGTGCTTTACAGCGAGATTGGTGCCTTCGCGAGTCGCAACCTGCCGGGACGTTTCTTATCCCTGTTGGGTGACTCAACCAGCCCTACCTTTTCATGGGATGACCTGACCGTGTACTCAGTTGGCTGGACCTGGGCGGATAATAAAGGTTCTTCCTGGTATGTCGACTTCAGTTCCCGCACCCAACCGTCGCCGAGTTCGAGGATTCTTAGCCAGGCCATCGACAGCGACCTGGCGCAAAATGCAGTCACGATTGGTTTCAGTCGCCGTATGAGCATGAGCAGTCGCTTTAATGTCAATGCCGCTTACGCACCTGCCGAGTACGCCTTTGGTGGAAATGTGCTGGGTGTTACTACCGATCAATTAAGTCAGGAATTTGAACTCGAAGCATACTGGACCTGGGATTTCTGAGGCCCGTCAGTTCGTTTCAGCACCACATTCTGTGTTTGCCCGGCTTATTCAATCTCCTTAATCGCATAGATCAGGGTCTTTTTACATGAACTTGCTAACCTCTTGGTTCAGACGAACATTTGCCGATCCCCAAGTTGTTATCCTTGGTATCGTGCTGATTGTGTGTGTTGTCATTATCGCCGGTCTTGGGCGAATACTGACACCGGTTTTTGTCAGTATCGTGATTGCCTATCTTCTGGAGGTAGTGGTTGTTCGTCTGCAGTTGCTGGGATTACCCAGGCTGGCAGCCGTGTCATTGGTATTCCTGTTGTTTCTTGCCAGTCTGTTCTTTCTCTTATTTGGCCTGGTGCCGATGCTGACCCGACAGTTAACCCAGTTGGTGCAACAGATACCCAGTTACATTGCCCAGGGCCAGGAGTTATTGCTTCAACTGCCACAACGTTATCCAACGCTGATTTCAGAGCATCAGATAGAGCAATTGATTAGCAGTGTGGGTACTGAACTGGCAGGTGCCGGACAACAGTTCCTGACCTGGTCTTTAACATCGGTTGGTACCGTGGTGGGTTTGCTGATTTTGTTGGTGCTGATTCCTGTACTGGTCTTTTTCCTGCTTAAGGACAAGAAGCAATTGATCGACTGGTTTAAGAGTTACCTGCCAACCGAGCGCCACCTGGTGTCTTCCGTATGGGCAGATGTTGAAGCGCAAATTGCCAACTATGTGCGCGGCAAGGTGGGTGAGATTTTTATTGTCGGTGCCGTTAGTTACGTAACTTTCACTTCATTGGGTCTTCAGTATTCGGCCTTGCTGGCAACGATGGTAGGGTTTTCAGTGCTGATTCCCTATATTGGTGCTGCAGTCATCACTTTGCCTATCGCCTTCGTGGCCTATTTCCAATGGGGCTGGAGCTGGAATTTTGGCCAGGTCATGATTGCCTATGCCATCATCCAGGCCCTGGATGGCAATGTACTCGTGCCGTTACTTTTCTCCGAAGCATTGAATCTGCATCCGGTGGCGATCATTGTTGCCGTCCTTGTTTTCGGCGGCCTGTGGGGTTTTTGGGGTGTCTTTTTTGCCATTCCGCTGGCAACAGTGGTGCAGGCAGTTTTAAGAGCCTGGCCGCGGAAGACAGGCAATGAAGAAAAACCTGGCGATACGTCAGTGGAAGTGGATGTTGAGCCCGTCTGAATTCGAAACCGCGTTGACCCGGTTATCAGGATTAACCGGGAATCATGATGATCAACAATAGAAAACTCTCTTTGTTCCTGTGCTTTACCATCAGCAGCCTGACTGTCGTTAAAGCGCCTCAGAGGCAAAATCAGCCAGACGTGAGCGCTCACCACGATGCAGCGTAATGTGCGCCGAGTGTGACCAGTATTTGAACCGGTCAACGGCAAATGTCAATCCTGAAGTAGTTTCCGTCAGGTAGGGTGTATCGATTTGCCCGACATTACCGAGGCAGATCATTTTTGTACCCGGTCCGGCACGTGTCACCAGTGCTTTCATTTGCTTGGGTGTAATGTTCTGGGCTTCGTCAATGATGACAAAGCGATTCAGGAACGTACGACCGCGCATAAAACTCATTGAGCGAATCTTGATCCTGCTGGCAAGCAGGTCATTGGTTGCCGCGCGACCCCATTCACCGCCCTCTTCCGAATCGGTTAGTACCTCAATATTATCGGTCAGCGCACCCATCCAAGGTGTCATTTTTTCTTCTTCGGTGCCCGGCAGGAAACCGATCTCATCACCGATGGAAACCGTCGCCCGTGTCACGATGATTTCGTTATACTGTTTTTCATCCATGGTCTGAGACAGCCCAGCAGCCAGGGTCAGCAGGGTTTTACCGGTACCGGCGATGCCCATCAGGGTGACGAAATCAATCTCCGGGTCCATTAACAGGTTCAATGCAAAATTCTGTTCGCGGTTGCGTGCCTGTATACCCCAGACTGTATTTCTGCCTGACAGGTAGTCAGTGACCAGTTTGAACACCGCAAATTCTTCACTGGCCTCTACCACGATGGCTTCAATGCCATCGCCGTCACCAATCACTATGCATTGGTTTGGAAACCAGTTATCTCCTTCAATTCGCTTGATGCGGTAATAGGTGGAACCATTATCGTTCCACGAGTCAACCTGCGGGTAACGCTCCCAGAAAGACTCATCCTCGGTTCTTACTCCCTTGTAAAGCAGGTCAACATCATCAAGCGCCCGGTCGTTGTAGTAATCCTCTGCCGGTACATTCAAAATGGCGGCCTTTATACGTAGATTGATATCCTTGGAAATTAAAACTATTTCGTGGTTTTGTTCACTTTCCTGGAGCGCCAGGGCGGTGCTGAGAATTTCATTGTCGGCGAATGATCCATCACGCAAGAGACTGGGATGGGTTTTTGCTGAGTGAGTCTGAAAGAACAGGCGACCGTGTGCGGTGGGTAATTCCAGGCCATGCGGGATCAGTAATTTCAGACCGTCTTCCAGTTTTCCAGCACCTTGTGAGTTCATCAGGTCGCCGATAAATCGACTGACCTGGCGTACGTTCCTTGAAACTTCTGTCAGGCCTTTTTTCGCCGCATCGAGTTCTTCCAACACCATCATTGGCAGGAATACATCATGTTCTTCAAATCGGAACAAGGATGTCGGGTCATGCATCAGGACATTGGTATCCAGGATATACAGGCGTTTGTTTTTACCCATCAGGTTTTATTTCCGTTTGGTGACTAATGGTTTGGGGGTAGTTTGACTTTGACCGGATCAGGTGCCGGCTTTAAGTGCATCAAGCACGGTCTGGGCATGATCCGGCACCCGTACTTTTCGCCATTCCTGTATCAGTATCCCATCGGGATCTATCAAAAAAGTGCTGCGTTCTATACCCATATAGGTTCGGCCATACAGTTTTTTCTCGTGTATTACATCGAACTGCTTACACAGCAGTTCATCGCCATCTGACAATAGGTGAAACGGAAATCGATGTTTGTTCCTGTAGTTTTCATGGGTTCTGACTGAATCCCTGGAGACACCCAGAATGTCTGCGCCGGCTTTGGTAAACTGCGGATAAAGATCACGAAACTCCTGACCTTCACGGGTGCATCCCGGAGTATTGTCCTTGGGGTAAAAGTAAATGATGAGACTGCGGCCGCTGAAGTCGCTTAATGACAGGTTTTGATCGCCGGTGGCGGGAAGGGTGAAGTTTTCTACGCGCTTTCCTACGCTGACCATAAACGCTCCAATTAAGTTACAGATTCACCGCAATCAGTGACCGGTTACAGACTCCGATCGCCGACTCTTGAAGGCAGGATACTTGTCAGCCAAGAGGTCCGCAAGTACTATTGCGCGAAGCTCGACGTATGCGGGTGAGCATACGGCATGAAATGGCAGGCAACGGTTTAAATTGATGACAAGTTGCGCCATTTTCAGACATACTGAATTTCACACGAACGGGCTGACCTGAATTGACCGGAATAAAAAAAACATGATGATTTCCTTTTGCCGGACTGCAATGGCGTTAATTTTGATTGCAGTTTTTTCTGGATGCAGCTCATTTGGTAATAAAGAGCCGGAATACCTTGCAAGCGTCGAGGTGCCACCATTAAAAATTCCACCCGGTCTGGACAACCCCACGGGGCCTTCACCCACCATAATTTCTGTGCCGGAAATGAGATTGCCGATAGGTGATGAACTGGAGCCAGCGCCACCGCGCGTGGTAAGTACCGCAGGCAAACAGGACTTGAATGCTTTTATTGCCTGGTCGGCACAAGGCGCCTACCTGATGGTCAAGGATACGCCGGACAGTGTTGCCAACAGACTTCGTTATGCGATTGAAAACTCTGGAATGACCATGCTAAAGATGGATCCATCAGGTGCTCATAAATTCCATTACACCCAGAAACCGCCGGAGTCGAATAATGAAGGTTTTTTTGGACGTATGGCATTCTGGCGTGACAGACCCGAGTATATTGACTTCTCGGGAACCTTTATGACCAGTCTTAAACCCGACGGGCAGAATACACGTGTATACCTGCTATTCGGCACTGGCGAAGCCGTTGATACCGCGGGTTCCGAGCATATATTGGGAATTTTCATGGAACG
>Ga0316201_10004063_pt1 | contig 10960 bp, 11 predicted proteins | sample CS6wburrow_MG_FD_204516 | JGI IMG/M metagenome (GOLD analysis project Ga0316201, IMG submission 204516) | Coastal sediment microbial communities from Delaware Bay, Delaware, United States - CS-6 worm burrow | ecosystem: Environmental > Aquatic > Marine > Coastal > Sediment | place: USA... | reverse complement strand
CTGTGCCCTTTACGCTTACCTCCTATGCACCTGCAGTGTGCGGCAGGGCATCTGGCGCAGCTGGCTGTTTGGCCTGGGCATGTTTGGCAGTGGTGTATCCTGGGTTTACGTCAGCATTGACGTTTACGGCGGCGCCGGGCCGGTGTTGGCCGGCTTCCTGATTATTCTGTTTTGCGCAGGACTTTCGCTGCTGTTCCAGGTCAGCTTTGGTTGGTTCTACGTGCGCTTGGTGCGGGCACTGCCCGGGGGCATGCTGGTAGGGTTTCCCATCACCTGGGTGCTGGCCGAGTGGTTGCGCAGTTGGCTGTTCACCGGATTTCCCTGGCTCTACCTGGGCTACGCTCATATCGATACACCTATTGCCGGGTGGGCCCCTGTGGTCGGGGTTTACGGCCTGTCCTTTATCTGCGCCCTCACCGGGACCTGCCTGTTCCTGGCATGGCGCAGCCGCCAGGCTATCGCCTGCACCACCTACGCGGTTATTGTCATTACCCTGTGGGCAGGTGGCGCTGTACTCAAACCTATAGAGTGGGTGGTCAGGGCCAGCGAAGAGCCGCTGGAGGTGGTGATTTTCCAACCCAATGTGCCACAGGAGCACAAGTGGGACCGGGACTGGTACCAGCCTATACTGCGCCAGTTACGCACCGCCAGCGAACCCCACTACGGTGCGGATATTCTGATCTGGCCCGAAGCCGCAATCCCCAATTTCTACCAGCGCGCCCGTGATTTCCTCGACCCCATTGCACAACGCGCGGCCACCGCAGAGACCACCCTGTTTACCGGCGTGCCCTTCCTGGTAGAAGACGGCGAGGGTTATTACAACAGTGTGGTCGCCCTGGGCCAGGGAGCGGGGGTCTATCACAAGCAGCACCTGGTACCCTTCGGTGAATACGTGCCGCTGGAAAACCTGCTGCGGGGCATGATTGCCTTCTTCGACCTGCCCATGTCTGCATTCAGCCCGGGGCCGGCAGACCAGCCCCCGCTGCGCGCTGGCGCCTATCGCGTGGCACCCTATGTGTGCTACGAAGTCGTCTACCCTGAAATGGTAGCGCGCAGCGCCCGCAATGCCGACTTGCTGCTCACCGTCAGTAATGACGCCTGGTTCGGCAAATCGATAGGCCCCCTGCAGCACCTGCAAATGGCGCAGATGCGGGCGCTGGAGAACGGGCGGTATATGATTCGAGGCACCAATAATGGCGTTTCGGCCATCATTGACCATCGCGGCCAGATCGTCGCCCGCGGCGAACAGTACGTGGAAACCACTCTCAGGGGACAAGTGGAAGTGATGCTGGGCAACACTCCCTTCGGCAGCTTCGGTGTAACTCCCGTCATCGCAGGATGCGGAATCACCCTGTTGCTGATGGTGCTGATGTACCTGGGGTTCTGGCGCGAGAAGGCATAGCAAGAACGCACTTCAGGAAGGAGGCTGACAACGCAGAATGGCTAACGCAACACCGCTGATCCGCTCTTCCTTGTTGTCAGAGTTCCCACAATTGATCCGGGACCTGGGCGGCTCCCCGGATGAAGTTCTCGAGATGGCCGGGCTGAGTCTCGAGCAAATTGAACAACCCGCATTGCTCATTCCCTTCGACAAACAGATTCAGTTACTGCAAATTTCCGCCCAGCAATGCCGCACAGAGGATCTGGGCCTGCAACTGGCCAGGCGTCAGGACATGGCGGTGTTCGGTGCGCTTAGCCTGTTGGCGATGCAATGCCAAACGGTTCAGCAGGGCCTGCTGTTGTTTGGTCGCTACCTGCATTACAGCGTGCAGGCCGTTAACCTGCGGCTGGAGGAGAAGCACGACCTGGCATATTTCATTCTCGATACACCCTATGATATCGCCGCAGAGAGCCATCAGTTCTGGGACCACGGCCTGGCTATGGCATGCACGGTAATGCGTATGCTATCCGGCGCCAACTGGGCGCCACGTTCTACCTATCTGAGGCGCCCGGCGCCGGTTGATGCGGGGCCATACAGTCGCTACTTCCGATCTCCGGTAGCGTTCGATGCCGGCATTACCGCGCTGGTGTATCCACGCGATACCCTGACGTTGCCTATCAGCAAGTCCATCAGCTCCGTCCCTCACCAGCTACAGCAATATCTGCGCACCAACTTCGAGGGCGATTTTCTTGAGCAAATGCGCAGCATCATCAACAGCCTGCTGGTCACCAGCAATTGCACCGAAAAGACGGTGGCAGAGTGTATGGGCTACAGCCTGCGTACACTGCAGCGCAAGTTACAGCGCGAGGGCACAAGCTTTCAGCAGCAGATAGACCGCGAGCGATCGGCACTTGCCATCAGTTACCTGCAGGAACCGCAATTCAGTCTCACCGATATCTCGCAGTTGCTCGGGTATGCAGAGTCCAGTGTGTTCACACGCAGTTTCAGGCGCTGGTTTGGGGTGACACCTTCCGGATGGAGGGCGCGAAAATTCGCGTGAAAATATGATGGCGCAAATAATCAATTAATGGCGTATATTATCAATTAGCTGTTCCGTATCACCCCTATTCTTATCCGCAGACTCGATCAACGCATCGAAATACATCATCAGTGGATAACACCGGGAGATATTTGATATGGCAAACGCAAAAAGGAGCACCGCAAACCGAAAAGCAGCAACCAGGGCCGCAGCAACCGCAAGAGCGAGAAAAAAGCCGGCGACAGTAACTCCAATTACCGCAGCAAAAAAGCAACCGGCAAGCCGGAAGCCCGCGACAGCGGACCACAAAGCCCCGCGAGAAGGCCTCAACGGCCCGGATCCGAAACTGATGAAAAAGCAGTCAGGTATCTGGAACCAGTTGATGGATCGCTACTTCCGGCTGGAAATTAACGGTTTCGATAAGCTGCCTGACGAGCCCTGCCTGCTGATAGGCGTACATTCAGGTGGCCCCCTGACCATGGACGCCTGGACTGTGGTGATGGCCTGGTGGCGCAAATTTGGCGAAAGCCGCAAGCTCCACGCCACCGCCCACGATGTCCTTATGAATGCCCGGGGGCTCGGTAAATACATCAGTCGCCTCGGTGTGATCTCCCCCTCCCGCGAGAATATCCAGGCCGCCTTCGACAAAGGCGATGACGTGGTGCTGTGGCCCGGTGGCGAGCTGGATAGCTATCGCAGCTGGACGAAGCGCGACGAGGCCGTACTGGGCGGGCGCAAGGGGTTTATCCGCATGGCCATGCGCGCCGGCGTACCCATTGTCCCGGTTGCCACAGTAGGTGGTCACGACACACTGTTTGTCCTTTCCGAGGGTCGCGGGCTGGCAAAGTGGCTGAAATTGAAAGAGCGCATGCGCTCAGACGTGGCGCCTATTACCCTGAGCTGGCCGCTGGGAATAGCCCTGCATCTCACGCCCCTCCAGCATATTCCACTACCTGCGAAGATTCGCACCGAGCTGCTGGAGCCAATATACCTCGACTCAGACCCCGCAAGGCTGGACGACCAGGACTATGTTGATGCGGTATATGAAGATATCGAGAGTCGCATACAGGTTGCGATGGACGAGCTGGCCACAAAGCGCCGGTTTCCGATATTCGGCTAGGTTGAATGGCCATGAGCCAGCGACTGTCGGGTTACTTGGCGGGAGACTGGAGGATGAACTCCTCCAGTTCCTTGTCGATACCGAATACGTGTCGGGTCAGCCACTCTGTCAAAAAAGTGGAGATGATCTCCCTGAAAATGGCATCAAGCTCCTGCTTACTCTCTAACAAGTCCGATATTTCCGTACGAAATCGGGCATGCGCCTGCATATGCTCGATCCGTCCCGGATAACCCAACTTCCGCATGTACTGCTCTTCAAGCTCGAAGTGGGTTCTGGTGTACTCCTCCAGCCGGTGCAGCACCTGCCTGTCTGCCGTCGGTTCCTTGAGCAGATCGAGAATTTCAAACAGCATCTGATGCTGGGCGTCCTGCCAGATAATTTCACTGGTTTTTCGCATTTAACAAGCTTGGACGCTAATAACCGATCCTGCCACGATTTGGGTCAAGTTTTGTGCTGGCCACGATGTTCAAGCACATTGTGTATCTTGAGAGGGCTCCAGGCCGCCGCTGTGCGTATGCAGCCATCGCAGGCCCAGCCAATTACTGTTAGAATCCGCGCTTCTTTTTGCCGGCGCCACCCACCGCCAACCCCAGACACAGCAAGGGGTTGCGCCGGCTTATTACCACAGAGCTAAGGACGAAACCTGAAACCCGTGATGGATCAGAACTACGACCCGCAGGAACTGGAGCAGGCTGCCCAGCAACACTGGTTGGAAAACAACAGCTTCGCCGTGAGCGAGGACAACAGCCGCGAGAAATTTTACTGCCTCGCCATGTTCCCCTACCCCAGCGGAAAGCTGCACATGGGACATGTGCGCAACTACACTATTGCGGACGTAATCGCCCGCTACCAGCGCATGCTGGGCAAGAACGTGTTGCAGCCCATGGGCTGGGATGCTTTTGGCCTGCCGGCGGAAAACGCCGCCATCCAGAATAACGTGCCGCCGGCGAAGTGGACCGCGCAAAACATCGACTACATGCGTGAACAATTGCAGCGACTGGGTTTTGCCTACGACTGGGACCGCGAGATAGCCACCTGCAACCCGGAGTATTATCGCTGGGAGCAGTGGTTTTTCACGCGCCTGTTCGAAAAGGGACTGGCCTACAAGAAGCAGGCCGAGGTCAACTGGTGCGAGACTGACCAGACCGTGCTGGCCAATGAGCAGGTAGTGGATGGCCGCTGCTGGCGCTGCGATAACCCGGTGGAGCGGCGCGATATCGACCAGTGGTTTATCAAGATCACCGACTATGCCGAGGAGTTGCTGACCGATCTGGACAAACTGGAACACTGGCCGGAACAGGTGCGCACTATGCAGCGCAACTGGATCGGCCGCTCGGAGGGAGTCAATCTTCGCTTCGGGCTTGCCACCGCGCTGATCTCAGGCGAGGAGTCACTGGAAGTCTACACCACCCGCCCTGACACACTGATGGGCGCTACCTATGTGGCCGTTGCACCTCAGCATCCGATAGCCCGGCAGGCGGCCGAGTCCAACCCTGCACTTGCCGCATTTATCGAGGAGCAGAGTCGCGGCAAGGTCGCCGAAGCGGAACTGGCCACCATGGAGAAGATGGGCATGGCCACGGGCATGAGCGCTATTCATCCGCTAACCGGTGCCGAGGTGCCAATCTGGGTGGCCAATTTCGTGCTTATGTCATACGGTTCCGGCGCGGTAATGTCGGTGCCCGGTCACGACGAGCGCGACCATGAATTCGCTTGCAAGTACAGCCTGCCCATTGTGCAGGTGATCGCGAAATCCGACGGTGAGCACAGCTACGATACCGCTACCTGGCAGGACTGGTATGCCGACAAGCAGGACGTGGTGACCGTCCATTCCGGGGAATTCAATGATCTCGACTTTGAGGGTGCGTTCAACGCTATTGCCAGCCGCCTTGAGGACCAGGGCAAGGGCGAGCGCACTACCAACTATCGCTTGCGCGACTGGGGTGTCTCCCGCCAGCGCTACTGGGGCGCACCCATCCCCATCATCAACTGCGAAAGCTGTGGCACGCTGCCGGTACCCGCGCAAGACCTACCGGTTATTCTGCCCACCGAAGTGGCTTTCGAGGGTGTGGGCTCTCCTATCAAAAAGATGCCGGAGTTCTACGAAACCAGCTGCCCCGGCTGTGGCGGTCCCGCCACGCGAGAAACCGACACCTTCGACACGTTTATGGAATCCTCCTGGTATTACGCCCGCTATGCCTGCGCGCGCAATGATCAGGCCATGCTGGACAAAGAGGCCGATTACTGGGCACCCGTGGACCAGTACGTGGGTGGCATCGAGCACGCTATCCTGCACCTGCTGTACGCCCGCTTTTTCCACAAGCTGATGCGCGACGAAGGACTGGTTCATTCCGACGAGCCTTTCACCCGGCTGTTGACCCAGGGCATGGTGCTCAAAGATGGCAGCAAAATGTCCAAATCCAAAGGCAATACGGTTGATCCCCAGTCCCTGATCGACAAATACGGTGCCGACACGGTACGCCTGTTCAGTATGTTTGCCGCGCCTCCGGAGCAATCACTGGAGTGGTCGGACTCTGGCGTTGAAGGCGCCAACCGCTTCCTGAAGCGCCTGTGGAAACTGGTGTCCCGGCTGCTGCAAACCCCTGCGCCCACACTTGATATCGCTGCGCTTGATGAAGAACAGAAAGCGCTGCGCCGCAAGACTCATGAAACCATTGCCAAAGTCAGTGATGATTTTGGCCGGCGCCAGACTTTCAATACGGCCATTGCCGCTGTAATGGAGCTGTGCAACGAGGTAAGCAAGCTCGATGACAACACACCCCAGAATCAGTCTTTGGCAGATGAAGCGCTGCGCGCTGTAGTACTTATGCTTTGTCCTATTGTGCCGCACATCAGCCACCAGCTATGGCAATTGCTGGGCGGTAAAGGCGATGTTATGAACGCCTCCTGGCCGGCGGTTGATGAGTCGGCGCTGGAGCGCAACAGCATCGATATGGTGGTGCAGGTCAACGGTAAGGTGCGTGCCAGGATGACGGTTGCCGTGGACCTCGACAAACCCGCATTAGAGGCTCTGGCGGTACAGCAACCCAACGTCGAACGCTTTCTCGAAGATGTTACGGTGCGTAAGGTTATTGTGGTGCCGGGCAAATTAGTTAATATTGTGGCAAGTTGATGACCATTCGGATACCGACCATGCAGCGGCGCCTTGCCAGTTTTACCGTCCTTCTGGGCATTGCCTGCCTGCTCGCCGCCTGCGGCTTCCAACTGCGCGGCAGCGGCGGCACAAGCGCAGCCCTGCCAGACAGTTGGAAAAAAATGTACCTGGTCACCAATAACCCCAACGGCGAATTCACCCGCGCGGTAGTAACCGTCTTTACTACCAACGATATCCTGTGGACGACACAGAATGACGCCAACTATCTGCTGAAGCTGGGCCCTGAGCGCTTCAGCAAAACCAATCTGTCTCTCAATAAGGAGGCCAGGGTCTCGCAGCTTGAGCTCACCATGCAATCGACATTTTCGGTAGTCGGCGCAAACGGCGAAGAAGCAATGCCGGACACGGTTGCGTCAGTCGTCAGGCGAATGGACAACGACCCGCGCAATGAGCAGGGTATGGGTGAGGAAGTTCGAATTCTTAAATCCGAGATGCGCACTGAGCTGGCCCAGCAAATTATTCGCCGCATCGGATTCTTCGCCACTACCGGGCCCTGATGCGAGTCTATCCGGAGAAGCTCGCCGCCCAGCTGCAAAAGCCCCTCCTTCCGGTTTATCTGGTCAGCGGCGATGAGCCACTGCTGCTACAGGAGTGCTGTGATCTCGTGAGGCGCCACGCCCGGGAGCAGGGCTGCACAGACCGCGAAGTCATAGACGCCAGCAACAAAGGCTTCGACTGGCAGGACATTCTGCACAGCGCTACCAGCATGTCACTTTTTTCCGAGCGCAAGCTGGTCGAGTTGAGGCTGCCCAGCGGCAAACCCGGCGCCGAGGGCAGCAAGGCCCTGTGCGAATATCTGAACCTTGCCGGCGGCGACGATGTGCTGCTCGTGGTCGCCGGTAAAATTGACAAGCAGTCCACCAACAGCAAGTGGTTCAAGGCCCTGGACAAGGCCGGTGCGGTTATTCAGGTATGGCCGGTGGACAGCCGTAACCTGCCCGGCTGGTTGCGGCAACGGGTAGCCGCCGCGGGCATGAGTATCGATGAGGAAGCTCTGCAGTTGCTCGGTGACCGGGTTGAAGGCAATCTTCTGGCGGCTGTACAGGAAGTGGAGAAGCTGAAACTGCTGGTCACAGATTCACAGATTACCGCCCGCAACGTCATCGATGCGGTATCGGACAATGCCCGCTACACCGTATTCGAACTGGCAGACACAGCTCTGAAAGGGGATGCGGCTGCTAGCCTGCATATTCTGCATGGCCTGCGTGGCGAGGGCACTGAGCCCACGGTAGTACTGTGGGCGCTCACTCGCGAGATTCGAACCCTGCACGAGGTACTACTGGAATGCAGCAACGGCCAGGGAGCCATGCAGGCCCTGAACGCTCGCCGGGTGTGGAAAAACCGTATCCCCCTGATGCAGGCCGCACTGGCTCGCCACAAGCCCGAATCGGCTGCCGGGATGCTGCAGCAGGCGCTACGGGTCGATGGCAGCATCAAGGGTTTTGACGACGGCAAGCCCTGGGACAACCTGGAAGACCTTGTTCTTTTGCTCTGCGGAATCAATACCTGATCAGGGCGGGTTCAACGTTGCCGCCTTTGAAACAGGCCTTCAGACCCAGGCCACCTCACCCAACAGCAACTCTCTCACACTGGTCAACGCGGCAATGAAGTTGCCTGCCTTTTCAAACATGTCGATGTTTGCGCCTTTTTCAACCAGGTGCTCGTTAAGTTGCTCGTGGGTTTCCGTCAGGTTTTCCAGCGGCAGCGGTAGCCGGGTTCGTTGTTCCCCGAACTCACCAGCCTCGACCAGGTAAAGTACTGCTGCAGGTTTTGGCAATTGCTCAAGATCTATCAAGTGAAAATGTATCTGGAGGCTATCCGCTCCTGCCGACCGGGCGCCTATTTCAAACTCGCAGCGCCATTCGAAACCGATATCGGTCTGGTCAAACTGGGATGTACCGCCGGGCAATTCGGACAGCACAGGCCGGTACTGCTGAAACAGGTCAAACAGCGTTACCCGTTGCAGCGATGCGTCAGAACCGGGCGACCCGGTGGACTGAATCGCCGATTGTGCAAATGAGACCATCATGATCTTCCATAATCAATTTCAGGTTGATGTCCCGTCGTCCTGGCCTCTTCGGGCCGTTTGTTCATTTTAGACCAGATTCTGCCGGATGCACCCTTGCATTCTGCCTTTTGCAATACTACTGTATATACATACAGTTTATCTAATGGGAGACTCTCCCCGGGGCAAGGCCATGAACGACGCGCTCGAACACATTATCAACCGCAACGACACCTGGCGCGGCCGCCACCGCCGTTTTCACCACCATGAGCCCTCAGCCAACAGCGACAGCCACAGCTGCAATACCGGCACCGGCCTGAACACCGGCTATACCAGCCTGGACGCACAGCTGGACCAGGGCGGCTGGCCACTGGACAGCACCATCGAGCTGCTGAGCGACGGCAACGGACTGGGTGCCATGGGGCTGTTCCTGCCCGCCATGGAGCAACTCAGTGAACAGGGGCGCTGGCAGGCATTTATCGCCCCCCCTTACATACCCTATGCGCCGCTGCTGGCGGCCCGGGGCATCGACACCCAACAGGTACTGCTGGTGCACCCCAAGAATCGCCAGGACCTGCTGTGGAGCACCGAGCAGGCCCTGCGCAGCAGCACCTGCAGTGCCGTATTCAGCTGGCTGGGAACTCACAACTACCGCTACAGTGAGCTGCGCAAGCTGCAACTGGCCGCTGCCAATGGCGACAGCCTGGCGGTAATGTTCCGCCCCACCGGAGCCGCCGATAATCACGCCCCCGCCAGCCTGCGCCTGCAGATGCGGGAGTATCGCAAGGTACACATTCTCAAGCAGCGTGGAGGCAACCAGCATATTGACGTAGAGCTGCCGCAGGCCGAGGACGTACCCGGGCAACCACAGCTGTGGGAGTTACCAACCTGGCCGGGTGGGCGACAGGGACAGGCTGTCCCGGCATAGCCGGGTTCATGTTTGCCGCTGTCCAGACCAGTTTGAAAGCGCTTTCGTTAAATATCCAACTTACCTCACAGACCAGGCGGGCTTTCCGGGACTGATTGCCTCCTAAAAAATCTCTTTATATTCAGTTCATGGCTTAGTCTCGACGCTGCGGAAAGTTCGCTATAATCGGTCATCTATCTTCAACTCACCGAGTGTTACCCATGCAGGATTTACCCCATCACTATAAAGTCAACGCGAGCAGCGAGATCGACGGCAATGTCGCACTAAAAGCTGATGATCTGCCACAAATCATCACCGCACCGCCCGCCGAGTTTGGCGGCCCGGGCGACCAGTGGTCACCGGAAACACTGTTAGTCGGTGCCATTGCAGACTGCTTTGTACTGACCTTCAGGGCAATTGCCAAGGCATCCAAACTCGATTGGAATAACCTGGAGTGCTCAGCGGAAGGAGTGCTGGATCGGGTTGACAAGGTCACCCGCTTCACCACGGTGAAAGTCACGGCCAGGCTAACCGTTCCGGCAGGAACTGATGCCGACAAGGCCCAACGCCTGATGGAAAAATCCGAGGCAGTCTGCCTCGTTACCCGCTCACTGCTCGCCGAAGCCCATCTGGATGCAGAAGTGATCGTCTCCGACTAGCCGGAGGCAGCCGGGCATGGACGAGTGGCTCACAGAATACGGCGTCACCCTGGGTGTGGGCGCCCTCATTCTGTTTATGATTTTCATCGTCTGGGACCTGGCACGGCGCAGTAACGCAGGCAAATTTGGTACGCTGATCCTCTATATAGGGCTGGCCATGGGCATTGTCGGCTTCCTGATGAAATTCGTGATCACCTACCTGCTGGAGAATGCCGGTGTCGGTGGCTGAAGCCAGTGTAACGTGGCTTACCTGGCGACGGGCAAAGCCTGCATCCGGTCGATATCCGCAACCATCTGGGTGCGACTCTGGTACTCAAGCACCTCTTCATTGAATTGCTCAGCAAATATTTCCAGTTTGCTCACCAACTGGTTGTGCTGCCGACGATTCATATAGCCGCATTCCAGATAGGTCTTGCCCTGCAACAGGTACTGCTCCGCCTGCAATTGGGCCAGCCGCATCTCCTGCGCGCTGGCTACCGCAGCATCGGGTATTTCCGGCTGCAGTCGTGGGTGCTGAACCGGACATTCAGCGGCGGCATTCAATGCCAGGCAGAATAACGGTATAGCAATCATAGCTTTCATTACCAATCTCCTAAAATGATACATTAAGTAACATCACCTGCTGGTGATTTGTTACCACTATCCTCTCTGTCATCAGCACAAACAAGCAAATT
>Ga0316201_10004061_pt1 | contig 10961 bp, 8 predicted proteins | sample CS6wburrow_MG_FD_204516 | JGI IMG/M metagenome (GOLD analysis project Ga0316201, IMG submission 204516) | Coastal sediment microbial communities from Delaware Bay, Delaware, United States - CS-6 worm burrow | ecosystem: Environmental > Aquatic > Marine > Coastal > Sediment | place: USA: Delaware... | reverse complement strand
AGCGCGCCGATGCGTGCGCGTGCGGCCAGGGCGTTGCCGGCGACGTCGACGCCGTCGATCGTCGCGGAGCCCTGATCCGGTTTCAAGACGGTGTACAAAACCCGCAAAGTCGTCGATTTGCCGGCGCCGTTAGGTCCGAGCAGGCCGGTGATCTTGCCGTCCGGCGCCTCGAAGCTGACGCCGCGCACGGCCCGCACCTTGCCGAAAGACTTGTGAATATCGGTAACGCGAATCACGGCTGTGGTCCCGAGAAATCGAGGAAAAATGGCATGACAAAAGCGCGCTCGAGGCAGCCGGCATCAACGGCGCCGGGATCGGCGCTCGCCACAAATTCCTCGAGCAGATCCGGCATGCAGCCCACGGAGAACTGGCCGTGTCCCTGGCCCTTGCCAACCAGGTGCAGCGCGTTGCCCAGGTCAACGGCGGCCAGGTCGGCATAGCGCGGTGGGGTAATCGGGTCGGCATCGCCGGACAGCAGCATGAAGGGTATCGATGTCTCCAGCGGCACCTTGAATTCGTCGTCTACCGGACCTGGCGGCCAAATCGAACAGATCGTCTCCAGGGCGTTCAGCTGCACGACGCCGATATACGTCGCGGCCAGGCCGTCGACGTCGATCTCGGAGCGATCGTAAAACGGCACGTCCTCGCTGCAGACAATGGCATTGTGCATGCCGATGGACAGCGATTCGGACAGGCTAACCGCTGTCATCCTGAATTGTGACGCGAGCGGCACCCAGTTGCCGGCCGCTGCTTCATGAATCAGCAGCGGTAACAGCGCGATCGTGTGCGGATGATAGGCGAGCAGCCGTATGGCCGCGGCAAACTCATCGCTCCCAAAGTTGACGTCCTCGTACCGGCCGGTGTTGGGGTCGGGCGCGCTGACGACGACCGCCTCGGTTCGTAGCGCCACAACGAGCCCGGCGAAGGATTCGGCAACGTCCGGGAAGCGGTCGTTGCAGACCTCGTCGACAGCACAGCGCGCGAACACGCGCTCGAGTGCTGCCTGACTTTCGGTCGCAATCTCCGGTCCGAGCGATAGCTGCGGAGGTACCACGCCGTCCAGAATGACGGTGCGGGTAACGTCCGGGAAGCGCCGCGCAAAATGTTGCGCAACGCGACTGCCATAGGAAATGCCATACAGGTTCAAAGACGGGTAACCGAGCGCGGCGCGCACGGCTTCGAGATCGGTGACGGCGACGCTGGTCGTGAAGTAGCGTGGATCGTGAGGCAGCGCATCGAGACACTTGCGGGTCAGCTCGAGCGTCAACTCCGGGGAATAGCTGCCAGTCACGACGTCTTCATCGAGCGCGCAATCCATCGGCGCTGATGCACCGGTGCCGCGCTGGTCGACCAGCAGGATGTCCCGGTTGCGCCGCAGCGGCTCGAAGGCATTCGCCGCGGCCGCATAAAACTGCACGCTGCTTTGTCCTGGCCCGCCGGCAACCGGCACCATCGGGTCGGGTTCCGGCGTCAGGTTCAGTGCCGGTACGACGACCACCCTGATCGAAAGCGGCGGCGAGCCCGGGTCGGCCGGGTTTTCCGGACGCTGCAGTTCGCCGCAGCGCGCTTTGATGCTCGGATACGCGGGGCCGGCCGTGATGCGACACGGGGTCAGCTCAAGGGTCTGCGACCGCGCCGGCAGCGCCAGGCACAGCAACACAGAGGCCACTGCCGAGAACACGAGAAAACCGCGGGACATCAGAAAACACCAAGCGAAACAGCGCGCTATCTTGGACAATGACACTCCGATAGTAAAGTGCCGCGATCCGGCGAGACTGGCAACGCACGGAGTCCCCGACTAGAATCGCGGCCCTGCCTGACGGAGCAAGCGGGAAACCATGCCCAAGCAGTTTGATGTCATTGTGATCGGCGGCGGCCACGCCGGAACGGAAGCCTCACTGGCTGCCGCGCGCAGCGGTGCGCGCACGTTGCTGATTACGCAGAGCATCGCAACGCTCGGACAGATGAGCTGCAACCCGGCGATCGGCGGCATCGGCAAGGGCCACCTGACCCGCGAAATCGACGCGCTCGGTGGCGCGATGGCACAGGCAATCGATCGGGCAGGCATTCAGTTTCGCACTCTGAACAGCAGCAAGGGGCCCGCGGTGCGGGCGACCCGCGCGCAGGCCGACCGAGCCCTGTATCGCCGCGCGATTCGCGGCATGATCGAAAGTCAGGCGAATCTCTCGGTGCTGGAGCAGTCCGTCGAGGACCTGGTGGTTGCCGGCGAGCGCGTCGCCGGCGTCGTGACGGATCAGGACCAGAAGCTCTACGCGACCACCGTGGTGCTGACCGTTGGCACATTCCTCGGCGGCAGAATCCTCGTCGGCAGCACCGAAAAACCGGGCGGCCGCGCCGGCGACGCGCCGTCTAACGCGCTGGCCGCACGGCTGCGCGAGATGCCGTTTGGCGTTGCCCGCCTGAAAACCGGCACGCCGCCGCGCATCGACGGCCGGACGCTGAACTATGCCGTGATGCAGGAGCAGCCGGGCGACGAGCCGCGGCCGGTCTTCTCGTTCATCGGCCAGCGCAACGAGCATCCGCAACAGGTGTCCTGCCATATTACGCACACGACCGCAGCGACCCATGACATTATTCGCGGTGCGCTCGACCAGTCGCCGCTGTACACCGGCATGATCGAAGGCGCAGGCCCGCGATACTGCCCGTCCATCGAGGACAAGGTCGTGCGCTTTGCCGACAAGGCATCGCACCAGATCTTTGTCGAGCCGGAGGGGCTGCAGACCACCGAGATCTACCCGAACGGCATTTCGACCAGCCTGCCTCACGCAATTCAAAAGGAGTTCGTGCGCTCGATCGCAGGCTTCGAGAAGGCGCACATCACCCAGCCGGGCTATGCGATCGAATACGACTATTTCGACCCGCGCGAGCTGCGGCCGACGCTGGAAACAAAACACCTGCGCGGATTGTTTTTTGCCGGTCAGATCAACGGGACGACCGGCTACGAAGAGGCCGGCGCGCAGGGCCTCCTCGCTGGCATCAACGCGTCCCGGCAGGCACGGGATCTCGAGCCCTGGTATCCGGCGCGGCATGAAGCGTATCTCGGTGTGCTCGTCGATGACCTGGTAACGCGCGGCGTCAGTGAGCCGTACCGAATGTTCACCAGTCGAGCCGAATACCGGCTGACCTTGCGAGAAGACAACGCGGATTTGCGGCTCACGCCGATTGGTCGGGAGCTCGGCCTGATCGACGATCATCGCTGGGCGCTGTTTGATACCAAGCAAGCGGCCGTCGCGAATGAGCAGCGGCGCCTTGCGGGCATCACGGTGAGCGCAGCGCGGCTGAACAGCGACGACGAGCGGTTAATCGGCGCCGAGCTGCAGCGAGAGTGCTCGGCCGCGGACCTGCTGCGCCGGCCCGAGCTCGATTACGACAAGGTGAGCGCGCTGTCAGCCGTCGGTGCGATGCCGACGGCAGGCCTCGAGATAGACGAGCAGCGTGAGCAAGTAGCGCTGCAGGTGGAAGTGCAGGCGAAGTACGCCGGCTACATCCAGCGCCAGGAGCGCGAGATCGCGAAACACGCAAAGCAGGAACGGCTGCGGTTGCCGGAGGACATCGATTACCGCGAGGTTGACGGCCTGTCCAATGAGGCGCGTCAGCGGCTCGTAGCGGTGCGCCCGGTGACCGTTGGCCAGGCGTCGCGCCTCGAGGGCATGACGCCCTCCGCCGTGTCGCTGTTACTGATTCACCTCAAAAAACGGCAGCTGCAAAAGAGCGCCTGATGACGCCCGCCCGGCGAGTGCCAGCGCCCGGCAGCCCCGGCTGAAGTTACTGAAACATACTGAGCGGTATCGGCATCGGCGCGCCGTTCACGGTGAGCAGGCCCTTCGCATACTCGGCTTTTAGCTCGTAAACCTCACCGTTCTTCTTCAAAAAGCCCATGCCCACGGCGGCGCCCATTTGCGGATTCATCTGTGTCGCGAGCTCGATCAGCCCTTCGGGTATGGAGATATCCGCAGAGGCTTCGGTGGCGAGCAAGAGCGACGTCCACTCGAAAGTCGCGGCATCGTCTTCCTTCACTTTGAAGTCCAGCCGGGTTTTCACGGTGCCCATCGGCAGCGTGACGTCGAGCTGGTCAAAGCGCAGCTCGAGCCCGGTTGCGAGCAGCTGCTTCAGATCGTCGCCAATGAGCCCCATCATCTGTTGCGGGTCCGGGTTAGGGCCCTGTGCCTTCAGAGCCTGTTGCAGCGCGCCGATGGCCGCAGCATCCGCGCCCGACAAGCTGACATCGGCGACGACACTGACCTCGCCAAACTGGGGAATGGCCTCGGAATCGAGGCTCAGCTGGGTACGGCCGCTGAGCAGACCGTTTCTGACCGCGGTGCTGGCGTCGACAGTCATGCCCTTGATGCCGCCCGCCTGCATGCCGCTGTTGGTTACGGACATACCGCCGAGCTTCACCTTGGCGTCGCCGGTCGAGAAACCAAACTCTGTCGGCTGCTGCCTGGCGTCGAACGTGAGGCCCCGGATCACGACCAGGTTGGTGCCGTCTTCAATTCTGAGCTCGCCAATATCACCGGCTGCGGTGACCTTGCCGTTGTTCGGGTTGGTCGAAAAGTCGATATCCGACTCGCCCCAGGACAGCGCACCGCCGTCCTCATTGAAAGAGCCGGCCGGCAACACGTAGTTCGACTGCAGCTCGCCGGATAGCGCGACCTTGCTGTAGATGCTGCCGGGGAGCTTGACCGTTTCGCCGTCCGGCAGCTCGACGCTGAGTGTCGACACGGCGCGGCCAAGACCGGGGGCAAGGCTGCCTTTGTCCCGCACCAGCGAGCTCACCGCGACGAGACCGTGGTCGAGGTGCGTATCGATAATGAGCACTGGCAGCGGTCCAATATCATCGGACTGCGTCATCGAGCCCAGCGCCGCCTTGAATTTGTCATCGTCGATGGTCACACGATGCTGTCCTTCAGAGGAAAACCAGCCGCGGCTGAAGTTTTCCGACGTGACCTTCAGTGCGCCGCTTTCCTGGGCCGCCCAGTTGAGATTCTCCTCGACACTTTTCTCGGCCACGCGACCGATCAGGCCGGGCGAGATGAGTATGACGAGCGCGAGGACGACGAGCAGTACGACAATGCCTTTTTTCACGACTGAACCCTGTTTATTGGTGAGCAACAGGCGAATGCTAGCATGCGCGCCCGCAGGAACCAGACGGTAGCGCTAGAAATCGACGGCGAGTGCCTCTACCATAGCGCCCTCGGAATAGCCTCGGCACTGAGCCGGGCACGAAACCTGCGTGAAGCCCTAGATGATGATAAACCTCAAATTCACAGCGCGCGCCGCCGCACTTTGCCTCGCCGCCGTATTGCTGACCCAGACCGCGAATGCAGCGGGCGATCCGGAGGCCGGCGCGAAACTGGCCTACACCTGCCTTGGTTGCCATGGCATCGACGGCTACCGCAATGCGTACCCGTCCTATCGCGTGCCCAAACTCGGCGGACAGTCGGAGGCGTACCTCGCGATTGCGTTGCAGGGCTATCGCGACGGCAGCCGGCCGCACCCGACCATGCAAGCACAGGCGCGGAGCCTGAGTGAGCAGGAGATCCAGGATGTTTCGGCCTATTTCGCGAGCCTGGCCAATGAGACGGTTGCGGCGGGTGGCACCAAGGGGGCCAGCTTTGACAAGGCGCAGGCCTGCGCCGCATGCCATGGCGCGAACGGCATCAGCATCTCGCCGACCTGGCCGACGCTGGCTGGCCAGCACGAGGAGTATCTCGAGCACTCGCTGCGACAGTACATGGCCGGGACGCGAGTCAACGCCGTCATGCAGGCCCAGGCGGCGCTGGTTGCCGAGGAGGACGTCAAGATGCTGGCGCGTTATTTCGCCGGTCTCGAAGGTCTCGAGACGACGCGGCCGGAATAACGCCGGCGGCCACCGTCGTCACCCACTGATGCCACTCGCCCGAGCGCAGATCACCGACATCGGCAACGGCATCGTTGCCATCGATACCGAGTACCAGCGGCCGCTGCAGGACGCCAGCCACCTGATCGTCGAGTCGGGCCGGGGCGCTTTCGTCGATACTGGCACCAACGACAGCGTGCCGCTGTTACTCGATGCACTGCGCCAGCAAAACCTCGATGCGGGCGACGTCGAGTTTGTGTTCCTGACACACATTCACCTTGACCACGCGGGCGGAGCCGGGCTGTTGATGCGCGAGCTCCCGAATGCGCGCTGCGTCGTGCATCCTCGCGGCGCGCCACACATGATCAGTCCGGAGAAACTCATCAAGGGCACGGAGGGGGTCTACGGTGTCGAAAAGACCCGCGAGCTATACGGCGAGATCCTGCCGATCGACGAAGATCGCGTGCTGGTACCGGCCGACGAACAGTGGCTTGAGCTCAACGGCCGAAGCATGCAGGCGCTCTACACGGAGGGCCATGCCCGCCACCACTATTGCCTGAGCGATCCGACGTCGCGCGGGGTCTTTACCGGCGACAGCTTCGGCGTGTCGTATCGTGAGCTGGATACCGCTGCCGGCGAGTTCATTTTCCCGACCTCCACGCCGGCAAGCTTCGATCCCGTGGAGGCCCACAAGGCGGTGGATCGCATCATGGGCTGTGCGCCGACGCAGCTGTACCTGACGCACTACAGCCGCGTTACCGACCTTGACCGACTCGCTGATGACATGCACGCGGGAATCGATGCCTATCAGCAAATAGCGCTCGACTGTCGCGCGGCCGAGGATCGCAGCGGGGCGCTCGACGCGGCAATGTACGATTATCTGTCGACCCGACTGCTGGCCCACGGCTTTCAAGGCAGCGACGAGGCCATGCGGGCAATCATTGGGGTCGACGCAGCACTGAACGCCGCGGGCCTGGCCGCCTGGCTCGCGCGGCTCGACAGACAGGGACTGTGAATGGATAGTTTTCGCGCGTATCGCATCGATGAACAGGACGGCAATATTGTCGCTGCCTTTGAAACGATGACGGTCGATGATCTGACCGAGGGCAATGTCGTTGTGCGGGTCAACCACTCGACGATCAATTACAAGGATGCCCTGGCCGCCACCGGCAAAGGCAAGATCCTGCGGCGTTTCCCGCTGAACGGCGGCATCGACCTGGCGGGCGTGGTGATCAGCTCTGAAGATGCCGGGTTTCAGCCCGGCACCGAGGTCGTCGTTAACGGTTGCGGGCTGAGTGAAACGGTGGATGGCGGCTATGCGGAGTACGCGCGCCTCGACAGCGACAGCCTGGTGCCGTTGCCTGCCGGCATGTCGACACTCGAGGCGATGCAAATCGGCACGGCCGGTTATACGGCGGCGCTGGCGATTCATCGCATGGAGCAGAACGGTCAGACTCCGGAACAGGGTCCGGTCGTTGTGACCGGCGCTACCGGCGGCGTTGGCAGCATCGCCATCGACATGCTCAATGGCCGTGGTTACGAGGTGGTGGCCGTCACCGGCAAGGCAAGTGAGGAAGACTACCTGCGCACGATCGGCGCGAGCCGCATTCTGCTGCGCGACGAGCTCGATCTTGGCAAGCGGCCGATGGAAAAAGCGGAATGGGCCGGGGCCATCGACAACCTGGGCGGTGACTACCTCGCCTGGCTTATTCGCACGATGCAGTACGGCGGCAATATCGGGAGTATCGGGCTTGCGGCAAGCCCGGCGCTGCAAACAACGGTGTTGCCGTTCATCCTGCGAGCGGTTTGCCTGCTCGGCATCAACTCGGTGGAGACGCCGCGGGACCTGCGGCGCGCGGTCTGGTCGCGCATCGGCGGCGACCTCAAGCCGGCCCATCTGGACACCATTGCCCAGCGGCAGATCGGGTTTGACGAGTTACCCGGGGCGTTCCAGGCGTTTATCGACGGTACCGTCACCGGCAGAACGGTCGTCGAGATCGCTTGAGCCGTCGCGCGCGCGCCGCGCAACGATCGACGGCCGCATTTGGGAATGGGGTACTGCATGTTTTAGAATCGCCGCCCCGCGCCGATTTTAATCTCGATTAAAATATCAACCAGCAGGCGCGACCAGCCGCACCGACAGGAGGACGCACATGAGTGCAGGAGCCCGATTCCGCGCCGCGCTCGACGCGGAGAGCCCGCTTCAGATCGTGGGCACCATCAATGCATTCACGGCCATGCTCGCGGAGCGGGCCGGTTTTCGCGCGATTTACCTGTCCGGCGCCGGTGTTGCCAATGCCTCCTTTGGCATGCCAGACCTTGCCATGACGACGCTGAACGATGTCTGCGAGGACGTGCGGCGCATCTGTTCGGCGACGGACCTGCCGTTGCTGGTGGACATCGATACGGGCTGGGGCAGCGCCTTTATGATCGGTCGCACCGTCCGGGAAATGACCTGGTCGGGCGCCGCGGCGGTCCACATGGAAGACCAGGTGGCCGTGAAGCGCTGCGGGCATCGGCCCGGCAAAGCGCTGGTCGACACCGCGGAGATGTGCGATCGGCTCAAGGCGGCCGTGGATGGCCGAACTGATGATCAATTCGTGATCATGGCGCGCACCGATGCGCATGCCGTCGAGGGGCAGCAGGCCGCTATCGACCGCGCAGCGGCTTATGTTGAGGCCGGCGCAGACATGATCTTCGCCGAGGCGCTTACCACACTTGAGGAATACCGCCAGTTCACGGATGTCATTAAAGTACCGGTACTCGCCAACCTGACCGAGTTCGGTCGGACACCGCTCTTTACGACCGCGGAGCTGGCCGGCGTCGGTGTGGCGATGACGCTGTATCCGCTGAGCGCCTTTCGCGCCATGTCGGCCGCTGCGCTCAGCGTCTACGAGACGATCAGAAGTGACGGGACCCAGCAGGCCGTTGTCGACACGATGCAAACACGCATGGAACTCTACGACGTGCTCGGGTACCAGGCCTATGAAGACAAGCTCGACGCCCTGTTCGCGGAGCAGGGCCTGAACACCGGAGATAATGATGGCAGCTAACAAAAAAGCCGGCGGCCTCGCCGGCGTCACGGCAGGAAAGACCCGTCTTTGTACCGTAGGCAAGGAAGGCGCCGGCCTGACCTACTGCGGCTACGACATATACGATCTGGCGGACAACGCAGGCTTCGAGGAGGTCGCCTATCTGCTGCTGCACGGCAAGTTGCCGACGCGAACGGAGCTGGAAGCTTACGTCGCGACGATCAAGGCTAATCGTGGCCTGCCGGAGGCGCTCAAGACCGTGCTCGAGATGGTGCCGCGTGACACGCACCCGATGGATGTGTTGCGGACCGGCGTGTCGTTCCTCGGCAACATCGAGCCCGAGGGCGATTTCTCCAGGCAACAGGCTGTCGCCGACCGCCTGCTCTCGTGCCTGCCGTCGATGCTGCTGTACTGGCACCGTTTTCATACCGATGGCGTACGCATCGACACCGAGACCGACGACGACAGCATTGCAGGTCACTTCCTGCACATGCTGCACGACAAGCCGCCGAAAGAGCTGCACAGGAAATGCCTCGATACGACGCTGATCCTGTATGCCGAGCACGAGTTCAATGCGTCGACCTTTGCGGGCCGGGTCATTACCGGCACGCTGTCTGATATGCACTCCGCGGTCACCGGCGCGATCGGCGCGTTGCGCGGGCCGCTGCACGGCGGCGCGAACGAAGCGGCAATGGAGCTGATCTCGCAATACGATTCGGCCGAGGCGGCAACGGCCGGCATCCACCAGAAGCTGGCCGACAAAGACCTGATTATGGGTTTCGGCCACCGCGTTTACACAACCTCGGATCCACGCAACGCGGTGAACAAGCGCATGTCGAAAGCCCTGGCCGAGGATGTCGGCAATACGACGCTGTACCCCGTGTCGGAGGCCATCGAAAAGGTGATGTGGGACGAGAAGAAGCTGTTTGCGAACGCCGACTTCTTCGCCGCCAGCGTGTATCACTTCATGGGGATCCCGACGTATCTCTTCACGCCGATCTTTGTCTGCTCGCGCATCACTGGCTGGGCGGCACACGTCATGGAGCAGCGCTCCGACAACAAGCTGATTCGACCGGCGGCGGACTATGTCGGGCCAGGTCTGCAACCGTGGGTCGCCATCGAGGATCGTGGCTGACCCGGATAAACAAAAACGCGTGGAGACACCATGTCCAACACAGATATACGTTCGGCCAAACGTGCCGACTGGGACCAGCCGCTGATCGATATTGCCGATTTCGTCTGCAATTACGAAATCGACAGCGAGCTCGCTTATGAGACGGCCCATTACTGCCTGCTCGATACGCTCGCCTGCGGCTTTCAGGCCCTTGACTACCCGGCCTGCACCAAGCTGCTGGGCCCGGTAGTTCCGGGCGCTACGCTGGCAGGTGGCGCGCGCGTGCCGGGCACCTCGTATGAGCTGGACCCCGTGCTGGCCGCGTTCAATATCGGCGCCATGAATCGCTGGCTGGACTTCAACGACACGTGGCTGGCTGCCGAGTGGGGCCATCCGTCCGACAACCTCGGCGGAATTCTCGCGACAGCGGATTACCTGAGCCGGCAGGCGCGCGCGAAGGGCGACGACCCGCTGACCATGCGCGATGTTTTGACGGCAGCGATCAAGGCGCACGAAATTCAGGGCGTGCTGGCGCTGGAGAACAGTTTCAACCGTGTCGGTCTCGACCATGTGCTGCTGGTACGCGTTGCATCGACCGCCGTTATTACCCGCATGCTGGGCGGCGATCGCGACCAGGTATTGAACGCGGTTTCAAACGCCTGGATAGACGGCTGCTCGTTACGCACTTACCGCCATGCGCCGAACACCGGTTCTCGCAAGAGCTGGGCGGCCGGCGACGCAACCAGCCGCGCGGTACGGCTCGCGCTGATCGCGATGACCGGCGAAATGGGCTACCCGTCAGCGCTGAGCGCTACGACCTGGGGCTATTACGACGTGTTGTTCAAAGGCCGGGCTTTCAGCTTTCAGCGACCCTATGGCAGCTACGTCATGGAAAACGTGCTGTTCAAGATTTCCTACCCGGCAGAATTTCATTCGCAGACGGCGGTCGAGGCTG
>Ga0316201_10004060_pt1 | contig 10962 bp, 9 predicted proteins | sample CS6wburrow_MG_FD_204516 | JGI IMG/M metagenome (GOLD analysis project Ga0316201, IMG submission 204516) | Coastal sediment microbial communities from Delaware Bay, Delaware, United States - CS-6 worm burrow | ecosystem: Environmental > Aquatic > Marine > Coastal > Sediment | place: USA: Delaware... | reverse complement strand
ATTCAATCAGGTGCGGTACTCGGCATTGATGGTGATATATTCGTGGGTCAGATCGCCTGTCCAGATGGTGGCTGATGCATCACCCATACCAAGATCAAGCGTGAGGGTGAACTCTGCGTTACGGAATATCGCCATGCCTGCTGCGTCGGAGTAATCCGGATGCAGATTACCCTTTTCAAACATCAGCAGATCATCAGCTGAGAGAGAGATGCGATTGGTATCGATCTCTACACCGGAGTTGCCGACGGCGGAGAGTATGCGCCCCCAGTTGGCATCAGAGCCGGCAAAGGCGGTTTTGACCAGTGGTGATACTGCAATCGCACGGCCTAAGGTGCGTGCATCTTCTTCACTTGCTGCGCCGTTTACTTCGATAGTGACGAATTTTGAAACGCCTTCACCATCGCGCACAATCAGTTGCGCAAGCTCGATGCAGAGTTCGGTCAGCGCCTGCTCAAACAGGGTCGTGTCAGCCAGTGGTGCATGGCCCAGGCCGATGCCTGACGACAGGACGTAAAGCGTATCGTTGGTTGAGGTGTCACCATCGACGCTGATGCAGTTGAAGGAGCGATTGGCCACACGTTTGAGCATGGTCTGCAGCTCACTTGCAGCAATCGGCGCATCGGTAGCAACGAAGGCGAGCATGGTAGCCATGTTGGGATGAATCATGCCGCTGCCCTTGGAAATACCGGTCAGGGTATAGTTGTGGCCATCAATATTGACCTGGGCGGAAGACCATTTAGCAAACGTGTCGGTGGTGCGGATCGCATTGGCGGCAGCTTCCCAGTTGTCCGGCTTTAGCGATGCGGATGCTTCGTGCATGCCTGACCGGATACGTTCAATCGGGAACGGCGTGCCGATCACGCCGGTGGATGCGGAAAGAACAGTATCAGCAGATACCCCGGCAGCATCAGCGCCGCTTTCAATCAGTTCACGCGCCCAGACCGTTTCCATTTCACCCAGTCCTGCATTGGCGTTGCCTGCATTGGCGACAATGGCGCGCACAGATTCAGCATGAGTGGCAAGCGTAGCTTCGCCATGACGCACACAGGCAGCGCGAAAACGGTTGCTGGTGAAGACACCTGCAGCGTGACAGTCAACATCAGCAACGATGAGCGTCACATCCTGGCGTTTACCTATCAGGTCGGGCGATTTGACGCCGCAGGATGCCGTGCCGACATTGAAGCCGGGTACGGCAAGAGGTGGTGAAAGCTCAGGCTGATTGACTGGCATAAGCGCTTATTCCCCGTCCATGTATGGACTCTTTAGTAAACCAGACGAACTTGTCCGGCGAGCAGGTAAAAAGCGCTAGCACCTGATACCCTGTTATCACGCCTATGCGTGTTTGCCGTGGCACTGCTTGTATTTCTTGCCTGAACCGCACGGGCACGGTTCGTTGCGGCCAACCTTCGGATGATCACGTTTGTAGGTGTGCTGCGCTTCCACCTCTTCCTCTTCGCCAAGGTTGTAACTGACCGGGCCGATCTCTTGTGGTTCAGGTGTCTGTTCGACAATCGGAGCCTGCTGTTCCACCTGCACGCGGTGCAGGGCGGTCATGGTCTCTTCACGCACCTTGTCGAGCATGGTTTCAAACAGTTCAAAGGATTCACGTTTGTATTCCTGAATCGGCTGTTTCTGGGCATAACCGCGCAGACCCACACTCTGACGCAGGTGATCCATCGCCAGCAGATGTTCTTTCCAGTGATGGTCGAGAATCTGCAGTACCAGGTATTTTTCAAAGCCGCGCATCTGCTCAGCCCCGGTAATCTCTTCCTTGGCAGCCATGTGTGCTTTCAGGCACTCGGTCAGTTTGGCGGTCATGTCACCGGCTGTTTCCACCTCTTCGTGTTCCAGCCAGGATTTTGGATCAGCTTCGACAGAAATACGTTCCTTCAATGCATCACGAAGTTCGTCCAGGCGCCACTCTTCAATATGACCATCGAGGAATTCATCTTCCAGACGCCCGGCATAATCGGCCTGCATATCTTCGATGACATCATGCACATCATCCACCTGCAGCAGTTCACGACGCTGGGAGTAGGTCACATCACGCTGCTGGTTCATTACATCATCATATTCCAGCAGATTTTTACGCATATCAAAGTTGCGGCCTTCGACTTTCTTCTGCGAGTTCTCAATCGCTTTGGTTACCCATGGATGTTCAATCGCTTCACCCTTCTCAAAACCCATCTTGGTCAGCATCGCCTGCATCTTTTCGCCACCGAAGATACGCATCAGATCATCTTCGAGCGAGAGGTAGAAGCGGGTTGTGCCCGGGTCACCCTGACGACCGGAACGGCCACGCAGCTGGTTATCGATACGGCGTGATTCATGGCGTTCGGTGCCAAGAATATGCAGACCACCGAGCTCTACCACTTCGATATGTTCAGCAGCACAGGTAGCACGGATCTCTTCGGCTTTAGCCTCTCGATCAGCTTCGGAGAGTTTGGCAGACAGCTGGGCAATCAGCATGTCCGGATTACCACCGAGCATGATATCGGTACCACGACCGGCCATGTTGGTGGCGATGGTTACCGCAGCTTTGCGTCCGGCCTGAGAAACGATTTCCGCTTCGCGTTCATGGTGTTTGGCATTGAGCACTTCATGTTTGATGCCTTTCTTCTTCAACATGTCGGAGAGCATTTCTGACTTTTCGATGGAGATCGTACCAACGAGCAGCGGCGCGCCCTCTTTGTGCACGACTTCGATATCGTTGACGATGGCTTCAAATTTATCTTCGCCATCGCGATAGATGACATCAGGCATGTCATTACGGATCATATCCCTGTTGGTCGGCACGATGACAACTTCCAGCTTGTAGATATTCTGGAACTCTTCAGCTTCGGTATCGGCCGTACCGGTCATGCCGGCCAGCTTGTCGTACATGCGGAAGAAGTTCTGGAAGGTGATCGAAGCCAGCGTCTGGTTTTCCGGCTGTACAGTCACCCCCTCCTTGGCTTCCAGCGCCTGATGCAGGCCATCGGAATAACGGCGGCCTGGCATCATGCGGCCGGTGAATTCATCAATGATGATCACTTCATCGTTACGTACGATGTAATCACTTTCCCTGTCAAACAGGGTATTGGCGCGCAGTGCCTGCGTTGCGGCATGCATCAGGTTCACATTTTCAGGATCGTAGAGGCTGCCGTTGATTAACAGACCTGCATCGCGGAACAGCTTTTCAACGCTATCGTTACCTGTCTCGGTATAGGAGACAGCCTTATCTTTCTCATCCTTTTCATAGTCCGATTCTGCAAGTTGTTTGATCAGGCCATCAGCCTGCACATACAACTCCGTGGCCTGTTCAGCAGGGCCGGAGATAATCAGAGGCGTGCGTGATTCATCAATCAGGATCGAATCCACTTCATCGACGATGGCATAATGATGGCCGCGCTGTACAAGCTCTTCTGATGCGAAGGCCATGTTGTCACGCAGGTAGTCAAAGCCGAACTCATTGTTGGTGCCGTAGGTAATATCGCAGGCGTAAGCTTCGCGACGCTCATCGTTGGTGATGCCATGCACGATGACGCCGGTGGAGAGGCCGAGGAAACCGTACAGTTTTCCCATCTGCTCAGCATCACGGCTGGCCAGATAATCATTTACGGTAACGACATGCGCGCCTTTGCCGGAGAGGGCATTGAGGTATATGGCCAGAGTTGCAGTCAGAGTTTTACCCTCACCGGTTTTCATTTCTGCAATCTTGCCCTGATGCAGGATAATACCACCGACGATCTGGGCATCGAAATGACGCATGCCAAGCACACGGCTTGATGCTTCACGTACAACCGCAAAGGCTTCAGGCATCAGCTCATCGGTTGTAGCGCCATCACTCAGGCGCTGGCGGAATTCGACAGTCTTGGCGGCCAGCTCTTCATCAGAGAGTGCCTGTATGTCGGCTTCAAATGTGTTGACCAGCTTGGCCATAGGCCAGAGTTCCTTGAGAAGGCGGTCATTACGGCTACCGAACAGCTTGGTTAGGACTTTTAACATGATGATGTGGCTCCACTAGGGTAGTCTGAAAATCAAATCTAACAATCTGATTTTATCGGTTCTCGGCATCCATGCCGACATCTGCTAATGCTCGCGCAGACAAGGATTGCGCAGCCTAACACCGCAAGCAGCAAAGACGAAGCCTGCAAACCAGCCGAAATTCCCATGATTTAAACTTGTTAAAGAGCTTGTGTGGTTATTTTGCTGCCAGTTCAAGTGCCTCTTTCAGGCGAAGTACACCTTCACGGATATTTTCCAGGCTGGTGGCGTAGGAAAAACGTAGATGCTGGGCGGATCTGAAGCTGCCGAAATCTTCTCCCGGAGTGATGGCAACACCTGCTTTTTCAAGCATATCCCAGCAGAACGATTTTGAATCATCGGTGATTTTTTCAACATTGGCATAGATGTAAAATGCCCCCTGAGGTTGCACCACAATATCAAAGCCCAGTTTGGGTAACTCGGCAAGCAGATAAGAGCGGCGCTCATCATAAGCTTTGCGCATCTGCTCGCAGTTTTCATGGGTTTTCAGGGCTGCGATGGCAGCGTTCTGGGAGAGCGTGGGTGCGGCAATAAAAATATTCTGCATCACACGCCGACAGGCATCGATCAGCTCTTCAGGCACAACGATCCAGCCGATGCGCCAGCCGGTCATGGCCCAGCGTTTGGAGAAACCGTTCACCACGATGGCATTATCATCGAATTCGAGCGCACAGCGGGCTTTTGTGCCATAGGTGAGGCCGTGATAAATTTCATCGGAGATCAGATAACCACCGCGTGTTTGACAGGCTGCGGCGATGGCGGCCAGTTCATAGGATTCGATCAGGGTGCCGGTCGGATTCGATGGGTTGATCACCACAGCGGCACGCGTGTGTTCGTGCCAGTTCGCTTCTACCAGTTCACGCGAGAGGTGGTAGCGCGAGTCAGGGCCGACCGGGATATTGATCGGTTCCCCGCCTGCAAGGCGAATAAAATTACGCTGGCACGGGTAACCCGGATCGGGCAGCAGAATCGATTCACCTGCATCGAGCAGTGCCGCATAAATAAGGCTGAAAGCACCGGATGTGCCCGGTGTAATCAGAATCCGTTCCGGTTTCACATCAACGTGATATTCATCTTTATACCAGCGACTTAGTGCCTGCTGCAGTTCCGGGTTGCCTGTTGATGGGGTGTAGAAGTTGTCACCACTATCGAGTGCTGCTTTGGCAGCCTCTATCACCGGAGCAGGCGTAGCGAAATCAGGTTCACCAATCTCCATGTGGATAATGTTGCGCCCTTCGGCTTCCAGCTCCTTGGCACGCTCCAGCAGCTGCATTACCCGAAACGGTTCAATCAGATCAATTCTTCGCATGGTGGGAGTTTAATCAAACGGTGAAGGTTTGTCCTCGGGGCAGGGATTAGCATAGAGTTGCCAGTATGAGTAATCGATACGATATGGTTGTTATCGGGGCCGGTATTTCCGGACTGGCGATGGCGTTTGAAGCAAAACAGGCCGGTTTGAATGTGCTGGTGCTGGAAAAGGAAGAAAAAGCGGGCGGTTGCTTTGAATCGGCAGTTCTTGAACAGGATGAGTCGTTCTGGCTGGAGATGGGTACACATACCTGTTTCAATTCCTATGGTCGTTTGCTGAAAATACTGGATCAGCTGGGGCTGATGGATGCTTTGCAAGCGCGCCAGAAGCAATCGTATCGCATGCTTGCTGATGATCAGCTGGTTTCAATCCCTTCCCGGCTTTCCTTTGTGGAACTGTTGCTTAACGCATGGCGGATTTTCAGGTTGAAGAAAGACGGCCTGTCCATTGCCGGTTATTACAGCGCCATTGTAGGCCCGAAAAACTATAAGCATGTGTTCCGGCATGCCTTTAATGCCGTGATTTGCCAACAGGCGGATGAAGCCCCTGCCGATATGCTGTTTCGCAAACGCCCCCGTGATAAATCGGTGATGCGTAGTTTTACGTTTGCCGGAGGTCTGGGGGACGTGATCAGCGCTCTTGAGCAGCAACTGGAAGTGAAAAAGGGTCAGAGTGTGAGTGCTGTCCGTCATACTGCGGATGGTTATCAGCTGGACGCCGGTGAGATTACTTATGCTTGTGACAAGCTGGTTCTTGCCACACCTGTACTGGCGGCTTCACGCTTACTCATAGATTGCGCGCCGGAGCTTGCCGAGCAGCTTGGCTGGGTGCATGAGGTGGAGATCGAATCTGTCGGTCTGGTTGTAGCCAGAGCTGACCTGCCACTGGAGTCGGTCGCGGGTATTATCGCTGTGGATGGCGACTTCTATTCGGCAGTTTCCAGGGATTATGTTGAACATCCGCAATGGCGTGGTTTCACCTTCCATTTTAAACCGGGCCTGTTTGATGATAAACAGAAAGTTGAACGTATCTGTGATATTCTGAAGATTGGTGAGACGCAAATTAAGCAGGTGTTCCACAAAACCAATCGACTGCCTGCGCCGGATATGGGCCATCACCAGCTCATGAGCAGGGTTGATGAGCTGCTTGCAGATAAATCGCTGGGTTTGGTCGGCAACTATTTCTCAGGAGTTGCGGTTGAGGACTGCCTGGAACGTGTGGAGCATGAGTTTTCACGACTCACGACGCTATCGTGAGGTGGTTATGGATCTCTTCTGCTTTACTTCTGGGTGGTTGCGGAGCAGGTGAAAAGATTGATGTAATGCTTGAATGCGCCTCGCCATCGGGCAGTAATATCGCTACGGTATTTCGGGTTTCAACCGGAGAGCGGCCAGGAGATAAGGAGATGAAAATCAATGTGCGTCCTTCCACCAGCGCCTTTGATGACAGCATGGCCAGTTTTTCTTTCAAACATGGCTATGATGCGATTATTCACTGGCCATCAGATCATGATTTACGTGTAGATTATCCCATGGATTCTGAAGTCACCCATCAGGAGATGGTGATTTTCGGAACCAGCCAGACCTTTAACCCGACCGATCAGATCAAGGTTGCATATCGGGAGAAGACTTCCACTCACGGTCATTTTCTTGTGGCAAAGCGCTGTTTTAACGGGGTTTCGAAGTAAGCATTCAGGGCCTGTTAACACTCATTCAGACTCGAGTTGATCAACTTTGTGTTTAACCTCGGATGAAAAGTCGCTGACGCCAATCCACTGCATCGCTGTATCAAGCTCATTACCGCGTAACACGCGGGTTTCATCGAGGCCTGCCACTTCAGTAGCAATCTGATAAATCTTCGCCAGGCCAAACCCAACAGTGGTGTTTGAAACAATGGCAAGCTTCCCTTTTTGTCGGAATGTTGCCTGTTTCATACGCTTGCCAGCAGATATCAGAGCCCGAGATGACAGTTTTTTTGTTGAAGCGTTTTTACAAACTACACATAAGCCGGTTTTACCCGGCTGATCGTATTCGGGTTTGAGCAGACGGGTGATATGAGCATCGAGATCATCATCTGTGACTGAGTCATGTAAAACTGCCAGCATGAAATTCTGCTCAGAAAAGTTCTCGAAATAAATACCCATGGCTAACCTCTGCTACAAATAGATGTTCATTATTGATAGCAGATATTACTACTTTTGCCATGAGGAATTTTCTTGCCTGTTGGTTACTCCGGCCAGACCAGCACTGGTTTACGGGCAGCCTGGGTTTCATCAAGCCTGCGACGGAACGGTTTCAGCGGTGCCTCATGCAGCGCCTCGGTATCACCGGCCTCACAGGCATCGGCAATCTCTAACATAGCATCACAGAACGCATCCAGAGTTTCACGCGATTCGGTTTCAGTGGGTTCGATCAGCATCGCACCATGCACAATCAGCGGGAAATAGACGGTCATGGGATGGAAGCCGAGATCGATCAGGCGCTTGGCAATATCGAGTGTTTTGACGCCATGTCTGTTCTGAATCTCATCGGTAAGCAGGCACTCGTGTTTGCACAATCCCTCAAACGGCACGTGATAGCGATCTTTCAGACGATGCAGGATGTAGTTGGCATTGAGCACTGCATCTTCAGCAATCCTGTGCAGATGCTGGCGTCCAAAGGCGGAGATATAGGCATTGGCACGCAGATATACTCCGATCTGGCCCGGAGTGCCGAGCACAGGCCCGACAGATGTGTCGCAGTTATAGGCCAGCGTGAAGCTGTCACCATGTTTTTCGATGCGTGGAACAGGCAGATATGGCGCCAGAATATCGTTCACCGCTACAGGTCCACCACCTGGTCCGCCGCCGCCATGTGGCGTGGAGAAAGTCTTGTGCACATTGATATGCAGGCAGTCGATGCCCATATCTCCGGGGCGTGCAACACCGACGAGTGCATTAAGGTTGGCGCCATCGCCATAAACGAAGCCGCCGGCATCATGTACGAGTTGGCATATTTCCTTGATATCGGATTCAAAGGCGCCGGCAGTATTCGGATTGGTCATCATCAGGGCGGCAGTATCATCATCGAGATGTGCTTTCAGCTCATCGAGATCAATACGACCGTCCGCACCCGATTTCAGCTCAACACAGTGCATGCCGCACAGGGCGGCAGAGGCCGGGTTGGTGCCGTGTGCCGAATCGGGCACCAGCACTTTGCGTCTATGCTGCTGACCGCGGGCATCAAGGGCTGCGCGGATCATCATCAGGCCAGCCAGTTCTCCATGTGCGCCGGCAGCAGGTTGCAGTGTTACATGCGGCAGACCGGAAACATCACCGAGCCAGCCCTGCAGTTCATACATCAGTTCCAGTACACCCTGCGCTGTCTCTTCCGGCTGATCAGGGTGGATATGTGCCAGCCCGGGCAGACGCACCACCTGTTCATTTACACGCGGGTTATATTTCATGGTGCATGAACCCAGCGGATAAAAACCTGTTTCGATACCGTGATTCCACTGAGACAGGCGCACGAAATGGCGCACGGTTTCCGGCTCGGATAAACCCGGAATGTTGGCGGCCTGCTTTCGGGAAAAGGCGCTCAATTCAGCTGAAATATCGCCATCTACACCGGGCAGATTGATGGATTCAGGTGCTTCATGGGCATGTTCAAACAGCAGCGGCTCTTCATGCTGCATGCCAACGGTGCCGGAATATTTGAAGGTAGTATCGCCTGAACTCATTTCGCCACCTCCAGCATTGTCAGGTAGTCGTTGATATCTTCCGCCTCAACCATTTCGGTTGTGGCAACCAGCAGGTGGTGGGACTCTGCGCTCACATCGATCTTCTCCAGCGGAATGCCGGCAAACATATCTTTGTCTCTGGCCGCTGCGAGGAATCGGTCCCGGGCTTCACAATTGGCAAAACTCAGCACGGTTTCGTTGTAATGTGCTCCACTTGCTGCAGTTACATGGTCCGGCAATTGCGATACAAGCGACTGCAATGCTGCTGCCGAGTGACGCGCAACCGTAGCCAGGCCTGCATCACCCATCTGAGTCATATAGGTGGCAGCCGCTGTACACATCAGCCCCTGATTGGAGCAGATATTGGAGGTCGCCTTTTCACGACGGATATGCTGCTCGCGTGTGGAGAGGGTCAGTACAAAACCACGTTTACCATCGGCATCGTTGGTCAGGCCGCAGACGCGCCCCGGCATTTGACGCAGAAATTTCTGTTTGCAGGTGAACAGTCCCAGGTGCGGGCCACCAAAACCCATCGGAATACCCAGTGACTGGCCTGAACCGACCGCGATATCGGCACCCATGGCACCGGGTGATTCAATCAGGGCAAATGCGGAAATGTCGGAGAAGGCCACAACCATCAGGCATTTCGCTGCATCACATGCCGCTCGCAATGGAGCCAGATCATAAACAGAACCATAAAAATCGGGATACTGCACGATCACACAGGCTGTTTTTTCATCAATGCTAGCGATGACCTTGTCCAGATCAGTACCGAGATTTGTTCCCGAATGGCCCATCTCAACCTCAACATATTCACCCTCAAGCCTTGAGAGGTAATTGGAGGTCACGCTGCGGTAGCGGGGGTTCACTGAACCCGCCATAACAACGCGGTTCTTGCGAGTGATGCGGCGGGCCATCAGGGCCGCTTCAGCTGTTGCCGTTGCTGCTTCATACATCGAGGCATTGGAGACATCCATGCCGGTCAGGCGTGCAATCATGGTCTGGAATTCAAACAGCGCCTGCAATGTACCCTGTGCAATTTCAGGCTGGTAAGGGGTGTAGGCGGTCAGGAACTCACCGCGTGAAATGATGTAATCAACAACGGCCGGCACGAAGTGGTGATAGGTGCCGCCACCGAGGAAATAACGTGTATTGGTGGCATTACGGTTCTTCTCTGCCGCTTTGGTGAATTTGCGAACGATGCCTGCTTCGGAGAGCGCATCAGCGATGTTGAGTGAACCCTGTTCGATATGGAATTCAGACGGGATGTCTGCAAACAGATCAGACATGTTTGCAGCGCCAATCGTTTCCAGCATAGCTGTTCTATCAGTATCGGTGTGGGGAAGAAACCGCATGTGTATGTCCTTTTTAACCGCAAAGGACGCAAAGTATCGCTAAGAATTTATTCAGAAAACCTTTGCGTACCTTTGCGCCCTTTGCAGTGAATGTGTTTTTCTTATTCTTCGAGGAAGGTGTTGTATTCGTCGTCGCTCATCAGTTCGAGAGAGTCATCGCCGGTGATTTTTATTTTGGCAATCCAGCCGGCGCCATATGCATCGGTGTTGACCTTTTCAGGCTCGGCTTCCAGCTCTTCATTGACTTCGATGACCTCGCCGGCAAGTGGTGCATATACGTCGGAAACAGCTTTCACCGACTCAACAACGGCGTAAGCTTCTCCTGCGGTTATCTCACGGCCGATCTCCGGCAATTCGACAAAGACGATGTCGCCAAGCGCTTCCTGCGCATGATCAGAGATACCGAATGTGGCGATATCGCCTTCGATGCGTACCCATTCGTGGTCTTTGGTGTATTTTAGATTAGCAGGAATTGTCATTTCATTCTCCCCTTTTTACTCACCACGGAGGACGCAGAGGACGCAGAGGAAAGATCTGTTCTGCGTCCCTAAACTT
>Ga0316201_10004059_pt1 | contig 10963 bp, 14 predicted proteins | sample CS6wburrow_MG_FD_204516 | JGI IMG/M metagenome (GOLD analysis project Ga0316201, IMG submission 204516) | Coastal sediment microbial communities from Delaware Bay, Delaware, United States - CS-6 worm burrow | ecosystem: Environmental > Aquatic > Marine > Coastal > Sediment | place: USA... | reverse complement strand
AACGGATAGGAGCAGAAAAGGGGTGGGTCTTCAAAGAAGGAAAGAAACGGGAAGGGGGATATCGCAGAGCAGTACCCTCTCCGGTACCCATCGGAATCATGAATGAACAGGTCATCGAAAACCTGGCCCGCCAGGGGGCCATTGTAGTGGCCGCAGGAGGGGGAGGCGTCCCGGTTTACAGGGATGCTGAGGGTCGTCTTCGGCCATCAGAGGCGGTAATCGACAAGGACCTGGCCTCTGCTCTTCTGGGTGCCAGGATAGGAGCTGATGAGTTCTATATTCTCACGGATGTTCCATTTGTTTACATCAATTATGGTACAAGCGCCCAGGAAGTCAAGGAATTTCTGGATTACAGGGATACCCAGTCTTACCTGGAGCAGGGTATGTTCGGGGAAGGGGATATGGCTCCCAAGATCAGGGCCTGCCTGCAATTTATCGAGCAAGGGGGAGAAAAAAGTGTGATCACCGAAGCATTTAAACTGGAGGACCGGAGTTATGGAACAAAAATCACCATGAATTATGACCAATAACAATTTGTATTATTTTTATCCGACCAAATGAAGAAAACCAAGTATTATGGCATTTAACCTGCGCAACCGACATTTTCTGACTCTGCTGGATTTTACTCCGCAGGAGATCAAGTTTTTACTGGATCTGGCTTTTTCATTAAAAAAGGCAAAGTACAGTGGAACCGAAGTTCCCACCCTGAAGGGAAAAAACATTGCTTTAATTTTTGAAAAAAGTTCCACCCGTACCAGGTGTGCCTTTGAAGTGGCAGCACTGGACCAGGGTGCCGGGGTCACCTACCTGGGACCCTCCGGATCGCAGATAGGGTATAAGGAGTCTATGAAAGATACCGCCAGGGTGCTGGGACGTATGTATGACGGGATCGAATACCGGGGCTACGGACAGAGCGTGGTGGAAGAACTGGCGGAATATTCAGGGGTGCCGGTCTGGAACGGACTGACCAATGAGTTTCATCCCACCCAGGTCCTGGCCGATTTTATGACCATGATTGAGCATTCTGATAAATCCCTGGATAAAATTAAGTTCTGTTACCTGGGCGATGCCAGGAACAACATGGGGAACTCGCTTATGGTTGGTGCGGCCAAGCTTGGAATGGATTTCAGGGCAGCGGCCCCGACCTCTGTTCAGCCGCAGGAAAGCCTGGTAAAACAGTGCCGGGAGATTGCTGCGCAGACCGGGGGAAAGATTACCATCACAGACGATGTCAGGAAAGCAGTCAGGGATGTTGATTTTCTCTATACCGATGTATGGGTATCTATGGGAGAACCGGATGGAGCATGGGAGGAGCGGATCAAACTGCTCAGGCCCTACCAGGTAAATATGGAAGTGATTCGGGCCACGGGGAATCCGGAAGTAAAATTCCTTCATTGTCTGCCTGCCTTCCATAACCGGGAGACCACCGTAGGGGAGGAGATCTATCAGAAATTCGGCCTGGAAGCCATGGAGGTGACCGAGGAGGTGTTTGAATCAGAACATTCCATTGTGTTTGATGAAGCTGAAAACCGGATGCACTCCATTAAAGCAATCCTGGTGGCTACCCTGGGAGCCTAGAAAAAGAGGAACCTGATATAAAAAAAGAGGATTGTTCCGCACACCATAAGTTTCAGTCCCACTCCAAGCAGGAATCCCATAAACGATCCCCAGGCGGCCCGCAGAGCCTGCTTCTCTTTCTTGCCGGTGCTGATTTCACCAATGAAGGCGCCCAGAAAAGGCCCGATAATGATGCCCAGCGGGCCAAAGAACAGGCCAACCACCACCCCGATGGTGGCTCCCCAGACTCCCCGTTTGGAACCTCCGTATTTTTTCGTGCCCATGATGGGAACCACGTAGTCGAGGATGGTGACCAGGACTACGAAAAACAAAAGGATCCACAGGGTGTTCTCATAGGCTGCCCCGTGGTCATCTGCATAGTCGGTCCATTTGAGCAGGAGCAGGCCTGCCCAGCTAATAGGCGGGCCCGGGATAATGGGCAATATACTTCCTATAAAACCAACCAGTACGAGTGCTGCTCCGAGGACAGCCAGGCTTATATCCATATTCTCTAGTTTTTAATCCCTATAATATCATCAAAGGCCGCATAGACTACACAGAAAGAGAAGGGCATGGTCAGAAGGATCCCTACTCCCAGAGCTAAAAGCCCCAGAAGGTTGATTCCTGCGAGGATCAGGAAAAGCAGCAGGATCTGTCCGAAGTTTCCTGAAACGCATTTTCTGCTTAAACGCATGGCTTCCGTGGGAGACTTGTCATAAAACCAGACAAAGAGGTGGGAAAAAACGTAGCAGACTGCCAGGTAGATCCCGGGGATGATCAATAAAAGCAGGCCCAGGAAAACGGCCAGGAAAATGAACAGGCTAAGTGAGATCAGAGCCCCGGACTTGTCGAAACCTCTGAAAAAATCTGGGATCTCGATCTGTTGGCCCTTGCTGGCCAGGCGGGCCATATGAAAGTAGGAGCCCATGACCGGTCCTCCCAGCAACAATCCGCTTATGGGATTGGAGAATATAATAACTGCCAGTACGGAGAAGACAATAAATTCAGAAGGAGCTTTTCGGAAAAGGTTGAATCCCACCTGAAGGGTGCTCTCGATGGAAAGCCTGTAGCCGGACGAAGCTTCTTTTACCTGCTCTTCTATGTCAAATTCCACCTCCATTGCTAAACTTTGTTCCAAATTAACAAAAAATCGTACATTTATTTGCTTAGCAGGAAAGAGATGGAAGAGCATGAGAACCTGTATGAGAAGATTCGGGAGATTCTGGGCGAACGTCCCGGAAATCTGAAAATACTTGAAGAGAAGATCGATATGGATCTTCAGATGGAGTATTACGAGTGCTCCATGAGAATCAGGCAGGAGAAGGACCAGGAGTGGGCCCTGGACCATATGCAGTGTCTGTCAGAACCGGGTTACTCCGAGGATGTAAAGAAGGAGATCCTGGCCCGCCTGGCCAGTGTAGCGAAGGTGGAGTGTTTCCGTGCGATCGAGGCCTTTATTCAGGAAGCTGAAGATCCCTTGCTTTCCTGGGCAATTCTGGCCCTAAATGAAAGCAGCATGCTCCTGGAAAGTAAGATACTGGATGAAAATCAGGTATTTATATCCACTGGTCTGGGGGGGAAAGATGAGAAATTGCGCTACTTTGTGGTCCTGATGTCAAGAACCAGGGTGGATCTGACACCTGCACAGCAGATGGTTATAAAAAATGAGTTTGAGTATATCCTCAAGAAATTTGATGCAGTGGTGGAAGAATCAAATTTTTCCGGTTACCTGGCCACCATGTTGTTGTTGCTGCCGATGACTCACTCTCTCAAGTCAGTATTCAAGGAAGCCATCGATGAATGTAACAGGTATGGCAATTTCCTCAACGACGACTTTATTGTTACCAATGTGCGGATCCTCTCTTTCGGGGAGATAGAGGACTTTATTGAGCGTAGGGGTGACCGGGCCTAAGCGCTTTCTTCACCCAGATCTTCAAATTCCACGTTGGTGAAATCCTTTTCCTTATCCACTTCCTCTTCCACCGGAAGCTCCTTGCTTACATGCTCCATCGCCTCGTTTTCTTCCAGTTCAATGGGCTGTGGATTGGCTTCGCGGATAAACGCAATGATCTCGTTCAGGCTATCTGCAAATTTGTCAAAATCCTCTTTGTAGAGAAAAAGTTTGTGTTTTTCATAGAAAAACTTTCCATCGCGGTTAAATCTTTTTTTACTCTCGGTAATTGTCAGGTAGTAGTCATTCCGCCGGGTAGCTTTTACATCAAAAAAGTAGGTCCTTTTCCCGGCCCTTACAGCCTTGGAATGGATCTCTTCCCGTCCTGCTCCATCTGCTCCATACTCATCAGATTTAACATTTCCTTCATCAATCATTACGTAAGTTTTGGTTAGGGTTTACTTAGTTCATTTTCAAAAGTGTAAAATATTTTAAACATATTCAAATTTTGCTCCATTTTAGCGTATGGTGAAACTTGCTGCTGAACAGATGTATAATAGAATAAAAATTAGTGTAAATTTGCATCGTTAATGAAAATAGCTTCCGGTTCTTTTACACATGATCAGCAGGAGACAATTACGTATTAAGGCACTGCAATCTCTCTATGCATACTACACCACGGGCAGAGAGGATATGAGGCGCTCGGAAAAAGAGCTTCACTTCAATATCGAAAAAGCCTATGAGCTCTATCATTACTTGCTTCTTCTGGTGATTGATGTTATGCTCTACGCAGAATCCAGAATTGAGATTGCCAGAAATAAGCGAATTCCCACGCACGAAGATCTTCATCCCAATACCCGTTTTTTAGAGAACAGGCTGGCTAAGCAGCTCAGATCCAATGAGCACTTGCTCCGCTTCGTGGAGCAGCACAAGCTCAACTGGGTCAACCACCCGGAATTAATCAAGGAGGTTTATACGCGTTTGATCGAAAGCAAAGAGTACAAGGAATATATGACTGCCGAGGAGAACGCTTATGCCGAGGATAAGCGCCTGCTTTCCTTTATATATTCGCATATTATCTTCTCCAGTGAGCGCCTGGACTCTATTATGGAAGAGCAGAGCATCTACTGGAACGATGATCTGGAGTTCATCACCAGCATGATCGTGAAGACCTTCAAGAAATTTAAGGAAGAGGATGGACCTGACAAACGATTGATGGAGCTTTACAAGAATAAAGAGGATGAAGAGTACGTGGTGAAGCTTTACAGGCAGACGATCATTCACCGGGAAGAGTATGTGGAGTATATCAAAGAGAATACCAGGAACTGGGATCTGGATCGTATTGCATTTATGGATATACTGATCATGCAGATCGCTATTGCCGAACTGATCGCTTTTCCCTCCATCCCTACAAAGGTGACTCTGAATGAGTACCTGGAAATATCCAAATTCTACAGCACCTCGAAAAGTAATGTGTTTATTAACGGAGTGCTGGACAAGGTGGTGATGCAACTTAAGGAAGAGAAGAAAATTATAAAATCGGGAAGGGGACTGATCGGTGAGAATGATTGATAACTCCAAGCTGATCCGGGGGAGCTTTTGGCTATTGTTGAGTTTGGCTGTATGCTCCTGTGGTGGACAAAATGGCAGACAGAACCAGGCTGGCAGTCCCCAGCCTGTTGATACGCAAAAATCAACAGGAGAGGCTGTTATACAATTTGATACCCTGATACATGATTTTGGAACAATCATTGAAGGTGAACAGGTGGTCTGTTATTTTGATTACCGCAATGAAGGGGGTGAGGATCTGCTGATTTCATCGGTGGAGGCCACCTGTGGTTGCACCACGCCGGATTGGAGTCGTGAACCACTGGGACCAGGTGAAAAGGCGAGCCTTGCCATTATATTCGATGCATCGGGCCGCAGCGGGATACAGCGGAAGCTGGTTACGGTCAGATCCAACGCGAGTAACCGGGAGGTTCGCCTGACCATACGTGCCAATGTAAATACTAATGTTTAATTAAATATACTAAAAGGATGAGTTTCTTATTTCAGATTTTAGCTGCACCTTCCGGACCGGGTGGTGCTGCAGGAATGCAATCACTAATTTTCTTGCTGCTGATCATCGTGGTTTTTTACTTTTTTATGATTCGCCCTCAGGTGAAAAAGCAGAAGGAAGCCACAAACTTCAGGAATGCACTCAAAAAGGGTGATAAAGTGGTAACGACAGGTGGCATTTACGGAAAGGTTACGGATGTTAAGGACCGTACCGTCACCATGGAAATCGCTGATAACGTGATAATTAAGGTTGACAAAACAGCAGTTGTAGCTGAGCCCGCCGAAGGGACCGCAGCCAAGAAATAGATATAGCCTTGGAAAACGGGAAGCTCCAGAAATGGCCCAGGGCAAGGGCAGGACAGAAACTTCAGTTCAGGAAACGTTTCCTGTTATTTTCTGTCTTTTTCCTTATTTCGGCTGCTATCTGGTTGCTCAATGCCCTGAGCAAGAACTATACTTCCGTCATCGAGTATCCCCTGGTCTATACGGATTTTCCGGAAGATAAGGTTCAGGTGGGGGAAATGCCCGGACACCTTGATCTTCAGATCAATGCTCACGGGTATGCCCTGGTGAGGTATAAGATGTTCCGGAAACCGGTTCCCATAAGCTTCAAAGTCTCTGCCTTCAATTATAGCCGAATGCAGGACAGTTCCAGTGCCTATATTTTAACCCGTTACCTGAAGGATCAGATAGCCATGCAACTTCCTGCGGAGTTGCAACTATTGGAAATACAGCCTGATACATTGCATTTTCAATTTGCCAGCCGGGTCACCCGGATGGTGAAGATCAGGCCCGATTTTACCTATACCATCGAGAATCAATTTACCATCAAGGACGAGATTTTACTCACTCCTGATTCCGTTGAAGTAAGTGGCCCTGATCTGATCCTCGATACCCTCTCCTATGTCTATACAGATAGATATGACCTGGGATTGCTTACCCGGAATTACAGCGACAAGGTGCGCCTGCACAGGCAGGCTGACCTGCAATACAGTTTTTCCAGGGTGGCCTGTTTTATTGAGCTGGAACGTTATACCGAATTACAGGTTTCGGTCCCCATTGAAGTGCTTAACCAACCTGACAGCATCTTTCTTCAGACCTTTCCTTCCACTGTAAAACTCAATTGCAAGGTGGGCCTGAGCAAATATGACCGGATTGATCGCTATCCATTCAGAGCCGTGGTGGATTATAATAAGATTGACGAGCGTGTTTCCACCCTGGGTGTTAGCATTGAGAACCTGCCGGACTATCTTCTGGGCTATGAGTATTACCCAAAGACTGTTGAATTTCTGAAGACCAGGGAGTGATGTTTTGTGTTGGAATAACGGGGGGTATAGGAAGCGGAAAGAGCTTGGTATGCAGTATATTAAATAAATTGGGAGTGCCGGTATACCATGCGGATGCTGAAGCACGGAGATTAATGAGTAGTGACCCGGAGCTCAGGGCTGCCATCGTGCAAATGTTTGGGAAAAGGGCCTATTCCGGAGATGTTTTGAACAGGAAATTCCTGGCTGAATCGGTTTTTGGAGATCATGAACGACTGGCTCGGCTCAACGGACTGGTTCATCCCGCTGTTGGGCAGGATTTTATTCGCTGGGCAGCCGCGCAAAGGGGAGTCCCCTATGTGCTTGAAGAGGCCGCCATCCTGTTCGAAAGCGGGGCACATAAGAAGATGGATCTATCAGTTCTTGTTATTGCTCCCCGGGAACTGAGAATAAGCAGGGTCATGGAACGTGACCGGGTGGATCGGGAGGAGGTATTAAAGCGAATGGGACATCAGCTGAGTGAAGAGGAACTTGTACCTTTGGCCGATCACCTCATTTATAATGATGGAACGCAGATGCTTTTGCCCCAGGTGATTGAATTGCATGAAAAGGTTTTAAACAGGATAGAATAAATTATGGCAAAATTTGGAAAATGGGTGGGACTAGGATTGGGCTGGGCCCTGGGTGGTCCCATTGGGGGAATCCTCGGACTGGCTGTGGGTTCAATTTTCGATACCGGGACCAGCGCTGCGCCCGGGCAGGCCAGAGGTTCCCGAACCCAAACCCTCCGGGGAGATTATGCAGCCTCACTGCTGGTGCTTACAGCTGCAGTAATGAAAGCGGATGGCCGGGTCATGAAAAGCGAACTGGATTATGTAAAACGCTATTTCGTTACCCGCTTCGGTACAGATACCGCCAACGAAGCGGTGGTTATGTTAAGAGATATCCTGAAGCAGGAAATACCCGTGCGGGATGTGACCCAGCAGCTCTCACAACGACTGGAATACTCCTATCGCCTGGAAATGATCCATTTTCTTTTCGGAATCGCATCGGCTGACGGTTCAGTAAGTGATGCCGAAAACCAGGTGATTCAGAAGATCTCCGGATTTATGAGTATTACCGATTCTGATTTTCAGAGTATCCGGGCCATGTTTGTGAGCCAGACGGATGCTTCATACAAGATCCTGGAGATCGAACCCACCAGTAGTGACGAGGAGGTTAAAAAAGCCTATCGCCGCATGGCTATGAAGTACCACCCGGATAAGGTAAGCCACCTGGGTGAAGACTTTAAAAAAGTGGCCCACGAAAAATTCAGGAAGGTCCAGGGGGCCTATGACCAGATTAAGAAAGAGCGTGGATTGAATTAGAAGTATTATATTTGTTTCACTTTAGTCGGAAGCATGAAGACCATTCAGTTAAAAGACATACTTGCCATATCGGGCAAAGGAGGATTGTTCAAATTTGTTGCACAGGCACGCAACGGCATCGTAGTAGAATCCCTGGAAGAGCATAAAAGGCACGTGGCACCTGCTACCGCCAGGGTGAGTTCCCTGGAAGATATCGCTATTTTCACCATGGATGAAGAGGTGCCGCTGGCTGATATTTTCTATATGATCCAGGAGCAGTCTGAAGGGAAAGAGACGATCTCGCACAAAGCCCCGGCGGAGGAATTAAAAAACCGCTTCAGAGAGCTTGTCCCGGAATACGATGAAGACCGTGTTTATGTTTCGGATATCAAGAAGGTTTTTCAGTGGTACAACCAGCTGAATGAACATGAGATGCTAGAGGTTATCGAAAAGGAGGAAGACAAAGAGGGGGAGGCCGATCAAAAGGAGCAGGCTGACGACCAGAAGAAGCCTGCAGGCAAGCAGAAGAAGCCAGGCAGCGAAAAGGCTGCTGCGAAGCCGGAAAACAAAAAGGCAGACCCTAAATAGTTTTGGCTTCCTGCCAGATCTCTTCCATTTCTTCAAGGGTCATCTCCTTCAGTGACCGGTTCATCTCCAGTGCTTTTTTCTCCAGGTATTTAAATCTGCGAATGAATTTTTTGTTGGTCCGTTCCAGGGCGGTTTCTGGTTCAATATCATACAAACGGGCTGCGTTAATAAGTGAGAATAGCAGGTCCCCGATCTCCTCCTCCATCTTCCCGGGTTCCTGACCGTTGTTCAGCTCGTGCTTCACTTCCTGTATCTCTTCGCCCACTTTGTCCCAAACCTGTTCCCTGCGGTCCCAGTCAAAGCCAACGGCTCTGACCTTATCCTGGATCCGGTGTGCCTTGATCATGGCCGGAAGTGATACCGGAACCCCTGAAAGCACACTGCGATTTCCTTCCTTCATTTTCAGCTCTTCCCAGTTTTCAAGAACCTCACCGGCATCTTTCACTTTACGCTCCCCAAAAACATGGGGATGCCTGAATACCAGTTTGTCACAAATCCCATCCAGCACATCGGCCACATCGAATGCTCCCTTTTCGGATCCGATTTTGGAATAGAATACTATGTGCAGCATCAGGTCTCCCAGTTCCTTCCGGATTTCCTCCAGGTCCTGCTCCATAATGGCATCAGCCAGTTCATAGGTTTCTTCGATGGTCAGGTTCCTCAGGCTCTCCAGGGTTTGCTCCCGGTCCCAGGGACACTTCTCCCTTAGTTCGTCCATCACCACCAGAAGACGTTCAAACGCCTTCAACTTCTCTTCCATACTATGCATGCTATCCTTCTTTGAATTCAACCCTGATAGTTGAGTTTGTGTTTAATTTCAGCAGTCCGGCTGCATTCCCATTCCTGATGGCGATCTCCAGTAAACCGGCCGAGTTGAATATGGCCAGCAGATCTCCCGGTTCCGTCTCATTATACCGTTTATTGATACGTTTAAGCACGTAGTGCTTGCTCTGCACAAAGATCTCAAAATCTTTTCCGTCTCCAATCCGCTTAAACAGGTCCTGGGAGATATTTGTAATGGCATTCTGGTAGGAGTCAATATGGATGACACTGCCAATGATGGTTCTGTTCTCTATGGTAGCCCTTAAAGGGGTTTGCCTGTCATACTCCAGTACCGGGGATCCCAGTTTGGACAGCGGAGCGCCTCCCGCCAGTTTACAGGCAGCCCGGGCAAATACGGTCAGGGCGATAAAGGTATCCCCTTCTTCCTGGAAGTCCCTGGTCAGACTGACCACCTCCTCAGGTTCCTCTCCGCCCAGCAGTCCCAGGATGCCATTATCTGCGCACAGGAAGAAGTGTTTGTCCTTTTTTGCGGCCAGCAGCTCTCCTCCCATCTCCGGCTCCGAATTAACCGCTATGATATGAATGGAGCCGTCAGGAAAGTGCGGGAAACTGTTTCTGACCACAAAAGCGGCCTGGGCACTGTTAAAGGCTTTAATACGATGATTAATATCGATGATCTTAACGTCCGGACAGGCAGATAAAAGTTTTCCCTTGAGTGATGCCACATAATAATCGTTTTCGTTCCAATCGGACGTCAGTGTGATCATGTGCATGTGTTCGTGACAGGGATTTTCTTATTGGAATGTTGGAAAAAACAACTTAATTTGCACATCCAAAAATAGTGATTATAATTTAATTTATGGCGGAAAAACTGATCTATTTGGAAGGTGTCGATCCAGTTGATTTCTATGGTGTAAACAACGTCCGCTTCAATAAATTCATTGAACTTTTTCCGGATATAAAAATTGTTTCAAGAGGGAACGAAATCCGTATTTCGGGGAAGAAAGAGCGGCTGCTTGATTTTGAAGAGAAGGTGGATTTGTTTCTGCGTTACCTGAGGAAATTCCAGACCGTGACCCTTCCCGATCTGGAGGACCTCCTGAGCGGCTCAGTGGACCATAAAATGGAAGTCCCCGGCCCGGATGGGGAGGTTTTGCTGCACGGGGAGAGTGGAAGGAAGATCAGAACCGTTACGGTCAATCAGAAACGGCTGGTGGATGAAGGGATGCTCAATGACCTGCTGATCGCGGTGGGGCCAGCCGGAACCGGGAAGACTTACACCGCCATTGCCATGGCAGTGAAAGCTCTGAAAGAGAGAGAAGTCAAGAGGATTATACTTACTCGTCCCGCGGTGGAGGCAGGTGAAAAACTGGGATTTCTGCCGGGTGATTATAAGGAAAAGCTGGACCCCTACCTGCAACCGCTCTATGATGCGTTAAGGGATATGATCCAGCCAAAGAAACTGATCCAGTTTA
>Ga0316201_10004058_pt1 | contig 10963 bp, 9 predicted proteins | sample CS6wburrow_MG_FD_204516 | JGI IMG/M metagenome (GOLD analysis project Ga0316201, IMG submission 204516) | Coastal sediment microbial communities from Delaware Bay, Delaware, United States - CS-6 worm burrow | ecosystem: Environmental > Aquatic > Marine > Coastal > Sediment | place: USA: Delaware... | reverse complement strand
TTGGCTTAGCATAGTCTCTAAAATTCACCATATTTCTGGTCATATCAGGGTGAATAAATCCTAATATGACGATGTCTGGTTTATATCTAAAACCTTCTTCTTTAAGGAAAATCAGCATTTGATCATGACCGTATCCATGCATACCTAAATTCATGACTTCAGAATTTTGGATCAATTCTTGGAGATAAAAAGGATAGGTCTCATTATCACTTACCTCTTCGCCAAATGTATATGAATCGCCTATGACTAGTATGCGGATTTTATCCTGATCTTTAATATATTGATATTCTGTTGTTCCTCTGAATCCTTTTGAGTTTGTGCTTAACACTTTACTATCGAATACAGGCATATCTCTAAGATTTGGTTTTGATACCCAACCTTTAGTTGAATCGTAGGTATCAAATGTATAATAAATTTGTTTTCCGGTATCTTTGTGTCTTTGTACCCAAGAGCGTCGCCAAGACAGACTTTCATCCACCCAAATTCTTCTTGCTAAATTAGTGTTAGAAAACACTAACCTTGCTGTCCCCTCAAACAAAATAAATAGTAATACTATGTATACTGATATAAATATGATCTTCTTTTTCTGAATCATTTTGAACCACAATATTTTTATTTAGTCAAACTAAGTATGTTGTAAGTTAGATTGTTTTGAACTATTGAAATTACACCTGTTTGCATAATAATATTAATAAAGTATATTGCAACCTTCAAATAAATATAATTATGGATATAAAGATAAATCGGATACATTCAAAGAAAAATTTAGAACATGCATTTTCAATCCGAAGGGTAGTATTTTGCAAAGAGCAAAAAGTGTCTGAAGAAATTGAAATGGATGAATTTGATGACAAATCGACACATATTTTAGCATATATTGATAATAAACCCATTGGGACTGCCCGTTGGCGATTAACAGAAGATGGTACTAAAATGGAACGATTCGCAGTGTTAAAAGAATATAGAGGGAAGGGAGTGGGGGAAGCACTTGTGAAATATACTTTAAAAGAACTTAAAGATTGTGATTTCATTTATCTGTATGCTCAAGAAATAGTTATCGGATTCTATGAAAAATTTGGATTTGTTGCTATCGGAAATCGCTTTTATGAAGCGAACATACCTCACAAAAAGATGATCTTAAAATAAATATTAACTGAAATCGTCATTTTAATCTGCACCATTATATTGTAATTTATAAGTCTTTGGAAATCATATTATTTTCTGATGAAAGAATCAATATATATAAGATTATTTAAATTAATAAAACCATATAAATGGCAACTGATTGGATCAACTGTAGCAGCATTGTTCTTTGTGGTTTTTAATAGTGCTTCAATATGGTTTACTGCATCATTATTAAACAGCATACTTGGCAATTTCGTTGAATTTGTTGCCGAACATGAAACTTTTAGAAATGCCGCAGATCTGACAATCAACCAACAAATTAAATTTTGGACCAATGATTTAATTTTACGCAATACAGCATTTAAAACATTAAAAGTATTATCTTTTCTTATAATAATTGTTTTTTTATTAAAAAACGTGTTCCTGTACATAAAAAATATTCTACTCACACATGTTCAATATAATTTTATTACCGAATTACGAAACAGCCTCTATAGAAAATATTTATCGTTATCATTATCCTATTTCAATAAACAAAAATCAGGTGAATTAACGTCCACTATTATTACTGATGTTAGCCATATGCGAAGTGCATTCACGCTCGGGTTTCAGCGCGCATTTGTTGAACCACTTAATATTATTGCATTCATTATCTTATTATTCGTCATAAATATGCAATTGGCATTTATTGCTATACTTATTGTACCTATTTCTGGCCTTGCCATCACTGCTATTGGGAGAAGCATTAAACGGAAATCTCGCCGCATTCAAGCAAAAATCGCAAATATTACAAATGTTATTTCTGAAACATTAACATCCATGCGTATTGTAAAAGCATTCACTACAGAAAATTTTGAGAATAAACGATTTCAGAAAGAGACATCAAAGTTTTACAATTTAATATTTCGCCGGGCAAGATTGCGCCTCACGGCTGAACCATTAACTGAGATCATTGGTGTTTTTGTCGCTGTTGCACTCATAATATTAGGTGGAAGTAAAGTGCTTGTCGATAATTCTATGACGGCAGAAGACTTTTTACGATTCATATTGGTTTTATTTAGTGCGTTAGCCCCTATTAGATTATTAAGTAACGTAAATATGGAAATACAAACAGGGATGGCATCGGCTGAACGTGTATTTCACACACTTGATTCGGTCTCAGACATTACCAATCGCCCGGATGCATGTAAGCTGAGTTCATTCATGAAATCCATTGAATTCAATGGTGTTGGTTTTAAATATAACAGCGATGAAGGTTGTGTACTAAATGATGTTTCTTTTACAATCAGCAAAGGCAAAGTAGTAGCGTTGGTAGGTGAGAGCGGCGCCGGCAAATCTACAATTGCTGATCTTGTTCCTCGGTTTTACGATGCCACAAATGGTTTGATAACAATTGATGGAAAAGATTTAAGAGATGTAACCACCAAATCATTGCGTAAACTCATGGGAATAGTGACTCAGGAGACAATTTTATTTAATGACACAATACGTGCCAATATTGCTTATGGTTTAACTGACGCTACTAATGACGATGTAGTTTCTGCTGCGAAAACCGCTAATGCACTTGATTTCATTTTAGATCAACCGCATGGTTTCGATACAATTATCGGTGATAAAGGCGTACGGCTATCGGGTGGACAGAGGCAACGCTTAGCAATAGCTCGCGCAGTATTAAATAATCCGCCAATTTTAATTTTGGATGAAGCCACGTCATCTCTGGATACTCGTTCCGAAAAACTAGTGCAAGAAGCATTAGATAGATTAATGACCGATAGAACAGTATTAGTAATCGCTCACCGCTTATCTACAATTCAAAAAGCAGACAAGATTGTTGTTTTAGAAAAAGGTTGCATTACTGAACAGGGCACACACGCAGAGCTTATTAAGAAAAGTGGACAGTATAAAAGACTGCATGATTTTCAATTCAACAAACCTGATTAAAGATAATATATGTATAAGCGGTTAAGTACAGTTCAAAAATTTAGAACAAATATATTCAAAGATGTCGTCAAAGTACTTAATCGAGAAAAAGTACCTTTTTGGTTGGATTTTGATACGTTATTAGGAGTTTGGAGTGTAAAAAATGGGATTGACCTGAGTCGCGAGAAAAATATTTATCTATCTATACAAGAAAAGCACTTAGTTGCACTACAAGATTCCTTGAAGAAATTAGGAATGTTATACCGTGTTCATTCTTTTCTAAACCGTTCCGGGAGAAAGTGGATTCCGAGTAAAATCATAGAGCTCGGTATTTTCAATAGTTGGAAACGAACAGCATATTCATTTAAAATTTTAATTTCGATTAAATATCAACTTGATGATGATTACCGATGGGTGAGTATTAGAAATTGTAAGCATATTTCAGCTGATTATTACAATAAACTCGATAGCCTAATATTTGATGGTAAAACATACAATATTCCATCCGAAACTGAAAAATATCTGAATTATATTTATGGTAACTGGCGGATGCTTACTGAAGATTGGATGCATCAAATTAATGATGGAACATTAGCCAAAGATAGCTTAATCCAAACAATTCCATTCCAAACATTCGAAAGAAAAATCAACGAAGAAAAAATTAAGTTGCAAGATAGGAATAATCATAGTAGAATGAAACAAATGCTACTCTTTACTATCGACCTACTTCAAAAAAATAATGTTCCCTTTTGGATAGAAGCCGGCACGTTACTTGGCATTTATCGTAACGGCGACTTAATTCCGTGGGATTATGATGCTGATCTAAGTATCCCAGCTGAGTATGCCGATCATGTTGCAAAATTAAGGTATAATTTTTTTCCAAGTTATATTGTTAGAAAAAGATCTATTGATAACCGTTGGTTGCCGGGAAACACACGTGTTGTAAAGGTAAAATCGACTTGGGAAAAACTGCGTCAGGTAAATTTTCATATTGATTTATTTTGTATTTATAAAGTCAATAATAAATATCGCTGGGTTGATACCGGAGTGCTAAAACAAGTTGATGAGAAATTTTTTAACAAACAGGATCATATAACTTGGGAAGGGCGTAAAATCCCTGTGCCTTCACATACCGAGGAATACCTTACTTTGCGATACGGAGATTGGCGAAAACCCGATAAAACTTATAATGCAGGGATTCACGATGGGGCAATCGCAGAGCGTGGATTTTAACTTTTTATGTTTAACTTTCAGCTTGTTTAAAAATAAATATAAATTGATTTAAGTCTAAAAGTAAAAATATCATGGGCAAAGCAGAAAAGAAAGTTTATGTTGGTATGGCAGCCGACATCATTCATGAAGGTCATCTAAACATTATCAATGAAGCAAAGAAACTAGGATATGTGGTTGTTGGTGTATTAACCGATGAAGCTATAGCTAGTTATAAAAGGATTCCTTTTACACCATATAAACATCGCAAGGCGATCGTAGAAAGTTTAAAAGGTGTGGGAGAGGTTATTCCGCAAGAGACCCTAGATTATGTGCCAAATTTACAAAAAGTTAGACCGGATTATTTAGTTCACGGTGATGATTGGAAAACTGGTATCCAGCAAAAAACACGTCAACGAGCTATTGACGCACTTAGTGAATGGAATGGCCAATTAATTGAACCACAATACACAAAAGGAGTTTCCTCTACTCAGCTAATTGAAGCGTTGAAAGAAAAGGGAATTACTCCTGATATGCGCCTTAAATCGCTACGATTAATGCTGAGCGTGAAACCAGTTTTACGAGTCATGGAAGCCCATAACGGTATTACAGGATTGATAGTTGAGAAAACTAAGGTACAAGAGAATGGTAGTATCAGAGAATTTGATGCACTATGGTTAAGCAGCTTAACTGTTTCTACGTCCAAAGGCAAACCTGATACTGAAGTCGTTGATTTTTATTCACGTTTTCAAACCGTTGAAGAGATTTTAGAAGTCACTACTAAACCAATTATTGTTGATGGAGACACAGGTGGTGAGATAGAACATTTTAAATTTAATGTTCGAACAATGGAAAGGTTGGGTGTTTCTGCCGTAATTATTGAAGATAAAATTGGCTTGAAGCGTAATTCATTATTTGGTACAGATGTTATTCAAGAACAAGACTCAATTGAACATTTTTCTGAGAAAATTAGTGCCGGGAAAAATGCACTAGTCAATACTGATTTTATGATATTTGCTCGAATTGAAAGTCTAATTTTGAACAATGGTATGGACGATGCTCTGAAAAGAGCAAAAGCTTATATTTCTGCCGGTGCTGATGGAATCATGATACACAGCAAAATGAAAAATGGACAGGAGATTATTGATTTTTGTAATGCATATAATAAATTTGATAAAAAAGTACCGCTTGTAGTTGTTCCTTCAACATTCAGTCATTTAAGTGTTAGTGATTTTGAACAATTGGGTGTGCAAATTGTAATTTATGGCAACCATCTTATTAGGAGTGCTTATCCTTCAATGGTAAAAACAGCTGAATCAATTTTGAAATACGACCGTTGCTTAGAAGCATCCAATAATTATTGCATGTCGATAAAGGACGTATTGGCACTCATCCCCGGGAATAAATAATGGCTGTTCGGCCATTGCACTTTTATCGGCTTTTAGCCGATAACAATGTAGATTTTTTTACAGGTGTACCCGATTCACTTCTTAAACAATTATGTCTTTGTATTGATGACAACGTCTCGAACGACAAGCATATTATAACTGCCAATGAGGGCAATGCTATCGGGTTAGCAACCGGGTATCATCTTGCTACGAATGACTTGGCACTAGTTTATATGCAAAATTCCGGACTTGGGAATGCAATCAATCCATTGTTGTCACTAGCAGACCCTGAAGTTTATTCAATACCAATGCTTATTTTAATTGGTTGGCGCGGTGAGCCTGGAGTTAAGGACGAACCACAGCATATTAAACAGGGCAAAGTGCAATTAGATCTATTAGGTTCATTAAAATTAAAATATGATATTATTTCCTCTGACGATTCCGAATGGAAGCAAAAAGTTGAAAAAGGAATAAATTTCGCCAAGTCAAATAATTGCCCGTTTGTTATTGTAATTAAGAAAGGAACATTTGATAATTACAATTCTACAATGAAAAGTGATTATTTTGAAGGGATGTCAAGGGAAGAATCCCTCGAAATATTGTTAAAACATATACCCGAAGATGCTGTAATTGTATCAACTACCGGTAAAACCTCACGAGAAGTATTTGAAATTCGAGAGAAAAATAATGAACCACATTTCAAAGATTTCTTAACGGTAGGTTCAATGGGACATTGTTCATCAATAGCGTTGGGAATTGCCATAGCACAACCAAAAAGAAAAGTTGTCTGCATTGATGGTGACGGTGCTTTTCTAATGCATCTTGGCGCATTGGCTACGATTGGGAAAATTCAACCAACCAATTTTTATCATATATTAATGAATAATTTTGTTCATGAATCAGTAGGTGGACAAAAAACAGCAATTGAGTCAATAAACGTAGAAGGTGTTGTTAAATCATTGAATTATAATAATATGGTGAGCGTAAATAACGCTAATGATTTATCAAAAAAAATATCCGAATATTTTAACAGCAATGGTCCAAGCTTTATTGAGATAAAATTAAAACCGGGGTCAAGATCAGATTTAGGACGACCCACCATCAAACCAATTGACAATAAACTCAATCTGATAAAATTTCTAAAAAGTAATTAATATTCTAAATAAAATCTAAATGTATCGTAATCCCGTAAAAGTAATTGAAACTGATGAATGGCGATCAGTACTAAATGATTCGCTTTCTAAGCTTAATATTAAGAGTCCATTAGTGATCACTTCTTCGGGTAATATCAAACGAAATGATCTTTTAAATATATTTGATAAAGAAGTTTTATTTGATGATATTGAAAACAATCCTACTTTTGAAAGCTGTCAACGTGCAATTGATTTTAGTCAATCGGATAAATTCGATGGGGTAGTTGCGTTAGGCGGTGGTTCAGTAATGGATACCGCAAAGACTGTAATGGCGGCCATTAGTAATAATATATTTTCAATTTCGGATTTGCTTTCCGGTAAATTAAAGTTTCCTCATCGGATTCCAGCTATATTCATTCCGACGACGCATGGTACTGCAAGCGAGGTAACTATGTGGGGTACAATTTGGGATATGAAGGGAAAACGTAAATATTCGCTATCATATACGGAATTGTATCCTGATATTGCTATACTAGATGGTACATTAACCTTGAGTTTACCACTGGATATATCGATTACCACGGTTCTTGATGCATTAAGCCACAGTTTTGAAGCCATCTGGAATAAAAATGAGAATAAAAAATCCACTGATTTTGCAATTGAAGCAATAAATATCATATTTCAAAATGTCTATAAATTAAAGAAAAATTCCAATGACATTAACATTAGAAGAAAATTACTTAAAGCTTCTAATTTAGCAGGATTAGCATTCTCAAATACGAAAACTGCTGCAGCCCACTCAATGAGCTATCCATTGACAATTTCCCACGATATACCGCACGGAATTGCCTGTTCTATGCCTATAATTCCATTGCTGAGAATCAATGAAAAAGCCATATCAAAACATTTGGCTAAACTTTTTCTCAAAATTGGAGTTGATAATCTCTCCCAATTAGAAAAGTTAATACTTGATATACCTAAAGACGTAATCGATTTTAAATTGGAAGATTGGAATGTAAATATTGAACACCTTGATGATATTACTAAACGTTCTTTTACGAAGAGTAGAATGGAAAATAATATTATTGAGTTAAACAGCGATGATATTCTGCAGGCTTTCAAAGAAATATAATAAATAATATGTCTGTTGACAGACTTCGATATCTATTTTTTGTTACAAAACCTTATTCATTCCCAATTCTTGAGCCAATTGATCAATACATAAAAACCAATAATCTAGGTGAAACCGCTTGGTACACTGCAAGTACAGCAAAAAATATTTATCCAAATGGCCTTACGTTAAGGAATATTGATGAAGTTATGATATACAATCCCAATGCAGTAATAGCACCAGGGAATATTGTTCCTCAAAATTGGCCGGGAATAAAAGTACAAGTTTTTCATGGAATGGACGATGAAGTAAAAGGATACTATCATATTAATGGTCAATTTGATTTATATTGTACTCATGGGCAAGAATCATCGGAACGATTTCAAAAACTAGCACAAAAGCACAAGAATTTTATTGTTATAGAAACCGGATGGCCAAAGCTTGACTCTATATATACCAATATAAATTCTAAGGTTTACATAGATGAAAAATTGATTAAACAAATCGAATTTAAAGCTTATAAACCGATTTTATTATATGCACCAACATTTCCACCAAAATATACTTCTACCAAGGAGTTATTCCCGCAAATTAAACGCTTAAAAGATGATTATCAGTGGATAGTAAAATTTCACACATTGATGGATAAAAATATTATCAAACAATACCAAAGTTTGGTAGGGGATTCACTTAAAGTAATCGACGATAATAATATCTTGCCATATTTTGCTATCAGTAATGTACTTATTACCGACACTTCATCAGTTGCTTATGAATTTTTACCATTAGATCGACCAATAATTACTTATAAAGCTATCGCACGTTTAGACAAAGGTATTAATATTGTAGATGCACAGGATTTACATGGTGCAATTGTGAGATCGTTAAACAACAGTACCGAATTTTCCACAAACCGACAATTTTATTTAAATGAAATTCATCCTTACACAGATGGTAAATCGTCGCAACGGGTTATTAAGGCAATTCAAGACTCAATCAGTCAGGATCTATTAAGTAAATTGAAACTGAAACCAAATAATTGGTTTCGAAATCATAAAATTAAGAAGATGCTCAATAGTTAAATGTCTACCACTGGCAAAATTAAAATTCTATTTAAAATGGTCTATCTATACCATAAAGCAGCTTATGACCCATTGATGGACCTATTTTGTTCAGATTTACGCTACGACGTGGCTGTTTCGCAAACTAGTGATGTAACTCGAAAATATGGTCTATTCAATAAAAGTGAATCAACCAAAACTCTGATTGATTCACTTCAGAAAGATGTTCGGATTTCCGATGAAAAAGAACATTTTGATATTGTAATTGTTCCTGATGTAGTTGACGAAAAAAGATATGGTAATACACTATTATGCATGCTCTATCATGGATTAACTTTTACAAAAACTGTGACATCTCGAGAATTGGAAAAACATAAACCAAATAAGTATCATATTTTTGCTGAAAGTGAATACGCTGTAAAACAGCTAGAGGAATCGGGTAGTTTAAATAATTCAGAAGTTTATAACATTGGATACCCAAAACTCGATTTATTATTTCAAACTAAAGTGTTTAATAAAGAAAAACTCTTGAAATCATTAGGATTGGATCTAAATAAAAAAACAGTATTGTATGCTCCAACCTATAAACCAACCAGTGTATATAAATTAAAAGATGCAATATTTGAAGCTACGCAAGATTACAATTTGATAATAAAATTACATCATTATGTATGGCAGGGGAAATATGCACGGCATAGCCAACATAGAATTTTTGAAAAACGGATCAAGAAATATAGTCATGCTGTGATTATACCGAATGATTCTTATAATATAGTACAGTATCTATTTATAGCGGATACATTAATTTCTGAGGCATCAGGTGCAATTGCGGAATTTTTAGCTACGGGTAAAATTGGAGTTATTTATGAAATGAATGATAAGCAATTATATCATTCTGATGGTCAAAAGTTATTAGTTGAAGATAGAAAAAAGTTTCTAAAAGACTCATTTGTGCATATTAGTACCCCTAATGAATTGAGCGCAGGAATCGCAAAAGCACTTAATCCATCGCAGCATATGATAAGCGCCGCAAAGAAAGATCGCGATAAATATTTTTATAAATTAGATGGAAATGCATCGGTACGTACAAAAACATTGATTGAAAAATTATTTGCGGAAGGAACACATTTAAATATTGTAAATTGATTTAACTATTATAATATGGATATCAATAAAGAGATGAAGCCGACAATTAAAAATTTAAAAAAAGTCATTGGTCGTCCCAATGAGATTGATCCTTATGCAAAATATTTAATACGTCCAATCTCTATATGGTTTACTTGGATTTTTGTGCGAACACCATTGACTGCTAATCATATTACACTCATCCAAGAGATATTTGGTATTATAGGTGCTTTGCTATTTGCTTATGGAAGATTTATGTTGGGGGCATTATTTTTGCAAATAGGGTTTATTATGGATAATAGTGATGGAGAGGTTGCAAGGTGGAAAAATCAGCAATCTGAACGAGGTAAATTTTTGGATCTGATAGGACATGTGGTTATAATTCCATTTTACTTTTTTGGATTGGGACTTGGACTATATTTACAGCAAGGATACTTAATTACTCTCATCATGGGTTTTTTAGCCGGACTTTTCAGTTTAAAACTCGAAAAATTTATTACTAATGATGATGGAGATTTAAGTCTTGCAAGGCATGGTTTTTTCAAATCTCTTTTCCGCTATCCAGATTCGATGAATGTAATTACGATTTGTGCTCTAATAGATTGGATATTTAATTACAATCTGCTTTTTTTCTGCATTATAATTTATGGAATCGGAATGACCGTGGGTAGGATGCAGCAAGTCTATAAGACTTTTTATTCTATTAAAAATTGATATTTATAGTCATTTTATATAAATAAATAAAAGTGGATAAATAAATCCTGTTTTACTCGTTTTTTATTAAATAATACTATTAACTTTTACAATCGATTTTAAAAGAATTTTCCAAAAAAGAGGATGTTATGATAACCAAAAAAGATGCTTTAGACTATCATTCCAGTGGTAGGCCCG
>Ga0316201_10004057_pt1 | contig 10965 bp, 8 predicted proteins | sample CS6wburrow_MG_FD_204516 | JGI IMG/M metagenome (GOLD analysis project Ga0316201, IMG submission 204516) | Coastal sediment microbial communities from Delaware Bay, Delaware, United States - CS-6 worm burrow | ecosystem: Environmental > Aquatic > Marine > Coastal > Sediment | place: USA: Delaware... | reverse complement strand
GCGAAGGCACCGTCAAAGACAGATATTTTTAATTCTGGACTAGCAGGTAAAACAATCGCATTTAGTTGTTGGGTTGGGGGCAGTGTAACGGTGCCTAATCTATAACAATGCATAGTCTTTACGGAAATAAATTAATTAACATTGCCATGGTATTTTCTATGGCATTGTTGTTTTATGGCTGTCAGGATAATTACAAAAGGGTTGGAGAAGAAGCGCAGCAAACTATATATCCTCAGGGAGTAGCTCAGAATTTCGTTCTTACTTATACAGAGACTCCGGAGAAATTGGAAAGCGAAGACACCAAAAAATCTAAAGTTATTGCTATTTTAAAAAGCCCGTTGAGCGAAGACTATGACAATATGAGATTTAAATTCAGGACTTTTCCAAATGGATTAGAAGTGGAATTGTTTGATGCCGAAGACAATAAAAGCACGATTAAGGCCGATTACGGAATTATTTATTCCAACACTAATTTAATAGACCTTCAGGGTAATGTTGTAATTGAATCTCATGATGGAAAAAAGCTCGAAGCTCCCCAGATTTTTTATGATCAGACAAATGAATGGATTTTTACCCAACGAAAATTTAAATTTACTAATCCGGAAGATGGAACAATTATGGATGGTGAAGGAATGGATTTCAATAAAGACTTCAGCTTCTTCAATGCCCATAAGACTTATGGACTAATCACAATTAAGGAAGATCAAACATGATTAAAATACTGAGATATACTGAATACTTGTACCTGGTGGTGGCAATTATATCAGTGTATAAGACAATTGAACTTTGGAATAGTGACAGAGAGGGTACATACATCTTTATTTTCTTTGCGATCGTCTCTATAGGAATGTTTATTTTTAGACGTAACTATAGAAAACGTTTCGAAAAGCGAAAACGGGATAATCAGCAATAGCCTTGGATTCTAGCATACTTATCATTTGTATTTGTTTGGTGTTATCTGCATTCTTTTCAGGAATGGAGATTGCCTTTATCTCCGCGAATAAGATTCATATAGAAATTGAAAAAAAACAGGAAGGTCTTCTTGCACAGATACTTACCCGCTTAACCAATAAACCTTCAAAGTTTATTGCTACCATGCTTATCGGAAATAATGTTGCTCTTGTGGTATATGGTTTGTTCATGGGAGAGTTATTGATGAATTGGTTCCAAACCAAATTACCCTCTGGTAATAACTTTGTACATCTTATGTTTACTGACTTCAGCCTGTTAACCCAGACACTGATCTCTACAATTATAATTTTGCTCACTGCAGAGTTTTTGCCTAAGGTACTTTTTCAGATTTATGCAAACAAGCTGCTGAAAATTTTTGCAGCTCCTGCTTATTTTTTCTATTTATTATTCTCTTTCGTTTCTGATTTTGTCATTAAAGTTTCCGATATACTTCTCAAAGTCTTTTTTAAGACTGATGGAGACCAGGTGCAACTGGCATTTAGCAAGATTGAATTAGGAGACTATATTACTGAACAAATGGAAACTGTGAAGGAAGAAGATGATATAGATTCTGAGATACAGATCTTTCAGAATGCTCTTGAATTTTCAGCGGTTAAGGCAAGGGAAGTTATGGTTCCCAGGACTGAGATTATAGCAGTTGAATTGCACGAAACACCTAAAAATCTGGCTAAACTTTTTACCGAAACCGGCTTATCAAAAATATTAGTCTTTAAAGACACCATAGATAACATTATTGGGTACGCTCATTCTTACGAGTTATTTAAAAAGCCAAAGACAATAAAAAGTATACTCCTGCCGGTAGAATTCGTGCCGGAAACTATGTTAATCCAGGATATCCTCAACGTTTTGACAAAAAGAAGAAAAAGTATTGCTGTAGTACTCGATGAGTATGGTGGAACTTCGGGAATAATGACGGTTGAGGATATTGTTGAGGAACTTTTTGGAGAAATAGAGGATGAACATGATTCAACAGATTTAGTAGAAGAACAACTAAATAGTAATACCTATAAATTTTCAGCCAGGCTGGAAGTAGATTACCTAAATGTACAATATAAGCTAGAACTTCCTGAAAGTGTGGAATACGAAACACTTGGAGGGCTTATTGTAAATGAAACTGGTGAGATCCCTGACCAGAATTCTGAAATACTGATAGATCATTATTTATTTACTATCCTTGAAGTTTCCAGCACAAAAATAGATTTAGTGACCCTTGAGGTCAAGGAAAAGGATTAGTCCTATAAATATCAGTCAGATAGCCTACTTTAAGTTTTTATTTCTTGATGGAAAATACTAATTTCGCCAACTGATTTTAAATTAACAAAAAATGGCAATTCTAGAGAATATTAGAAAACGAACTACTATATTAATCCTGATCATTGGGATGGCTTTATTTGCGTTCGTTATTTCTGGAATTTTTACCAGCAATGATTTTTCTGGTGGAAAAGTTGGGTCTGCTGTAGGTGAAATAAATGGAGACGAAATTTCCATCGATGACTTTAGACGAAAGATTGAGAGGGCGTCAAGAAGGTCGGGGCCAACAAATTCATCTATGCAGTTAGTAAATTCTGTTTGGAACCAGGTAGAACGAAACACGATTTTGGGGCAACAAATAGAGGATCTGGGTATTTCTATTGAGCAGGACCAGATTATTAACGTAATTAAATCGAGCCCCGGGATAGCACAAAATCCGCAATTTACAGATGAGAATGGAATATTTGATGAAACCAAGTTTCGGGATTTTATTTCTGAATTAAAAATCAATGCACCTGCCCAATATAACGACTGGCTGCAGGACGAAGAAGCAATTATTCAAAGTGCAAAGGAGCAGACCTATTTCAATTTAATTAGAGCAGGAGTTGGCGCTACGTTAAAAGAGGGAGAATTGGATTATAAATTGAGTACAGATAAGGTAGATATCAGATATGTAAGGATTCCCTACACTTCAATGCCCGATAGTGCTTTTATAGTTACTAAAAAAGAAATTTCGGACTATATCAATGAACACCAGCAAGACTACAAGCAGCAAAGGTCAAGAGATATTCAATTTGTTTATTTTGAAGATAAAGCTTCGGATGACGATGTAGCCCTTATTAAAGATCAAATAACAAAGCTTCTTGGCGATACGGTAGAATATTTTGAAGAACGCGATGAAACAGACACCATTCCCGGCTTTAGAAATACAACAGATAACGCAGCTTTTCTTGATAGAAATTCGGACATCAAATTTGATACTATTTATAAGTCGAAAAATGAGCTTCCATTAAAATTTGCTGATACCCTAATGGGTTTAAAAATTGGTGAGTTATTCGGACCTTACAATGATGGAGAAAGTTGGAAAATTACCAAAATGGTCAATAAAAAACCCAATGGATCTGTAAAAGCCAGTCATATTCTGATTACTTGGGAAGGGGCCGAAAGGGCTAACCCTGAAATTAAGAGAACCAAAGAAGAGGCCGAGTCCATAGCAAACGATTTACTAAGACAAGCGAAAGCAGAAGGAGCAGTATTTTCTCAGCTGGCAAGAGATAATTCTGACGGGCCCTCTGCACCAAGGGGGGGTGACCTGGGTTACTTTCAGGAAGGGGTAATGACCCCAAAGTTTAATGATTTTGCTTTTGGAAATGCCGTAGGCCATATCGGATTGGTTGAAACAGAATTTGGATATCATATCGTACGCGTAGATGATATGCAAGATCTTGTTCAATTGGCAACACTAAGCAGGGAAATAGAAGCTTCAGACGAAACACTCAATGCACTTTTTACGGATGCTACTAAATTTGAAATGGCGGCAACCTCATCAGAAAAGTCTTTTACTGATTTGGCAAAAGAAAATGAATACGTAGTACGGCCAGTTAATAAAATAAATGAATTGGACGAAAATCTTCCGGGACTTTCAAACCAGAGGGCTATTGTGCAGTGGGCATTTAATTCGGAAACGGAAATAGGAGATATTAAAAGGTTTGGAATTAGCAACGGCTATGCTGTTGTACAGCTAACAGCAAAGTATGAAGAAGGATTAATGACTGTTGAAGATGCTTCCGCTTCTGTTCTTCCAATAATCAGGAAAAGAAAAAAAGCGGCGAAGATTATTTCTCAAAATCAGGGAAAATCTTTGGAGGATTTAGCTTCAGACAACAACACCAACATATCATCTGCTTCTGCCTTAACGGTTAAAACCCCAACAATACCAGGGGCTGGAAGAGAGCCTTTGGTTGTGGGCACTGCTTTTGCTTTACCTCAGGGGAGTGTTTCAGATCTTATTGAAGGAGAGACCGGAATTTTTAAGATAGAAGTAACCAAAAAGGAAGAAGGCCCTAAGCTCGAAAATTATACCACTTTCGCCAATTCCTTGCAGGCTTCAAATGGAACCCGGGTAAATACAAGTGTGTTCGATGCCTTGAAGGAAAATGCCGAGATTGTAGATAACAGAGCAACTTTCTATTAAGAATACTATTGTTTGGAAATTAAAGTTTGCAGAAATAGTTTTTAATAAATTCATGATAATAAAAAAGCTTCTCAATTGAGAAGCTTTTTTTATAGTATCATTTCTTTATATGGAATTACGGTCTTATACCCCTTCTTAATAAAATAGTCAGGAGTATTATTATCCCCTATGGCAAGGACAAAGTCGCCGCCCCATGCCCCTAAACTCTTTACAGACCCTTCAAAATCATTAAATAGCTTATCCTTCACAGGTGTTAGTTTAAGGATGTCTGCCAAAAGTAGTTCATGTTTGTTCATTAATTCTTTGAACCTACTTATTTCAATACAACTAATACATTCTTTAGTTAAATCTGAGATGCACTTAATTAAAGTTTCTTTATCAAATTCCTTTTCCCTATATCTGGTTATTCCCTCTCTGCTGTTTTGCTTTCTGTTGAGATGTACAAAGTATAATGCATCTTTAAACGGAGGGTTAAATTCGATTTCTTTGATAAATGGTTCTCCACCTTTTAGTTGATATAGAATTGGATGATTATGCTGTGCACAGGCAATATCATAACCACTTCCGTTAAAAGTTTTTGATAAAAGGGCAAAAGGATCAACTTTGGCCCATTGCGCTACGTTATTGATGAGGGTCGAGGAAGATCCAAGACCCCATTCCCTGGGAAAACTCAAAGTTGTTTCAACTTCATATCCAATATCTCCCATTAAGAAATCGGGGTTCAATTTTTTTGCTTCAAGTAAAATTCTGAATAGCATTTCAGATACTTTATTTTCAGATTCTGGCTGGTTTTCCAATTCATTCGAAACTTCCGCTTCTGAATTCCGAAAAAGATCCAGATGCAGCGAAGTATGAAACCATTTTTTACCCTTTTCATCCAGGCTTGTCCAAAAGAGCAATGGAGAATCAACCTCATTTATAGTTAAGGTTTGCCCGTATTTGGTAGGTAATGCAAAGGATAAAGCACCGTCAAGAACTGCGTACTCACCAGTAAGTAGCAATTTTCCATTGCTGTAGAACCGTTGAGTCATAGTTTATTCCGTAAATTTTGCAGTGCTTCAACAACAGCATTATGAGTTGCAGCATTTTTTTTGAAATAGGCCACTAAAGTTCTCTTTTCATCATCTGAGGCACTCATCTGATTAAGAATATTAAGCAAATGCATTTTCATATGGCCTTCCTGAATTCCGGTTGTGACTAATGATCTAACCGCTGCAAAATTCTGCGCTAATCCTGCTACTGCAACAATTTGCATTAAATCGCGGGCTGAAGGTTTTTGCAAAATCTCCAGAGCTAGATTTACCAGGGGGTGCAATCTGGTAAGCCCTCCAACGGTTCCAAGGGCCAGTGGTAATTCGATCCAAAATTTGAAGATACCGTTCTCAAGAGAGGCATGTGTAAGACTTTTATAAGACCCATCTTTTGCTGCATAAGCGTGGACACCGGCTTCTACCGCTCTGAAATCGTTCCCCGTAGCCAGCACAACTGCATCAATGCCGTTCATTATTCCTTTATTGTGCGTTACCGCTCTATAGGGTTCAACATTTGCAATATTTACTGCCCTTACCATTTTTTCAGCAAATTCTTTTGGGGAAACAGACTCCTCTGTCTCTAATTCGCTAATCGGGCAACTGACTTCTGCCCGAACTAGGCATTCGGGAACATAGTTTGAAAGAATGCTCATAACCACTTCAATCCCTTTTTCATCTTCATTAAACAGCGTACAGGTTTGGGCTTCTCTTTTTAGTGTGGCAGCAAATTGTTCCAAACAGGAGTTGATAAAATTTGCACCCATAGCATCCAGGGTTTCAAATTTACAATGTAACTGATAGTAATTATCAATTTTATGTGTTCGATCCCTCAGTTCTATTGATGTTATACCACCCCCGCGTTTTTCCATATTTAGGGTGATGGACTTAGAATCATTAATTAAAATTGGTTTTATTTCATCAATAAATTCCTGCAACTTCTCAGAAGTGCCCTTGAAAATAAAATGAACCTGTCCTATCTTTTGGGTTCCTAGTACTTCAGTCTTAAATCCTCCCTTATCAAGCCAAAATTTGGCAGCTTTACTTGCAGCTGCAACAACAGAACTTTCTTCAATAGCCATTGGAATGGCATATAGTTTATCATTAATAAGAAAATTTGGTGCGATCCCAAAAGGCAGGTAATAGTTGCTAATGGTATTCTCTATGAATTCGTCATGGAGTTTTTGCAACTTATTATCTTCATTCCAGTATTTTTTAAGAATTTGTTTTGTGGTATCCGAATTATCAGTGTAATTATCGGCAATCCAATTGATTTTTTCTTCTTTGGAAAGTTTGGAAAAACCCTGGATTGGTGTTTTCATAAGCTATTTTTCTATATGGGCAAAGATAATGATTACACAATTATATCCGGGGCTTTCTTCATACCGGGTATTAGGGTATAAAGTTGCAATATTTTAAGTTTAAAGTTATTTTTTTCGCAAAAATATTAGTAAACTTGGGAGTTTATAATCAATTTTTCAGATTTTATGAATAAATCTTTCGTTCTGATTTTTCTTGTCATTTGCTTTATTAATTACGTACCTGCGCAACAAAAAAAGTTATCTCTTGAAGAACTTTGGGCAGGAGACTACGTAACCCAAGGCATGGAAGCCATTTATCCCTTAAAAAATGGGAAACACTATACAGTACTAAATACAGATCAGGTCTCAGGTATTGTCAGCATTGATAAATATGAATATAATACTTTAGAAAAATTAGAAACTGTGGTCTCCTCGCAGGAGATACCTTCAAAAGCAGCATTTAGTTCATATTCTTTTAGCACGGACGAGTCCAAAGTATTACTGGCGACAGAAGAGGCACCAATATACAGGCGTTCCAAAGTGGGTATCTATTATATTTATGATCTAATCACTAAAAATATAACCCAAATAGCAGATACATGGATTCAGGAACCCACCTTTTCACCGGATGGGGATAAAGTAGTCTTTGCAAACAATAACAATTTATATCTTTTTAATATCGCAGACGGCAACATTGTAAAAATAACTTCTGACGGGGAAAAGAATAGTATTATTAATGGTATAGCAGATTGGGTATATGAAGAGGAATTTAAAATTGTAAGGGCATTTGAATGGAACTCAGACGGCACAAAAATTGTTTTTTTAAGATTTGATGAGACCAACGTTCCCGAATTTGCTATGGATGTTTATGGAACCGACTTATATCCTTTTCAATATATTTTTAAGTATCCTAAAGCCGGTGAAAATAATTCTGTTGTCACCTTGCATTCTTATGATATTGAATCAAGGAAAATTTCAAAAATTTCACTCCCGGACTCCTATTACATTCCCAGAATAACCCGAATGAACGATTCTAATCATATAAGTGTTCAAACTTTAAACAGGCACCAAAATAATTTGAATTTATATGCCGTAAACCTGCAAAACAATGCAGTATCTCTTTTACTCCAGGAAAATGACCAGGCATATGTGGATGTTACGGATAACCTCACTTTTCTGCCTGATGACAGCTTTATCTGGACGAGTGAAAAGGATGGATACAACCACATATATCTGCATTCCAAAAACGGGGAATTAGTTAACCAGATTACCAGGGGCGACTGGGAAGTGACCAATTACTATGGGTATGATCCAAATGATGATAGAATTTATTACCAATCAACGGAAAATGGGTCAATAAACAGAGATGTCTATGGTATTGATATTAACGCTAAGAATAAGAAGCGGTTGTCTCTCAACACAGGGACTAATTCTGCCAAGTTCAGTGCAGATTTTACTTATTTCATAAATGAGTTTTCCAACGCCACTACACCGAATCAATTTACACTTCACAAGGCTAAATCGGGTGTTAAATTAAAAGATATCCTGGATAATAAGAAGCTTTCTAACAAACTGTCAGGATATGAAATGAGTCCGAAAGAATTTTCTACAATATCGGTCAACGGTAATGAATTGAATATGTGGATGGTGAAACCGAAAGATTTTGATCCTTCCAAAAAATATCCTTTACTAATGTTTCAGTATAGCGGACCGGGCTCTCAACAAGTAGCCAATACCTGGCTGGGTTCAAATGACTATTGGCATCAGATTCTGGCTTCACAGGGATATATTATTGCTTGTGTAGATGGCAGAGGTACTGGCTTTAAGGGACGTGATTTTAAGAAAGTGACTTATTTGAATTTGGTTAAATACGAAACAGAGGATCAAATTGCCGCCGCCAAAAAACTAAGCGAATATTCCTTTATAGACCCGGAAAGAACTGGGATTTGGGGTTGGAGTTTTGGTGGACATATGTCTACAAACTGCCTTTTGAAAGGCAGTGATACATTTGAAATGGCTATTGCAGTTGCACCTGTTACCAGTTGGCGTTTTTATGACACAATTTATACTGAACGATTTATGAGAACTCCGTCTGAGAATCCCGGAGGTTACGATGAAAATTCACCTTTTAATTATCCTCAGTTATTAAAGGGGGATTATTTGTTGGTGCATGGTTCCGGCGATGATAATGTACACGTGCAGAATAGCATGAGAATGATAGAAGCCCTTATCCAGTCCAATAAACAATTTGACTGGGCAATTTATCCCGATAAGAACCATGGTATTTATGGGGGAAATACCAGACTGCATTTATATACTAAAATGACCAATTTTATAAATAACAATCTGTAATAAACCAAAACAAGCAATGGCTACGACAAAAAAACCAGTACATCAGAGAGAACTCTTTGGACACCCAGCCGGGCTGTATATTCTGTTTATGACTGAAATGTGGGAGCGTTTCTCCTACTATGGTATGCGAGGCATCCTGGTGTTATACCTGACTGCACAAACGAGGGGTGATAACCCCGGACTAGGCTGGTTAGACGGAGAGGCTTTATCCTTATACGGCTGGTATACCATGTTGGTCTATGTAGCTTCTATTCCGGGAGGTATTATTGCAGATAAGATAATAGGACAAAAAAGAGCAGTCATGATAGGTGGCTTCTTACTGGTAGCAGGGCATGGTATTTTATCTATAGAGCTCATGTGGGCGTTTTATTCCGGCTTAGGACTTATCATCGCCGGGGTAGGAATGCTTAAACCCAATATTTCTACTCTGGTTGGAGGGTTGTACAGACAAGGAGACGAACGGCGGGATAAGGGATTCTCAATTTTTTATATTGGCATAAATACCGGAGCAGCCCTGGCAGCCCTGGTGGTAGCCTGGGTGGCCGACATGTGGGGATGGCATGCAGGATTTGGATTGGCTGCTATAGGAATGGTCCTGGGGCAAGTTATCTATCTGTCGGGTCAAAAATATCTTGTAACTGTAGGGAATAAACCCAAAGAAAAAGAGGTGAATAGTGATGATGTGTCCATAAAGGATATATTTATACAACAATTCAGTACCCGTATTCCGCTGACTATTACCTTAATATTAGCGGTGGCTTCTAGCTTAGTAGCATGGAATTTTATTGAAGATCAAAGACTAGCCTATATAATTTTCTTTATTTTCCTGTCTGTTGTCGTAGGAATGATGTTTACCATATACCAGGACCTTCATACTCAGGTAGAAAAAGATCGTTATTTGGTACTGCTTCTTTCCTTTATTATTGTAATTGTCTTTTGGGGAGCTTTTGAACAAGCTGGCGGCCTGATGAATTTGTATGCTGAGAATAGGACGGACCGCTTCTTATTTGGCTATCAAATTCCCGCAGCGGCTTTCCAGTTTTTCAATCCATTTTATATTATAGTATTTGCCGTGCCCGTTGCTAATTTCTGGATGTGGTGGAAGCACAGAGGAAAAGAAGCATCTTCCCTTTTTAAAATGGCCAATGGAGTTATCATCATGGGCTTGGGATTCGTTTTTATGGTGTTTGCTTCTATGCAGTATGAAACTCTGGGTAAATCTGCCTTATACTGGTTAGCGCTGGCCTATCTATTCCACACAATAGGGGAGTTATGCGCCTCTCCGGTTGCGCTCTCTTTTATTACCAAACTGGCCCCGGTTCGTTATGGTGCCCTTATGATGGGGGTTTATTTTGCTGCCACCGGGTTGGGGAATAAGGTTGCCGGATTAATTGGGGAATCGGCCGCAGAGGCCGGTGAGATTAATATCTTTGCGGGGATTACTATCTTTTGTGTGGCCTTTGGGCTACTTGTGATCATTATCCTGAAACCTTTAAAAAGGTTAACCCATGGAGCTGAAGAGGATGAAGGGGCCATCGCGCATTAAGGATCTGTTTTTAAGTAATTTATCATATATACTGTTAACAAACCAAACCAAAATAAATGAGTACTGATATTGAGAATCTGTTTAAGGATAAGGTCTTAGGCCATCCAGCAGGATTAATGGTCTTATTTTTTACAGAAATGTGGGAACGCTTTTCATTTTATGGAATGCGTATTCTTTTAATCCTTTTTCTTACCGCACCGTTTGCCAGTGATAATCCGGGTTGGGATTGGCCCCGTGAACATGCCCTGGCACTTATTGGTACCTATGCTTCTTTACTTTATTTAACACCAATTATTGGAGGTTATATTGCCGATAAACTTA
>Ga0316201_10004055_pt1 | contig 10967 bp, 11 predicted proteins | sample CS6wburrow_MG_FD_204516 | JGI IMG/M metagenome (GOLD analysis project Ga0316201, IMG submission 204516) | Coastal sediment microbial communities from Delaware Bay, Delaware, United States - CS-6 worm burrow | ecosystem: Environmental > Aquatic > Marine > Coastal > Sediment | place: USA... | reverse complement strand
TCTCCGGATCGGCCGTGCGGTAGCGGCCCGGCGGTGTCGTCCTCGCGGACATGCCGCCGGACAATATGGCAGGTGGGACAGCGACAGCCCGGCCCTTGTGGCCGGGCTTCGCATATCGGGGTAGTCCGGTCGGGCGCCAGGGACCCGACCGTCCGACCCGAGATTCACTCCCCGTCGAGATAGCGATCCGGAATCGGCTGGTCCGGAGTCTCCGCCTGCCAGTAGACCTGAACGACCCACCAGCGCTCGCCGTCGAACAGCAGCTGGAAGCTGTTGATCCCCCGCACGAAATGGGCTCCGGCCTCCATCTCTTCGACGGTGCGGAACGACTCGTAGGTGCTGAACACATGGGCGATATTGCCAAACCGTTCCTCGACCCTGAACGCCTCCTGCTCGAAGAAGCCGGTCGTCTCCAGCTGCCCTCCCGCGCCGGAGATGTACTCTTCGAGGCTCCACACCAGGTAGCGTGTCGAACCGTCCGGTGCTTTCCCCGACGGAATGAGGCGAGCCTCCGGCAGGAACAGCGAGCGCATGCGATCCCAATCGCGCGCCTCACCGGCCGGCCCGGATATCACGTCATACACGGCGTTCAGGATCGCATCTATCGATTCGACGTCTTCCGGGCGTGCCGCCGGAACGTCGGCATCCGCGGTCGAACGCGCCTCGTTCTGCGCGACCGCCGGCTGCGTCAGTGCGAGAACGGCGGCGAACAGGCCGAGCAATCGAGTGGGAACGCGGACTCCAGATCTCTGAGTCGACCTCATCAGTACCTCCTCGGCGTGTCGTGCATCGAGCAGAGTGCCCGACCGGAGCTTCACCCCACATTAACCCCCGAGGCGTTTCCCGTGTTGCGTGGAACACCGGCCGATCGAATTCGGTACCCCGCGGCATGAGCGCTCACACGGGCCACCCGATCCGCGGCCGGCTCAACGCCTGGTTCCTGGCGTATGCCGAGACCGCGATGCACGAGGAATACGGCGACCGGAAGGTCAGTATGCTCGGACCGATACCCGAGACAGTCGTCGAGCTCGGTCCCGGTTCCGGGGCCAACTTCCGATACTACCCGCGCGGAACTCGGGTCATCGCCTTCGAACCGAACCCGATGATGCATCGGAGAATGAACGCCCAGGCCTTGCGACACGGTATCCGGATCGATCTGCGCCACGCGGGAGCCGAGGGAATGGATGTCGAGACCTCGAGCGTGGAGCTCGTCGTCTCGACACTCGTACTGTGCAGCGTGAGAGAGCCGGAACGAGTGGTGGCGGAGGTGAGGCGCGTGCTCAGACCAGGCGGCCGGCTGGTGTTTCTGGAGCACGTGGCCGCACCTTCTGGAACGCGGCTGCGCAGAGTTCAGGACATAATCCATCGCCCGTGGCACTGGCTGGGGGAAGGGTGCAATCTCACGCGGGACACGGCATCCACGCTGCAGAACGCCGGCTTCTCGTCGCTCGAACTGGAGCGGTTCGACTCCGGCATGACCTGGGCCCCGTATTCTCCTCACATCGCGGGCGTCGCAATACGATAGCTCCGGGACTCGCTTCTCCCGGCGGTGCACCGGTATCATCACCACATGCATACTGCCCATCGGACGCACGGCTTCACGGAATCGGTGATTCGCGAGATGACTCGCGTCGCGGATGAATGCGGCGCAATCAACCTGGCGCAGGGATTCCCCGATTTCCCGGCCCCGGACGTACTCAAGGAAGCCGCGGTCAGGGCGATCCGGGACGATGTGAACCAGTATGCGGTCACCTGGGGGGCGCCGCGTCTCCGCACTGCGGTCGCGGCAAGCTATGACCGCTGGTACGACATCGAAGTGGATCCAGACCGCGAGGTCACGGTGACCTGCGGAGCTACCGAGGCGATGGCGGCGGTGTTGCTGGCGCTCGTGGATCCGGGCGACGAGGTGATCGTGCTCGAGCCGTTCTACGAGAACTACGGCCCCGACGCAGTCCTGTGTGCCGCGAAGCCTGTATTCGTGCGTGTCGAGCCGGGGGACGGACTCGACCTCGACCGATTGGCCGCCGCTTTCAGCCCGGCTACCCGGGCCATCGTTCTCAACACTCCGAACAATCCGACGGGCCACGTGCTGTCCCGCGAGGAACTCGAGGTGATTGCCGAGCTGTGCCGCCGCTACGACGCCTGGGCGATCACCGATGAGATCTACGAGCACATCCTGTACGACGGCGTACACATCCCGATGGCATGCCTTCCCGGGATGTCCGACCGGACGGTAACCGTGAGCGGCGCATCGAAGACCTTCAGCGTCACGGGCTGGCGGGTCGGCACGATCGTCGCTCCGGCCGACGCGAGCGGCGCGATACGCAAGGTGCACGATTTCCTGACCGTAGGCGCCCCGGCACCACTGCAGGAGGCGGTCGCCACGGCCATGGAGACCCTCGGGGACGACTACTACCGTGATCTCGCCGATTCATACCGGCGGCGTCGCGACCTGATGGTCGAAGCTCTCCAGGCGGCCGGATTCCGGTGCACTCCTCCCGCGGGTGCCTACTACGTCCTGGCCGACTTCTCGGACATTTCGGAAGAGAGGGACAGCGTTTTCGCCATGGCGCTGGCCCGGGATGCCGGGGTGGCCTCGGTACCGGGATCGAGCTTCTACTCCGATCCAGCCGACGGAAGCTCGCTCGTGCGTTTCGCGTTCTGTAAGTCGGAGTCACTGCTTCGGCAGGCGGGTGCGAGACTGCTCTCGGCCAACTCCTGATCGAGACCGGGAATAGTCGCTTGACCCCAATATCTTGTGGGGTTATCATCTCCCGGGTACAAAATGTAGCGGTTGGTGTGGAAAACCGGGACCAGTCCCGGGGAAACCGGTGGAGAAACGGCCGCTCGCCGTGGAAAACCGGCCCCCCAAGCCCCGGGACCGAATTGAGAGTCTGTTGAGCGGCCCCTTCAACATGGTGGTGTGCAGCGTAGACGGCCGCAGAAGGCCGCGGGGTCGCGCACCTGCCGAAGTTCCGAGAACGGTGAGGTAGTGATGACTGACTCGATCGGAAGCGCGAATTCCCTTCATGCTGCTGCTGCCCGCAGGTCAGGCCCGATTCGCAGACCGGCAATTACGGCACGCTGGGTAAGAAATGCGACGGTGGCGAACCGGATCGCGTTCGAGCAGGAGATGAAGCGGGAGAGGCGAATGGGCGTCGATTCCCGGCTCAAGCGATTCGTAAAACAGGTCAGCGCCCGTCAGGCGTGAGCGGAGAGCACTAGCGAAGCGACCGCGAACGAAAGAACGCCGCAGGCCGGGATTGCGCAAAGCGCAGGCCGGCCAACGGGCGCGAGGCCCCGGAGCGATCCGGGGCCTTTTCTGTTTGGGGCCACCCCGGGTTACAATCACGCCACACTCGCGACGGAACCAACGCCAGTTGGCCGAGACTGGAGAGGGTCGACCTGATGACCGAGAGCTTGAAACTGGAAACGCACGGGACGGAGACTGCCGCCCCGGCTCTGGATTCGCGCCGGCGCACGGTGGTCGTGAATGTCGGAGGAGTCGAGATCGGTGGTGACCATCCCGTGGTCGTGCAGTCCATGACCAACACCGACACAGCCGATATCGCGGCGACCGTTTTGCAGGTTACCCAGCTGGCCGAGGCCGGCAGCGAACTGGTCCGCCTGACGGTCAACACGCCGGCGGCGGCTCGCGCCGTGCCGCAGATCGCCGATCGCCTGCGGGCCTCAGGCGTGACCGTACCGCTGATCGGCGACTTCCATTTCAACGGGCACATTCTGCTGCCGGGGAATCCCGGCTGTGCGGAAGCGCTGGACAAGTACCGGATCAACCCGGGTAACGTGGGTGGAAAAACGTGGGACGCGAATTTTGCGCGTATCGTCGAATGCGCGGCCGAGCATGGCAAGCCGGTCCGAATCGGCGTGAACTGGGGATCGCTGGACCAGGTGCTGCTAACCCGGATGATGGACGAGAATGCGGCGCTCGAACGGCCGCGTGAGGCGCATGACGTGATGATCGACGCGATGATCGAGAGCGCGATGCGTTCCGCCCGGGTAGCCGAGGAGATCGGCCTTCCGCACGATCGAATTCTCCTGAGTGCCAAGGTGTCCGGTGTGCAGGATCTGCTCACCGTGTATCGCCGACTGGCGCCGCTTTCCGACTACCCGCTCCACCTCGGCCTCACCGAGGCCGGAATGGGGAGGAAGGGGATCGTATCGAGCACTGCCGGGCTGGCGATTCTCCTGTCCGAGGGGATTGGAGACACGATCCGTGTTTCTCTGACACCGGCTCCGGGTGGCGATCGAACCGAGGAGGTCAGGGTAGCGCGGCAGATCCTCCAGTCACTCGGACTGCGGATGTTCGAGCCACAGGTCACGGCCTGCCCGGGATGCGGTCGTACCACCAGCACGTTCTTCCAGGAGATGGCCCAGGAAATCGAGGAATACCTTCGTGCCCGCATGCCGTCGTGGAGCGAACTCTACCCGGGAGTCGAGACCCTCGGCGTGGCTGTCATGGGTTGCGTCGTGAACGGGCCCGGCGAGTCCCGGCATGCCGATATCGGTATCTCACTGCCCGGGAGCTTCGAGGAGCCCAGTGCCCCGGTCTACGTGGACGGGGAGCACGATTCGACGCTGCGCGGGGACGACATCGTGGCACAATTCATCGAGATTCTGGAGGCGTACGTGCTGCGCAGATTCGGAACGGGGTCGGAACTCACGAGTTGATTCAAGCTCGCCAGGCCCGACCTGCGCACCATGGTTCACACCGGAACGAACCGTTCCACTCCGTCCTCCTGTTGTCGGATGAGCGCACCGCCGGTGGCGAGGTGACGCAGCATGGCGAGGCGCTCGCGAAGGTAGAGGATCAGAAGGCCGCCGCTCGGCCTGCGGTCGACCCCGTCCGCCACGACTTCCCACGCCGTCGCAGAGCCCTTCTTGACCGCTTCGAGCGTACGGTCGAGCTGGCGCAACAGGACTCCGCGCCGGTCCTCGAGGAAGGATATCGCCGGCTGAATTGCCCCGGTGTGGCTGGAACACACGATCAGCGGTTCGAGCCGCAGGGCCAGATTCAGCGAGTCCATGTACAGGCCGAAGCTGTCTTCTTCCGGGTCGGAGATGCGAATCGGCGTCTTCCAGCGACGGAGGAACTGGTCTGCGACCAGGAGCACTCTGTCCTCCGGATGAAACAACATCAGGTGGCCCGGGGCATGTCCCTCTGCGAGGATCCACCTCCACCCTCCCGAATCCGGAATCGGTCCGTCCGGTCCAGCGACCGGATCCGATACAGGAGTCCGGGCGAGGGGAGCCCCACCGACAGGCTCTTTCTCGGGCGCGAGCTCTCCCGCCACCTCCGCCGGAACACCCATGATGCGCAGTGCCGTGCGGCCCCGGCTGGATGATGGTTGCAGGTTCCGCATCTCCCGCACGGCGTTCTTATGGGCGAGCAGCCTCGCCGGTCGCCAGCGCGAGAGCCCGCCGGCGTGGTCCAGGTGTGTGTGCGACAGCACGACGCCGGACGCGGTCTCCGGGGTGAGTTCCAGCCGGTCGAGTCCGGCACGCAGCGCAGCCTCTGACTCCGGCATGTCAGCGCCGGAATCGAGGAGCCATGGGGGCAGACCAGCCTCGGAGTCGAGCACGAATACCGATGTGACCCCCGGAACGAACGGATCCGGAAGCGGAATCCGCTGGCACCTGGAACTGATGCGCTCCGGAGGTCCGGTAGGATCGAGCTTCTTCATTGGCCAACGCCAGGCAAAGGAGTCGCCTGGGCCTGGCGTACCTCCGCGGTAGCGCGCGCCAAGGTGTCGATCAGATGTGTGAGCTGCAGGGACCGGCCATCCAGCACTGACACCGGCTCCACGCCGCGGACGGATCCGGTCAGAAATGCGCCGTCGCTCTGCCGCAGTTCGGCGGCTTCCCACCTTCCCTCGACGATCTCGATTCCCAGGGCGCTGGCCTGTTCTATCACCCTCTGACGTACAACACCGGGATACAGGGGAAGCTGTGGGTCCGGTGTGAATAACCGGCCGTTCCGCTCGAAGAACAGGTTGGCCGAAATGCCCTCGGCCAGCCACCCATCGTATACCCGAATGACTTCATCCACGTCGAGTCGGGCGGCATGGCCCGCGGCGATGACGTGGGGGAGGGCGTTGCAGGTCTTGATGTGTGGGATCGAAGGACGCGGCACAAAGTCGCTGTCCAGCACACGGACGCCGGGGTTCCGGCTGGCCGGAACCCCGGAAAGCTCGACCAGGGCAACCGAGTGTCCGGAGCGTCCAAACCCGCGGCCGGTACCGGTGGCACTCCACTGGCAGCGCAACACACCATCAGACTCGGGCTGCGCGCCCAGATCTCCGGCTGCTGCCAGCAGGCCCTCGACGATCTGCCGCACGTCGAGCCAGCCGGGCGGCGGGTCGAGCCCGATCCCGGCGGCTCCCGAGAGCAGGCGATCGGCATGCAATTCGGCGTCGAGCAGCCGGCCTGCGTCGAGACGCAGCGTCGCGAACAGTCCATCACCGTATCGCACGGCCCGCCCGATTCCACTGACCGCATCCGCCACTTCAAGCACATGCCCGTTCAGCCATACGAAGTCCGACTGGCCGGAACCAGGGTCGCGCCCTTGTCCATCCAGCGTGCCGTGTGTCAGCTTATCGACATCTATCATCTGATCCACCGAAGGGAGACACGAAGTCATGCCGAAGGGGAATGCACTTACGACGCTGATCGCTGCCGGTGTTCTGGCGTTTGGAGTATCGGCCTGTGCCAGCAGCCGGGAGGTCGTCGTCGGAACCGATCCGGGTGGGTCGGGAACGACCGCTGGTGGGCAAACGACCGGTGCGGCTGTTTCGAACGCCAGTCTCGAGTCCGAGCTGTCGCGACTCGTGACGGCGCAGAAGGCCTATTTCGAGGCCAGGGACTACTACGCGGCCGACCTGGGAAGCCTCGACTTCAAGCCAGGATCCGGAGTGCGGGTGGACCTCATCCAGGGAGACTCGGACGGCTTTTCCGCGATCGCGAAGTCCGGGGATGCCGAGTGTGCCGTATTCGTCGGGGACATCAGGTCGCCTCGCAGCTACGCGACCTCGCAGGAGGTACCGGCCTGCCGGAACTGACGAGGCCCTGCGAATACGGTCGATCAAATCTGTAGGTTGAATCCGGAGTAGCCCGGAGCGGAGCCGCGCTCAGTCGCGCTGCTTCCGTCTCCGGGCGTTGCGCGCGAGCCGTCGCTGTGCGGCCTTCTGCTTCCGACGTTTTGCCTCGCTGGGCTTCTCGTAGTGCCTCTTCCGACGCATGTCCGCGAGTATGCCTGCTCGCTGTACCTTGCGGCGAAACTGGCGCAGAGCCTTCTCGAGGTTCTGTCCTTCGGCGATCTGAATCTCCAAAACTCGCTCACCCCTTCAGGAACGCGACTCGTGCGAGACACCGCGTCTCGCACGTCTGTATCCGTCTCAGCCACACAAAATAGTGAATTATCGGGTGAATTGCCAACTCGCGGCTGCAGTGCCTGACGCGGTCTGCGCGACGCCGGATTACCGGTGGGTATCGGTCAGTGCAGAAACGTGAAGCGAGAGGCGAGGCGCTTTCGAATCTGCTCGTTGAGCGTCTCAAGTGCCGGGGCAGAGTCTGCGGGCTGCCGATCCTGCCTGTTCCCTCCCGAAGCTGAGCGATTTCGCTGGTTCGCTCGTGTCCGGGACTGGCTTGCGCCTTGCCGTCCCCTGGTCCTGTTCCCTGCGGCCGCGGCAGTCGGGCTACTGGTGCCGGCTTCGGAGGTTTCGCCGTCGAGCCGGATGACGTTTCGGGCTCGCGGGCCGCGATCAACTTGCTCGACTTCGAGTTCCACCTCGGCCCCGTCGCGCAGACTGCGGAATCCCTCACCCTGGATGTCAGAATGATGAACGAACACCTCGTCGCCATTCTCGAGCCGGATGAATCCCCATCCCTTCTCTGGATCGAACCACTTCACATTGCCACGCAGTCGAGTCATCTTCGGCTGATTCCCTTCGTAGTCCACTTGCGGAAATGATCCAGCCCGGACAGGCCGGCCCGCACTCCGTCGCGCATTGTAGGCGGGTGAACGCGATGCAACAAGCGCCGGCCCGGTGCTCGCTGTTCACCCCGGGACACGGTGCCGGAACTTGACCCACAACATGTGGACTCGATAGGTTGGCTGAGCACCAGATCTTGTACTTTCGGTATCTGTACGGGATCGAAGTCTGAGTGGTTCTGCTGCGGCGCCAGCCGCGCAGAACATTTGCCCGGACCCCGTTTCGGGCGGTACCTTCGTGGATCGAACCCCTCGGCCCCGGGGTTCCGTTCGATCGCCTACCGGTGGGTAAGGAGAGGTGCTATGGGAGAGGCCATTCAAATCGCACGGGACGGGACGTTTCAGCTGGGAGATCGCTCATACCAGATTCCCGACGTGTTCTCTCCTCGAGAGGTCTTCAGCTATCGACGACTGCTGGAACCGATTCCGGACATTCCGGGCGGGACGAGCCTCAGTGGTGAGCAACGAACCAGGCAAATGGCCTACTTTTTCCGCCGGGCAGCCGCGTGCGTGATTCCCGGGCTGGAACCTGCCGCGCTCGAGCCCCTTCCGTACGGAACGCTCCAGGCAATGCACGGCTGGATCGCGGCGCACCGTCCCGAGCTCTGCGCCGACGCGCGTCTGATCGCCTGAACAGCGACGGACCCGGGTCCCCAGACCGCGTGGGGATCCGGGTGTGGATCGGCCTGGTTCCCGCTCGACACTTCAAGCCAACAGTGACCTTCGACAACGGTTGTTCGTGATGAATGAGAGCCCCGGTTTCCGGCGCGCCAAGATCCTGTGCACGCTCGGACCCGCGAGCCGGGACCCGGCGGTGTTCCGAGCTCTCGTCGAGGCCGGACTCGATGGTGTGCGCGTGAATTTCTCACACAGTTCCCACGAGCAGGCGGCCCAGGCGGTCGAGCTCGCGCGAGCCGCGTCCCTGGAGTCCGGTCGCGCGATCTCGGTCCTGGCCGATCTCCAGGGTCCGAAGATCAGGGTCGGAGTGCTGGCCTCTCCATTCGAGATCGTGACTGGTGCGACTTATCTCGCCTATCCGGAAGATGAGGATCCGGGCCGTGCGAATCAGGGCGGTGCGGTGCCGATTCCAACGACTTATGCGGATCTCGCGACAGATCTCGGCCCGGGGGACCGGGTGCTGTTCGACGACGGCAAGATCGAACTGTCCGTGCTCGAGATCCAGGACAACCGCGTGCTTCTCGAGGCACTCGAGGGCGGGCCCCTCAGTTCCGGGAAGGGCATCAATCTGCCCGGGGTGGAGATCGGGGCGCCAAGCCTGACTGAAAAGGACCGGGAGGACGCCCGACTCGCGCTCGATCTGGGGGTCGATTACGTCGCCCTGAGTTTCGTCCGCCGACCTGACGACCTGGACGAGTTGCGCGAGCTGGTCGCGGGGCGCGCACTGCTGATCGCGAAGATCGAAATGGCGCAGGCCCTTCGAAATCTCCACGGAATCCTGGCCAGCGCGGACGGGGTAATGGTGGCCCGCGGTGACCTCGGAGTGGAACTGGACTTCGAGGAAGTCCCCCTGGTTCAGAAGCGCATACTCCGCCTCACGAGCAAGACGGCGAAGCTCGGAATCACGGCGACGCAGATGCTGGAATCGATGATCACTTCATCTCGCCCCACGCGGGCCGAAGCATCGGACGTGGCAAATGCCCTGCTGGACGGCACGGACGCAGTGATGCTCTCTGCCGAAACCGCCGTTGGTGAATATCCGGTCGAGTCGGTCCGCACCATGTCGCGAATCATTCGAAGAATCGAGCGAGAGCCCGGAATCGACGAAGACGGACAGGGCGGCGCCCGGTTCCGGGGCCTGGCTCCGGTGCACCATACGGTCGCCGGAGCAGTCGCCGGCGCGGCGGCCGAAGCCACAGACAGGCTCGGCGCACCGTTCCTCGTCACGTTCACCAATAGCGGGTTCACGGCATGGGTCCAGTCTGCCCAGCGACTCCACGTACCGATCCTGGCCGTAACTGACCAGCCAAGGACGTTCAGCCAGCTGGCCCTCGCCTATGGTGTCGTGCCGTTGCTGCTCGAGGCCGAAGCGTCGTACGACAACATGCTGGACATGGCTCGAGACTTTGCCCGACAGCACGGACTCGGAGAGGAAGGAGACTCTTTCGTCGTCACTGCCGGAGTACCGTTCCACACTCCCGGCACGACCAACTACATGCGAATCGAAACGCTCTGAGGACGCGTATGCAGCTTCGCTTCCTCGGCACTGGAACTTCGTTCGGCATACCCGTGATCGGGTGTCGATGCGACGTATGCAGCTCGACGGATCCGCGCAATCAACGGACTCGCCACGGAGTGGTTCTCGAAGCCGGAGATCGCAAGCTGCTGGTCGACACTCCACCGGAGCTGCGACTGCAACTCCTCGCGGCAGATATCGATCGGGTCGACGCGGTGTTTCTTACACACCCGCATGCCGACCACCTGCACGGGATCGATGATCTGCGCGCGTTCACGGGACATGGCGAATCGCGGTTACCGCTGCACCTGGCAGCCGAACACGTGGCCGAGGTCAGCGCGCGTTTCTCGTATTTCCTCGGGCCGGAAGCGAACCGGCAGCCGGAGACGGTAATACCGAGCGTAGAACTGACTCCGTACGACGATCGCGCGCAGGTCACTGCGGCGGGCTTTGACCTCCGGGTGATCGGTTTCCCGCACGGGGCTTACCGGAGCTACGGCTTTCGGTGCGGAGATCTATCGCTGATCGTGGACGCGAAGCAGGTACCAGACGACGCGTGGGGTCTTCTCGAGGGTACCCGGGTACTGGTTCTCAACGGACTGTGGTTCGGTTCGCCGCACCCGGCTCATTTCAACGTCGAACAGGCGCTCGAAGTCATCGAGCGAGTCCGTCCGGAGAGGGCGTTACTGACGCATCTGACGCACAGGCTGGACCACGCCGAGTTGAACGAGAGGCTGCCGCAGGGCGTCGAGGCGGCCTACGATG
>Ga0316201_10004054_pt1 | contig 10967 bp, 13 predicted proteins | sample CS6wburrow_MG_FD_204516 | JGI IMG/M metagenome (GOLD analysis project Ga0316201, IMG submission 204516) | Coastal sediment microbial communities from Delaware Bay, Delaware, United States - CS-6 worm burrow | ecosystem: Environmental > Aquatic > Marine > Coastal > Sediment | place: USA... | reverse complement strand
ACTTGAAAAGGACCAGCTCCAGCCCGCTTAGCTCGGTCCGTTATGCAGCAGGTTGAGGTTTATTTGCCAACGAGTACATCCAAAAAAACGAGGAACAGTCTCACGTTCGTTTGCTGGCTTCCAATCGTCAGTCTCGTAGCGGTAGAATTCTACGTTCGCAACTTCGATGGATGGGGTGCGTGGTCAACTGCCCCTCTTTTTTTGCTTCCACTCATTCTCAGCGTCGTTGTGGCGGGAGTGGGTGCCGTACAGGGGGTTTTTGAGCTACGCTCAGGGGCAACGCGGGCTTCAACAGCTTTCTTTATTGCCATAGCGTTGATTCCACTCCTATGGCTTCTTATTCGACGGCACGTCACCTAGGCGGCCTCATAACCAATCATCCGAGCGCGACGAGTGAAGCAGGGGTGGTTCGCGTAGACAGTCTACACGCCTGCTTTGAGTTTGTTCGCCGCTCAATTCAGAACCGTTATAGCCATGGATGTTCACAACAAAGGCTTCGCTGTATCGGGAAAATTATTGAGGATTCTTTTGTCCATTGTGATCAGTTGTACGTTCATGTTTTGAGCTAAGGCGACAAATTCGCAGTCATATGCTGAGCATTCGCTATTTTGCACCAGTTGCAGAACATCAAGAGAGGTTACGATGAACTCGTTATTTTGCAAAAGCGCCTCAGCCTCGTTTTGGATTTCCAAGGCTTGATAAAAGGTCAGCAAGCCTTTGCGCAAATAGAGTGCTAACACATTTCTGAATTCACTACGCCAAAGGGTTGGGGCAATCCATTCAGGATCCTTAGCCAGAAGTGCTTCGACCTTCTGAGTGTGCTCAGTAGGAAGATAGAGATAAGCAAGAATATTAGTATCTACAACTATCATGGCCGTCCCTGATTGATTGCATCATCAATGTCAGCAGAGGTGATTTCTCCATCGGGAATTTGAGCTCTTAACTTTTGAGCTCTTTGCAGCCGTTCAGAAACATCCATTTTTTGGGGCACCAGAACGGTTTCAAGACAATGAATAATCTCACTGTTAAGACTTCTGTGATGGGATTGTGCTGTTTTTTTAAGTTTATCGTAAAGGTTATCGGGAATATTTTTGATCGTTAGTGCTGGCATATTGGCCTCCCTAGTTTTTGTTTTGTTCCATTATGGTTCCATAATGGTTTCTTGTCAAGGGCGGGCTATAACCAATCGCCCGAGAGCGACGCGTGAATCAGGGGTGGTTCACGTATAAATACTACATGCTGGGAGGTAGCTACCGCGCGTCTCAGCGCCAAACCGTTAGAATTCACTCAACATTAAGAGTTATATAAATGAAGAAGTTAATATTATTAGTCCTTATTGGTGTAGCTGGTTGGCAAATATATGAGAAGCAAAGTGTCCCAGTTCTCACTAATGCAGACCTTAAATTATTGAGTTCATCAATTGAAACAGTTACTAAATCTTCATCGGTTTACGGCTCGAAGTACTCATGTGATGGTCGTCAATATTGTAGCCAAATGAGTTCTTGTGAAGAGGCAAAATTTTTTATCCAGAATTGTCCAAATACAAAAATGGATGGTGATCATGACGGTATTCCATGTGAAAGCCAGCATTGTAACTAATCAAATTCTAACCAAATGCTGAAGCGGACTGGGTGATACATCGGCGGTTCGCGTAAAGGTTTCTACACACTTGAAAAGGACCAGCTCCAGCCAGCTTAGCTTGGCCCGTTAGCTGCAAAACGCCACACAAGTAAGCACACGAATTGTACTCAGCGCAAGTTTTGAGTTGAAAACATAGACAAACTCGGGTATCTTTTAAATGAACCAACCAATCAGAGCCAATGACGCTAGAAAATTGCTACGTCGGATTCTAATCAACGGCGTTGTCACATATTCGCAACCGCACGCCATTGATCGACTCAAAGAGCGTGCACTCTCTACCCTTGATTGCGAAAATGTACTGCGTGCAGGTGTAGTTGAAGAGGCCGAATGGAACGATGGTGGGTGGCGTCATCAAGTAAGGACACAAAGAATTGTGGTAGTCGTTGAGTTTCTCTCTGAAGAGGAAATTCTAGTAGTCACTGCCTGGAGGTTATAATGATCTGCACAGACTGCAGAAATGCAGAGTTGATAGAAAAAAGAGAAACCATTCGTTACGAAGAGTCTGGTCTTAGCAATGTTGCATTGCAAGGGATTCTTGTCAGGCAATGCCCGGAGTGCGGCAACAAACTTGTCTCCATTCCAAACCTTACAGGCCTCCACAGAGGCATTGCAATGGTGCTTGTAAGCAAACCCGAACGGCTGCTGGCTGAAGAAATTAGGTTTTTGAGGAAGTCGCTCGGTTGGTCTAAAACTGATTTTTCAAAAAAATTCCACGTTAGACCTGAGCAGGTATCAAGATGGGAAAGTGAAACCAACCCAAAACCTATGCAGGTTCAAAACGAGCTTTTGCTTCGTGCCATAGTAGCAAAAGGGCAAAAGATCCAAGACTATGAAGAACACATGGAAGAGATTGCGTCAAAGGAACCCTGCGGCAAATCGTTCCTGTCCATGTTTTTTGATCGAGAACAATGGCAGAGCAATTTACCTCTATGTCATTGTTAACAAAAGCCGCCAAGTTGGCGGCTTTTTAGTCAAACCACAGCTAACCAAACGCTCAAGCGGACTGGGTGATACATCAGTGGTTCGCGTATAGGTTTCTACTAGCTCGTAAATATCAACTCCAGCCCGCTTAGATCGGTCCGTTAGACCACACAACAGATATTGTTGACAATGCCCTACAATGAGCGTACGATTTAACGTACGCAAAGGAGGCAGCGATGACAACTATCACAGCAACCGAAGCCAGAAAGCTTCTCTATAAACTCCTCGACGAAGTATCCGAATCGCACGAGCCCATCCAGATCACCGGCAAGCGCAACAGCGCGGTCCTGATTGCCGAGGATGACTGGCGCGCCGTGCAAGAGACCCTCTACCTGCATTCTGTCCCCGGCATGCGGGATTCAATCATCGACGGCATGAAGACGCCTGTCGAAGAGTGCGACGAGGAATTGGACTGGTGAGTTGGAAACTGGTCTACACCAAGCATGCCCAGAAAGATGCAAAAAAACTTGCCGCTTCTGGGCTGAAACCGAAAGCGCAGCAGTTGCTCGACATCCTCGCAGAGAATCCCTTTCAAAATCCACCACCATACGAAAAGCTCGTCGGCGACCTGGCTGGTGCTTACTCGCGACGCATCAACATCAAGCATCGGCTTGTCTATCAGGTGCTCGAAGATCTTCGTACGGTGAAGGTGCTACGTATGTGGACGCACTACGAATAGGGCTAACCAATCACTCAAGCGGACTGGGTGATACATGGGTGGTTCGCGTAAAGGTTTCTACACACTTGAAAAGGATCAGCTCCAGTCCGCTTAGCTTGGTCCGTTAGGGCTATACCGTGAAGAAAATATTTATACTCTTAGTTCTATCGGTCTCTATCTCAGCCATTGCCGCCACAAAGGTCAGCATTGATCAGCTTCAGGGGGCCTGGTGGTCCGACGCCAAAAACCCCACTGCTGATTTTGCAATTCGAGGCGACGAAGTCTGGCTTGATTATGATTCGGAATATCATCCATGCAAAGTCGAAGGAGACATCATTATCTTTGAGCTTGGCAAGGGGCTGGACTCGGTAAAAAACAGGATTATCAGTTTAAGCGGCGATCAGTTGATTCTAGAACATTTGCAAAGCAAGCAAACAAGGATTTTAAAGCGTAAAAAGCCCTAACCAATCACTCAAGTGGACGGGGTGACACATAGGCGGTGCACGTGAAGATTTCTAATAGCTCGTAAATTTCAACTCCAGCCCACTTAGCTCGTGCCGTTCGGAATTTTTACATTTTGATATAATCTTTATGGCAGATACTTGCTCTTACCTGGATCAAAACACAACCGAGCACCTTTGAGTCCGGGCCAAAACTATGAACACAGGGAGACGTTGGCATGAAATCTTTTCTTCGCGAGAACCCCACCATCGCTTTTGGCCTGGGTTTGCCGCTGTTGCTTGTTATAATTTTCCTCTTGGTTTCGGGCATACCCACTCTATTGGTAGATCCCCCGCAATACGAAGTAATTTACGCGACTGAGTATTACAATTACCAAAACGGTGTACAGGTATCCGTCGTAGACCAGAAGGTTCAGGTTGTCTACCAGGGTACTGAGCAGGCCAACCGAAAACCGCGCCTGTGGCGCTACAACCCGAAAACCGGGGCAGTAAAAGAGATCGCCATCATCCTCCCCTCCGGCCTGACCCCGGCAGGCCAGTCACAGCAAGCCCCTGAGGAAGGCCTCAAAACAACTGTACTCAGCGTCCCTGACCTGGAAGGGCTGACGGTTGATTCGTCCAGCATTGCACCGGATGGATACGAATTCAGGTTAGGCAGCACTCGCTATTCGGGGAATATTTTCGGCGAGATCTTTTATTCGTCGCGCTATCGCCATGAAGCGGTGCTGACGAAAAACGGGCGCAGCATCCGCCTGCCGAATGCTGTGGATCGGTATTACAGCAGCAACACTCACTTCGTTGGCTGGGTTGTCTCCTCATGATCTCGCTACTGATCCTGATCGTCATACTGCTGTTAATTGGTGGGGGCATCTGGGGTTGGCCGTTGCTGGCCGGGGCCCTTGGCCTATCGGCCGTCACCGACAAATCCGGCGCACTCAAGCAGATAGCGCAGCTCATAAAGACCTACGACATCACGCTCGACGAAGTCGAAAACGCACTGAATACACCTGCTTGCATCGATGCGACGGCGACAAAGCGCAGCAAAAGCGATATCGCCAGGACTCTCTTTTCCTACCTCGGAGCAATTTTCATTCTCGCCGGCGTCGGCACCTACATTGGCATGTTCTGGGACAGCATGGGCAGCATCATGCGGGTTTTCGTGACCCTGGGCGTTGGCTACGTTCTCCTCATCGTGCTGGTGTCCGCTCTGCACGAGAAAAAATTTCCCAGGCTGATCCTGCCTCTGACGATCGCCTGTGCGTTCATGATGACCAGCGGCTGGTTCGTCCTCATCCACGAGGTGTTCCCGCACGGCGACAACTGGCGGGCCGCGACGCTCTTCGTCTTCGGCATGATGACCCTGCACCAGTCAGTCTTGTTCGGCAAGTACAGGTACACCGTGCTGGTATTCACGGCACTCTTTTTCGTCTATGGATTTATGCAGGTCGGCCTGGACATGCTCGGCATCCCGGTCACCTATATCGCGATTGCGCTCGGCGCCTCGTTGTTCCTGGTTGGTGTTGCCCTGGGAGACACCTCTCACCGCGTGCTCGCTGAACCCGCTTTGTTCATCGGGATCTGCTGGCTCAACGGTGGTTTGTTCGACCAGATGGCGCTGATCACGTCCGCCAACTGGGCGAGCGTGATCACAGGAGTGTGCGTGATGTTGACGGCGTACGGCCTGCACAAGGATGAGCGGCATTATCGCCTGGCAGGCCTTGGCTATTTCATCGGTTCGATCCTCTTCTACAGCGGCTTGTTCGATCTTGTGCAGGACACGCCCGTTGAACTGCTCTACCTTGCCGTGACGGCTGCGATTCTCTACGCCTGTGTCGTGCTGCAAAGCCAGGCGCTTTTGTTGACAACTGTCATCGCGATGCTCGGTTTCATCGGCTATTTCTCTGCAGAGCACTTCGCGAATTCATTAGGCTGGCCGCTCACCCTCGTTCTCATGGGCGTGGCTTTCCTGGGTGTTGGCACCATTGCCATCAAGGTCAAGCGGCGTATCTAGCCCAAGAGCCAGGATGGTATATCCACACAAACGCTTAAAACATCACACAAGCGGGCTGAAGATACGCAGTCGAGCGACTCAACTGTGATAGGCATAGAAACCATTTAACTCTCTGGAGACACCAATGGTCGCAGTCATTTTCGAGGTCACCCCGAAAGAGGCAGGAAAAGCTGAATATCTCGCTATCGCCGCAAATCTGCGCGAACATCTGGCTGAAATGCCGGGGTTCATATCAATTGAACGCTTCCAGAGCCTGACAGACCCGGACAAGGTCCTGTCACTTTCCTTCTGGGAAGACGAAGCCTCGGTGACTATTTGGAGAAATCTGGCAGAGCACCGAGCGGCCCAGGCGAAAGGTCGCGGCAGTTTGTTCAGGGATTACCGGATTCGGGTCGGTCATATCATGCGCGATTACTCAATGTCGGCAAGGGAGCAGGCCCCGAAAGATTCAAGGGCAACGCATGAACAGAGGCCTTAATCGGTGCTTTCAGAAACTTTTACGGGGAAAGGTTATAATGCAGGGGGAAGTACAAAAATTCGACAACTCATGAGCACCTGTAGAGAGGAGTTCCCATGAAAGTCCTGCAATTATTTCTGATTCTCACCCTCGCAGTGATCGTTTCGGTAGCCGGTGCGGCTGATGGCTTGATTGCCGTCAAGAGTCCCTACAGCGCCAAAGATACGATGGACCGGTTTGAAGCAGTGGTGAAAGAGCGCGGTCTGAATGTTTTCGCGCGAATCGACCACGCCGCCGGCGCATCGAAGATTGGCAAATCGCTGCGCCCCACTGAAGTGATCATATTCGGCAACCCGCAAGGCGGGACGCCGTTTATGGAGTGTGCGCAGACGGTCGGCATCGACCTGCCGCTGAAAGCCCTGGCCTGGCAGGACGCCTCCTCCCAGGTCTGGCTGGGTTACAATGATCCGGAATTTCTGGCGAAACGCCACGGTGTTGCTGATTGCCCGGTCGCCGGAAAACTTGGCAAGGCCCTGGCCGGAATGACCGAGGCTGCACTGCAGTAATGATGCAATTTGGTCACTGGCTATGGAAGCCTGTATTGAAGAGGTCATTCCGGTTGAAGAGAGCGCAACCAAACGAAGGCATCTTCGAATCGGGTCAATACGGCAAGGACCCCGAGAAAAAAATGGGGCCGCACGAGGCGGCCCAATGTTGTTGAGGGAGTCACATTACAGGCAGGCGCAGAGCATTGAACAAACCGTGAGACGCCGGGCGGAGAACCGGCACGGCTGCTCAGTCCTTGACAAGCCACGGAATTGTAGTTCAGCAGTTGGCCGTCGGGGCCTAAAAAAATCAGCCCTTCGGGAAATTATCCGGTTCAGTCGACGCGCTTACGTAAAAACGTCGGGATATCATATTCCTCGTCCTCGCTGTAGTTGCCGATACGCATACTGGCGCGAGGCTTGTCCATGTTCTGGTTGCGGATAAACGCCGGTATGTCACGATCAATCTTGTTTGGCGCAGCCGGAGTCGGATAGCCGAGTTCCTTGCTCGCGCCACGCTTGCCGGTATCAAATGAGCAGCCAAAGCCGGTCGCGATCGCGGTCACCTGGATCTTCTCGCCCATCTCCTCGTTAATCACCAGGCCGATAAAGATATTCGCGTCCTCGTGAACTTTCTCGTGGATGATGTTGGCGACCTCCTGGTAATCATTCATGGTCATGCTCGAAGAACCGGTCACATTGACCAGCACACCCTTGGCACCGGAGATGTCAATCTCTTCCAGAAGCGGACTGCAGATCGCCTGCTGGGCCGCTTTTATCGCACGACCTTCACCTTCAGCGAGACCTATGCCCATCATCGCCATGCCGCGTTCGCTCATCGCGGCCTTGACATCGGCAAAGTCGACATTGATCATGCCGTGGGTTGTGATCAAATCCGAGATCCCCTGCACGGCCTGGCGCAACACATCATCAGCAGGTTTGAACGCATCGAGGATACCCATCGTCTTGTCGGCAAGACCGCTGAGACGATCATTCGGGATCAGGATCAGGGAATCCACAACCTGCTTGAGTTCTTCAACACCCTCATCTGCCTTGATCATGCGCTGCTTGCCCTCGAAAGCGAACGGCTTGGTCACGACAGCAACGGTCAACGCGCCGATTTCCCGTGCAACTTCGGCAATCACCGGTGCTGCGCCGGTCCCGGTCCCTCCGCCAAGGCCGGCAGCGATAAAGACCATGTCAGCGCCCTGCAGCAGCTCCTTCAGGCGGGCCCGGTCTTCCTCGGCCGCTTCCCGTCCAACCTCAGGGTTGGCGCCGGCGCCAAGGCCCTTGGTCAGCTTCGGCCCGAGTTGCACCCGCAGCGACGCCAGGTTGGCGCGCAAAGCCTGGGCATCGGTGTTCGCCACCATGAACTCCACCCCGTCAATACGCCCGGCAATCATCGTATTCACCGCGTTGCTGCCACCGCCACCAACTCCAACAACCTTGATTTTTGCTACCTGGTCAATATTCTCGTCAAATTCAAACATAATGACTCCCTCCGCCATTGTTGTGTCCGGAGCCTCTCCATGGCCCCGTCAGTTTAAGTTTCTGGCACAATGCCTTGATTTTCCTCTTTAGAAAAATTCTCCGAACCATTCCTTCATGCGGCGCGCAACGCGATCGAACAGATTCTCCTGGCCGATCACGAAGTTGCGCGTCTGCATGTTGCGACTACCGTATTTCACCAGGCCTACGCCGGTGGCGTAGATCGGTGAGTTGACCACATCGGTCAGACCGCCGATACCGATCGGCTTGCCACGCCGAACCGGCAAGTCAAAAATCTGCTCGGCGAGCTCCGGCATTCCCGGCAGGATCGCCGAACCACCGGTCAACACTACCCCGGATGCGATCAGGTCCTCGAAACCGCTCTTGACAATCTCCCGGTTAACCAGGGTGAAAATCTCCTCGACCCGCGGCTCGAGAATCTCTGCGAGCAGTTGACGCGACAGAACCCGCGGTTCACGGCCGCCGACCGACGGCACCTCGATCGTCTCGTCCTTACCGACCATCGAAGCCAGGCAGCAGCCCGACACCTGCTTGATCTTTTCCGCCTCGGCGGTCGGGGTGCGCAGACCAACGGCAATATCGTTAGTCAGGTGATTGCCGCCCAGCGACAGGACCGAGGTATGCTTGATCGCGCCGTCGACAAAGATCGCTATATCCGTTGTACCGCCGCCGATATCGACCAGGGCCACGCCGAGATCTTTTTCATCGGGGGTCAACACGGCCTCCGAGGAAGCCAGCTGTTCGAGCACGATATCACCGACATCGACGCCGGCCTTGTTGCAGCTCTTGATGATGTTCTGCGCACTGGCCACGGCGCCGGTAACGATATGCACCCGCGCTTCCAGGCGCACACCGCTCATGCCGAGCGGCTCCTTGATGCCGTCCTGATCATCAATGATGAATTCCTGGGGCAGAATGTGGATGACCTCACGGTCCATAGGAATCGCCAGGGCTTTTGCGGCATCGATCACGCGGCGCACATCTTCGGTGGTGACCTCGCGATTCTTGATCGCAATCACACCCTGGGAGTTGATTCCCTTGATGTGCCCGCCGGCGATGCCGGCGAAAACCGACTTGATCTCGCAGCCAGCCATCAACTCCGCTTCCTGGAGAGCCTTGCGGATCGCGTTCACCGTACTTTCGATATTAATCACCACCCCTTTGCGCAAACCCCGCGATGGGCTGGTCCCGATGCCGACGACATCGAGCCCCTCGTCGGTCATTGTCCCGACAATGGCACAAATCTTCGTCGTGCCGATATCGAGTCCGACGATCAGATTTTCCCGTTTACTGTTCATGTGTCTCCCTTTCCCCATAAATCTAGCTTCTGCCGGCCGTGCGCTTGACGTCCACTTTGACAATCACACGATCGGTCACGTTAAGGTCGATATACTTGAGAGCCAACAAACGCGGCTCAAGGTCATCGTAAATGGCTTCCAGGCGACCAAGCTTGGCGTAAAACCCCTCTTTACCCATCCGCACCGGGACCCCGCCAATGCGGGTGTGTATAATCAAGCCCTCCAACTGGTCGTAATGAATCTCCGAGATATCATCGAGGTTGAAAAGTTTGCGTTGCTCCAGCTGGTCCATCAGGCTCAGGGCCAGGTCCAGGCTGTTCTGGGTCTGGTCCGGATGATCGAGCAGATACTGCCGGTCGATACCTGTGATCACCGGGTAATCAAGTTCATCTCCCGTTTCGAGCATTTTGAAGGCTACGCCTTCCCGGTCCACGTAGTACAGGTAATCAAGGTCAATAATTGCCCGTGCCTGACGTTCCACTACCCGGATCACAACCTGGTCGGGGAACGATCGTTCCACTTCGGCCCTGGCAATCCACGGATGTTCTTCGATCTTGCGGCCGATCATGTGCAGTTCCAGATCAAACAGACTGTCGCCGAGCTTAATGTCAGAGGCGTCAAGAATGTCTCCTTCACTGACTCTCACCTGTTGCTCCACGCGAATCTGGTCCACTCCGAAATAACCCGACTCAAGCAACATCTGCGCGGTCAGAAGAGCACCGCTGGCCAGCAGAAAGCCGCTCCCCGAGGCGATGCCGATGCGCAACATACGGTGAAACAACTGCTTCCAGTCGCGCGGCTGCTTTTCCTGCTTGCGCCGGTTCGACTTGAGTTTCTTGCGCTTGTTGAGTTTCAGGTCTTTCATCACTTGTCCGTCATCCGCTACTTGTTCAGCCCTGCATCATCGAGAATCCGCATTGTCAGTTCAGTGAAGGACACGCCGGCTTCTGCGGCAGCCTTTGGCAACAGGCTGGTTTCGGTCATCCCCGGGATGGTGTTGATCTCGAGACAGAAAAACTCCTTCTCACGGATCATGAAGTCGACGCGGGCGGCTCCGCGGCACGACAGTGCCCGGCACGCTGCCACGGACGTCTCCTGCAGACGGTTGTACAGGACCGCGTCCAGCGGTGCCGGCAGGATATACTCGGTCTGTCCCGGTGTGTACTTCGACTGGTAGTCGTAAAAACCGCTTTTCGGCACGATCTTGATAATCGGCAACGGTTCGCCGTTCAGCACGCTGACGGTCACTTCGTCACCCTTGATGAAATCTTCGATCAGGACCAGTTGGTCGTGCTCCAGGGCCTCATCCAGACCGGCCTCGAGCTGATCCCGGTCACGGGCGATGGTAATGCCGATCGTCGAGCCTTCCCTGGCCGGTTTGACGACCAGCGGGAAGTGCCTGCAGC
>Ga0316201_10004053_pt1 | contig 10967 bp, 13 predicted proteins | sample CS6wburrow_MG_FD_204516 | JGI IMG/M metagenome (GOLD analysis project Ga0316201, IMG submission 204516) | Coastal sediment microbial communities from Delaware Bay, Delaware, United States - CS-6 worm burrow | ecosystem: Environmental > Aquatic > Marine > Coastal > Sediment | place: USA... | reverse complement strand
AATAAGCATTGCTAACTAGCATTAGGGCCAAAACAACTATCGTGGCATTATTACCCTTTTTCATTTGTGTTACATTTTAATTGAATTGTGCACCAAAGGTCGTAAGCCTATGTACTCTTGAAAATGGTTTATACCAAGATTCTAGATTTTGATCGAATTAATGAATTTGCTAAAATTGGTGGCATCAATCCTTAAATAGGACGCAATGTCTTTTTGAGGTACTATCTGCAATAAGTGAGGACTCCTTTTTACAAAATTTAAAAAACGGGTTCTGGCATCGAAGGCCATCAATTCGTGATGCCTCTCTATAATACCGACAAGCAATTGCTCACAGATCACTCTAAATAGCGTTTCTACCTCTCTATTATCTTCTAAAAATTGATAGTGCAGACTGTAGGGTATCTTTAAGAACTCGCAATCAGAAATAGTTTCTAAATAGTAACGCGAGGGTGTCTGGGTAAGAAAAGATTCAACTACTCCGCAAAAGGAGGGTTGGTAGCCAAAAAACATGATGTGTTCTTTTCCTTCATGGAGATAGTACGACTTACACGCACCATTTAAGATATAATACAAATAACGTTCTGTCTGCCCCGCCTGGGTTAACATCGTCTTCTTGATTTCTTCACAATATTGCCATTGCCCCACGTAAGCATTTAGAACGGGTTCGTCGACATCGTGAAAACGACTCAAAAACTCCTTTAATCTTTGTGAATTATTTGTATTCATAATCATTGTGGCGATCTTTTAAAATACATATGATTGGCGATTCGTTGCTTCAATTGCCGTCACTATTCTTGGCATATCCTCTCCTAGTCTACTATCTTATTTTGAAATAGATTAAATGATCATTTTTCAGTTTTGGCGAAAAACCGGTTAGAACCATTATAATACAGAATTTTACTCCAATTAAAAAATTATAAAATTACCTTCTGCAGCTCAATACAATTTTGGTAAAAACCAATATTAAATTAGAAAATCCCATTGTACCCCAATGCCTTGAGATGTAAATTTCTTCACTCATGCATCTGGTTGATTATTCCAAGGGACCTCGAAATGTTTTGATCACTTCATCTTTGGTAATCTCATTATAAACCTCCTGTGCATTAACACTCTTTTTGAATTGTGCATCTAGATAGAGACTACTGTAAATCTCATCTCTCTCAATTAAATTTTTTTCTAAATTTTCCTCGACCAAATCGTTAAACTCAAAGCCGAACTAAAAGACATCCCGGGCCTGAAAAAAGACCTGAAAGAGTACCTAAAACTGGGTATTTCCTTCCTTCATGGGGTAGACAAACTCTACAAAAATTCAAACGCAGAAATTAAGCGGAAAATTACCGGTTCGATATTTCCTGAAAATTTAACTTTTGTAGTAAACAGTTATCAAAGCAGTATGCTGGATGAACTCATCGCTGACCATATGCCTATAATACATTTAACAAAATTCAAGATTTTTGACAAAATGGGAGATGCTTTAAGAAAGAGAGTTGAACTTCTTATTGTAGGTGTACAAATAAGGTACCGAAAACGAAAAGGACGCCTTTTTTTAAATCACTTTGAATTATTGAGCGAGTTGGATAATTGTTAGCCCATTGATAAATTCCGTTTTTCTCTAAATCATTTCTTCCGTTCAATTAAATTTGAAAAAGTTGGTTTGTCTCTGAGAATTTGCCTTTTTCAATTTTCAGCTGTTCTTTTATAGTCTGCTCTGAGTTGGTATCGAAAATCAGAAGTCCTTGATTATTGTCATCAAGTTGTTCAATCAACTCACCTTTTTTGTTCCAAATAGCACTTTGTCCAACACTAATAAAATTATCACAATGCCCAACGCAATTTGAGATTAATACAGGCGTGTTGAACTCGTTTGCAATTTGAGGAAAGTGTTTGTATGCTTTTTCAATTCCACCTTTTGGTTTGGCTACGCTTGCAATGTACAGATTAATTCCTTGATTTTTTGCATTTAAGAAATGTTCTCGTTGCAATGTCTCATAGCAAATTCCTATTGCGATTTTTACGCCCTTAATAGTTAAAAAAGTTTGGTTTTTTCCACAAACGAAATAAGGTAGCTCGTCTGAATGCAACATTTGTTTGGAATAAATTGTCCTTTCCATATTTGGTTGAAAAATCAACATACTGATGTTTATTCCATAAGTAGTTTTTGTCGGCATTCCTATTCCAATAGTTATTCCTTTTTTATTAGATATTTCTTGAAATGGACTAAAAATATTGCTTTCGATGTCTGTCGCTAATTCTTTAGCTAAGTTAGGTTCATAGTTTGTAATTGATAGTTCAGGGAATATTATCAAATCAGCTTGTAATATTATGGCACGCTCAATAAACTCCAAATGGTTTTCTATGTTGCGTTGTATATTTCCTTTTTCGGATTTAGTTTGTGCAATGCAAATTTTCATTTATTGAATACTATTCGTTTTAATTGCCTTCAACGTAAGTGTGTGTAATTTTTTGTGGGTAAAGGACGCGAGTCATTTTCCGTTATAACTGAAAGATAATTCATAAGATTGAATTTCTGGCGAGGAAATTCAGCAACAATTAATTATACACCTTGTTGTAGCCAGTTTTTATTCAATTTCTATATATTCTGACTTTCCACCAGAGAGATCTCCATTCAACCAATTCCAGTCAAATTCCAGTTTCAGTTTACCGTTTTGCAGTTCTGTAATATTACCTTTTGATTCTCCAGCTTTCAATTCTCCATCGGTTGTTAGGCATTGAAACAAAAGTTCAATTTTTGAATTTTGAGTTTGCTTTCCAACTATAACCCCTTCAAGTATTGAACCACCTTTATATTTTCCAGTAATTGTAGTCCCACTCTGGAAGTAGTGAAAAATCGTTTCATCTGATGATAATCCACTTTTATTTTCAGTAGTCACAAATTTTTTGTCATTTAAATTCATTAGAGTTCTTATTTTTAATTGGCTACGTGATTGTATAAACGCCGTGCGAACCACCCGACGCGCGCTAAACTTCACAATGTTTCTTGTTAAGTTATATTTTCTTCTTTTTCACCATAGCCTCTTGAGCGATGGCGATTTATACGTTGTTGGCTTACGGATTATTAAATTTATGGCCACATTCCATCTTTAAATGCAAGCCGCAAACTTAAAATAAATGATATGAATAAAGCGCAAAATGCAAGCCCTAATCCAATTAATATGCGATATACTTTTTTTTGCAATACTGCAACGCCAAATCAATAAGATTGTAATAAAAAGTGTTAGTGTGATTGCATACCAAAATATCTGAACTAAAAAATCTATATCTCGTCATTGTTCATGATACTACTAGTTTTCAATTGGAGCATGTATGCCAACTTGTTATAGCATGGCTCCTCCAGCTGGACTTCCTCCTTCTCCGCCTTTGGCGGATTCGGCGGATAAACTTCTCGTCCAACTGGGGTCAAAAAAAAATGCCAACCTTTCGGCCGGCATTTTCTTTTCGAAGCTCCTCCAGCTGGACTCGAACCAGCGACACCCTGATTAACAGTCAGGTGCTCTAACCAACTGAGCTATGGAGGAATGGTTATCGCTTAAAGCGGACGCAAATATAATTTTTTTTTAAGTGCGGCAAAAAAGAAATATTACTTTTTTTACTGGAACAGCCAACGGTAGATATCATTACCATTCGCGAACAGAACCAGTGCGATTAGTAAGAAGAATCCTATCATCTGTGCGTACTCCAGGAATTTGTCTCCCGGCTTGCGTCCCGTAACCATTTCATACAGTAAAAACGCAACATGACCACCGTCCAGAGCTGGTATAGGTAACACATTCATAAAGGCGAGTATGATCGAAATCAAGGCAGTGGTGTGCCAGAACGCCACCCAACTCCATGTGGGTGGGAATAAGTTCCCAATGGCCCCGAAACCTCCGATCTGAGTGGCACCTTTGGCGGTAAATACATATTTGAACTGCTTCACATAATCCCGAAGGATACCGTAACCGTAACCTATCCCCCTAGAAAAACTTGCTCCAAGACCATAGGTTAGATGTGTCCTTCCTATTTGTGATCGATCGTAGTCTACACCTATCTGGCCCTTTTCATTGGGCGTAACATCAATGGAAATAGTATCTCTCTCACGCAATACCACAATGGTATTCACCGAATCTTTTCGTTTTTGGACTTCCGATCGAAATTCGTGATAATACTCTATGGGTGTGCCGTTTACCTTCAACACTCTATCCCCATCCTTAAATCCGGCAGAATAAGCCGGGTAATCTGCGATTATCGTATCGAGGACGGGCTCCAACAGGGGAATAAAGGGTTCTATTACATCAGATTCGAACATAACCGAACCAATGTCCTCGGGTAAATTAACTGTTTCAATGCTTCCGTCGGTATGCTTCACCTCTACGGTTCTGATATCCCTTAACAAGAGCTCCCTGTTGATATCCGAAACGTCCCTGAATTCTTTACCGTTCACTGCGAGTATCTGGTCCCCATCCCTAAAACCGTATTCTTCAAACGATTCTGCAACGGCATATCCGTTGGGCATATCTTCATTCGTAGTGATATATTCCCCGTGGAAAAACATGATCCCCACATAAATGAGCATACCAACAATAATATTCACCGTAACTCCCCCTAACATGATGATCAATCGCTGCCAGGCCGGTTTCGTGCGAAATTCCCAGGGCTGAGGTGGCTGGGCCATCTGTTCCTTATCCATGCTCTCATCAATCATCCCGGAAATCTTTACATAACCCCCCAATGGAAGCCAACCTATCCCGTATACCGTATCACCGATCTTCTTCTTGAAGAGGGCAAATTTCACATCAAAAAAGAGAAAGAACTTCTCAACACGTGTCTTGAATATCTTGGCGGGGATAAAGTGACCTAGCTCGTGAAGCACGATCAATATGGATAAGCTTAGAATAAGCTGGATAGCCTTAACTGCAAATGGACTCATATAGCAACAAAATTGAGGACAAAAGTAACCTTTTGACGCTTCTTATAAAAATAAATACAAAACGGGTTAGTAGTCTTACAAAATATTTAACTGTTACAGTATGGACATTATTGATCCCGGTTGTAATTTTGCACCGCTATGCTCAAATTTTTTGCCAAATACAAGTTCTTCGGAATAGTCCTCCTCGTTCTATCGGCCATCATCATCACCATCATGTACCAGGCACTCGACCCCAAGAAGGTACTGCCTGTCTATCAACCGGATGATGTCACTGCCGAATTGGTGGATAGTACCATACAGTATGTTAGAAAATACCATACAATAGCTGATTTCAGCCTTACAAATCAGAATGGAAAAACCATAACCCAGGAAGATTACAAGGACAAGATATATATAGCCGACTTCTTCTTCACCACATGTCAGACCATCTGCCCCGTCATGACCGATCACATGGTTGAAATTCAAAATAAATTAAAGGATGACCAGGAAGTACTGCTACTTTCCCACAGTGTAACTCCCGAAATAGACAGCGTGGCCCAACTAAAGAAATACGCTATCGAAAAAGGCGTAGACGATGCAAAATGGAACCTGGTAACGGGTGAAAAGAAACAGATCTACGAACTGGCTCGAAAGTCCTACCTCGCCGCCAAAGACGTTCCCTACAGTGAATACGACCTCATCCACACAGAGAACTTCGTGCTCATTGATAAAAAAAGAAGAATCCGTGGTTTCTACGACGGAACAAACCCGGAAGACATTTCCAAACTACTCGATGATATCCAGGTATTGAAGAATGAATAATTCCCCTTCTAATCACTTTTTTAGATGCTGAATTTAGTGTACATTTGCATTGTTTATAATCAATCTAAATAACGCCAATGCCTACCATTGCCGATCTTGAAAAAGGACAGAATGCTGTTATATTGAGCTTCCCTTTGGAATCTGTTCCTTTAAAACTCCTTGAAATGGGATGTCTGCCCGGCAATGAAGTTGAACTTGTTCAGCAAGCCCCTTTTAACGATCCCCTTTATCTCAATATAAACGGCAGCCACCTGGCCATCCGCAAGGAAACCGCAGAGAAGATCGAAATTCAACTGAAGTAATTCATGGCCCGGCAAATCAACGTAGCCCTTATAGGTAACCCAAATACCGGAAAGACATCAGTCTTCAACAGGCTCACAGGGCTAAACCAAAAAGTAGGGAACTACCCGGGCATCACCGTTGAAAAGAAAGAGGGTCTGTGCAAATTGGACCGTACCCTGAAAGCACATGTCCTGGACCTACCGGGAACCTACAGCCTCAACGCCTCTTCCCTGGACGAAAGTGTCGTGATCGAACTTCTTCTGAACAAGAACGATAAGGATTTCCCAGACGTCGCGGTTGTGGTGGCCGAGATAGAAAACCTGAAGAGAAACCTGCTGCTCTTCACCCAGATCAAAGACCTGGGAATACCCACCATCCTGGTGATTAATATGGCCGACCGTATGAAGCGAAAGGCCATTTCACTGGATATTGAAAAAATGGAACGGCAGTTGGAAACAAAGATCGCCCTGGTGAGTGCCCGAAAGAATGAAGGATTCGACTACCTCAAAGAACTGATCTTTAACTACGCCACACTTTCCTTAAAACCTTGCTTAAACGCTTCCACTATTTCCCCCGACTATTTCAACAGGCTTAGAGCGGCATTCCCGGATCAGGACCTGTATAAATTATGGCTGGTCATTACCCAGGATGTTAACTTCGGAAAACTGGACAGGCAGCAGTTCAAAGGGGTGGCATCATTCAAGACCGAATCCGAAAGTAACCTCAAACGACTTCAGCAAAAAGAAACCATTGCGAGGTACAAATTCATTAACGAGGTACTCAAGGAATCACTTTTTGTGGACAGCCAAAAAGCCAAAGACCTAAGGAGCCGATTGGACAAGGTGCTCACCCACCATATTTGGGGCTATGTTATCTTCTTCGGAATTCTGCTGCTGATCTTCCAGGCGATCTTCGACTGGAGTAGCTATCCCATGGATTTCATAGATAGTACTTTTGCATCGTTGAGTGAATGGATGAAGGATACGATGCCCCCCGGAGATTTCACCAACCTGATCGCTGAAGGTATCGTTCCGGGACTAGGAGGCATTGTGATATTCATTCCCCAGATCGCCTTCCTGTTCTTGTTCATATCCATCCTTGAGGAGTCCGGCTATATGAGTCGCGTGGTGTTCCTCATGGATCGTGTCATGCGAAGGTTTGGATTGAGCGGAAAAAGTGTGGTTCCTCTGGTTTCAGGAACAGCCTGTGCCATCCCGGCCATTATGGCCACACGAAATATTGAAAGCTGGAAAGAACGACTCATCACCATCCTGGTAACGCCTTTCACTACCTGTTCGGCCAGGCTACCGGTTTACCTAATCATTATTGCGCTTATTATTCCCGAACAACGAGTCCTGGGAATCTTTAGCCTGCAGGGGCTCACCCTGATGTTCCTTTACGCCCTCGGGTTCGCTTCGGCAGTATTTTCGGCCTGGTTACTCAACAAGGTGCTGAAGATCAATTCCAAGACATTTTTTGTGGTTGAAATGCCCAACTACAAGGTCCCGATGCTGAAGAATGTAGGGATCACCGTAGTTGAAAAGACAAAATCCTTCGTAGTAGGGGCCGGAAAGATCATATTGGCCATTTCGATCATTCTATGGGTATTGGCCTCCTATGGCCCCGGCGATTTCAACAAAGCGGCAGAGATCGTTACCCAACAATCCATGACAGAAAACCTTTCAGAAGAAGAGCTGGAAACACGGATCGCAGCCTTCAAGCTGGAGAAATCCTATATCGGCATCCTTGGAAAAGGCATCGAGCCTGCTGTAGAACCTTTAGGCTACGACTGGAAGATCGGGATCGCTATAGTGAGTTCTTTTGCCGCCCGTGAGGTATTCGTGGGAACACTGGCTACCATCTACAGCGTGGGAAGTGAAGAAGAGGAAACCATAAAGAACCGTATGGCTGCCGAAGTGAACCCGGTCCTTGGTACCCCTCGCTTCAATTTTGCAAGTGGTGTATCCCTTCTGCTGTTCTATGCTTTTGCGATGCAATGTATGAGTACCCTGGCCGTGGTGAAGAAAGAAACGAACAGTTGGAAATGGCCCTTGTGGCAACTGCTGGTGATGAGTGCTATAGCCTATGTGGTAGCATTGGGTGCTTACCAATTTTTAAGTTAACTTTGACCTATGCAAACTGTACTGGTACTAATAACTTTTTCTCTGGCTGTCGGATTTCTTCTGAAGAAATTCGTCTGGGACCCTATCTCCGAATCGAGAAAGAAGGTGGTATCGTCACCTACCCTCGACGGCGGCCGAACCAAATGCGGCAATAAGGACTGTGCCTGTCACTAATCCTCCTTTCTTACCTTTTTAACCAATAAGGAATATTCCAGTTCCTCCCCCGGAACAGCCGGATAGGGATTGAGTTGCATAGCCTCAAGCAAATATTCGGAATTGAGGTCCAAAAGTCTGTGAGGCTCTTCGCCCTGTTTCAATTCACCGAATATAACGATCGCTTCGCTAGTATCCTTTCCGTCCCGATTCAATTTGAGCAGAACTCTTGCTCTTCCATTCCAGATACAATCAACCGAGGATGGACAACGGGAATCCTCAAGTACCTCGACGAAGGTTAGCTCGACATCTTCTACATTCACAGACTCGCCGGGTAAAATTTTAATTGCTATTTGAGGTGGATCAATTCTTTCTTCCTGGCAATGCCCATCGAATACAATTCCGAAGAAAAACAACACGAAAAGTAATCTCATATCCAAAAATTTATTTTCATAACGAAAAAATCATACCAAACTATCCCAGTCCTACATCCAGGGACATCATCACTATAAACCCACCGATAAACCCCATGGTTGCAAGGTCTGTAAATCTATCTCTTTGGGTTTCCGGTATCACCTCCTCCACAACTACAAATATCATAGCCCCGGCAGCAAACGCCAGTGCGTAGGGAAGTATCGGATCGAAGATGCTCACCGCAACTGCACCAAGAACTGCAGCCACCGGCTCAACAATGGCAGAAAGCTGTCCATACCAAAAGCTCTTGAACCTTGAAACTCCTTCTCGTCTCAAAGGCATGGAGACCGCGAAACCTTCAGGGAAGTTCTGTATACCAATACCAATGGCCAGAGATATGGCCGCAATGATCATTTCGGTCTGTTCCGCCCCGACCATGGTGGCCGCTGCACCAAATAAAACCCCAACAGCTAATCCCTCAGGAATGTTGTGGAGCGTTATGGCTAAAACTAGAAGCGTTGTTCGATGCCAGTTGGTCTTAACTCCTTCGGCTTCCGACTTTCTAAAATTTATATGAAGGTGGGGTAATAATTTATCGAGTCCGAACAAGGTTAGTGCTCCCAGCAGGAAGCCCAATGCTGCAGGTATTACCTTAACAAATCCCTCGCCATCACTATTCTCGATCGCGGGAGATAATAAGCTCCAGAAACTGGCTGCCACCATAACTCCTCCCGTAAAACCTAACATAGCATCAAGTACGGCCCGACTGGCCTTTTTGAAGAAAAACACCAGTCCTGCTCCAAGGGCAGTTAGCCCCCAGGTGAACACCGAAGCATAAAAAGCTGCTAAAATTGGATTTTCTCTGGCAAATTCTACTAATTGATCTAACATAACTCTTTATTTATTTTAGTATTCTGTAACTAACTCCGCCGCTTAAAAGTATATCCTGTCCTTCATTGATCCCACTACCAACGGTAGCATCTAACTGGAGGTTATTGGAAAGCAGGTATGTTACTCCGGCATCCCAAAAATGATTGGCCCTGTTGTTTTCCGGAAAATCGCCATATAATTCAGCATAGAAACCAAACCTATCTGTAATGCTGTAACCATATGACACGGAATAGATGTAATTGGCTTCAGGGGAATCATCACCCCATGAGGCTCCCAGATTGTATCCTATTCCGGATCTTTCACTAAGGGTGTGAGAAGCAGCTACTCTGAAGTCGACACCAGTTGTTTCAGGACGGTAATCTGATCCCGCTGTAAAAGGCAAATAGATATGACCTACTATGGCTAGCTCAGGTATTAGTCCTTTTTCTTCTGTTACCTGAACTTTCATTCCTGCCAGCAGTGGAGAAAAACCACTTATGACGTCCATTAATTCCATACCATTCACCGAAGTACGCCCTTCCTCGAAATTCCATCCTAACCGCAATTCAAAATTCTCAAAGATCCCATATCGCAATAAGGTGGTGTTATACCCTATCGATTCTTGTTTCACTCCATTCTCTTCAAAAGAAGTGTAAAAAGCTCCTGTTTCTATCTGTAATGCGCCTTTGAGAACCGTAGAAGAGGCTTCCGTAGCGTCCGGCCGGTCCGTGACCAGGGGTTCCGGAACGCCATTGTCTTCCTGTGCAAAGGAGCCTGCTGAAATCAGCAGCGTGACTAATAGTGTGCTAATTTGTTTGTACATATAGATTCTCTGCAATTTTTTTAGAAATGAAAAATTGATCCCTGCCTACTTGAATCACCATTGAACCGTCAAAGAATTCTTTACCTAAAACCGTGATCTTTGTGCCAACGGAGATCTTTTTCTTATCCAGGTATTGAAGAAAATCACTACTGGTTTCCTTCACCCCAACACAAACTCCTCGTTGCTTCTTGTCGAGCTCAGATAGTAGTTTCTTTTCGGTACGCTTTACATTACCATGCCTATCCGGGATAGGATCGCCGTGCGGATCGAAATCGGGGTTGCCAAGAAACTTGTCCAGCCTTGAGATCAGTTCTTCGGACTTAATGTGTTCTAGTTGCTCAGCAATCTCGTGTACCTCGTCCCAGTGAAAGTTGAGCTTTTCCACAAGAAATACTTCCCACAACCTGTGTTTTCTTATCACATTGGCTGCTGTCTTGCGTCCTTCCGGAGTAAGTAAAGCTCCTTTATAAGGTTTATAAGAAAGTAGTTTTTTGTCTGCTAATTTGCGGATCATATCCGTCACCGAAGATGGTTTAGTGCAAATGCGCTCTGCTATAGCGTTGGTGCTCACCTC
>Ga0316201_10004052_pt1 | contig 10968 bp, 13 predicted proteins | sample CS6wburrow_MG_FD_204516 | JGI IMG/M metagenome (GOLD analysis project Ga0316201, IMG submission 204516) | Coastal sediment microbial communities from Delaware Bay, Delaware, United States - CS-6 worm burrow | ecosystem: Environmental > Aquatic > Marine > Coastal > Sediment | place: USA... | reverse complement strand
GGGGATATATTTAATCTACAGGGGAGTGGTAGTAGATATGCCGGATCAATTGGACTTTTATACTGCACTGAAGAATCCCATTATGTGCCACTAGCTCCTTTTTCTTATGTGATTCTATAGGAATTGGACCCAATAGCAAATAGTTATTTTGTATTGAAACACCTGAAATCCATCTCTCAAAGGCTTCATTTTAATCCAGAAAGCATTTAAATTTTGCCGCGAGATGATATAAAAAGCGTTAATTATATCTAAAAGTGATACTGAAATTGTACTTAATTGACATTGACAGGCTTTTATATGATAGATTCCTTTTATCTTTGAAAAGATATATGTTCAGAGAAAACTGAGGTCTTGACTAATAAAATGAAAAAATGATGAAAAAAATTCTATTTGCCCTGGTCTTATTTGTGACCGCTCAAGCCACATTTGCCCAGAGCAATAATACATATGAAACTGAAAACGAAGGATGGTTGGTCATGCTGGATGATGCCTATGAGGAATCACAAAAGACCGGTAAGCCTATCCTTGCCAATTTCACCGGAAGTGACTGGTGTGGATGGTGCAAAAGACTTTCTGCAGCCGTATTCGTTAAGCCTGAATTTAAGAAATGGGCTGATGAGAATGTTGTACTTCTGGAACTGGACTTTCCACGCAGGAAGCAGATTCCTGAAGAAATCAAGCAACAAAATGCAGGACTCCAAAGAGCTTTTAAAGTCAGGGGTTTTCCTACTGTGTGGGTATTTAATTTAGACAAGGATCCAGCAACTATGAAGTATTCTATCCAGGCTCTTGGAAAGACCGGATATACAAAGACTGTTGCTCAATTTACATCAGATATAGAAAGAATGATCGATAAGGGAGCTGCAGGAGAGTAATCTCAAGACCCTTTTTTCCTTACCATCTTTATCAATAATATTATGAAACTTATTGGCATCAGAGCTGATAGGAAAGCAATTATGTGATAGTAGTAGGGGAGGAAACCCATTTTCTGCCATAACATAATGCCTTGAAGGAATAAGATCAATTCACTTCCTATAAATCCTATCAGAAAGATGTTTATACCTCTCTTCATCTTTTCAATACTGACTTGCTGCATCTTTATCAGAAATACCAATGAAAATGATGTGATGGCACCCAGCATCAATAAGTGGATAAATCCTATCACAAAATTCTTAATGGTATAAGATATTACAGCAAGAGCTGGAATGGCTACCAAGGTTTGGATAATTATTTTGAACGCAAGACATAAAAATGCGAATACCAGCAGTTTGCCTAAATAACCTGTGAAGTGAGTATGCCATTTAACTCTATTGGTTCTCAACCAACGATATAGGTAATACACAGCTGAAAATTGTATGATCACTCCTATACTGTTCATATAGAATATGAAATCTTTAGGTGTAGACCATGTTATTGACAGGGCATAAGTCAATATGCAAGACAGCAGCAATGTCGGATAGGCAATCTTAAGATGACGATCATCAATTATCAGATCATGATTTTTGCAGTACTGCAAGAAGATGGCAATGATCACAAATATAAACCAGCCATTAAATTGAAAATGCAGAAAGAATTGTATTGAAGCATAATAAATAGCACTTCCTTTAAGAGAAGATGCCATCATGTATCCTAATGCCCAGGTCCCCAGAGTAGAAATCACCATGAGTACCAATGAAGTAATCAGAAATTTATAGGCATAATTGGTGCCTGGATCATTTCTTCTGCGGATATCCTTTGTAATCCTCCAGGCGAAAATATAACTCAATATCATGTGAGCTGTGGTAAAGGGTATTGAACCCATCCCGTAACCTTGTATTGGGAAAAATATCAACATTCCTATAATGGTTACCTGAAATAGCCAGAACATGTTTACGTAAAACCTACCCTCAAGATTGAAGGCCTTCACGATCATTAAGTACAGTGCACTGAATAACCATCCCATCATTGCAACGTGAGAATGAGTGTGAAGCAGATTTTTATAATGAATCCATTCGGGTAATTCAAGTACGAATGCCAATCTTAACAATACCCCTACTGATCCGGCTATTATAAGCCACAAGAATGCTATGAATATCATCTTGTGAGCAGATGATGGATTACTCATCCCATTAGGTAACATTTATAAGGGCTTATGCTTTATCATTATCTAATAAGAACTCGAGAACATCCCGTGCTTCTTCATTATCTACATTTTGATTGGGCATCCTCGTAAGGCATTCTTCCAATAGTTTTTGTGCTTCAGGGTCTTTATCAAGCATCACATCAACATTTGTAATCATATTCATTATCCATTCTGGCTTACGACGTTCTGTAACTCCTTTGAATCCCGGGCCTACAATCCTTGTCCCTGTTAATCTATGGCATGCTGAACACTTCATGTCATAAATGCCCTTACCATTAGCTATCATATCGGCATTTAATGGATCATTAAGTTGAACAGATGTAAAAGGTCCTACACCTTTACCATCATCAACCTTCGGTTTATTGATCATTGACTCCGGAGGAGGAGTATTGGAATCCGTTTGATTGGATTTGCCACCGCAAGCATAAATTAAAGCGAGGATGAATGTTGTTATTATATACTTTTTCACAATGGAATATTTTTAAGTTTAAAATTCTTTTCCAGTATTCTTGAGGAAATTTCTCCGATAGTTTCTTCAATTAATTGTTTATAGAAACTTGACCTAAAGTCTGTAATTCTATTATGGTATGGACAAGGATTTTCTTCAGAACACGTCTTGAGTCCTAGTACACAATCTGTAAATGTTCCGGGACCATCAATGGCTTCTATTACTGCCATTAGATTGGACTTAAGGTCCTTCTCGCTGAGATAAAAGCCGCCTGACCTGCCCTTCATTGATGAAATGAGCCGTGCCCTTGATAATTGCTGCAGTAGCTTGGCAAGGAAGTGTTTCGGAACTTCCAATTCATCTGCAATGACATCTACTCCTATCATTTTTTCTTCATTGGAATGAATGGAGAGATATAGAACTGCCCGGATTGCGTATTTACAAGATTTGCTGAACATTGTTTATTTGAATTGATCTGTCTAAGTATCTTAACAGATAAATATATCACTTTTCAGGTGGTAATAAAACTTGATCAATTACATGAACGTATCCATTTGAAGCTTTTACTGTCCCCAGCACCTTAGCACCATTTACATACGTTACACCGTCCTTGACTTCTACCTTAACTTTATCGCCGGTAGCTTGTCCGATTCCCATTACACCCTTTATATTATTACCTGTATAACTTCCTGGTGCAGCATGGAAAGTAATAATATCGGCAAGCGATTCTTTGTTTTCTGGTTTTAATAATTCATCCAATGTGCCTTCAGGTAACTTATCAAAGGCTTCATTGTTAGGTGCGAATACCGTAAGTGGTCCTGCATTGGTCAATACGTCTTCAAGACCTGCTGCCTGAACTCCTGCTACCAAAGTTGTATGATCTTTAGAATTTATAGCAATCTGCAAGATATTGGGTTGTGATTCATTATCTACTACACCAGATTGACCTTTCAATTGTGATTGATCGACTCCTCCTGAAGCTTGATTAGAATTCTGTGATGGGTTATTGCATGCAAGCATTACCATTCCCAGAATTATAGGTAAACCATATCTTAATATCTGTCTCATAGTTCTGCGTTTTGAGTATTATTTAATGTGTTTTGTTAGTGAATTTTAATGACTGCAATAATTTATTTACACAAATATAAGTTATTTTGAATTAAATAAGATAAAAAAGTCTTAATATCTTTAAAAACATTATATTTGTACTGCAATAATTTATTATCCAAATTCAGAACAACTCAAAACAATAAAAAATGGAGTCAATAAAAAGAAGGATCCAACACACGGTACTCGTTTTTGTGGGGGTACTTGTGTTATTTTCCTGTAATCAAAACAATCAGAGTGGATCAAGCGGAGCACTTGGTGGAGATGCCGCTTCAGCTGTTTATGTACCACCAGGGGAATACGATGAGTTCTATGGTTTCTTTTCTGGGGGATTCTCCGGACAAGTGAGTGTCTATGGCCTCCCAAGCGGTAGACTCTTAAAAGTTATCCCGGTTTTTTCTCAGGACGCAGAAAAAGGGTGGGGTTATAATGAGGAGACCAAGCCGATGTTGAATACTTCATTTGGATTTATACCATGGGATGATGCCCACCACCCTGAATTGTCACAAACCAATGGAGAAACAGATGGAAGGTGGCTTTTTATTAATGGAAACAATACCCCAAGGGTAGCAAGGATTGATTTAACCACATTTGAAACGGCCGAAATTATCGAGATTCCAAATAGTGGAGGAAATCACAGCTCCCCTTTTACTACAGAAAATACGGAGTATGTGGTTGCCGGTACCAGGTTTAGTGTGCCTTATCCTCAGAGAGATGTTGCAATTGCTAGTTTTGAGGAGAATTTTAAAGGCATGTTAACTTTCATTAAAGTCAATGATGAAGGTCACATGGAAATTGCTTTCCAGGTATTGCTACCTGCATTTGATTATGACCTGGCTCACTCAGGTAAAGGAAAATCCCATGGATGGACATTCTTTACAACCTATAATACAGAGCAGAGCCACACATTAAAAGAAGTAACAGCTTCTCAAAATGATAAGGACTTCATTGCTGCTGTAAACTGGAAGAAAGCTGAAGAGTATATTGCTCAAGGCAAAGCCAAAACTGTTCCCGGAAGGCACATGGTAAACAGATATGATGAAACAACCCACATGGCAACATCAACAGAAGTAGCTACTGTACCAGTACTTACTCCTGAAGATTGCCCGGGATTGGTTTATTTCCTGCCTACTCCAAAGTCTCCTCACGGTGTAGATGTTGACCCTACAGGTGAATACATTATCGGTAGTGGTAAATTATCGGCAGATCTTACTGCACACTCATTTACCAATATGATGAGTGCCATTGAGAATGAGGAATTTGAGACTGTGATTTCAGGCGTTCCTGTATTAAAATACGATAAAGTAGTAGGGGGCGTAGTTAAAAAACCGGGTTTAGGCCCTCTTCATACAGAATTTGACAACGAAGGAAATGCGTATACCACTTTCTTTATTTCTTCAGAAGTAGTGAAGTGGAAAGTCGGAACATGGGAAGTCTTAGATAGGGTACCTACTTACTATTCTGTGGGCCACTTAATGATACCCGGTGGTGATTCTAAAAAGCCTCAGGGAAAATATCTGGTTGCTCTTAACAAAATTACTAAGGATAGATATTTACCTACAGGCCCTGAAATGAATCATTCTGCTCAGCTTTATGATATTTCAGGAGATAAGATGAAACTACTTCTTGATTTCCCTACAGTTGGGGAACCTCACTATGCTCAGGGAATATCTGCGGATAGAATTGTACCTAATAGCAAGAAGTTTTATCCTATTGAAGAGAATGAACATCCATACAGGGCACTGGGAGAGTCCCAGACCAAAGTGGAAAGATCAGGTAACGATGTTCATATCTATATGACTTCCATTCGTAGTCACTTCTCTCCTGATAATATTGAAGGAGTAAGGGTAGGTGATGATGTATATGTTCACCTTACCAATCTTGAGCAGGACTTTGACGTTCCTCATGGATTGGCAATACAAGGCGCTAATATGTCGGAACTTCTGGTTATGCCGGGTCAAACTGAAACCTTGTTGTGGAAACCTCAGCGAGAAGGTGTGTATTCCTTCTATTGTACTGATTTCTGTTCTGCACTTCACCAGGAAATGCAAGGATATATAAGAGTATCACCTAGAGGAGCTAATACACCATTGAAATGGTCTCTCGGAGAGGAAGAAGAACTTTAATCTGATTGATTTAGTATGGTAGGCAAGATGCTTGATGCTTGCCTGCCATCATTTACCATAACACATATTATATAAAAGAGATGTTCCGTAGAATAAAATTTATTCTGGCAGGTGCCTTATTATCTTTATTATTTATTCTTCCTTTATGGAGAATCAGCCTCATTGCCCCTCAATACCCTAGCGGGGTGCACATGTGGATTTACATTAATAAAATTGGTGGTAGTGAACCTGGGACGTTACAGAATATCAATATATTGAATCATTACATCGGGATGAAATATATTGAACCAGATTCAATCCCGGAGTTACAGTACTTTCCCACCATAGTTGGATTTTTCATTGCATTTGCATTGATTGCTGCATTTCTGAATAAGAAATGGGTTTATTTCACATGGACTGCATTGCTATTAATCGGGTGCGTACTGGCCATGTATGATTTTTATTTGTGGGAGTACGATTATGGACACAATTTGGATCCGAAAGCCATTATGAAATTTGAAGGGGAGTCATTTCAACCACCATTATTTGGCAACAAGAAGTTATTGAATTTTATAGCAAAATCATATCCGCACTGGGGAGGTTATGCTTTGATGCTGGCTCTGCTCCTTGGAGGTTGGGGAACATATTCTAGTTTTAAAAGGAATAAAGCATGAGGTATTTATTTTATATGATGCTATTATTAATATTTTCGGCCTGCCAGGTTCAGCCTCAGGATATTGAATATGGAGCAGATCAATGTCATGCTTGCAAAATGATCATTTCGGATTCAAGATTTGGATGCGAATTGGTAACAACCAAAGGCAAAGTCTATAAATATGATGCCATTGAATGCCTGGTCCCCGAAGTAATGAAGCATGGAACAGATCATTATGAATTCATCCTGGTGGGTGATTTCAATAATCCCGGTCGGTTGATCAATGCTGAAAGTGCTTTTTTTAAGATTGATCCTAATGTTCCAAGTCCGATGGGAGGCAACTTGAGTGCATATTCTGATCAAATAGATTTAGCTTTGGCTAAAGAATCAGAATATCTACAATGGACTGAACTGGTTACAACACTATCAGGGCTCGAAAGGTATTCACGTCAATAAATACATATGAAGAATTACTTCATTATAATTCTTTTATCAGTTTTTATGGTACCTGATTCTCATGCTTCGGTGATCAAGGTGTGTGAGCGTTGCAATCATATAGATCTCCTTAAGGCTATTGCATCTTCTCGACCTTATGATACAATAATCATAAGTGGTGGGTTTTATGAAGTAGAAAATGTGATTATAAAACATCCGCTTGTAATTCTTGGCGAAAAAGATGCAACGATCAAATCAAAATCTGGTGACGAAGTCTTTACTGTTCTTGCTGACAGTACGACAATTTCAGGATTAACCATCCGGGATGTTACGACCAGCTATATGAAAGAAAGAAGCGGAATCAGAATTAAAAGAGCGAACCATTTTACGATTTCTAACAATATCCTCATTGATTGTTTTTTTGGGATATACATTGAGCATGGTACTCACGGAGAAATTTACAATAATGAATTGAGAGGAAATGCAACTACTGAAGCAGAATCAGGAAATGGGATTCATGCATGGTACAGTGACTATCTCGAGATCTATGATAATACTGTAATGGGACACAGGGATGGTATTTATTTTGAATTTGTAAATGATAGTAAAATCATTAACAATCACAGTGAGAAAAATAAGCGGTATGGACTGCATTTTATGTTTAGTAATGATGATTCTTACCAGGATAATACTTTTTTAAACAATGGAGTAGGAGTAGCAGTCATGTTTTCAAGAAGAATTGAAATGAGGCGCAATGTATTTGAAAAGAACTGGGGAAGGAGTGCTTATGGTTTATTATTAAAGGAGATATACGATGCAGAAATTCTCAATAATAAGTTCAAAGAGAATACCATTGGGATATTTGTAGAGGGGTCAAATAGGATAAATTATCATTTCAATGATTTTAATAGAAATGGCTGGGCTTTAAAGTTTTCAGGAGGGTGTGAAGACAATGAAATCAGTCAGAATAATTTCATTGACAATTCACTTGATTTGGTAGTAAACACTAAATTATCCTCCAATAGATTTTACAAAAATTATTGGTCAGAGTATTCGGGATATGATCTTGACAAAGATCAACTGGGAGATGTTCCACATTATCCGGTTAAGCTTTTTTCATATGTACTGGATAAAGCACCTGAAGCCATAGTTCTGATGAGGAGCTTATTCGTAGATATTATTAATTTCTCAGAGAAAATTAGTCCAGTATTTACACCTAAAGATGTAATGGACGATTCACCATTAATGTTTCCGGTCAATGATTGAAGTAGTAAATTTACATAAATCCTTTAAGAAGAATGTTGTGCTCAAAGGGATAGATTTGACCATTGGCGATCAAGGGATTACGGCAATTCTAGGACCTAATGGATCTGGAAAGACAACCTTCATAAAATCTATATTGGGATTGGTGATTCCGCAATCAGGTGAAATAAAGGTTCAGAATCAATCCATAAAAGGAAGAGATGACTACAGATCTGGAATCTCTCATCTTCCTCAGATCGCATCATTCCCGGAAAACCTTACAGGAAGAGAATTGATTAAGCTGGTAAAGGATTTAAGGAAGGGTGAGAGTCGAGAAGATGAGTTGATTGATCTGTTGAATCTGAGGCAGGAACTGGATAAAAAAATGGGCAACCTTTCCGGGGGTAATAAGCAGAAGATCAATATTGTATTGGCATTGATGTTTGATACACCATTGATCATTCTTGATGAACCAAGTACTGGTTTGGATCCTGTATCGCTCTTAAGGTTTAAGGAGTTTATTAAAAAAGAAAGCGATGCAGGTAAGAAGATCTTGCTTACGACACATATCATGGATCTGGTAGATAAATTGGCTGATGATGTCATCTTTCTTTTAGATGGTAACATCCACTTCCAGGGTACAGTAAAACAATTATTAACCACGACAGGGGAACAGACTATAGAGAAATCTATAGCTTCACTTTTGCAAAGCGATGTGTGATGATTGAAGTATTTAAGTATAGCTTGAAGGATATGGTGAGAAATCGGTGGATATTTCTTTATACTGGTTTTTTCCTATTAGTTACGATATCGTTATTAGCATTGAGCAATGACCTTATGAAGGTGACGATCTCTATGAGCAATATTGTTCTGATACTGACTCCTTTGGTTGGGCTCTTATTTGGAACGATGTATTGTTATAATTCCCGGGAATTCATTGACCTATTATTGGCTCAACCTTTATCGAGAATTTCAGTTTATTCCGGGGTTTACCTGGGACTAGCTGTTTCTCTAATTCTTAGTGTAGTGATAGGCATTGGTGTTCCTATGGTGTTTTATGGAATATTTTCGTCTGAGGCTTTGGTGCCTTTCATTGTGCTTTTTTCAATGGCTATAGTTTTATCCATAATATTTTCTTTGATTGCCTTTCTAATTGCTGCTCGATTTGAAAATAAATTGAAAGGTTTTGGTTTAGCCATTTTTGTCTGGTTGTTTTTTGCTGTCATCTATGACGGGATATTATTACTTGTGTTGATGTGGTTTAAAGAGTACCCCTTGGAAAAGCTGACCATAGGGTTGACCTTGTTTAATCCTATTGATCTAGCGAGGATATTAATCCTATTAAAGCTGGATGTATCTGCAATGATGGGATATACCGGTGCTGTCCTTCAGAAATACTTAGGATCGGGTATGGGTATACTGACCATCATAACATCTCTTACCTTGTGGATCATTATTCCTGCAATGTTTTTAAAGAGAATTCTTTACAGGAAGGATTTTTAAATTACCAGTTTCCAGCATATCTGAGAGACTCTCCAGTGCTTTCAATGATGTATGCTCTTTTTATTGTCAGGATCTGCCTGATGTGATGATAATCATGGGATAGCCAGTTACAGAGAAATAACTTCGCACTCATAGGTCCGAATTTTTGATGCAGGTAAGCATTGTTCCATTGGGGAGCTTCTAAAGCTTTTAACCAGATAATACTTCGCTCTCTTTCAGACTTCCAATCTTCTAACACCTCATTGAAATCCTGATCTGAGTAATTGCGTGAAGCTACCCAGCCTAGAGGATCAATGGGTTTTAATGATTGCAATGGATCATTTAAGGTAGATCTTACTCTTTCTCTGAAATCCTCGACTTCTTCATCTCTTAAATGGCATATAACCTTGAGTAAAGACCATTTATCTTTATCTTCAGAGTATTGATATTCAGATTCATGTGTTCCTTTTAAAAGATTGTAAATAATCTCCTTATTCCTTTCGAGTTCATAAATGATTTTATCTGCATCAAACATTGTAATGCATTTATTTATTTGGCAAATATTTGGCTCATATCCTTGAAAGACTTGAACTCAATGGCATTGCCACTTGGATCTTTAAAGAACATTGTGGCTTGCTCTCCTGGCTGGCCTTCAAATCTAACATAAGGCTCTATAATAAATCTTATTCCTTTTGACTTTAAGTCAGCAGCCAGGTTATGAAAATCATCCCAATCCAGCACCACGCCAAAATGAGGGACTGGAACATCATGGCCATCTACAGGGTTATGGTGTAATGGTTCGACCATTTGAGTAGGTGGCTTATAGTGGATGACAAATTGATGTCCGAATAAGTCAAAGTCTACCCATTGATCGCTGCTTCTTCCTTCTTCACAACCTAATATGTCTCTATAAAATGCTCTTGCTTTTTCAAGATCAGAAACTGGGACAGCAAGGTGAAATGGATTTATCTTTTTCATATGTTATGGATTTTAATTGTTGTTCAATAGCCAATCCATATGTGATATTAAGCTATCCAACAGAATGTGTTCAATATAGAATACATAAATTTACAACATTCTATTCCTTATAACATCAATTATAAAAACACTTAGACTTTTTTATTCTTTCTTACAATGCGATTAATGGTTTCTGATTTCAATACTGCAATAACTGCAATTGAAGCTTCATTGGATGATATTTCTTGCTAGGTATAATGCTTTACAATGTGGAGAGGGGATTTACTCCAGTTGAAATGGTCGAATCCCTCCACTATGTAATGATCTACTGAAGATGATTTATTGAATCTCTTTAATAAATTAGAAACTGTTTCCGAAGGTGTCATGTCATCTTCTGTAAATGAGAAAGCCGTAA
>Ga0316201_10004051_pt1 | contig 10970 bp, 7 predicted proteins | sample CS6wburrow_MG_FD_204516 | JGI IMG/M metagenome (GOLD analysis project Ga0316201, IMG submission 204516) | Coastal sediment microbial communities from Delaware Bay, Delaware, United States - CS-6 worm burrow | ecosystem: Environmental > Aquatic > Marine > Coastal > Sediment | place: USA: Delaware... | reverse complement strand
GATCTGGGGTTCCACAACGGTGATGTCAATCGAGTCGCTGCGGCTGCGGTCCATCCCGTCCTGGTTGTCCCAGTAGAAGAAGGCTTCATTGGTGATGGTGGCGTTGATCTGGTTCTGCGGGAGGACGTCGAGCACTCTTGCCTCGATGGTCACTTCGAGAGTGTCATCTCCGCTTCCCGGGGCATTGGTGTAGTCGGCGGCAAAGGTGACCGTCACCGTCTCGGTGCCAAAGTCCTCGGCAAGGGTCGGTGTTGCTGCACCGTCGAAGGTGAAGCTCGACGAGACCAGGTCGAGGTTGCTCGGCAATACATCACTGAACCAGGTGGGGGCATACACGGTTGTCCCCTCGGGGATCACCACCGTCGACACGTACGTGATGATCTCGCCGATTGTGGCCTCGGTGGTGGAGTCGTTGCCGGTTTCGGCGACGCTGGTGGTTCGAGTCTTGCCAATCGTTGGTGCCTGGGTGCGTACCCGGGCAGTGTCGTCGGCAGCATCAGTGTTCTCGCCGGCGCTCAGGCTGGTATCGATGTTGTCGCTGGGTACGTACACGAAGTTGCCCGTACCGTTGTTGGTCACAGAGGTGAAGGTTCGCACCCCGGCCGTGTTGACCAGCGATTCGTTCGGGGCGATCCCGGTGGGAAAGTCAATGATGTAGGTGAGCGCGATGGATCCGCCTGCCGGCACTGTGACCGTGTTGGCCCCGGTCCATTCGATGCGGAGCTCGGTGTCGTTGCAGGCTCCGTCGTCACTGATCGAGCCTCCGATCACATTGGCGCTGCAAACGTCATACTCGAGCGGAAGTTCATCCCACACTTCGACATCATCGGCGTCGAGATCCCCCGTGTTGGTGATCGTGATCTGATAGGTGACATCGTCACCCTCCATCACGAACGCGTTGTTGAAGTTCGGGTCGCCGGTTGGCACACCGTTGACCGCCACCACGCCTTTGATCAGGCTGAGCTGGGGTTCGATTGCCTCAACATCTGCATCATCACGCAGGTTGAACGGCTTCCCGGCGGTGTTCTCGTAGGAGTACTTCATCAGGTTGGCGTTGATCTCGCCGGATGAGGTTGCCTGCGGATCGAGGATGGTCGACGAGAAGATGATCTCGAGGTACTCGTCTTCGGCCACGTAGCCGCCGCCATCGCCGACGCTCCAGGTCAGTGCAGTGAGATCAGCAAGGTGAGGCTCGGCATCTCGGGGAGGTCCGCTCACATCTCCCGCGGCAACGGTGTTGGCTGCGCCGAGTGTCCAGGTGTCATCGTCGGTGTACAAGTGTCCCGGTGGCAGGTAGTCCTGAATGTCTGAGTCGAACGTATCGAGGTCAACCGGGAAGTCGACACCCAACCTCCAGCAGACCCGATCGCCGATTCGGTATCCCAGGGCCGGGTCGGTAGACCAGTCGCTGACTGCGGAGCAATCGTTCATAGAGGCTGCGCGGGTGGCGACGTCCTTGCTGATGGTCACGTCGGCTGCGCTTTGACTTGCCGATGATGCGTCTTCGACTGCCCGACCGTCGGCGGTTGCAGTAAGAGCGACCTTGTTGGTCCACGAGTCTTGCGCCAGTACGGGGCTCTGGTTGCTGCCGCCCTCCTGGTAGTGAGTAAGGGTTTCTGTGTAGTACGTGATGGTTCTGACGTCAGTGGTGGTTGGCGCGGAACCGTCCATGTCGGCAACGTTCCAGGTCACCGTCCATGTGCCGTCGGTGTTCTCGAGGATCGATGAGTAGGCCTGGGTCGGGTCCGCCCCGGTGCAACCCGGGCCCGAGGCTTGAGTCGGGCACAGACCGTCGGGCACCGTGTCGGTCACGACGATTCCGCTGGCGAGGTCGGTGTACTCGCTTGCTTCTATGGTCAGCGTCCAACCGCTACCTGCGCCGTGGGTGATGTTGCTGTTGTCGACACTCTTGTGGATGGAGACGTCTTCGGCGCTCACGGTCATCGTGTCGCCGTCGCTGTAGGTGGGGCCGCCGGCGGTCGGGTAGTCGCCCGTGGCGACTGCGTAGTTCTGCACCTGCTGCTCGGTGAGCGTCTCCTCGGTGAGATTTCCGGTGTTGTTGTCGATGTTCGATGCCTGGACGCCGTCTGTTGCCGGCACAGGGTCGGGCCACAGTTCGTTCTCCCGCATCGGAATTGCTGCGATGTACTGAAAGAAGGCGCTGTCGCCTGCATCGACATCGGTAGCCAGAGTCGCTGCTGTCCACACGACGTGGGTATAGACCCCGGATGGGGGTGCACCCGGCGGGTCGGCAACCACAGTCTCCACCACGTCGGGATCGAGGCACGGGTGGCTCAGCGTGGGTTCATTGCCCGGGTTGATGGCGCCGGAGCCGGCGTACTCGACTCCGCTGGAGTTGTCGTCACCGCCACATCCGAGGAACTCCATGGCAGCCGGAATCCAGTCTTCGATGGCGAAGTCGTGGGTGGTGCCGATGTAGTTGTTGCGCAGCTCCAGCGTGTAGACCGTCTGATGGTCATGCAGACCGCGGAGGAGCTCGGCCTCGGTGTTGGGCTCGGTCTTGAACAATAGAAAGGGCACCATGTTGGTGGTTGCCGAGACGTTCTCGGCATAGCCGCTGCCGCCGGTTCCGGTGTAGGTCGGGATGACAAAGGGGTCGCTGCTCACGTAGGCGCGGGCGGTGGTGGTGAGGCTGCTGCCGACGTCGTATGTGGAGGCGTTGATGAAGTAGGTGAGTGATTCACTGACCCCGGTCTGGAGGTCGGAGACGTTGCGCCAAACATAGGTGGTGAAACCTGAAGTGGGAGTGCCGGCGAGTGTCTGATCCGGGGAAGGGCTCCCCGCGCCGAGGGTTGCGCTGGAGGGAAGCACGTCGACAAAGGTCAGGTTGAACCCATCAGGTCCGCTTCCGTTGGTGGCGGTCAACGTGACCCGGATGGCCGGATCGCCGGCCAGCGCTTCGGACGGTTGCGACTTGGACAACGAGATGTTGGGTGTCCCGTCGGCCTCGGCGGCCGGACCGCCCGGGATGAGCACGAGTGCGCTGAGCACAACCAGGAATGCGGCCGCGACGCGCAGACTGCGCGTTCGGGCCAGGGACGCAAGCGTCATAGGTAAGCACCACCTAGAGAACTGTCTTTTCCGACTCCACGGATTGGCTATCTATGTCGGCAAGTTCCAGGGTGGCTAAACCCTTCTGTTATATGGTGCCAGGGCGATCGGTGAGTTGGTGAGCCGAGACTCAGTCGGCTGATAGACCCCGGATCAAGAACTCGACCGCAATCTCGGCGGTCTCATGGACGGCCTGTTTCGGATCGGCTGAATCCATGATCGCCCGCCCGGCACCCATTACGGTTTGGAACATGAGTTGCCCCGCGACCCGGACCGGAAGGTCGCGGAATGCGCCGGCGGCGACACCTTGATTGAAGACTTCGGCAAACGCTCCGACCAGGCCACTGTGGGCCGCGGCAATCCGCCGCTGTGAATCATCGGCCATCCGCATCGCGTCGGTGTGCAAGATCAGGCCCAGGTGGTCCAAGCCAACAAACTCGACCGTGCGAATTCCAAGCTCGCGCATCCGCGCGACTGGTGAGATGTCTGCATCGATTGCCTCCACGATGCCGGCCACCACCACCGGCATTCTCTCTTCGACGAGTTGTACCAGCAGGTCCTCGGTGCTCTCGAAGTACTCGTAGAAGGTGGTCCGGCCGATGCCAACTGCAGCGGCGATGTCCGCATGGGTGGTGTTACGGAAACCATGGGAGGCAAACTCGGTGAGGGCGGCATCGAAGAGAGCGTTGCGGGTGTTCTCTCTCGACGAACGACGCGGGGTCACGGCTGCCTCCTTGCCTACTGACCGTAACGGCGATTCTTGTGGGTGAAGTCGCGTAACGCCCTCAAGAAGTCGACCCGCCGGAATTCGGGCCAGTACACATCGACAAAGGAGAACTCGGCATAAGCCGCCTGCCACAGCAGGAATCCGGACAACCGGGTTTCCCCGCTGGTGCGGATCACCAGGTCCGGATCAGGAAGATCCGCCGAGTACATGTAGGACCCGAGCGCCCCGGCGTCGATATGGTCCGCAATAGCCTCGGCAGGCACCCCCTCGTCCGCTAGCTGACCGACGAGTTCCTTGGCAGCGTCGACAATCTCCTGGCGGCCGCCGTAGGCCAGGGCGACGGTCACGTGGCGGCTGCCGGTGGAGCACCGAGCCTCGAGTTGCTTGGCGGCATCCGTCAGCCGCTGCGGAAGCAAGTCAAGACTGCCGACGAATCGCACGGAAACGTCGTGACCCTCTATCTGCTTGGGGATGTCTCGAAAGAGATCGATCAGAACGTCGTAGTACGGCTCGAGTTCTTCTGCCGGTCGGGAGAGATTCTCGGTGGAGAGCAGCCAGCAGGTGACTGCGTGGATCTCCAGGTCGTCGGCCCAACCAAGGAACTCGACGAACTTCCTCATTCCTTCGCGGTAGCTGGCCTCGTAATCCGGCAAGCCCTCGGCACGGGCATAGCGGCGATGGCCATCGTGGATCACCCCGATGTGCCGGGGCAGCTTGTCCCGTTCGAGGAACTTCAGGATCCGCGATTCGTAGATCCGGTACAGCGGCTTCTTGGCGACCCTCTTGGCGTTGTTCAAGTTCACAGTGAGTGAAGTCTACGCATCAATGGGGTTTTGTCGATGGGCTGGAGAACCCATTGCAGGCGGGGTTGATCAGGTAGCGCGCAGGATCAGCTGAGTCTGGCTTCGCTTACAAATAGATTGCGCATCAGCGGATCGATGGATGTCAGTTTGCCGGTGACTGTCACCGCGGCACCAACCGTCGGTCGGATCCCGGCCGGGTTCTCGACAACGACGTCGATATCGGTGTTGCCATAGAGATCATTGCTCACGGTGGCAACCGTTGCCAGGACCCGGACGACGCCGCCCCTTTCGTCGAGGCTCTTGACCTTGCCCTGCCACGTGATCCTGGCGTCGGCGTAGCGACTGTTGAATTTGCTTCTGGTTTCGAAGCTCAAGTCATCGCCGCCAAAGAGCTCTCTGGCGAGTTGGTTGACGTCGACTGCCGCCGGCGCCGGTGTGGGAGTAGTCCCGTGTGTCAGCGACTCGCGCCATCCGGCGACATCGGGATCAGCGGGGGCGAGCCGGTCGAGCTCGCGCAAGCGTTCCGCCGCGGTCTCGTTTCGGCCCGCCGCTGCCAGGGTTTCCACTTCGAATATCCGCTGGTCGACATCGTCCGGCTCTGCCTCGACTAGTTCCCTTACGCGATCGGCGACCTCTTCGAGCAAGCCGCGTTCCCGATCGATCACCATCTGGTCGGACACTCCTGCGGACGGGGATTTGAGCAGTCGGGCGGTGGCCACCATTCGCTGGATCGTTGAGGTGAGAACCTCCTGCTTGCTTTCGAAGCGCGCCCGGGTGATTTGGATGTGATCGTCGGCAACCACCGCCGAGCCGTATGTCGCCAACAGCCGGAGCAAGCCGGTGCGGACCGAAGGTGTAAGCAGGGAGCGAAGCCGCTGTGGATCGGAGGTCTTGACCGTGAAGGCGTCGTCAAAGAGGGTATCCCCGACCGTCACGTCCTGGGCACCGAACAGCTTAGTGATGACCGAGAAGGCACCCTCTCGCTTCAAGCTCAATCCGAGGCCCAGCGGCGGGTATCCCACCCGATAGCGGGTGTAGGTGGTGCTGCTGTTTCCGGAACGCTGGGTGTAGGTATCGATGTGGACCGGGTGTCCGCCGATGTTTCCGGAGAGAGTGGGTCGGGACATGCCCTTGCCTACCGATACGGCCAGGCCCAGCTCCGCCCCGGCTTGTCGCCAGGTCTCGATGGTTCGTTGGTGTGACTTCCACGCGAAGAACCCGATCAAGCCGGTCAGCAGCAGGACAATTGGTATGAAGACCATGGCCGAAAGTGTACGCCGTGTCCGCAACCCGAGGGTTGTTGGGTTCGAGTGCTATCTCGGCAATCATGATTCACGTGCAAACTCGAATTATGCGTTCTACCGGAGATGGCGTTGTCTCGGTGCTCTCCGAGCTTCCCGAGACCGAAGTCACCGACGGTTGGGTATGGGTCGATGCCACCGCCGGCGCCGGTGACCTCGACGAACTTGTTGCCGTGACCACAGGGCTGAAGCTCGATGCGGTGGCGGTGCGCGACGCCGCACACGATCTCGACCTTCCCAAAGTCGACGACTTCGACCACCACCTTCTGGTTGTGATGCACGGTGTTCGTGAAGACAGGGTCGAAACCTATGAGGTCGATTGCTTTGTCACCAAACGCTACCTGGTGACGGTCCACCGAGAGACATCCCCATCGCTGGACGCAGTCTGGGAGCGTCTCCCGGGCAGCACCGATCTCGCCAGCGGTGGTGCCGACGAGTTGCTGGCACGGATTGCCGATGTGCTGACCCGGCGGCTCCTCGCTGTTGTTGATGCCTTTGACGATGCGGCAGAAGTCCTTCTTTACAAGGCACTCACCGCCGATGCCGATCTTCTGAGCGAACTCACCGCCGTTCGCTCTGATCTCTCGTCTGTGCGTCGTGCCGCCCATCCGCAACGGGAGGTGCTCGACTTGTTGCGACGCACGCAGTCGCCTCTTATCACCGACGCCGGTCGGCGTCGATTCTCCGATACGTTCGACGTCGCAGTGCGAACCGCTACCAGCCTCGATGCCGCTCGCTCATCCCTCGCTGAGATTCTCGATGCCTATCGCGGCGCCGAGGCACGGAAGGCAACCGATGTGACCATGGTGCTGACCATCTATGCGGCGATCATGTTGCCGCTCTCGCTGGTTGCCGGATTCTTCGGAATGAACTTCACCAACATTCCGGGTCTCGGGCAGGACTGGGGTTGGGTCATGGCCGCCGCCCTGATGGTTGCCATCACGGTGCTCTCTCTGGGTGTTTTTGTCGCTGCAGGATGGATACGACGCCCATCGGGGCGAAAGGCCGGTGCCACGTTGGCCCGCGGGCTCGTTGAGGCCGCACGAGCCCCGGTGCAAGTTGCAGGTGCCGTCTACGAGATTTCGACGACACCCATCCGGGCCACTGCACGACGGGTAACCACTCTCTCGGGTCACGAGGACAGACCGCTGAAGTAGCAGCTGCGGTCCCGGAACTCGGGTTCTAGTAGGCGCCGCCCAGTTTGGTGTGATCCCAGGTGACGGTCTTGACGGGTTCGACTACGACCGCAGTGTTCTTGGCGGCGAAACGACCAAAAGCGGCTTGCAGGGCTTCACCCTCCAGTTGCACGGGGGTGTCGTTGATCATGGGGTACTTGGCGGCAAGCCTGCCGTAGATCGACACCACGTAGTCGGGATCGGTGACCAAACGAGCCTCGGCCTTGATCATCACGCCTTGCAACTGGGAGTATTCGTCTCCGGTTTCGACCAGGGCGGTGAAGCGCGGGTTGCGTTGCAGGTTGACGATCTTCTGAGATTTCGTGAAGGAGCGGAACACCACTTTGTCGCCGTCCATGACGTACCACATGGGCGCGACGTGCGGCCAGCCGTCCGTGCCGACGGTAGCTACCTGCAGCACCGTGTTGCGGGATAGAAACTCTTGGACCTCTAATTGGGTCATAGTTATGTCTTTGCGTGCCATGCCCGCAACATAGCCGGGCCGGGAGGCGGAATGTCTACCGGATGGTTAACGTTTGAAGTTCAGAGCACGGGCGACCCAGATCGGGCGGCCGATACCGTATAGAACAGCCACCAGACTGAGCTCGAGTCTCGCAGGGTGAAACTCGAACGTCCCCCGCAAGGGGACGCCAGCCCCCAACCATGAGGTGGGGAGAAGGGAACTGACATGACGAGGAAGATCACCGCACCTGCGATCAAAGGGCGCAAGGGTGGCGACAAGATCAGGATGATCACCGCCTACGACGAACCGACTGCTCGGATCGCCGACCGGGCCGGTGCCGACATCATCCTCGTCGGTGATTCCGTTGCCAACGTTGTGCTCGGTCGGGGCGACACCCTCGGCATGACCATCGACGAGATGGTCTATCACACCAAGGCGGTGGCCACCGCCAATCCGAATGCGCTCATCGTCGGCGACATGCCCTGGCTCAGCTATCACACGACGCCCAAGGAGGCGGTGCACAACGCGGGACGCCTCATTCGTGATGGTCATGCGGAGGCGGTGAAGTTGGAGGGCGGCGAGAAGCGTCTCGAGGTGATCCGGGCGGTCCTCGATGCCGAGATTCCGGTCATGGGGCATCTCGGTCTAACTCCACAGTCGGTCCACGCCATGGGCGGCTACCGAGTTCAGGGCAAGCAGGCGGCCGCGGCATACGAGCTGATAACCGAGGCCAAGCTGTTGGCCGACGCCGGCGTGTTTGCGGTCGTGCTCGAAGGGGTTCCGGACGTGGTCGCCAAGATGGTGACCGATGAGATTGCGGTCCCCACGGTCGGCATCGGAGCCGGAGCCGATTGTGACGGCCAGGTGCTGGTGTTTCACGACGTGCTTGGTCTTCATCAGAAACGTACCGCCAAGTTCGTTCGCCAGTATTCGCAGCTTGCCGATATCGCGGTGGCGGCGTTGGAGCAGTTCTTCGCGGATGTGCAAAGCGGCGCTTTCCCCGGCGAAGCCGAGACCTATCACATGCCGGAGGAGTCGGCCGAGATCCTGCGCGAGTTGAGCGAGAACGCCGATGAACTACCCGGCGCCGGCGTAGCCACCGACAGCTTCCTTGCGGATGAAGCGATGGAGCAGTAGTTACCGGTAGGAGACTGGCTGCTTGCAGCAGCCGCGGTCGAAGCGATGGAGCAGTAGTTGCCGGTAGGAGGCTGCTTGCAGCAGCCAGCTACGCAAGAACAAGAAGAAGCGGCCCCCGAGATGGGGGCCGCTTCCGTAGTCGTGGATATCTGGCTAGCCCTTGACCGAACCGGCTGTGATTCCTCTCACGAAGAAACGCTGCAGTAGGAAGAACACGAGCAGTGGTCCAACCGTGATCACGAAAGCTCCTGCAGTCAACAGATGCTCTCGTGCTCCGAACTCACCGGCCAGTGACGCCACCACGATGGTGCCCGGCAGGTTCGCTCGAGTGCCACCGATCATCGTTAGAGCGATCAGGTAGTCGTTCCAGGTCCAGAGGAACTGGAAGATCGCAAATGCGGCAAGGACTGGAACCGAGAGGGGCAACACCAGCCGCCAGAAGACCGTGAAATGGTCGGCACCGTCGATGGATGCCGACTCAAACAGGTCCTTGGGCAGGCCAGCGATGTAGTTGTGCAACAGGAAGACAGCAAACGGCATAGCGAAGCCCGTATGCGTTAGCCACACAGATGGTATTTGCCCCGATAAGTCCATGTCCGGGAACAGGGTCACCGTCTTTGCAAGTATTGGAATCGTCCAAGCTACCCCGTTGGAGTATGCCGAGAGGAGCGGAATCAGTGCTACCTGCGAAGGAACTGCCAGCAGCGCCACGGTGGCAATGAAGAGCCACTCCCGGCCCTTGAAGTCGATCCACGCAAACGCGTAAGCGGCGAACGCCGCAATAGCGATTGGGATGATCGTCGCAACGATTGCAATCGACGCGGAGTTGAGCAACGCGTTGCCCACTCCCGCACCCACATCCGGGAACAAGACCTCCCGGTAGTTATCGAGGGTGGGGAAGTCAAACCCCTTGGAGCTGTCCGACAACGCGTTCCAGAACCCGCTGCCGCGCTGGGCGTCCCGGGTGCGGAAGGAGTTCACGAACAGACTGAACGTCGGAATCGTCCAAAGGAGCACCAGGAACCAGAGGAACCAGGTTGGGAGTGCTCGCAGGAAGCGGTAGATCCGCTTCCCGAGAGGACGCCGGGCGGTCAAGGCGCCCTGAGTCGTCTTTGTCGCTGTTGACGTCATCCCAGCCTCTCTCTCTGCATCCGCCGAATATTCATTGCCATCACCGGTAGCACGGCAACGAACAGGACCACTGCAACTGCCGACCCAAGACCGAAGTCAAGCTGGGTAAAGGCTCGCTCCCACATCTCATTGGCCAGCACTTGTGTGTCGAAGTTACCGTTGGTCATGACCTTCGGGATGTCGAATATCTTGAGGGTTGACACGATGAGTGTCGTGACCACGACCCCGATAGTGGGGAAGATCTGAGGGATGGTCACCCGCCAGAAGGTCTGCGTCTCGGTGGCGCCGTCGATTCTGGCTGCCTCGAGAAGATCATCCGGTACAGCCTTGATAGCGGCCGAGAAGATCACCATGGCAAAGCCGGTCTGGATCCAGATGAAGACAACCATCAACCAGAAGTTGTTCCACGGCCCTTCCTGGATGAATAGAACCGGTTTGGTAATGATCTCTCCGGTGACTTCGCTGGTTTCAAATCCACCCAAGCCGGGTCCGAGGAATCTGAAGATCAGCCAAGCCAGTCCAAGGATTATTGTCCCGCAACCGGCGATGATGGCGTTGTTCTCCGCCTGCCAGCCGCGCCATGCCAGGTAGGCCATACCGCCGATGATGGCAAGCAATACCAAAGACACCACGGTCTTGGCCATCCCGGACCCGCTCCACTGACCGAGCATGACCCACAGCGAGTTGAATACCCCGGTCTGTGGATCTTGCGCCGGACGAGCCACGTAAATGAGTCGCCAGATAACGGAGGCCCCGACGAAGCTGATCGCCATAGGCAAGAAGATCAGTGACTTCGCAATATTCTCCCCCTTGGCGCGGTCGGCCAAGACGGCTACCGCCAGGCCGAGTGACACCGCGAAGAGGATCACCGAGAAGATCCACCACAGGTTGTTGGGAATGGTCCCGCGGATTGCAGTGAACACCGCAAAGGCGAACATGATTACGCCACCGCCCAACAGGGTGAGGCTTCCGGAGTTCAAGGTGAATCCGGCCCCGATCTGCCGGCCAAAATATCGGCCGACGAAGGTGCCCACGACAAGCAAGACTGCGGCCAGCCAGAACAACCGGCTCCCGAAGATATCGCCGGCTCCGCTGAAGTCGATGATCCCGGGATCCGAGAATATGTCGGCGTAGTTGGTGAGTCCGGTCCAGGTCAGGTCA
>Ga0316201_10004049_pt1 | contig 10972 bp, 14 predicted proteins | sample CS6wburrow_MG_FD_204516 | JGI IMG/M metagenome (GOLD analysis project Ga0316201, IMG submission 204516) | Coastal sediment microbial communities from Delaware Bay, Delaware, United States - CS-6 worm burrow | ecosystem: Environmental > Aquatic > Marine > Coastal > Sediment | place: USA... | reverse complement strand
GAGATTCTCAGCAGTCGTCGCGATGCCATCACGGTGCTGTTGGTGAAGCGCGTCGAACGGCGCGAGATCCAGCAACATTAGTTCCATATGGTGTCTAAACTCGGTGGAAGCGTCACCATTGAAGACGGTCTCAAGGTCGCGCTGCATCATGCCAGCGCGCGCCTGGGCGAATCGCAGCATATGGTCATGCGCCGTCATGTCAAACTGACCACCCGCTATCTGTGGGAACGAGATCGGATCAGCACCCGAGCGCCCATCGAGCTGAGAATCGTGCATATCCTCAGCCAGGGCGTCCATCAGCTGGAACATCGACGCAGGCGCGAGTCCGATTTCCTGTGCGTAGTGAGAAAATGTGCGGGCCCGTTGCCAGGCAAGCGAATCCTGCATGTTTGCCGGCGTCAACGGCATGCCGAAATGCGTCATGACATCCATATCAGCGGCGGTACCTGCTGGCCTGGAATCGCCAATGAACTGCTGCTCGAAGACGTCCATCGCCTGCGACATCGAGCTCTGAAAGTCAGTTCCTGCCTGCATCGACCGCCCGACCATACCGGCGACAATGGTGGTCTCGGATGTCAGTACTATTTGTCGGGCGCGGGTTTCATAGTCCGCAGCTGCAATCATAGCGTGTAGCCCGTCAACGGACGATACGTCGACACGGGAGCCTGTGGCTTCATCCAAAAAATGGCCGCCGCGTGTTCTGATCTCGATGTAACTATGGGTGGCAATCTCGGCCGACACCTCGAAGTGGCCATTCTGCACCTGACCCGTGGCCAGGACGCTACCGTCCGGACTCAGAATCTCAACGGTCGCATCATTCATGGGGCCCTTGAGTGCCTGACCGGTGATGAGCTGAGAGCTGGATGGCGGAGTCGGCACGGCTCCATTGACAGAATCCCCGCCTCCGCCGCAACCGGCAAGAACTAGGGCACTCAATACGCAAACCGGAATCAGGACCTTGGCCCCATGGTTAGAAATCATTCTTAAATACTCCGCAACATTCATTAGTAGAAACACACGATGAATGTGTGCCCCCTTCGATTTGAATTAGACTCATCTCACGTTCTCGCGCTACCGCAATATTCAGCGCTATTGTATGAAGCAACAATAGGTACATGTCGGAGACCTGCCGGCTTGACCTTTATCCTGCTTACACGTTTTAGGATGGAGAGAGTTTGGATGTGGCTCTTCTATTACTCGCTCCGCAATCCTGTGACCTGCTAGTACGGCACAGCAGCTTGTCGACGATTGAGTGCACACTAACGTCTTCGCGTGCTACTTCATCCTGCAACATCGTGCGAAAGAAGTTCTCGATTGTCATGATGGGAGCGGCCAGGTCATACCAGTCCACATCGAGGTCTTCCTTGATGAGCGAATCGCCCCGTAGTTGCCCGGGTGACAGACCGAATTCAGTTGCCAGAACTGAGGTGACCTTCGCTTGCACCTCCGTTTCCGTCAGTACGATGTTCGGTTCTTTGTGAGGCCACGCAAGTATAGTTGCGCCAAAGCGGTCCTCTTGATTTTGTGCTACTTAAGTATTCATGATCGTTGTCCTATGTATCGCTACTTTCTTCGTGAGTCATAGTTACGAGACAGCGCGATTGCGACAATTGAGGATTCCTCGACACCACGTAGTGCTGGCCCCAGTACCGATACCGGGTAGCAACGATGTCCTACTTCGTCGCTTCAACCAGTCGCAAGGTGCCCAGTACCGTGTTGAAGTGCGTGTGCTCATGGACATGACGCCATCCAGCCTGGGCGAGTAACTTAGGTAATTTGCCGGCGACACTGTCATTCGTTGTCGGAAACCCATCAAGCAGCTGAACGAAGAAGAACAACAACCTCATTAAGCTATTCGCCGGTCGGCCCCAGTCGGAAATGTGAACCTCACCATCAGCTGCCAGGATCCGAAACATCTCGTGTATCACCTGGAGCTTCTGGTCCGTCATGAGATGATGGAAGAAAAGACTCGATACCACGCGATCCACTGAGTCATTCGGCAGCAGAGTATCGGCAGCGCTTGCCTCAATGAACTCAATTGCAACTCCGGCTTGTTCGGCTTTGACCCGTGCGATATCCAGAATCACAGGATCGAGGTCGACGCCAATAACGCGCGCCCCAGGGTGTTGCTGCTTGATCCAGATGCTCATCGTGCCGGTACCGCACCCGAGATCTAGTACGGTCGCGCCTTCAGGTATGTCAGTGGCAGCGATAAGGGCCTGTTTGACACGACGTTCACGCGTGGTCAGACGGACAACCGGGTCGTAGAAGCGGGTGAGTGCTTTGAATCGCAGCGCCGGAACAAAATTGCCCTTCATCTCATAGTACCCAACTAGTGCGTGTGCGAACTGTGGTCGTTTGGATCCGACTCCAGTTCAGATTTGTTAGGGTCCGCCACATCACTGTCTGGCGCAGCGACAGCATGATGCCCTTGCCCTTGTGCGTTAGCCAACATCATCTGATATTGATCGGCATCCAAACCAGGTAATCGCCCGATGAAAGCAACCACCGGCCAAATCGCGTTGTCGTCGTGAGTTGCACCCCAGGACGGCATGCCTGTCATCTTGATCCCGTTCTTCGTCACCCAAAATATTTCGGCTGGCGTCAACTCTGTTGCTGCTCTAGCGAGATCTGGCGCCGGCGGATTCAAGCCCTGACCCATCGCCGCTGGTTCCTGTCCCGGCGCGCCGTGGCAACCTGCGCACATGGCATCAAAATCGCTGACACCTGCTAACGCCATAGCGTCGTCCAGGTCGGGGACCTGCACCCCTTCCGCATGGCGATTGACAGAAGCCCTGGACGTTGTCGACAGAAGCCAGTCTACGAGACTGCTATGAGGTGAACTTGCGCTGACATCGTACAGCCCGGAATAGGCGAATCCAGTCGCTGCCATTGCAGCGACTGCTACTAGAGATACGGCAACCTTAACGACCTTCACGACAGGGTCTGTCCTTCTGGTCGAAGCATCTCTATGAGCGGGCAGAACCGTGCGTTGTCTATTGCAATCTCACCGTTCTCTTCCCACTCTTTTATTGCAGCGGCGATGCGTTTCTTGGTCGTACGCAATTCGTCAATCTGCTGTGTGATCGCATCGAGTCGCTCACGTACCAGTGTTTCCACCTTACCGCATGGCAGCTGGCCCTGTTCAACCGAGTCAAAGATCGCTTTGATATCTGCGATTTTCAGGCCCAGATCCTGTGCCTGGCGAATGAATTGCACGCGCTTGACGTCGGTGGGTGAAAAATACCGGTAGTCGTTGTTGGGGTCTCGCTGCGCGTGTAGCAATCCAGTGCGTGAGTAGTAGCGAATCGTTGCGGGGGTAACCCCGGACTCTTTGGCAAGATCAGCGACATGCAGTCCATCGCATGTGTGCGTTTCGATAGAAATTACATTGTTGCTAAACATTTTTTCCACTCCTCATTTCATCGTCCAATCATGTGGCGCCCAGCGCCGTGCCGCGGTTCGCGGCGGGTCGGAAATGAGGTTGTCTAGATGCGGAATCGTTGGGTAGTGAGATACACCGGTGGCCCGGCATCCACCTGGGGAGGCGGATGCGCATTGTCGGTCGTTGTCACGAGCGACAAGGTCAGCATAGGGGCGTGGGCCAGTGGTGTTGCGGCGACCAAGTCAACGCGTTGGGATTTTGGTGCTTCGCCACTCGTAATTGAGAGCGGATCGCAGCAGCAGTCGGGCGTCGCGAAGTCGGCATCTGCGTGCATGCCATGGCAATCCTGTTGCGAGGCTTCGGCGACCGTGGGCTCGGTATCGAGTGGGCTTGCCGCCAGAATCGTGCACGGCATCACCATGATGCTGAGCCACGCCACGACAGCGACTTTCAGCAGCAGCCCCGTGCGTGTTCTCAGCTTCGTTGTGTGATCTGGTTTTGGCACTTACATTCCCACATTCGCCGCTATCTCGATGACCTGTCCATTCTAAAGCGGCTCGCTAATAAAATGAACAAAATCAGCGAGATGTGCACCGAGGGATTCCCGCAATCCTATTGGGGGTACTCCCTACCGTGGCGGGCCGACGTTCAGTTGTGCTAACGCACCGGGCGTGTCGAGCTGTGCGTGTGCGTGACCTTCCAGCCATCGTCTGTGCGTCGGAACAGGAAGGTTTCGTAGCCCCGGTTATGGATCTGCCGTCCATCCTTCTTCACGGTGGCCTTGACCTCGACGTCGGCAAGCGCCCAGGCGAAATCGCCTTCCACATGCGCTTCGATGTTGGAGAAAACGAGATCGAGACCATCAAGCACGTCGCCTTCCGGCTCAACGTGGTGTTCAACGAGATCATCAAGGCCGGTGTTTTGCCCGCCAGTCTCAACGTAGCGCGCACCCTCCTGACCGAGATAATGACGATAGAACGGCGTGCCGTCAGCGTTCTCCCAGCCGTACTCGATCGCAGCGATGATCTTTCGAAGTTGATCATCGTCATCGCCTGATTCAGCGTGTACGACGCTGGCTCCCAGAAGTACCGTGGCCAACAAAAGCAAGACAAGAGTCCTCGGTTGTACATGCATGATCAATTCTCCTTGGTTGCTCATATGGCTATTCGGGCCGTCCCCGATTGAGACGGTTGTAGATCGGTACGTAGATAACGGCGAAATAGACTCCGAAAAGGAAACTCTCGATCAGGCCGAGAATAGCAGAGCCGAAACTAATCCAGGTGAAACCTGGCAGGACGAGCTGCAGGAACTGGTGCATGTGCATGGATTCTGGGAGGGATAATCCCCACAGCACGCAGACTACAAAGGAAATGGCGAAAGTCAGGCCAAGGGCCAAACTGACAGTCTTGATGCTTAACATGGCGTTCTCCTTTATCAGGAACTCAAGGGTACGGATATATCCGTGCCGCTCGTCAGAAGGATAACTCGATCGGTAGTTTCAACAACCCAAATACTGGCCTGCGTGCCGGATTCGTCGGGCGCGGCGGCGATCAGCCCGATCGCCGCCAGACCGTTGGTGGAGAGCCAGAAGTTTCTCTTCGAAGTACTCATGTACGTGCTCCGACTACTAGTGCTCGTGGCTTTCCTTTCCTTCATGCGCAGCATTACGCTCCATCATTTGCTGCATCATCATTTGCGTCATGGCCAACTCCTTCGCCATGTACTCCTGGTGCTTGGCCATGGTGTTCATCTGCCGGCATTGCGCCGTATCTTCTTTGCACATCGGCATTGCTGCAGCGTCGTGCTGCATGCCCTCTCCTTGTGCATGGCCTGCCATCATTTGACCGCCCATCAAGTCCATGCCTGACTGCTTACCCATCATGCCCATCATGGTGCGCATTTCCTGCATGTGCTCGTGCATCAGTTGCTTGCGTACGGCCGGATCGTCAGCGGTCTGGATCTTCTCCATGGTCGCCTGCATCATGGCCATATGCTTCTGCTGCATTTGTTGTGCCTCAGCAATGGCGGCCCACCGTTTGTCAATCTCATTAGCCGGGTCGGTCTCAGCGAATACCTGGCCACCCAATAGTGCGATAGCGATGGTTGTTACAATTAATATTCTCTTCATGATCTGTCTCCTACGAATGGGGCGTGAACCCCTCTATTCCACAATTAATTTGCCGCGCAGCATTCCCATCTGGCAGGCGAATTCGAACTCGCCGGCCTCCTTGGGAATGAACTCCACGGCGACCGTTTCACCAACAGGCAAACGCGCGCTCTGCTCGAAATCTGGCAGTAGTACCATCTCTGAGCAGGACGCGGTTTCCTCTCTGCGAAAATTTAGTCGGACCGGCCGGTCTTTCTCGACAACGATGACGTCGGGCGTGTAGCCGCCCTTAACCAGAATCATCACTTCCTGGTGGCCGGAACTGGTTCTTGAGGCGCGCGTACCCTTGTCTTTTTTCATCCAGAAGAACCAGACGATGAAGACGATCAGGGCAAGACTGAGCGCCGTAACGATGATGCGATCCGGGGTCATGCCGCAGCTCCTTTGGGTTTGAAGTAACGAAGTCGGTTGGCGTTGGTGACCACGGTCACCGAGCTGAATGCCATCGCGGCAGCCGCGATCAGCGGCGAGAGCAGCAAGCCCGTGAACGGATACAGCACGCCCATGGCTACGGGTATGCCGAGCGCGTTGTAGATGAAGGCACCAAACAGGTTTTGGTGGACGTTGCGCATGGTGGCGCGGGAGATCTGCATCGCGGTCACTACGCCGGTAAGGCTGCCCTTGATCAGCGTGATATCGCTGGCCTCGATCGCCACGTCGGTTCCGGTGCCGATGGCCATGCCGACATCGGCCTGCGCCAACGCCGGTGCATCGTTGATACCGTCACCCACCATGGCAACGACTCTGCCTTCAAGCTGCAGCTTCTTGATCTCGTGCGCTTTCTCTTGCGGCAGGACGTCGGCGAGCACGCGCTCGATGCCCACGCGGCGTGCAATCGCTTGTGCCGTGCGTTCGTTGTCGCCGGTGATCATGACGACCTCGAGGCCCATCGCATTGAGCCCCTTGATGGCATTAACCGAATCGTTCTTCACCGTATCTGCCACGGCGATTAGACCGGCGGCTCTGCCATCTACGGCAACATACATGGGGGTTTTGCCGTCCGCGGCGAGGCGTTCCCAGTCGCCGGTGAGGTCGGCCGAGTCGATGTCACGGTCATGTAGCAACTTGGCATTACCAAGCAATAACTCGTGTCCATCGACCCGCCCGTAGACGCCGTGACCGGGTATGGCGGCGAAGTCGACCGCCGTGGAGAGCGTCAGGGACCTTTCTTCTGCACCACGAACGATGGCTTCCCCCAGGGGATGTTCAGAGCCTTTTTCCAGCGCGGCGGTCAACGCCAGCAACTCGTCCTCGGGAATCTGGCCAAGACTGATCACATCGGTCAGTGCGGGCTCGCCCTTGGTAATCGTGCCGGTCTTGTCGAGCACGATGGCGGTAAGGCGCTTGGCCGTCTGCAACGCGTCGCCCGAGCGAATCAGGATGCCGTTTTCTGCGCCCTTGCCAATGCCGACAGTGAGTGAGGTCGGCGTCGCTAGGCCGAGGGCGCAGGGGCAGGCAATGATCAGGGTGGTGACCAGCACGATGATGCTGAAGACGATGCGTGGCTCAGGGCCGACGTTGTACCAGGCGATGAAGGCCAGCAGGCCGAGAATCATGACCGTGGGCACAAAGTAGGCGGCGACCTGGTCCACCACGCGCTGGATCGGTGCTTTGGAGCCCTGCGCGTCCTGCACCATACGAATTATGTTGGCGAGCGCAGTGTCCTTGCCGACACGCGTCGTCTCAAAAGTGAATGAACCGGTCTTGTTGAGGGTCGCGCCGATGACCTCGTCGCCGACCCCCTTCTCCACCGGCATGGACTCCCCGGTGATCATGGACTCGTCAAGACTACTCGATCCTTTAACGACTACGCCATCGACCGGGATCTTTTCGCCAGGCCGGACGACCACCTTGTCGCCGACGATGACTTCCTCAACCGGAATATCGAGTTCCTTGCCATCGCGCACCACGCGTGCCGTCTTCGCCTGCAGTCCGATCAGTTTCTTGATTGCCTCGGAGGTTTTGCCCTTGGCTTTCACCTCGAGCGCCATGCCGAGGACGACCAGTGCCACGACAACGGTCGATACATCCCAGAAGGCTTCCGCCAGTGCTTGTGTCGGGAACCACTGCGGGAACAAGACCGCGACCGCCGAGTACACGAACGCGGCAGTGATACCTGAGGCGATCAGCGTGTGCATGTTCGCAGTGCGGTGCTTCAGTGCGGCCCACATGCCGGTGTAGAACTGCGAACCGGACCAAACCAGAACCGGCAACGTGACGAGGCCTAACAGACCCCAGACGATGCGTCGGTTGTCGCTGCCCATCGGCATCCATTCACGCAGACCCGGGATAAAGTCCGGGTAGCTGAAGAACATGACCGGAATTGACACAATGGCCGCGAACCAGAATTTGCGCATTAGGCCACGATATTCACGTTCCTGTTCACTCGCGTGCTGGTCAACACTCTCTGCGCTTGCCGCGACTGGAGGCGCCAGCTCATAGCCGCTGTCGGCGACGGCCTGGCTGAGGTCGTCGAGGCTGGTCTGGCCCGGTTGATACTCAATGTCCACTTCAGAGGTCGCGATGTTCAATGCGGCCGACACGACGCCTGGCGTTCGCGTCAGGGCCGATTCCACTTGCGTGACGCAAGACGCACAGTGCAGGCCCTTGACGCCCATGCGCAGCTTTGCCGGACCAGGCTTAAAGCCCTCTTCCCGAATCGCCCCCAGCAATTCTTTCGTCCCGATCTGCTCGGGGTCGTAATCAATCATGGCGAGTTTCTCCATCAGGTTGACGCGTGCTTTGGACACGCCGGGTTGGCGACGCAGGGCAACCTGCACGCGCTTGGTGCAATGCACGCAGGTCATGCCGTCGATTGAAAGGCTAAGCGTTGCCATGAAGTGCCTCCGGTGTGTTGGTGCGGGTCGCCGTGGCCATCATCAGAAAGTGATGTCGCGTGGCGGTGCGATCGGCCTGATTTTCAGCCGGTACCGTCTCTGTATCGTGTGTTGAATCGTTTTGGCGTTGGACTGTCATTGGAAAAACCCTTGGGAAAGAACTCGAAGAAGTTCGTATCAAACGAGGTTTTTCTAAATGAGGTAGACGCAGTATTGGACTGTGAGAGGAACCGGGGCCGCCGCGATAGAATACGCTGGTCGTATAAGGGGGGCTGTGGGAGAAGTTACAGCCGCGACGAGGTCGTCGATTGTGACGGCCACGGTTGATTCGAATTCAGTGTTATCGAATAGGCGAGATTCTGCCTTGGTGCTGGCGACGACCGGCCCGTCGCTGGACGAGCTCTCGGTGCACCGATCATGCTCACAATCTGCACAATGTGTGCAGCGCTCATCGGAAGCATGGCCTGAATGGGTGCGGGTGGAATCGAGTGTTTCGCTTGCGACGGGCCGATCGACCGACAGCTCGGTAGCCGGCGCGGTAGTCGCGCAGGCCTGTAGTGTCAGGTTCAGCCACACGACGACCAGCAGACCGAGCACGGTGCGAGCGCGCGTCTGCTGTCTTTGTCGAAGTGTGGCTAGAAATGTCATGACGTGTTTCTACTCAGATAGTGGCGAAATGGGTCAATGGATACAGTCTAAAAGGTGTAAGCAGCATCAAGGTCAAGCGCTTTTCTTACGATCCAAAAATTGTTTTTAGGTACAGCAGTACGGCTTCAATTTCCTCATCGGAGAGCGTTGGGTTGCCACCTTTGGCCGGCATAGACAGCGGCTTGCCTGGCGTGACCAGCCCATCTCGGATACTGGCGATCAATACCTCGTCCGATTTGGCTAATGGGCCGTCTGCCTTGGTGAAATCGCTGACGCCGGGAATCATGCCCTTGCCGTTTGCGCCATGGCAGGCAACGCAGGTTTGCGAATAGACTTTCTTACCGGTCTCGATAGGATCGTTGGCCGAGGCCGCGGCTGGCGTCAAAAACGACACCAGCGCTACGATGACTAGGCTTCTAATTGCTTTGCTGCAGGAAAACCAGGACATTTGCCGCCTCCTCAGCCGTCAGGCCCGCACGCACCCGCATGTGGGCAATGGCTGCGCGCCATTGGTCGTCACGCAGTGACTTGGGGTCGCGCATGTTGTGGCAGCGGGTGCACGTGTTGGCCCAGGTTTTCGCCCCGTTAACAAACTGCATTGGATCGCTCTGGGGCGCGACTTTGGTCTCCTCGGCAGCCGCCGGTGTCTGAGCGACCAGCATGCCAAGGCCCAGAACTGCGGAGATCACCGCGACTGGAACCAGTGTGAATAATTTCGTTCTCATTGTGGTCTCTCCTTAAAATCAGTAGCCAAAGGCGATCTGGACAATCCAGCGATCGGCGTCGGTAATCTCACCTGGCTCGCCCTTGTTGGACTCGTAGCCGAACTTGAGCATCGCGCTGGGTGTAATCAGGTAATTCACGCCCAGAGCAAGCTGCTCCTGCGTGTCGTCCGCGTGCGGTGATTGGAAGTCGGTGTAACGAGCAACGCCTTCCCACTTGCCGTCGGCGAACTTGTACGCGGCTTGTGCGTACCAGGTTTCCCACACACCACCTTCAGGGGCGATACTCAGTGGATTGGAATCGACCTCCTGCTTAACGTATTCGCCACGCAGATCAAGGTTGTTCCACTGGTAGGTAGCATCAAAGCCGAGCACCTGGTAGCCGCGTTTTGGGTCCCCGGAGATATCGATGCCGTCGTCTTCAACAACCGCCGCATCGCCACTGGCCCCAGAAATCGCTAACTCGAGGCTTGGGATCGGCAGAAAGGCGACGCGTCCGCCGAATAATTTCTCGTCATCCGGGTCCGATGCGAAACCTTCCGCTTCGACGGCGTGTATTTCGCCGTCTTCACCCTCAATCTTCGGACCGTTGCCGAGGAAGAAGGCATAGTTCAGCCGACTGTTGCCCATCGGGGCAACGCCACGCAGTTGTACGCCCACCTCGGAGATCGGTGCAGCGCCGTCATGGCCAAATCCCGGGGGAGCGGACGGCAGCTTGTTAATCCAGGAAGGATGTAGATTCTGGCGGAAATTGCCAATGGGGCTCAGGAACTTACCGGCGACCAGGGTGAGATTGTCATTAAGGAACCAATCAACGGTGGTGTACTCGAGACCAATATTCGTATCGCCGTTCTCTTCGACTTCCACTTCGAGCTCAGCTTCCCAGAGGATCTTGTTTTCATAAAGGAAATGGAACATCGGGTTGAAGTTTGCGACGAAGGCGGCCGGGCCGTTCTCGACGCTGACGTAGTCGGCCGAGGCATACCCGGACAGGTGCGTCACCGACGTTGCGTCGGTAAACGTGGTCGCGGACTGGGTCGCCTGAATGGCGACCTTGTTGGCTTCGACATCCTTCCGGATCGTCGCGAGGTTGCCTTCGTCTTTGGCCTCGTCCAATTCTGCCTTCAAATCGCCAAGTTGCTCGTTCAGGGCTGTAACTTTATCTTCAAGCTCGGCGATGCGTTCGGGATGCATTTGTGCAAGGGCGGGCGTT
>Ga0316201_10004048_pt1 | contig 10973 bp, 6 predicted proteins | sample CS6wburrow_MG_FD_204516 | JGI IMG/M metagenome (GOLD analysis project Ga0316201, IMG submission 204516) | Coastal sediment microbial communities from Delaware Bay, Delaware, United States - CS-6 worm burrow | ecosystem: Environmental > Aquatic > Marine > Coastal > Sediment | place: USA: Delaware... | reverse complement strand
CAAAATTGTCCAGGCTAAAAGAAACTGTTTCATTTGATAGATCAATGTTTGCAGGAACTTCAAACTTAAAAAGACCTTCAGTATCAGAAACCTGTTGGCTAAATTTAGAAACTATGGATACGCCGGGAATTCGTGCTCCGGATTCATCCATGACGACTCCTGAAATCTGAATTGTAGTTGGTTCTGGTTCTCCCGGAATCATCGACACACGCACCCGTTTGTCCAAATGTTTGGATTGGATGACAAACTCCTTTGGTTCATATCCTGTCGCTTCCAAAATCGCAACGGCATTGATCAATTCATCACCTGTTCCTTCCAGAAGAAATCCGTTTGTATCATCCAATTGATAATTCCGGTCCCGGAAAGTCATCGTTGCACCGGGGATTGCTCTTCTGGATTGTGCATCAATCGGTTCAAGTTCAACCCTCCAGGGGGCTTCAGATGTCATCAAAAAGGTTAACCCGTTTTGCAGATGGGCGCTTGTGATTTGTTGTGATTGTCGACCAAAACCTTCAACAACTGCGGAAACTGTTTTTCCAATCAGCGACTCTTCCGTTCCTGTGATTGTACATCTGCTATTTCCGTCAACCTCATATCGTTCGTCATTGAACACGACAAAGGCTTCCGTAAACCCTCTCCCGGTTTCGGCTTCCTGCACCCTGATATTCAATACTTGTTCTTCAACAGTTGCCTCTGGCCGTAAGTTGACACTGATGGGTTGATTCAGGTCGGATGCAAGAATCACTTTTGTCGTAGATTGATATCCATTGGCGTTTATACGTAATGTTTTTCCGATAAGATAGTCCTCATCCTCTTCAACGATGTACGAACCATCGTTATAGGACAGGGTGGTATTATCGAAAAACACACGAGCATTTGGAATATCCGTACCATCGATGGCATTTCGCAACTGGATGATTACTTGTCCGATTTGTGAACCAGATCCTGAGCCTCCCTCACCTGACTGAGTGAGGTCTGCTAGCCTTCTTTGTAAGTCCCGTATTTGAATTCGATAACGATTTGCGTCGACTATTTCGAAATCAGCTATGGCTGTTTCAATCATATTGATTTTTTGATTTCGACCAATAGACATACGATCAAGATTATCGTAAACATTCATACACCGATTGATTCGCATTTGTGTATATGCAGTTTGATAAGCGTTTATTTTCGGCCCTATTTTATATAGTTCTGGAGCCTCGAGCCGCATGGCAACTTTATTGATATATCTACTTTGTCTTTCGTAAGCATTAGCGTACTGTTTCGTTTTCATAGAAAGATCAGCAGACTTTTCAAGAGCAAAAACAGCGTATTGGTTATCATCGATTTCTTCTATCTGATCCAATGCGCTTATAGACAAAGAAGTATCACCGGTATGGACATGGTATAAATGGGCTTCATTGAAGACAGCCTGTTTCTCAACTGGATTGTCGACAGAAGCGGCTAGCGTAGCATAAATGTTTGGGTCTTTTACATGCCTTTTACATGCCGAGCTAATGGAATTGGCCAGGATATTGCCAGCCAGGTTTTTACTCATCAAATCATCTTTGATGTATTCAAGTCCTTCTGGCTCGATCAGGTAATTGTAATTGTCTCGCAGGTGCTCGGGGACTCCATTTTTATCGACAATGGAATATTCCAGTTTTTTTCTACCTCTGTAGTAATCGCCGTAGATTGAATACTGGTTTTTACAATCTTTAATGCATTGAATAGCGACATCCTCCCCTGATTTATAATAATCAGGGTTACCCATCGCTGTAGCATTTCCGATACTTGCAAACACATTCAGGACCTCATTCTTTTGCACCCCATTCACTATTTGATCCATGATGAAGGCCCCATTATCATCCTCAGGTGAACTGATTTTGGTGATAAGTAATGTGCAGTCTTTTGATTTATCAAAATCCGGGCAATCCTTTTCTGGAAACGCAAATTGCCAGATAGCGATAATGGTAGCCACGAGACCTAAAAATGAAACAATCGCCGGCCATACCTTTCGTGTCGTGATCCGATCAGCAAGTGCTTGAATCTGGCTGGTGATATCGGATTGTGCTGCATATTTTTCAGCAGCGGCTAAATTTGGAAGATTATCAAATGCCTGGGAAATGCGACTCATTTCCTTTTTGAGCTTTGATGACTCACGAATGATCAATGAATTCCATCGAATAAATTTCTCAACACGATTGATCGCATTTCCTAAATTACTTTGCCGGATGTCCTGGTTGACTTTTTCAAGTAGTTTTTTCATGTCGTTGGGGTTAATAGGCCAGTCTGAAAGTTATCGTTCAAATAAGCGGATGAGCGCTGTATCTTCCGGCAACTGGTCCTTTAGATTATGTATTGTTGATTCAAAAGCTTCTTTGCAGGTGTGCCCATTGCCAAGTCTTTTATAAAATAGTAGTGCAAACTCAACAGCCAGGTCAGGGTCAGCAGCGTAGAAAAAACCAATGACAAAATTTGTATATGGTAATAAAGCCTCTGCTTGCCGTGCACTATAACAGGCATTCAGATAAATGAGCTCGGGATGATAGTTATCAAAACAATTCAATAGCGCCCCAAACTTCTCAGGGGCCAATTCCTTTGACAGTCCATTATCATCAACAAACTGGATGCCGGTTTTTGTTCCGTGTCCGGCAAAGTGGATGATGTCCGGTTTATATTGTCCGATGTCATCAGTCACGTTGACCAATTGAGCATGTGTGGATTTATGAAAAACAAAGGCATCACGGTCTTTTGTGCTTTTAATTGCTTCTTCCACAAGTTCCATTTCTTTTCCTAGTTGCAACGGATCAGCATCCAATGGATCTGATGCAATAAACAGCATGTGCTGCTTTTTTACCAGCGGAGCACCATTGGCTTCAATTAATATTTTTTTCAATTCTACTACCATGTCATTTGTCATGCGGTCATACAAATTCGGATCTTGTTCCATTAACAGGTCAGCCCGAATTTGTCTGAAAAGCCCAAGTTGGCGAACGATGTCATTCACCCACTTTTGGTGTTGTGGCGTCACATTTATTAATTCAAAATAATTGATCATTTCTGTCGCTGTTTGATCAATTGTTTCTTTCCTCAGGTTATCATACAATCTTTGATAGTCCATTTGTTTACCGGTGGCCCTATATATAGTGTGTAGGCCGCACGTTTTGTTACCAGTGAATCATATTTTCAGTGATAAGATAAGGCAGTTTACGCAAACAATGCGAAAAGAAGGATTGGAAAGATGTAAAGCATTAAAAGCCCAAATTGAAAAGCGGATGCGTTGGACACCTCTTGATCCCCAAAACCAAACGATTCACCTGAGTAAAGTTGAAGTGGATAATGATGTTGTCTATTCTGAAATAAGGTAGTCCATGGTACCCAGACTATCGAATGTAGACCATAAATACCCTACCTTCGCATAAAACAACAATTAAATGACAACTGAAACCAAGTTGGCGGTATTGATCGATGCAGATAATATCCCAACAACATATTTAAAAGAAATGATGGAGGAGATTGCAAAATATGGCAACCCGACCATCAAAAGAATTTATGGCGACTGGACATCACCGAATCTGGGTAAATGGAAAAAGATGTTGCTCGAACATGCCATTACGCCTATTCAGCAATACAGCTACACACGAGGGAAAAATGCAACAGACTCAGCCATGATCATCGATGCGATGGATATTCTTTATTCTGGTAAAGCCGATGGGTTCTGCCTGGTATCGAGCGATAGTGATTTTACCCGACTGGCAACAAGGTTGAGAGAAGCAGGAATGAAGGTGTATGGTCTGGGTGAAAAAAAGACGCCACAACCATTTATTGTAGCATGTGATAAATTCATCTATATCGAAATTTTGCAGGATGATGATTCGGATGACGATTCGGACGAAAGCATGGAGAAAAAAACCACCAAACCGAAAAAGAAACAAACGTTTGAAAAAGTAAACCATCAGATCATTCGACTTTTCAGAACAACGATTGATGATTTAGCAGATGAAGACGGGTGGGCGTTTCTTGGGGATGTAGGAAGCCTCCTGCAAAAGAAACAACCGAACTTTGATCCACGAAATTATGGCTTTCAAAAACTGACACCTTTGATTAGCTCCACAAAACTTTTTGAAATAGAAACCAGGGAAAGTCAGGGTCGCCGCAAACTGATCTATGTCAAAAATAAACAGAAGCGAAAATAAGCCGGTACACGGCGTGCACGCTGTCACCCCGCACGCTGTCACGCTGCAGCGTGACAGCCCCTAAAAAGAAAATCATTATGCGCGTTAGTCAATTACTCGCGACAACAAGAAAAGAGCTTTCAAATACCTATGGTATCAAATCACAGGATTTATTGGTGCAGGCAGGTTATATTCGCCCGCTTGCTGCAGGGATCTTTTCGTCAATGCATTTTGCACATCGCACATTTCAAAAAATTGAACATATCCTTCGCGAAGAAATGAATCGCATTGGAGGAGTAGAAGTTTCGATGCCGGTCGTTCATCCCGCTGATCTTTGGAGAAAGACAGGTCGTTACGATGACATCGATGAATCATTGATCCGATTTGAAGATCGTGCCGGACGAGACCTGGTCCTCGCAATGACCCATGAAGAAGTAGTCGCTTCATTGGCATTTAGCGACTTGAAAACCTATCGGCAGTTTCCAAAGTTGATCTATCAAATCCAAACAAAATTTCGAGATGAAGCCCGGTCGAGAGGAGGGCTGATTCGCGTGCGGGAATTCGTTATGAAAGATTCATACTCTCTCGATACAAGTTGGGAGGGTTTGCAAAAACAATATGATGCACATTATGAAGCGTACCACCGGATCTATCAAAGAGCAGGGCTACCTGTTATTTCGATTCAAAGTGATGTAGGCATGATGGGAGGGAAAGTGGCCCACGAATACATGTATCTCACAGAGATGGGCGAGGATACAATATTTATTTGTGCACAAACGGGATACAAAGCAAACAAGGAAATTGCTTCGATGAAAAAACCTGTCCCGGGAGAAGAAAGATTGCTCCCGCTGGAAAAAGTGCATACGCCGGGCACCAAAACAATTGAAGATGTTGCCGCATTTTTGGGCGTTGTAGCAAGCCGCTGCGGTAAAGTGGTTTTCTTTTCCGGTTTTGTAAAAGGAAAGGAAAAAGTCATCATGGCAATAGTGCGTGGGGACATGGAAGTAAATCAGAATAAACTTCAAAACCTGGTCAAATCAAAATACCTCGAACCCGCGACAGAAAAGCAAATTGAAAGCATTGGATCAGTACCTGGTTATGCTTCTCCGATGGACATAGATCGTTCGCAGGTAGTTTTAGTCACTGATGATTTGGCTGCAGCTTCCCCTAATCTTGTATTAGGAGCCAATGAAGTTGATTACCACCAGAAAAACGTATGCTATGGCCGGGAATACACAGCAGATTTTGTCGGAGATATCGTCAATGCATATGAAGGCGCACTCGCTCCCGATGCGAAAACGGATCGTGATGTGCTCACATCTTTCAGGGGGGTAGAAGTAGGCAACATTTTCCAATTAGGCACAAAGTATACCGACGCTTTGGAAGCACAATTTATGGATGAAAATGGTCGCCGGCAGTCAATCATCATGGGTTCCTACGGCATTGGGGTTGGTAGATTACTTGGATGCCTGGCGGAGGAGTACCATGATGAAAACGGACTGATGCTTCCAATTCAAGTGGCACCGTATGAGGTGATGATAGTTGCTTTACTGGATCATGATGAAGTAGGGGTTGCTGCTGAAAAGCTTTACCAGGACATGCAGGCCACAGGGATAGAAGTACTTTTCGATGATCGCAATAAAAAGGTAGCAAGAGCGGGAGAGAAATTTGCAGATGCCGACCTCATCGGGATTCCGATTCGAATTACTGTCTCAAGCAGATCATTAAAAAATGGCGGCTTTGAAGTAAAACGAAGGAATGCCTCTGAAGGTGAATTATGTACATCGGACGAAACTATTGAGAAAGTGACCAATATCATCAACAACCTAAAAGTCGACTCTTTGTCAAAATAGGATTTCAATTCTTAGGAACCCTGTGTGCATATTATTTTGTTACTTGGGATACACAAAGGGCCAAGTGTATGCACGTTTTTTTCATATTCATTTTTGCACTTTCTACCGCTTTCTTTCATACTGACCTGGAGGAGACAATCGAATTTGATATCATGCGAGGGAAAAAAGTTGTAGGTGAACTTGTTGCCAAAAAAATAACTCGAGGAAACAAAACAGTTTATACGAGTTATACGGAAGCTTCTATCACAATGATTAAACGCGTTACGATGGTTTATGATTTTCAAGTAACGATGAAAAACGGTGCACTGTTTCATGCGGACACAAAAGTCATTATGAATAAAAAACTCCACGCAACTTCAAAAGTGAGATTGGAAAAAAACCGGTATCATTTCCTGAAAAATAAAACAAAAGGGTATAAAGAAGCTTATATTGATTACCCGATCGATTACCCGGCGATTCTGCTTTTATTCGATGAACCGAAGACATTTAATGCCTCTTTTTCAGAAGAAGAGGGGATCTTTCATGACCTCGAACGGGTAGCGGATCATGTCTACCAAAAGACGAACCCCAAGGGCAAGGTAAATGAATATCACTATGAGGATGCGAGGCTTTCTAAAGCGACTCTTGATGCCGGGTTTTTTCAATTTAGTGTCGTCAGAAAAGAAGAACATATGTAACTTGCGTGTCCTTCATTGAACTAAAAAAGGAACAACATGCAAATAGGTTTTGGCATTTTACTGGAGCACGAACCGCATAATTTTATCAGGGAGTATCAACTTAAGTTTCATCATGAATTAAGTATTCTTCCCGGACGACAAAATCCACACATTACCTTTAAGTCACCCTTCAAAGTGCATGATATTGAAGCCTATGTTGACTACTTCGATCAACTGGCAAGGGAAACCCAACCCTTTGAAGTCAAAATCAATGGCGTTGGCGATTTTGATCAAAAGATTTTGTTTTTGGATGTTGAAGAAAACCAGGCAACCAACAGCCTGCACGTAAACGTATTGAAACAAATGAAAGATCAATTCAACATTGATCCTGATCCGCTAGAAGGGGAAAATATGCACTTTCATGCAAGTATCGCTGAACTTCCAACAAAAGATGCCTTTATAGAAGCGAAGGAAATGCTTGAAAACGAAGCACCGAAGTTTCGTTTTTGGGTGAAAGAATTTGGCATTTTTTATCACCTGGGCGGAGATCATAGCTGGATCATATTCCGGAGAATGCCAATTGGAGGTGAAAGGATGAAAAAGTAAAAGGGCAATTCAGTTTATCCCTCATTTTTACGTATCATTGAAAACCGTTATGTAAAGCAGTTTCCGAACGGAAATATGCACAATAAACCAACCAAAACATGAGATTGAAAATACTCCCCTTTGTTCTCTTTTTATTTTGCGGACTCATCTTGTCAGCAGAAGGAACAAAAGAAGTCGCTCCTAATGCAGTAATTGATATTGATGGTAATTTAACGACCGATTTAGCCGCATTATTGATTAATGACACACGGTATAATACATTTGCTTCGTACCTAAACCCCGACTCCAATGCTCGCCTCAATATCCATATAGAGAATCCTGAACAGGAGTGCATTTATCTCGGGTTTAGTTATGCTCATCCAAACGCAAATTCTCCGAATCCACAAAGATACAGCTATGAATACCGCGTGAAAGATCCAAATGGCAATATCGTATTTGGTCCCGTCTTTGTTGGTCCGAATGATGGAAATATTCAAAGCTGGTCAGAAGCCGTAACGGGCCCTTTACAACTCAACGGAGCTGGTGGTTACAATGCGATGCAAATCACACCATCTGCATTGATGTCCCAGGGATGGTCCGGGAAAGGAGATTATTATGTCGAATTTCAAAGCCCGGATACAAACAATGATTTTCTCATTGACTTTTGGGATATTACTGTCGCGAATTGCAGTGTAGCACCGGCTGTTGGGAAGATTGGGCGGGTATGGTCATACAATTGGGCCTTTTTCGCCATCAATGATTATGGCTTTCCAAACAGACCATTTAATGGAGCATTCTATGTTTGCGCTCCTGATCCGGACAATGCAGATGCAGCATTTATCACGAAAATCGATTTTAACCAAAGTGGATTCCGTCCTGCAGCATTCAATATAGCCTTCAATAGTTTTGGTATTCAAAACACAGGGGATATTATGGAAGACCGCCGAAGTGTTGAGTTGACGAATGCGACGCAAGCAGAGTATGCTGTGTTTCTGAACGATCCTGTCGATATTTGTGAAACAGCACTACCAGGAAATATAGAGCTTCTTGGAGTGAGTCTATGTCCCGGGGAGGCTTTTTGCATTCAGTTTGTTGCTTCAAAAGAAGGTCAGATCGATTTGTTGCTTGACTTCGATGGCTCCGATCAGGTATATACTCCCGGTACAGCTGATGTGATGCTACCCAAAACAATCGCCGCGGAGGAAGTAGGCGTCAGAGCTTGTGTCGAATGGAATGGACTTGATGGGCTCGGGAATCCGATCCCTGCAGAGGCTGCCAGTCAAATTCCGGTAGTAATTGCATTTGCTCAAGGGGTGTATCATTTTCCGGTATATGATGCTGAACTCATGACAGAAGGATTTAATATTCAATCGGTTCGGCCTTTTGGGGCAAAGCCTTTACTCTTTTACGATGATTCTAACATTAGCGTCCCATCCGGAAGCGGTGAACCTGCTATTCAGCTGATGGGCTGCACACTCCCTTGCCATCGATGGACGAATTATACAAATAATACAATTCCCGGATTTGGAAACCTGCACACGATTAACTCATGGTGGTTTTCACAAATGATTGTAAAAGATTCAGTCTTTTTCTACCCGGGCGAACTTCAATGTTCAATTGATGGACCATCGGAAGTTTGTGCAGGGCAACTATCAACATTGGCAGTTAGGACGAGGATCATGCCTGCAGGAACACATCAGCTGGATGTCATTGGGCAACAATGGTCCGGTCCGGATGTAATTGGCGAAGATTCAAATCCAACAGTGACGATTGGTAGTGCAGGTATCTATTTTGTAGAAGTGTTTTGGAAAAATGCGACCGGAGACACCTGTAGTTCAGTATGTGATATCGAAATATCGTCGTTGCCTGCCAGCTTCGAAACGATAGATACCCTCATTGTGTCAGGAGAAATGATCGAGATCAACGGAGAGACGTATTCAGCGGGTGGAACATATTTGCAGGAGCTCATCGCAGCCAATGGATGTGATAGTATTTTAACAATCCATGTCAGGGTCATTCAGACTGTTGTTTATTATGATTTGAATGCATGCCGATCATACACGGATGATGGCTCAGCTGAAGATTATACAGAGTTTACAGCAATGATTCCCGAACCTTTGTCTTGTGCCGGCATCCAGACAGACTTTCTGTATCGTGAGAACCCGATGATCAATATGCATTCATGTACCCCGGGTGTTTTCGACTCACCGGCAATGTGTGTGAGTGGACTGGATGGTTGTGGCTATGATGCTGGAAATGAAAAGTCAGTTATTTTCGAAATCTTCATTGAACCTTCACCTGATACTGCTGTAGCATTAACCAGTCTTTCATTTTATGAAAAAGCACCTGAAATGTTTGATTGGATTGATGGGAATTCTGGCCCGAACAATTATCCAACATTGTATGGTGTCCGTGTACTCAAAAACGGAGAGGTGATCTTTGAAGAGTCAGATTTAGAGACAACAAATAACTGGACGGAGGAAGTATTTAATTTTCAGGGGTTGACTGATTTCGTTGTAGATGAACCAACTGAATTCCGTTTTGAACTCCTTGGATATTGCCTGGTTGGCAACCCAACACCAGTTGCAGCATGGGATTTAGACGAAATACAAATCCAGGCAAGTTGTGCCGCTCCTGGAAGCGTCATGCGCGAAATCACCGGTACAATTACTTCTGCCCAGGATATGGAGTTGGGACCGGTTGAATTGCATCTTGCCAAAGACGCAGCTTTTTCAAATTATCTTATTGATATATCAAACAACAATGGCTCGTTTACATTCGAGAGTATTCCGACTGGCGGACCATACTTTATCCGGCCCTGGAAAGTAAATGATTATATGCGCGGTGTCAGTACACTTGACCTGATTCGTATTCAAAGACATTTGTTGAATATTGAACCGTTTGATCAGACATTCCAGTATATCGCAGCAGATGCCAACAGAAGCAATTCGGTTACTGCCATAGATCTTGTGGAGTTCAAAAAACTCATTTTGGGCATTTATGAAATACTACCCAAAAATCAGAGTTGGAGATTTGCTCATCAGGAAATGAATGATAATCCATTTCAAATGGAAGAGATGGTTGAGATTGACCATTTGGCAACAGATCTGAACAACATGCGGTTTTTGGGGATCAAAATCGGCAATGTAGATGGCAGTTCTTCAATCGTTGACGATCATCAGGTGACCAATAGATCGGATCAAGCGGTTGAAATTCAATTTACTGACCGATATGTTCAAAAAGGGGATGAGATTTTACTTGATCTTTCCACAGTAAAAGCACATTCTCTAACCGGGATACAATTTGAACTTAATACACCTGGGTTTGACATACAGGAGGTTTTTTCCGGAAAAATGGAGGTTGAAAGTCAGCTCATGCATGCAGTAGACGATAAGTCCCTTAAAATGAGTTGGCTTAAAGCTCTTCCTGCTGAACTTATAGAAGGAGATCGTTTATTTACCCTGAAAATGAAAGCAAAAGAGAACGGGTGGATAGCACAAATGCTTTCTCTGCATAATGAAACATTGGCACCGGAAGCTTATGTCGGCCCTGACCTTCGTGTTGCTGAAGTTGTGCTTAAGAGCAATACCTACGATCAGAACAGTTTACATTCAGCATCCTTGATCATTGTTCCAAATCCAATGGTGGACCAGGCAACAATTTATTTTAACCCCAGTCAGAATGGCGACGCGCACATTGAATTTTACAATACATCCGGACAG